>Ga0157377_10000063_pt1 | contig 81541 bp, 68 predicted proteins | sample M55metaG_FD_121116 | JGI IMG/M metagenome (GOLD analysis project Ga0157377, IMG submission 121116) | Miscanthus rhizosphere microbial communities from Kellogg Biological Station, Michigan, USA - M5-5 metaG | ecosystem: Host-associated > Plants > Roots > Rhizosphere > Soil | place: USA: Michigan... | reverse complement strand
GCCTTGGCGGCCTCGATCTGCGCGTAGCCCGGCGCCTGCATGCGGCCCGCCTCGATGAGCGCCGCGACCTTGTCGACGTTGATCTTCGACCAGATGCTGCGCGCGCGCCGCGGCGTGAAGCGCTGGAGAAAGTGCTGGTCGTCGAGGCCTTTCTTCTGGCCATCGATCCAGCCCCAGCAGAGCGCGACCTCCACCGCCTCGGGGTAGGTGACGCTGGGTTCGTCGGCGCCTCGCTTGGCGAGCTTGAGCCAGAGGCTGTCAGAGGTGGCGTGATTCTTCTTCAGCCAGGTCTCGAAAGCCTTGGCGCTCTTGAACAAGGTCGGGGCGGCGTCGGGCTGGATGGCGGATTTCGCAGCGGGCATGGCATGGAGTGTGCCGCAGGAAAGCCAGCGCGGATCGCTGCACCGCGCTGGCAGACTCGCCACCGAACGGTTGGCTGTCAGCGTCGATCGCTCGCCGCGTGCGCCTTCTCCTTCACAGCAGTGGCACGCCGCGACTCGGTCGCGCGGTTTGTAATGGCGCCTTCTGCCACGCCCTTGCTCGATTCGTCCATCAGAACAGCAGCAGTGTGTCCTTCGACGGCGGCGAACCGTCGGGCCAGGGCATCCGCCAGTTCAAGCGACTCGAGCAACTTCACCGACCACTCCGGCGGCGGGTCCGGGATGGGGTGCTTGATGATCTGACTCTCCACGAGGCGGTACCTCGCGAGGATCTCGCGCAAGATGTCCGAGAGCGATGGCGCCTTGGTCAGGTAGATGTGCGACCCGCATCCGGTGGGCGTGTCGGCGTACTGCGGGTCGTCGTAGGGGTTGGCGTACTCGTAGGTGTCCGAGTAGGTGAAGGCCTCCTTGACGCTGACCCGTCCGTCGGCGTTGGCGTCGGGGTTGTGCGCCAGGCTCGCGCCGTAGGCGGTCGCGCCGTTGACGGCTTCGAACCAGGTGCGCGCCCATTGGTCGAAGTGCGAGTCGCCGGCGCTGACCTTGTCGGCGGGCACCGCGCTCGCGAAGGACGTGCGGCTCGCCTTGCTGTGGTCGAGCGTGGGCTGCATGAAAGCACCCGAGTAGCACTGCTCCATCGTCACCACCAGCGTTCCGAACGACTTCATCCCATCGAGCATCGTCGACCACTCGGCAGGCGTGACGACCGACGAGTTGTCCACGCACAGACCGGACGGCGACCCGTGGTTGTTGGTGTGGACGAACAGCAGGCTGTCGGCGTTCATCCGATTGCTGATGGTGGTCAGGGTCGACTGCAGGTTCGCCTTCGTCGCCGATCCCGTGACCTGCATCTGGTAGGCGGTGCCATCGCCCACCCAGGTGGCCATGTCGGTGCCATGGAAGTCCGTCGAATCGATCGTGCCGTTGTAGCAGAGCACGAAGATCTTCGACGCCGGGAAGCCGAATTTGTGCCGCAAGATGCGATACGCGAGCTCGGTGTCCTCGACATGGCGCCGATTGCTGATCTGGCTGGTCCACAGCAACGCGAACCGGTTGTCGTCCACGAGCCAGGGGTAGCGTGTCACTTTCGACCAGTCGAACTTGGCGTAGATGTTGGGACGGAACTGCGGCTGGGCGAGCGGCTCGTGGAAGTAGGCCGGCAGCAGCGCGACGTCGGCGACCTCCGGGGGGAACATCGCCTCCTCGGTGTGCACAAGCGAGCCGTCCTTGGCCGAGTGGAACAGGTAGCGGCAGGGGTGGCCGAAGTTGGCCCCGGGCATCTGGTCCTCGAACACGAGTACGGAGTCCTCCGGTACCTTGATCTTGCGATCGACGAGCTTCAAGGTCTCGCCCTTGCGCAGGACGTGCGGCACCACCCCGAGATGGTGGATGGCGGCGGTCTGCGGGGTCAGTGTTGCGTAGGCTTGCGAGCGAGCGCGGTCCAGGATCTGTGCACTCGCCTTGCGGCGTGGTTCGGCCATGATGCCTCCTTGCGGGTTGTCAGGGCGCGAGGTCCGCGCGCCCTTGCGGATCGACCGCCACGACCCAGGTGGCCGGCAACTTGCCGAACACGGGTGGACGATCAGATGGGACAGTCAACACGGATTCGCCGGTCTGCGCATCGACCAGCGCATACGTGCATGGATGCATCCAATTGGCGCCCGGCATCTCGTCGCGGAACACCATCGCCGCCGCTCGGGCCAACGAGAACGTGCGCGTCCCCACCACGACGTCACCGGGCTCGCGCAGCGCGCGATCGACGTAGACGACGCCGGTTCCGGACTTGCCAAGCGACCGCGCGCCGAGCTCGATCGCGACCGCTTCGTCGACCAGTTCCTGCACTGGGATACCTCCGCTTGGTCAGCAGAACGTGAGGACGCTGGCGATTTGACGCTGAAAGTGAGGGATCGCTAATCCCTAGAAGTGCGGACCGCGCTACCAGGCCATGGTCAACGATGGCATTCAAGCCTTGGTGCAGGTGCCGATGGTGGCAATGAGTGCGGTGCCGCAGGATGTTGTTACCTCGGAAACCACAGCTGACGCCGTTGATGGTGTTATCCGCGTCGCCTTCGGCGAAGGTGCAGGCGCCGTGGTCGTGCTTGGGCAGTTGCATGCATCACCCGCGAGGGCCGCGGAGATCCCGTCTACGGTGATGTGAGGCGGGAACCTGCGCCGGCCCGTAGTCATGATCAAAACATGAGCGCCAGCGAACTGAATATGCCGAACACAATATGAAGGATCTCCGGCACCTTTATCGCTTGTGGGCGGGAAAGGATTGGCCCTGGGCGGGCAGCCGTGGTTCGTACTGGACCAGTATTTCGATCTGCGGGCGTTCGGGCAGCGTCCAGTCCTCGGAGCGCCTTTTAATTCGCGAATTGGCCCCAGGGTGGTACGTCGCTCCCCGTCACGAGTCGTCAAGTCTGAATCGATTGGTCAAAAAATAACAAGGGCTTGGCAGCACTGCTAAGCCCTTGGTTAATTGGCGGCGCAATTGGATCTCTGCCAATGGCTTACCGGTACCGCGCTCCTGGTTTTCTGTAAGCCTCAAATCGCTTCTCGAATATGCGAACACGCCCTTCGTAGCTGCCTTGGTCGTTAGTTGTTCGACTCATCGTATAGTAAGCACTTAATTCTTGATTCGCTTTATCTGGATTTTGTCTCTGCGTGCGAAGATTTTCCAGAACTGCCGTGGTGAACTCGGCAACAAAGTCACGAAGCTGATCCGCCCACTTCGGATGTTTTCTCACCACCCAGTAGTAGATTGGTATCTCTCCTTGTTTGGTAAGAAGTGGATCCTTCGTATTAAATTCTTGCGAAAGTGTTTCCAACACTTCTAATACCCTATCGCGTGCTTCGCCATACTCCCCGAGATCGTCCTGTTGGTCGTCAGACCTTGCGCGCTGCCAAGCTTCGGCGGCTTTGGTGAAGTCATCCAGATTCTTCGCCTTGGTATCGACCAAAGCATTTTTAAATTCGAACATTACCAGCTTTACAAGCAGATTGTGCTCCTGCATGCGCTTGATATCGAATTTAATGCGTGAAGTGAAGAATGGATGTTGCGATAGCTCCCGCACGATCCCAGGAATAGGCCCCCCCATCGCGTTGCGACGCTCGGCCCCCGTCGCTGCCTCACCCATATTCAACCGGACGAACAACTGCTCGATCTTTCGTGGATCATCTGTCAAAACGTTCATGACCGTAGGGACGAACCGATCGACCTTATGCGCAAGTGAAGGATGTTTGGCTCGCAGGTCGGAATACTTCATCTTTCCCAGTCGAAGCGTCGGTTGGTCGTCGAAGATGAACGACGGATTCAGCTCAATCTCATCGCTAAAAAATGCAAAGATGGCACCCAAGCGTTGTTTGCCATCGATTATGGCGTAGCTTGTGCCCTTTTCGTTCAACTTCTCGGATGCGGCAATGGTGAAGTTCGCGACGTAAAACTTTGGAATATCGAAATCGTTCAATATTGAGTCGATAAGATGCCCTCGTTTCCACTTGCTCCAAATCTCACCGCGACGTTGATACTGCGGTGCCATATCAATTTTCTTAAGCAAGTGTTGCTCGTACCACCAGCGGAGGGATTTAGGCTCGTGGAGATCTACTTTTAACATGGCTCAGACCTTGAATCCGCGAGAGCGTTTAATCTCCATCGCCAGTCCCTGAAGATCAGGATAGGAAACTGAATCAGTGTATCCCAATCTCAGTACCGCCGAAAGAATATCGCCGATTTTTGCTGAAGGAATTATTAACTTGGTTAGGGTTCCGCTCGGATAATTTCCTGTTCGAAATTGATCCTCCATTGAGCTTGTGTCCTTGCCGAATATTGTGAACACACCGCGCTGAGCAAACATTCTGACGCTATTGGTGATTCCTAGCATACAGGCGGCAGACTCGTTCAATGTTTTCAAAGCCGTAGGTTCGAATCCACCTGAGTACAGGCGACGTGGACCATACCCGGTCATGGCGTCCGAGTGAACCATTGGCCCCGCATCTCCGTAAGATGCGTGCGCCATAGCAGTTCGATTCCAAGCTATTGGATCAAGTACCCAAACGGCAGCATCCTCAACCGCGCTTCCCGGTGACGGCAGTTGGGCTGTACTAAGTGCGAAGTACAGTGCTATAAACGGATTCGTTGACCAATCCAGTAGCCGGGTAGGAATCCCATAATGCTGCATGAAGAACAATTTCTTCAGATCGGCGTCTTCACCGGAGATGTCCATTCCACCCGTGTGAAGAATACTGTAACGCTCGAAGTCTTCCAGCATTCTCGCCTCAAGCATCATTAGATCGGCGAGTGTCGTTTTGGTTGGGTGGCGAAATAGACCCGGTCGAAGAGTATAGCTATCACCACGTCCTACCCCGCGGTACCAGTTACCCTGCAGGGATCCACCAGGAAGTAATAATTCGACTTGCTTGGTGAATTCCGCGACCGACGTGACCTTAACGGTCTTTGGTTTTGTCGCCACTCCCACTTCTCCTTAGGCCAGTTTTTTCTTGACGGCCAAGTCTAGGAATTTTAAAAGGTGCTTGGCAACGTGATACGCTAAAACGGGCGGTACTGCATTGCCTATCTGACGAATACTTGGTGTCGGCTCGTCCGGAAATACAAATGAGTCGGGAAAAGTCTGTAGACGGGCACATTCCCTTACGGTCAGGCGCCTGGGCAACTCATAGTGAAACTGGACTCGGGACCGGCTATTGGCGCGAATCGTGTATGCAGGGGCATCACGTTGATTGACTTCATCGCCTTGGCCATGGCCCTTCTTCGCTAGACCGGCCTTGAAAAATTGACTCTGATTTGGTACCGACTCATCCGAGATGGTCTTCAAATCCTCAATTGCCCAGCTCGTTGATTTATGAATCAAATCAACTGCTGCAGGCTCTTCTATTTCACCCGTGATGTCTTTGCGCACACCAATGATAAAGACGCGTCTACGCGCTTGCGGTACACCAAAGTCTGGTGCATACACAGGCCAATATACCGGCCGATAACCGGACAACATCAATGAACGAAGGATCGTCTTTAGATCCTTTCCTTGATTGATGCGTTCAAGATGCGCCACATTCTCTGCAACGACCAACATTGGTTGATGCTGCTTGGCATACTTGGACATGGCACGGAACAAGCTGCCGCGATGCGTTTCAATACCGCCTCTTGGCCCGCAAATCGAGAATTCTTGGCAGGGGAATCCGCCAACTAGTATTTCAGCGGGTGGGGTTGCGAATACATCAATCTTGGAAAGATCGGTGAGTTCAAGCGAATGAGAGAAATTTTTGTCGTACGTCCGCTTCGCCTTCTTGTCATTATCATAGGCTGCGACAATTTCCGTTTGAAGTTTGCGGTATAACTTTCCGCGATAGGTGAATCCGCCTTGAAAACCTAAATCGAGTCCGCCACAGCCCGAGAACATCGAAACAATGCGATATTTTCCATTCGGGGCAGCGTATTCGGTAAATGTGCCCGCGCCGTCTGTTGATTGATAGTTAAGTTTGTTGTCGCGGAGTGCCATATTTTCCTGATTCTTGTAGGCTTGAGCCATCCCTCCGGCCAGCCCTCGAGTGGAGCGGTCTGCCGTCAAGCACGCATTTTGTGACCAGGAACCTGTCCTTCGTCAATACGCATTGTCAGTGGAACTCGCCTAAGCGCTTTCATTGCCGTCATCGAGAAATTCAAGGACCCGAGCCATGACCGTCTCCGGATGCTCCAGCTCGCATTCCCACACAACGTGGGATCGCCAGCCCAGATCGGCAAGAGCATGGATGGTCACGATATCCCGATGGCGATTCGCCTCCAACTTAGGTAGCCAGAACTCAAGCCGAGACTTTGGCAAGCGTGCCAGACGGCATCGTTCGTGACGATGCCAAAAGCACCCGTGAACGAAGATTACTTTCCGACGCCCTGGAAAGACGAGATCGGGGCGACCAGGAAGCCGCTTGTCATGCAGTCGATATCGAAAGCCAATCGCAAACAGCAGTCGTCGCAGCGTCAGCTCTGGGCCTGTATCGCGAGCGCGTACGCGGGACATGCGCTCTGAACGTTCCGCCTGAGTCAAAGTGTCCACAGATCCGTCCTGCACTGCGCACTCAAAGTTTGAAGGGGTACCAAAAGGCCCGACCGAAACGCATGATGGGCGATGGGGGCGACGAGCCTTTTCAGCCGCTCCAATGTTGAAGGTGTCAACAACTCTTGAGCCGTCATATCGCGGGCCTGATCAAGGCGGCGGAGCATGGCACCGTGCGTCGGTGCTTGCCAAGCTGCAATCGGATGTGGCGGCACAGCGGTCCTGATCTTCACGAGATGATTCTGGCACTCACCACAGAACCGCAGTCAACTTGGCGGGCATACAAACAAGCCCTACGCGTACCGCTTCCCTTCTCCGCGCAGACATGTGCCTCCTCGCGAACTCGGTGGCGCTCGCCGTCGGGCACGCTGCGCGTTGAGCGGCGCTCGAAAGGGCGGACAACGTTCTTCCAACAATTGCGACCAAAAGAAAAATGCCCGCCTCTGAACAAGCCAGCGGGGGAATGAAGCCGCCGCGCCGATCGAGGGCTGAGTGGCGCGGTCGGAAAGGCTTGAAGTCGTAGGCACGAAGTCTATGTGCGAGCCGATGCCCAGGGGCATCGAAGCTGCGGTTTGGACCTCTGCTACTTGTGGAACGCAAGGCGTTCTGACAAACCCTCGGCACGCGCCGCCCACGCAGCAGGACAAGTTCGTCCTACCCAGCAAAGCCAGCATCGGCGCGGGTTCGCAGCCATGCGTATCCGAACCCGGATGGACAAAACCATCCATGCACGGCAGCCCCTGGAACCTGCAAACACCAAGCGCGACAAGCACTTGGCGTGAGTCGACGGCTTGGCATCGGCCTTGCGCTATGGAGTGCAGGACCAGTGTGGGGGCTGGTATGCCCATCGACTCCGACGTCATGACCATCGTGCAGCATCTGTCACGCTACTTGCGCCAGCATCCGGAGGCCTGCGACACGCCCGAGGGAATCGCGCGCTGGTGGCTCGATGCCGATCCACCGCCGGTGCCGGTCGCGGTGGTCGAGAGCGCGCTCGGCTGGATGTCGGCCTGCGGCGTCGTGGAGTCGTCGCATGCGGCGGACGGGCGCGTGCGGTATCGGCGCGCCAGCGGCCTGGACGACCTCGATGCCAAGCTCGACAAGCTTGCCGACGATCCGAAGTCGGTGATGCCGGCGGACCCGTCCCAACGCCCGCCGAGGATGCACTGATGGCCACTGTCTCAGGCATCCACGCCATCACCAGCGGCATCGCGCAGCTGCTGTCTCGGGCCTACCAGTTGCGGCCGATCAGCGGCATCAGCTGCAAGTTCGAGCCGCTGGGCGTGTCAGACCTGAAGAAGCTCGACGGGCAGGACACCAAGGTCACGCTGATGCTCTATCGCATCTCGCACAACGAGCACCTGCGCAACCGTCCGCCGGCCACGCTGCCCTTCGGCAAGCCCGCGCCGCTGACGGTGAACATCCACCTGCTCGCCACCGTGTGGGCCGATTCGGCGCTGCGGGAACAAAGCCTCATCGCGTGGACACTGCGCGAGCTGCACATGCGGCCGGTGATGGACCGGAGCGTGTTTGCCGACATCGGCGGCTTCGGCAGCAACGACATCGTCACGCTGTTCCCTGAAGAGCTGACGCTCGATGACCTGAGCAAGCTCTGGCAGGTGCTGGTGCCGCCGCTGCGGCCGTCGCTCGGCTACGTGGCGCGCAACGTGATGCTCGACCTGGAGACGCAGCCGGATGCCGAGCCGGTGGTCGCCACGCGCTTTGCGATGGACGACGACGTGCAGGCAGTGGCGGAGGGCGCGCAGTGATCGAGACGGTCGATCGCCGCATCTTCGGCGCCATCGAGTTCGTCGATGACGTGACCGAGGCGCGCGTGCTCACGCCGCTCAAGATCGCCGCGCCCGGCGTGGGGCTCATGCGCAACCGCGTCGGCTTCTACGTCATCCGAAGTTTCGAGGGCCACGACGACTACACGCGGGCCTTCGACGACGCGCCGTCCAACCCTCCGCGCAGCGACGTGGCGATGAGCGTCGAGGACCCCGAACACCGCTACCTCCCGCGCGCCTTCACCGTCGCGCTGCCGCGGCTGCTGCCCACGCCCACGCTGCCCGCCACCGATGCGGACAACGCCATGCGGCCGGTGCAGGTTCGATTGAGCCCCGCGGCATCGGTGACTGTGCGCGCCACCTGGGCCGTGCTGCGGCTGCGCGTCATCGTCGATGGCAGCAACCCGGAGCTCGGTCTTGCCAACGTGCTGGTCGAAGCAACGCCCGCCGTCACCGGCCTCACCGTGCAGCGCACGATGACCGACCGCCATGGCGAAGCGCTCATCGTCATCGCCGGCGCGCCGCCCATGCTGCCCGACCCCGGGCCTGCCGGGCTCACGCGCGAATTCAAGTGCGCGCTGAACCTCGTGCTCGACAAGGCCGTCGTGCGCACGAGCGATGACGGCGACATCCCTTTGCCCGACCCGAAGCGCGTCATCGACCGCCGCGATGCGGCGCATGCCGACGTGCGCGAGGTCGCGGCCACCGAACAAGTTCTCTCCGCCGGGACGAGCCGGCGTTCCCAGGCGAAGGTGACATGGCCATGAGCGCCGCGACGCTTTCGAACCCGATCCCACCAGGAGGTCCACCGTGCCCGAATACCTAGCACCAGGCGTCTACGTCGAGGAAGTCAGCTTCCGATCCAAATCCATCGAGGGCGTGGGCACCAGCACCTGTGCCTTCGCCGGGCCCACGCGCAAGGGGCCCTTCGGCATCTCGCCCGAACTGCTCACGAGCTTCGCGGACTTCGAGCGCCTGTACGGCGGGGTCGAAGACCTGGCCTTCGACGGCGACACGAATGCGGTCCACAACCGCAACTACATCGCGCATGCGGCGCAGGCCTTCTTCAACAACGGTGGCGGCCGGCTGTACGTGGTGCGCGCGCTGACGGACGACGCCAAGGTGGCGACGGCGTCGGGCACGCCGGTGGTCGCGGCTGCTGCACCGGCCCCGGCGCCTGCCCCGGGGCCCGCCCCCGCGCCGGGCCCGGCACCCGCGCCAGGCCCCGCCCCGGCACCGTCGCCCAGCCCGCGAGCCTGGTTCGAGGCGCGCTACCCCGGCACCCACTTCAACGGCGCCACCGTCACCGTGAGCCAGATCGCGACGCCCATCGGTAAGAAGGGCCTGGAGATTGCGCCCGACGGCACGGTGGTGCGCGTGCATCTCAAGGACAAGGACGCGACGCTCGTCGGCTTCTGGACCAAGTCCGCCGGTGCATGGACAGCGAACGCCGCGGCCCCCGCCCCTGCGCCGGGGCCTGCCCCTGCACCTGGCCCGGCGCCCGCACCCGGCCCGGCGCCCGCGCCGGCGCCCTCCATCACCAACCTCCCGGCCGACTTCGACGCCGCGAACTTCACCGCCGTCGCGCTCACCTTCGACGTGAGCGTGGTCACCACCTCGGGCGAGAAGACGGTGTACGAAGGACTCACGCTGGGCAGCGAGCACGCGGCCTACATGGGCTCGCGCCTGTCCGACAAGCCGGCCAAGCGCGCCGACGTGCTGGCCCAGCCCATCGCGCTCAAGTTCAGTGGTGCAGCGGTCAAGCCCGACGAACTGCTCACGGCCTTCGGCGGCGGCAAGCTGGGCAGCGATGGCGCCGAACCCACCACGACCTACACCTTGAAGGACGGCACCGACGGCTCCGCGCCGGATGCGAACGAATACGCCGACGCACTCGCCATCCTCGTGGGCCTGGACGACGTGTCCATCGTCGCCGCGCCCGGCTACAGCGCCTTCGCCGATGTCAGCAGCGGCTCGACCTACCGCTCCATCCAGGATGCGCTGCTCACGCACGTGGCCGACCCGCGCCGCTACCGCATGGCGGTGCTCGATTCGCCGCCTGACGTGACACCCAACGAGATGCGCGACCTGCGCGGCCTCGTCGATTCGACCCGCGGTGCGCTGTATTACCCGTGGGTCGTCACCTCCAACCCGCTGGCCGGTCCCAACAGCACGCAGCCGGCGGAAATCGCGCTGCCGCCCTCGGGCTACGTCTGCGGCATCTACGCGCGCAACGACATCGAGCGCGGCGTGTTCAAGGCGCCGGCCAACGAGGTGGTGCGCGGCGCGCTGCGCTTCGAGCCCGCGGTCAACTTCGGCCAGCAGGAACTGCTCAACCCGATCGGCGTGAACTGCCTGCGCGCGCTCGATGGCCGCGGCCTTCGGGTGTGGGGTGCACGCACGATCTCGAGCGACCCGGAGTGGAAGTACCTCAACGTTCGCCGCTACTTCAACTACCTGGGCGCCTCCATCGACCGCGGCACGCAATGGGCCGTGTTCGAGCCCAACGGCGAGCTGCTGTGGGCCAACGTGCGCGGGACCATCGGCGACTTTCTCTACAACGAATGGCGCAACGGCGCGCTGCTCGGCACCAAGCCGGAAGAAGCCTTCTTCGTGCGCTGCGATCGCACGACCATGACGCAGAACGACCTGGACAACGGCCGGCTCATCTGCCTCATCGGCGTCGCGGTGGTCAAGCCCGCCGAGTTCGTGATCTTCCGCATCGGCCAGAAGACGGCCGACGCCAAGAGCTGATTGCCGAAACGCTGAAGGGAAACCAACATGATTCAACGCGACACCCCCTACGGTGCCTTCAACTTCCAGGTCGACCTCGGCACCGGCGTGGTCGCCGGCTTCTCCGACGTGTCGGGCCTGGTGACCGAGATGACGGTGGCCGAGTACCGCAACGGCAACGATGCGGAGAACCACGTGCGCAAGATCCCGGGCGTGCACAAGGTCGGCGACGTGACATTCAAGCGCGGCCTGATGGGCAGCAAGGACCTCTTCGACTGGATCAAGCAGACGCGCACCGACGGCTACAAGGCCAAGCGCACGGTGGTCATCCACCTGCAGGACGAGGCGCGCAGCGGCCCGGTCGCCACCTGGCGGCTGCAGGGCGCCATGCCGCTCAAGTACACCGGGCCGACGCTCGCCGGCAAGGGCGGTGGGGACGTGGCGATGGAAGAGCTGGTGCTGTCGTGCGAGGGCTACCTCGTCGAGTGACGCCCGCCTGCCACTGGACTAGACCACTTTCACCGACCCCATGTCCACCACCCGCCCGCGTCTCGGCCTGAGCTTCGAGGTGGCGCCGCCCGCCTCGGCGCATCCGCTGCGCACCGACATCGCCTGCTTCGTCGGCACGCTCGCGCGCCGGCGGCTCAACGCGCCATCGACGGTGCAGGTGATGCCGGCCGTGCTGGCGCGCTGGCTCTCGGCCAACCGCATCGACCGCGTGGGCGGCGTGCCGGTGGCGCAGCTGCGGGTGTCGCTGGCCTCGGCGGCGGCGTTTGTGGAGACGCTGGTGGCGCAGGGGTCGACGGAGGAAGTCACGACGCCGTCCGGTGGCAAGACGACCGAACGTGCGACGCTGTCGGAGTTTCTCGCCGCGCAGACCGGGGGCACCAAGAGCCAGCCGGTGTTCGCGAGTCTCGTGAAAGCCTGCCGCACCATGACGCCGGTTCCGGACGCGCTGATCGACGACCTGAAGCGGCGGGGCTTCCAGCCGCGCGGCTTCCTCGGCCGCGACGAGCTCGACGCCTGGCTGCGCATCCAGCGCTTGCACAACCTGCCGGTGGCCATTGAGACCTTCGACACTTTCGACGCGCTCTTCGCCTGGGACCAGCGCGGCGTGCGCGACCGCGTCGTTCGCGACGACGACCCGGTGGTGGTGACGCCCATGGGTGTTGCGTTGCGCGCCTTCTTCGGCGAGGGCGGGCGGCGCTGCTACGTGGTGCGCACCGGCGACCCGAGCGATGTGTTCGACGTGCGAGTCGGCCGCTTCGCCGCGTGCTTCCCAGAGGGCACGGTGTCGGACCCGACGGTGTTCGACGACGACGCCGACGCGGACCGTTGCCCGCAGCTGCCGGGCGTGCGGCGCCGGGTGACCCAGGGGGAGATCCGCGGCCTGCTCGGTGGCGGTCAGCCGCCCGCGCTGTCGGCGTCCGACTGGGTGGGCCTGGAGCATGTGTATGGCCTGAACGACGTGAGCTTCGCGCTGCTGCCCGATCTCATCGACGCCTGCGCGCGCGCCGTGCCGTCCAATGTGCCGCCGGCCGAGGTGGTGGCCGCGCCCGAGGCCTTTGCCGAATGCGTGGAAGAAGCCCCGCCCGAGAGCCTGCCCGTCGGCCGCCGCCTGCCGCCGCCGCGGCTGGATGCGGTCGGGCTGGAACTGTGGCGGCAACTGCAGCTGCGCGCGCTCGCGCTGATGGACAACGCGGGCCATGCCTTCCATCGGCGCGACGTTCAGCTGCTTGCATCGCTCCCGTTGCTGAGCGATGCGACCGGCCTGCCGCCGCCTGCGAAGTGGATCGCCTGGATGGCCAGCACGCCGGGCTGGCTCACGTCCTTCGCGAGCGGCGCCGACGGCCTGCTGAGCGACCGCCTGCAGCTCGCCTACCCATGGATTCGCACGGGAGACAGCCCCGATGCGCAAGGCGGCGTCGAAGCGCCCGAAGGCACGCTGGCCGGTGTGCTGGCGCGCAGTGCGCTGGAGCGCGGCTCCTACCGTTCGGCCGCGACGCGCGACCTGCACCGCTACCAGGACAGCGAACCCGTGATGGCCTGGACGCAGGCCACGCAGCAATCGGTGTGGACGCCGCTCGGCTCGCTCACGCTGGCCGAACGCGTGTGCCTGCTCGGCCCCACGCCGCGCGGGCCGCAGCTGCTGTCCGACGTGAGCTGCTCCGACGACCCGCGCACGCGCCAGGCCTCGGTGCGCCGGCTGATCAACGTGGTGGTGCAGGCCTCGCGCGATGCCGGCAACGATCTCGCCTTCGAGCCCAACGGCGAGCCGCTGTGGGCCAAGGTGCGCGAGCGCCTGTCGGACCTGATGCGCGTGCTGCTGACGGCCGGTGCCTTGTCCACCGACGGCGTGCCCTTCAGCGTGCGCTGCGGTCGCGACACCATGCGGCAGAACGACATCGATGCCGGCCGGCTCATCGCGCAGATCGAGATCCTGCCGGCGCAGCCCATCCAGCGCATCGTCGTCGTGCTGAACCTGCGCGATGCGGGCCCCGCCTCGGCCTTCGCCAACGCGGCATGAACGAAAGCACCCCGCCATGCCCGACAACGATGACTTCGACCCGCCGATGTTCGGTTTCCGCTTCAAGGTGGATTTCACCCGCGAGCCCATCGCCGCGCGCGGCGGCGGCAGCGGCGCGAGCGGTGACGAGCCGCTGTGCGCCGGCGCCTTCTCTGAAGTGACGGGGCTCGAAGCATCCATGGAAGCCAAGAGCATCAAGGAAGGCGGCGCCAACTATGGCTCGCACCAGCGCGCGGGGCAGGTGAGCTTTGCCACCGTGGTGCTCAGGCGCGGCATGACGCAGGAGCGCGACCTGTGGAATTGGTGGGGCCTGTTCAGCGGCGGCGGCACGACCGACGGCAATGTGCGCGCGAACGGTGCCTTCGCCCAGCGGCTGACGGTGCGCATCACCATGCTCGACCTGGACGGCACGCCGCGCATGAAGTGGCGGCTCGAACGCGCGATGCCGACCAAGTTCAAGGCGGCGGATTTCAGTGCGCGCGCGACCGACGTGGGCATCGAGGAGATCCACCTCGTGCATGAAGGCTTGTTCTTCGAGGCGGCTTGAGATGAATCGGCCCAACTGCTCTCAACCACAGAGGACACAGAGAACACAGAGGAAAAGCGTTCTCTTGGATTCCTCTGTGTTCTCTGTGTCCTCTGTGGTGAACATCTTCAGCCTCTGCGCGAACACGCTTCGCAAAGACCATCCGACCAGGCCCTGACCATGCGCATCCCTGACGAACACAAGGCGAAGCTCTACAAGGTCAACCAGGCCAACCCGAGCCAGGAGCCGAACGCAGACAGCCCCGACGCGGTGCTGGTGCAGTTCAACCCGACGGCCTTGTCGTACTCGGTGCAGAACACGCTCGAGAAGAAGGGGCGCGACGCGAACGCCAAGCAGTTCGTGGCGCAGACCACGGCCAAGCTGGAGTTCGACCTCACCTTCGACAGCACGCACGACGGCGGCGACGTGCGCTCGGAGACGGACAAGATCAAGCAGTTCCTGAACCCCGGCGACAAGTCCACCAACAAGGACCAGGCGCCGCCGCTGATCGGGTTTCGCTGGGGCACGTTTCTCTTCAAGGGCATCGTCGAATCGTTCAAGGAGAACCTGGACTTCTTCTCGTCCGAAGGCGTGCCGCTGCGCTCGACGCTGAAGATCGGGCTGGCCTCGCAGGACCCGAAGGATGTGTTCGCCGCGCTGCCGCCGGGGCATCCGGATGCAGCGGCCGCGTCGGGTGGTGACGTGAGCCTGGCGGCGATGAGTGATCGCGGCACGAGCGGGATGGCATCGCAAGGCGGCAATCCTGGTGCGGGTCGGGCGCTGGCGGCGGCGAATGGTTTCGAGAGCATGCGCAACCCAGGGGTGGGTGTGGCAGCCGTGGCGGGAGGGGGGATTGAATTGAAGGCGGCGGTGAGTTTTTCTACCGGCGCATCGGCGGGGGTGGGGATTGGGGCGGGCGTGGGTGGCGGCATCGGTGCCGGAGCGGGCATCGGGATTGGCGGTGGGGTCGGATTTGGTGGAGGGATCGGCGGTGGTATCGGCATCGGTGCCGGTGCCGGTGCCGGTGCCGGTGCCGGTGCCGGAGTTGGCTTCTCTGCGGGAGCGAGTGCCGGCGTGGGATTCGGAGCCGGCGCATCGGCGGGCTCGTCGAGCCTGCAAGCCTTCGCCGGGCTGGGCGCGAGCAAGACGCCCACAAGCGTGCGACTCGACGCCAGCGCCTTGCAGGCTCCGCCACGATCGTCGTCCGTCGCTGTCGGCAGCGAGTTCGCGCTGGGCGGCAAGGCGGTGAGCGCGAGTTCGTCGGGCATGAAGGCCGACATGGGCGTAAGTGCACGGATCAAGTTCGATTGAGGCAGAAGCAGATGAATCCCGCACTTGTCTTTCTGAACGCGACACCTCGTTCCGTGAATGTGTTGCCCCTTTTCGGTTCCGTTCGGGCTGAGGTATCGAAGCCCTTCGTGGCGCCAACCCGCCACCCGTTCGGACTGAGCTTGTCGAAGGCCTCATCCGGTGTGGGCCTTCGACAAGCTCAGTCCGACCCTTCGATACCTCAGGGCGAGCGGAAAAAGGGGCTTCGATACCTCAGCCCGAACGGGTTTCACCTCAACCCGAACGAGTTTCACCTCCGCCTGAATGGGCTTCACCTCCGCCTGAATGGGCTTCACGTTAGCCGAGCGGACTCCACCTCAGCCCAATCGGGCAGCGGCACTTCCGAAGAAATGAAGGACTGACCATGCCCGTCGTCATCGAAGAACTCGAAGTGCAGGCCCAGCCGCAACCGTCCGCCCCGCCGCCGGCCGCATCCAGCGACAGCAAGGGCGGCAACGAAGTCGACGAGCGCGCACTCCACGCCGCCCTGTCACGCGAAGCCTGGCGCCAAGAGCGCCTCTGCGCCGACTGAGCACACCGACCATGGGCGAAAGCAACCTCTCCAACCTCGCGTTCTACTCGGCGCGCCCCACGCTGCGCATCGACGGGCAGGACAACGACATGGCCGCGGGGCTGATGCAGTCCATGGTCATGCGCGAGCAGGAAGGCGGCTTGTCGTCCATCGAGATCGCCTTCGTCAACTTCACCGCCAAGGAAGACGGTCAGGTGGGCCTGGCCTTCGAGGATGAACAGGTGCTCAAGCTCGGCGCCGCATTGAAGGTCTACGCCGGCGAAGCCGCGGCGCCGACCGAGATCTTCTCCGGCATCATCAGCGCGGTGGAATTCGCCTTCGACAGCGAAGGCCCGCCGCGGCTTATCGTGCAGGCGGAAGACAAGGCGCAGAAGGCGCGCATGACGCGGCGCATCGCCGTGTACGACAACAAGTCGGTGGCCGACATCGCCCGCGAGGTGGCATCGCGCATGGGCCTCACGCCGACGATCACTGGCCTCGCTGACACGTCGGTGGTCGAAGTGCAGTTCGACGAGAGCGACCTCGCCTTCCTGCGCCGCCTGCTGATGCGCCACGGCGCCGATGTGCAGATCACCGGCAACGAGCTGCAGGTCTCGCCGCGCAAGGACGTGCAGCGCAACCAGGTCACGCTGCGCATGCACAGCCAGCTGCACAAGGTGCGCGTGGTGGCCGACCTCGCGCACCAGGTCACCGAAGTGACGGTGACGGGCTTCGACTACGCCCAAGGCCAGGCGGTGTCTGGCAGCGGCAGCAGCGCGCCGGTGGGGCCGGGCAGTGGCCGCAAAGGCAAGGACCTGGTCCAGCAGGTCTTCGGAGATCGCGTCCAGCAGACCTCGCACCGGCTCGCGCTCACCCAGGCCGAGGCCGATGCACTCGCGCAGGCCGAGTTCGAGCAGCGCGCGCGGCGCTTCGTGCGGCTGGAGGCGGTGTGCGAAGGCAACCCGTCGCTGCGCGTGGGCACGCACGTGACGCTGGCCGACGTGTCGCCGCGCTTCGACAACGTCTACTACGTCACCGCCTGCACGCATCGCTACGACATGCGCAAGGGCTTCGAGACGGAGCTTTGCGCCGAGAGCGCCTACCTTGGCAACCCGGGATGACCACGCCATGAAACGCGACACCCTCCCGGTCCACGACTTCGGCGTCCCGATGCATGCGCTGGCCATGCCCTACCTCGCGCGCGTCACCGACGTGAACGACCCGCAGAACCTCGCCCGCGTGAAGGTCGAGCTCTACGCCCTCGACACCAGCAGCGACGCCACGCTGTGGGCCCGCGTGGCCAGCCCCTTCGCCGGCGACAAGCGCGGCGGCTTCTTCATTCCGCAGGAAGGCGACGAGGTGCTGGTGGTGTTCGTCGGCGGTGATGCGCGCCACCCCATCGTCGTCGGCGGCCTGTGGAACGGCGCGGCCGCGCCGCCCGAAACCCTCAACGGCAAGGTGGACCGCTGGACCATCACCGGCAAGGCCGGCACGCGCATCGCCATCATCGAAGAGAGCGACGCCACCGCCACCATCGAATGCAAGACGCCGCAGGGCGTGAAGCTCACCATGACCGACGAATCCGGCGGCAAGGTGAAGATCGAATGCGCCGGCAACACCGTGACCATCGACACGCAGGGCGTGTCCATCGAGGCCGCCGCGAAGGTGAAGGTGCAGGCCTCGCAGGTCGAGGTGAGCGCGGGCATGGTGAAGGTGGATGCGGCCATGTCCACCTTCTCCGGCGTGGTGAAGTGCGACACGCTCATCACCAACTCGGTGGTGTCCACCTCCTACACGCCCGGCGCGGGCAACATCTGGTGAGGCCGGCATGACGCAGCTCGTGCAAAGTCCGCCCAAGCCGCTCGCCATCCGCGCGCCGCGGGCCTTGTCGCATGGGCCGATGCACCCCGTTTATCTCACCGGCCTGCGGCAGACGGCGCGCTCGCTGGGCACGCGGCCGCTCATCGTCGAGCGGCGCGACCAGGAGTTCGTGCAGGGGCTCATCAATGACCTGGGCGATGTGTCGGCCCACACGAGGCTGTTCGCCAGCACGCCCAAGACGCAGGGCGCGACGATGCGTGTCTTCCAGCCGCTGCAGCGCGTCTTCAACATGCTGGTGCTCGAAGCCTTCTGCGACATGCCCGGCCAGCCGCGCGTGGACCCGAAGAAGATCGAGAGCAGCGGCTTCGTGCTGCGCCGCGTGGACGGCACGCGCAAACTGGCCTGGCTCAAGGCCGGCACGCAGGTGTTCGGCTGGGAGGCGGTGGACGAGGACCTCGACCCGGCCTCCGACCGTCGCGCCAACGCGGTGACGCTCGGGCACCCGATGCTCGATGCGCTGGCGCCGAGCCAGAAGCGCATCCGCACAGCCGGCTCGCTGCGGCTTGCCGTATCGGACGTGCCCGTGAGCGAAGACGTGCAGCCGCTCTTCATCGCGCCGCCGGATGCCTGCGGCCGCGTGGCGCGCACCATGCTCTTCGGCAACCTGCGCGTGGCCTCGGGTGAGCTCACCGAAGCATCGCCCAGTGCCCCCGCCTTCGGCACCGACGAGGCCGAACGGCAGCAGTTGCGCGGCGACATGGTGAGCTACCTCCTCGAAGGCGGTGCGCGCATCTTCATCACGGTCGGCAGCAAGCGCGTCATCAGTTCCGAAGAAGCGCACCAGGCCTCGCAGACGCCGCTGACTTCCGGCAACCAGCCGGCCTTCAGCCGCGCCCAGTACGACGCGCTCAACCGCACGCTGGGCCTCTTGCTGCTGCAGCTGAACAACCAGTACGACGCCTTCGGCACGGGCAGCGGCGCGCTTGCCATGCAAGCCGCCATCAAGCAGCTCAAGGTCGAGACCGACGTGCCCGCCGCCAACGGTCAGCCGGCACGCGTGGACAAGCGCGATGCCTGGCAGTTCCTGCTCGATGCCAAGGCGGTGCTCGTCGACGCGGTGCCCGGGGCGACGGTGAGCCTGCCCGACCGCTGGGGTGCCGTGAGCAAGACGGTGGCCGATGCGATCTTCGAGGCATCGCTCGTGTGCATGCAGCAGCAGTTCGCCAAGGTGCTGCCCGCGGCCGGTCGCTTTGACAAAGGCCGCAACGGCGCCGAGCCGCGCTTTGTCGTGCGCGCGTTCATCCGCCTGAAGCCCGAGCACGACGGCTGCCCGAGCCGGCTCGTGTGGTCCGACTACAGCGATGAATTCACCATCGCGCCGTGGTTCGAATCGTCCGGCGCGCCGGTGCCGGTGATCCCGTTGCCCGACCTGATGGACCGCGAGCAACTCAAGCGCGTGAAGCCGACCGTGGCCTTCGCGCTGCCGCCGAAGCTCGCCAAGCTGCTGCAAGGCGAGGCCAAGGATTTGATGGAAGGCAAGGGCAGCGGCGAGGGCGGCATCGGCCTCGGGTGGATCTGCTCGTTCTCGCTGCCGATCATCACCTTGTGCGCCTTCATCTGCCTGAACATTTTCCTGTCGCTGTTCAACCTGATCTTCTCGTGGATGGCGTTCCTGAAGATCTGCATTCCCATCCCGAAGGCCAAGGAGTAGCGCGTGACCAAGCCCTTGCCCGCAGCGGCCACCCTCGCGACCTTCGCCGAGCCCATCGGCTGGCCGCTCCTGCCCGTGCCCGATGCGAACGGCCAGCTGCAGTACCCGAGCCTCGCGCAAAGCGTGCGCGAGCTGATCCAGGTGCTTTTGTCCACGAGGCCCGGCGAGCAGTTGATGCGCCCAGGCTTCGGCGCGGGCCTGGAGAACCTGCTGACGGAGCCCAACACCGTGGCCACGCGTGCACGCATCAAGGACCTGATCGACGGCGCGCTCAAGCGCTGGGAGACGCGCATCGTCGTCGACGGCATCGCGGTCGACCCCGTGAGCGATGCGTCCACCGGCGTGGCCGACGGCGTGCGCGTGGAGATCGCCTACCGGCTCAAGCGCACCGGCACGCCGGCACGCGTGGGCCTCACCCTGGTCATGGAGTCGCGCAATGCCCATTAGGCCGCCCGCCCTCGACGACCGCGGCTTCGAGGACCTCGTCGCCGAGCTGCTGTCGCGCATTCCCGCGCACACGCCGGAGTGGACGCACCCGCGCTCCGGCGACCCCGGCCGCACGCTCATCGAACTCTTCGCGTGGCTGGGCGACACCATCCTCTACCGCGCCAACCTCATCCCCGAACGGCAGCGCCTGGCCTACCTGCGCTTGCTCGGCATGCCGCTCAAGCCGGCACAGGCAGCGCGCGGCATGGTGTCTCTCAAGGTCAAGGCCGACAAGCAGGCGGTGGCGGTGCAGGTGCCCGCTGGCTCCAGCATCGACAAGCCGTCGCCGTTCTCCACGCTCAACTTCTGCACCGCGTATCCGCTGGTGGGCCGCGCCTATGTGCGACGCCGACTCACCGCGCAGGAGCAGGACGACTTCAATGCGCTGCTGCCCGACCTGCAGGCGGTGTACCGCACCACCGAGGGCACGCCGCTCGGCTACGTGACCACCGAGGTGTTCGCGCCGGGTCAGGACTTGGGCACGGGCGTGGACATCATCGAGACCACGGTGGACGGCTCGCTGTGGATTGCGTTGCTCGCGCCTTCCGACAAGCTGCGCCAGGACGCGCGCAACAGCTTGGCCGCCGATGCGCAGGGCACCTCGCGCGCCATCAACGTGGGCCTCGCGCTCGCGCTGGACGTGCCCGAAGGTGGCGACGGCATCACCACCCGCAACCCGATTCCGCTGGTGTGGGAGATGAGCACCGGCAGCGATGCCACCACGCCGCCGGTGCCCGACGTCGTCACGCTCGACGCGCTGGAAGACGGCACGCAGGGCCTCACGCGCTCGGGCGTGGTGCGGCTTGCCTTGCCGGGCATCGAGCGCATCGGCGCGCCGTCCAACGACCCGCGCGAGAACCTGCAAGCCGGCGTGGGCGACGCGCCGCCGCGGCTGGAGAGCGACGAGGACGCGGACAAGCTCGTGACCTGGTTGCGGCTGCGCATCCAGCCGGGCTTTGTGCTGAACAGCCTGAGGCTCGCGTGGGCGGGCGTGAACGTGGTGCAGGTGGAGCAGCGGCAGTCGCTGCCGGGGCGCGCAATCGGCGTGTCCGATGGCGGGTCGGACCAGGTCTTCGACCTCGGCGTGAGCACGCAGGGCAGCGCCGACCCGGCGAGCCTGCAGGTGATCGTGCACGACGCCATCACCGGCAGCCGCGTGTGGACGGCCATCGACGACCTGGGGCGTGCCGGGCCGCTGGACACAGCGTATCAACTGGACCCCGAGGCCGGCAGCGTGCGCTTCGGCGACGGCGTGCATGGGCGCGTGCCGAGCACCGGCAGCCGCATCGTGGCGACAGGTCTGCGGGTGGGCGGTGGTGCGGCGGGCAACCTGCCGGCCGGCACGCTGACCAAGCTCGACAGCGTGATCGACATCGACACCGGCGCGAAGAAGAAGCCGGAGCCGGCGATCGACGTGATCCAGCCGCTGGCGCTGCAAGGCGGGGCCGATGCGGAGACCCTGGACGCGGCTGAGCGGCGCATCCCTGCGTACTTCCAGCATCGCGACCGCGCGGTGACGGCGTCGGACTATCGCGTGCTGGCGCGCGAAGCGCCGGGTGTGCAGGTGGCGCGGGTGGAGGTGCTGCCGCGCTTCAAGCCGCATGAGCGCAACGCGGGCGTGCCCGGTGCGGTGTCGGTGATGGTGCTGCCTCAGCGCGCCACCATCGACTACACCGCGCCGCTGCCGCGGGCCGACCGCCCCTTGCTCGAAGCGGTGCATGGCTTCCTCAACGAACGCCGGCCGCTCGCGACGGAGCTCTACGTCATCGGCTGCGAGTACCGCCAGATCGGCATCTCGGTGGCGGTGCAGATCCGCGATGGCTTTGCGCGCGAACAGGTACTGACGGACGTGCGGCTTGCGTTGCGCCGGCACCTGTGGCCGCTGCCGATCGGATTGAACGGCGTCGATGGGCCGTGGCCCGCGACGGCGACGAATGACGGCGGCTACCCGCTCGGCCGCAAGCTCACCGACCGCGAGCTCGAGGTGGTGGTGGCACGCGTGGCGGGCGTGGCGGGTGTGTCGCCGGTGCGGGTGTTCGAGAAGAAGGATGGCGTGTTCATTGAGCTGCCCGGAGCGGGCAAGGTCGTGACCACGTTGACGCTGGACCCGTGGCAGTTGCCGGAGCTGACGGCGGTGGTGGTGATCGAGGGCGTGGATGCGCCGGCGTCGGTCGATGCGCCCTTCGCGTCCGATGGCGGTCCTGCCTTGTACCTGCCTGTGGTGCCGGAGTTCTGCTGACATGTTGACCTTCGTGCCATCGCCGGAAGCGAACTGACATGGACGTCAACGGCCTGCGCTCCTTCGGCCTGAGCTACGCCACCGGCCTGCAGCCCTGGCGGGTGCCACTGCCTGGCGGCGTGCCGACCGAAGCCGTGGAGCCGGCGCTCAACCACCGCATCACCGGCGTCAAGCTCGCCAGTCGCGCCAACGGTCTCGCGCTGAAGGAAGACGCGACCCGTGTCTCGGAGGTGTTGCTGCAGCCCTCCATCGCCGTCGATGCCTTCGGCAACCACGTGCAGTGGGATGGCAGCGGCTTGCTCAGCACCTCTCACCTCGCCGCCAAGCACGGCCTCATGCCGCAAGCCTTCGCGCTGCCCGACGAAGCCAAGCCCGTCACCGACATGACCGTCGGCGACGACGACGTGCTCTACCTTGCCGCCAACGGTGCGCTGTGGCTCATCGACCTGCGCGGTCGCTTCGAATTGACGCAGCTCGATGCGCCCGCCGGCTTCAAGCTGCAGCGCCTCGCGTCCGCGCCGGGCGGTGGCGTGTGGGCGCTGGACGTGGAGCAGGGCGCGCTCGCCCGCATGAGCGGCCTGCCCCTGTTCACGAGCCCGATCTACGTCGGCCGCGACACCGACAGCCGATTCACCGCCGCCGACCCCAACCCCAACCCGCCGCGCTGGCGCGTGCTGCAAGGCCGCCTGCCCGCCACCGAGAGGGCCATCGCGATAGCGACGCATCGCCACGGCAAGTTGCTGGTGCTGAGCCTCGGCCGCGCATCAGGCGGTGCCTCCATTCGCCTGCTGCTCGACGACGGACGTCTCTCGCTGCCCATGAGGCTCGCCGGCCCCCGATTCCCGCACACGCTCGGTTGGCTCGACGCCGAGCGCATCGCCCTGGCCACGCGCGGCACGCTGCAATCCGCTGAAGGCAAACCGCGCGATGCCGGCGTGTGGACCTATGCGATGCCCGCGGCCTTGCTCGACCGCCTGGCCGCGGCCAGCGGCGAGCAGGACACGACGCTGCCCGAGGACCTGGGCACATTGCTGCAGCCGCAAGGCGACTTCTACCCGCTCGCGCAATGGACCGGCGGCCCCTTCGTCGCGGGCCGTCCGGGCGAGCGCCTGCACTATCCGCGCAACGGCGCGGCCGGCGTCGAGCCCGCGAAGGTGGCGCGCATCTCCACGGCCGCGCGTGCGCGCTACGGCCTCGTCGTCAATGCCGCGCAGGACCGCTCGCCCGAGGACCACGCGCGCGCCGCCGTCGGCCGCATCGACACCCGCAACCCCGGCACGGTGTGGCACCGTCTCTACGCCGAGGCTGCCGTGCCTACAGGCTGCGCAATGCTTGTCTGGCTCGCCGCCAACGACGCCGACGCGCCCGAGTTCGTGCCCGGCAAGCCGGAGAGTCGCGCCCACTGGGTGCCGCACCTCGTCGGCGAGCGCAGTGCCCTGCCGCCCGAAGTGCTCGGTGCCTTGCCGCACGACATGCCCCGCGCCGCTTGGGTCAAGGACGCCACCGAGGTGCCCTTCGGCGAGAGCGTGCTGTGCTGTGCCGCCGATGCCACGCACGCGGGCCGCGCCGGTCTCTTCACCGTGCTGATCCAGCGCGCCGGCACCGCGGTGCGCGCCTTGCAGGGCTCGCGACTGTGGGTTGCGGTGGAGCTCTTCGGCGACGGCCGCGCGACACCCGAACTTGCCGTGCTGCGCGCCTACGCCGGCCGCGTCTCCTACCGCGACCGCTATCTGCCCGCGCTGTATCACGAGCGCGTGTTCGGCGAGGAAGCCGAGCGTGAAGGGCCCGCGACAGGCGCCGACTTCCTCGACCGCTTCCTGCACCTTTTCGAAGGCCTCTTCACCGACATCGAAGGCCGCATCGCCGCCAGCGCATTGATGACCGATGCCATGGCCTGCCCGCCCGAGGCCATGGACTGGCTCGCATCTTGGATCGGCCTGTCGCTGGAGCAGGGCATGCCCACCGAGCGTGCGCGCTGGATGCTGCTCAACGCACCGCAGCTCGCACGCCGCCACGGCACGCTCGCCGGGCTGAAGATGGCGCTGGACATTGCCACCGACGGTGCCGTGACGCGAGGCCGCATCGTGGTGGTGGAGGACTTCCGCCTGCGCCGCACGCTGTCCACCATCCTCGGCGCGCAGCTCGAGGACGCGACCGATCCGCTCACCACCGGCATCACGCAGTCGGGCAACTCGGTGGTGGGCGATTCGCTGTTCCTTGGCGATGCGAAGACGCTGCAAGACGGCGAGCTCAAGACCTTCCTCGCCCTGTTCCGCCACATCGATGCGCCCGGCGCCAGTGCCAACGCACTGCTGCAAGCCGAACGCGCCGATGCGCAGAAGGCGCTGTTCGACGAGCTCGCGCACCGCGTGACCATCCTCGTGCACGAGGAGCTGGCGCCTGACGAGATCGGCATGGTGCAGCGGCTTGCCGAGCTGGGCGCGCCGGCGCACGTGCTGTCGCGCGTCATCAAGGCGGCCTATCCGTTCATGGTCGGCGTCGCGTCGCTCGTCGGCGCCGACACCTACCTGCGCGCGCCACCGCCCAAGCGGCCGGTGCGCATGGGCCCCGGCATCGAGACCTCCTCGCTTGGCGGCGTGGACACGCTGCGCGGCGAGGCCTCGCTCGATGCGCATGCGGGCGCCTTCGACGGCGTGCTGCCGCCTCGCGCCGCCAAGCACAAGCCGGTCGCGCGCGTGGCCGTGCACGGCCTGGCCGACGGCCTGCATGCCGAGCTCATCCAGCCCTTCCAGCTCGACGGCGGCGCCTCGACCGCCGACGAAGGCTTGTCGATCGAGGGCTTCCGCTGGAAGCACCTGCCACCCAGCTGATCCAACCACCGACCCCTCATCCAAGGAGCCCACCATGGCCAAGTTCATTCCAGGCACCGACGACACCGTCAAGTCCGACGAACCCCTGCTCGATGTCGCCGTCAGCCGCGACGCCATCCTCAAGCCCGGCAAGCACGTCTTCCAGCTCGTGGTCGTGGACGATGCGGGCAACAACTCGGACACCGCCAGCGTCACGATCATCGTGCAGGACACCGAGCGTCCGACGGCGGTGATCGACTTCATCGACGAAGCCGGCGGACGCAATCCGAACCCCGAGGTCGTGGTGCCCTTCGGCAAGGGCTTCCGCCTGACCGGCGACCGCTCCAGCGACATCGGCGGTGAAGTCAGGGTCTGGAACTGGACCCTGCTCCGCGGCTGATGCATTCCCTCGGAGCCGCGACATGGAAACGTTGAAGCTCGATGTGCCACTGACCGTCAAGGAACCCACGGTCCTCGTGGACCCGAAGCTGCCGGTCGGCACCTACAGCGTCGAGCTCGTCGTGGAGAGCAGCCGCGGCAAGAGCGAGCCGGCGAAGCTGCTGATCAAGGTCATCAAGGAGTGAGCATGGGAGCCGCAGACACAAGCCTCGCGATGGAGCAGGCCGACGACCTCGTCGGTGAAAGCCTGGCCGCCCGCGGCGTGCCCGAGCGCGTGAACTACGCCACCGGCGTGCTGCTGGGGGCGGAGGACTTCGCCGCCGAGCAGCTGTACACCCGCGCCCGCATGGGCCGAGCCTTCGCCGCGCTGTACGGGCACGGCACGATGGCGGGCCTGCGCGTGACCTGCGCCGCCAACGACAACCCCGAGCTCGAGGTGCAGGTGGCGCCGGGACTCGCGCTCGACCGGCTCGGCCGGCTCATCGAGATCCGCCGCGTGCAGTGCATCCACATCACGCGCTGGCTCGCGCAGCGGCAGTCGATGAGCGCCACGTCGCTCGACCGCGTGAACGTGACCGACGCGGTGCGCGAGGACACGCCCGGCGCCAAGCGGCTCGTGTTCGACGTGTTCCTGCGATTCGCCATCTGCCCGCACGGCAAGACGCCGGCCTTCGCGGCGGGGCCTTTCAACGCGACCGACTACGTCGTGCCTTCACGCCTGGCCGATGCCTTCGAGCTGAGCCTGCAGCTCGCCCACGTGGTGGGCGAGACCGAGGCGAACCCGAAGGGCACGCTCGCCGTGCCGCAGCCTCGCTCGCCCAAGCTGGAGGCGATGCTGGCCGACATGCAGGGCATCACCGACCCCGTGCAGCTCGAAGCGGCACGGCGGCTGTGGTGCATGGAAAGCGCGCTCGACGCCTGGCCCGAGCCCTCGCAGCTGGACCCGAACCGCCTGCCCAAGCTGGCCGAGCATGCGAGCGATGCCGACTGGGACAAGGTCTTCCTCGCCCGCGTGTCCATCCCCGTGCTGCAGGCGGATGCGACCACCTTCCCGACGGTGGACACGGCGGCCATCGCGGCCATCGCCGCACAACCGCAGCCGCCGGCCACCGACCACCGCGAGCCGAAGTGGCGCGACATGGCCGACAACGCCCTGCGGCCCATCGTCTTCAACCCGTATTCATGGCGCGGCGCGCTCTAAGCCTCTCTTCGAGGAGAACCTGATGGCCAGCATCAAGAACGAAATCACAATCCACGACGCGCAGGACGACGCCAAGCTGCAGGCGCAACTGGCCGCAGGCGCCATCATCGTGGACAGCGGCCGGCGGCGGCCCTTCTACTTCGATGGCCGCTTTCTCACAGCCGACGACCTCACCGCCGACCAGAACTACATCCGCTCGCGGCAGTCCGACCTCGCGCAGGCCATCGGCGCGGGCGTGATCCGCGGGCTGATGGTGGGGCTCGGCACGCAGGCCGCATCGAACAGCCCGACGCTCGTGATCGAAGCGGGCATCGGCGTGACGCCCAGCGGCGACATCGTCAACATCGACACGCCGCAGACGATTGCCATCGCCTCGCTGCCGCAGGCCGCGCAGCTCGATGCGCAGCTCGGCGTGAAGATGCTGCCCTCGGCGAGTGCCATCAACCGCAGCGGGCTCTTCGTGCTGGCGCTGCGGCCCATCGAGTTCAGCGCCAACCCGACGGCCGCCTACCCGACCACGCTGGATGGCCAGCGCACGGTGCGCGACGGCGACATCATCGAGGCGACGGCGCTCACGCTCATTCCCTACCCCGATCGCGCCGGTGTCGAGAACGCCAATGCCCGCCGCTCGCGCGTGGCGCGCGAGATCTTCTTCGACCGCCAACGCCCCGGCGTGCTGCAGGATGCCTTGCCGCTGGCGATGCTGTGCCTCGAAGGCGGGGCGCTGCGCTGGATCGACGTGCACATGGTGCGGCGCGAGGTGGGCGCCGAATCGACGCTCGCCGCGGGCCTCGCGCAGCGGCCGCGCGCCTTGCTCGAGGCGTGGCTGAAGCAGCACCAGGACCAGCTCGACGACATCGACACCGCGAGCGTGCAGAGCGGCTTCGCGGCGGCGCGGCAGTTCGAGACGCTGCCGCCGGTGGGGCCCATGCCGGCATCCACGCTGCGCTTCGAGACGCAGCTCGGTGCGCTGACGCTGCTGCAGTCGTACTTCCCGCCGATGGTGGACTGCGAGTTCGCCTTCATCCCGAGCGACGAGCTCGCGGCGCTTGTGCAGGATTCGCTCGCGCTGCCGCCCATCGACCTGCGCGCGTCCGATGACGACCTGGACCACCTGTCCATCCTCATCGTCGCGCCCGTGACGCGGCAGGAGCTGGAGGCGCACAAGCGCTCGCTGCAAAGCGTGACGCGGCCGGTGCGTTCGGCGTCGGCCGGGCTCATCGCCAAGCGCTCGCCGTTCGAATCGCTGGTGCGCATCTCGCAGCCCGACCTGCTCATCCGCCCGCCGGTGCTCGAGACCTTGGCGCCCGACCTGCTGGCACTCGCCTGGCAGCGCGCCATCGAGGCCACGCGCACGCAGCTCAATGCGGCGAGCCAGGGGCGCGGCATGTTCTGGTACTTGCGCAAACGGCAACTGCCCTACACCGCGGAGATCTCGGGCACGACGCTGCGGCTCGCGGGCGATGCGAAGACCATCGACACCGAGGTGGACGTGCGGGTGCGGGCCGACGCGGTGCTCACGCGCTTCAACGGCTTGATCGCGAAGATCCCGACGCTTGCCCGCGCGGAGACGGTGAACCTGCTGGCCTCGCCGCGCCTGTCGGTGTCCACGGGTCTCGCGACCAACGTGCTCGCGACGTCCGACCTCTTGCGCCGCAGTGCCTTCACCGCCTTGTCGGTGCGCGCGGACACGCGAGGCGACGACGGCCTGCGGCACGACGACGTGCTCGAGATCGCCCGCGCCTTCGGCGACCCGCGGCTGGGTGAGGGCTTCGACGCGTTGACGCAGGCGGCCGATGAGGACGTGAAGAAGGACCTGCAGACGCCGGACGTGGTGAAGGCCGTGGCCGACAGCGGCGTCGCGCCGGACCTTGATCGCGCGGTGCGCGAGTTGCCGGTGTTGAAGCACGCGGAGTTCGCATTGCAGCTGCGAGATGCGGCGAAGGCGACGGATTCGGTGAAGCGGCTGAGGACGCTGGCGGGTGTGAGGGTGGAGCAGTGACGGCGCTCTTGTCGGAATGGCGCGCTGTTGCGCTTGCCAATTCCGCCCTTGCCGTTCGGGCGACACAACCCGTTCGGGCCGTTCAACCCGTTCGGGCTGAGCCTGTCGAAGCCCCTCGATGCGCCACCCCACCCGTTCGGGCTGAGGTATCGAAGCCTCATCCGATCGGCGAAGGCTTCGATACCTCAGCCCGAACGGGGAGGAGATTACGCAACCAAGGGCTTCGACAGGCTCAGCCCGAACGGGTGAGATGGTCCGGACGGACTGAACCGATCGCATGGACCGAACGGGTTGAATGGTCCGAACCGATCGGATGGACCGAACGCGTTGGGTTGCACGACTTGACCAGCTGGCCCAAAAAACCCGAACACCTTCACAAGGCCAACCCCGCCGCCACAGACCACCTCAAGGATCGCCCAGCATGAAGATCCTCCGCTCCATCCCCAACCCCTTCGGCGGCGAGCACGTCCTCGCCACCATCCCCGCACTCGGCCCCTACGCCCGTGCCAACGCCAACGAGCCGCCGCTTCGCAAGCGCCTCAACCTCTTTCCGCAGCGCTCCCTCACCCACACGGCCCTCATCGACGAGCAGCACAGCCGCATCGCCGATGCCATGCGCCTCGGCCAATCGGTGGCACCGGGTGTCATCGACGGCCTTGAGCTTGCCATCGAGGGCAACACGCTCGTGCTCCTGCCCGGCCACGCCATCGCGCCGGACGGCGAGGACATCGAGCTCGCGTACCCGCTGCACATCGCCTTCGACGCGATCAGCGTGATCTCGCCGCGCGTCGAGCAGGTGCTGCAGGACAAGCACACCGGCGACACCGCCTGGCAGAAGCTCTCGGGCCTGCAGCGACAAGCGACCCTCGCGCAGGTGCTCACCGAGCTCGACGGCGCCAAGTTCCTGCCGCACGCGATGGTGCTCGTTGCCATGCCGCGCAGCATCGCGCTGGACCGCAGCGGCGAACTCGATTCGCCGTGCCCCAACGCCACCGACGAACTCGGCTTCACCCGCGCGGCCTGGGAAGATGGCTTCCAGCTCGTGTGGTCGCCCTGGCCCGAGGACCGTCCGCTGCCGCCATGGAGCACCGACGGCACGGCCATCGACACGCGCTTTCGCAACCGCCTCGCGTACGCCGTCTTCAACGCCGAGCGTGAGCGACTCTCGCTCGGCGCCCCGCGCTCGCTGCGCGAATGGTTCGAGCGCGCGAACCTGTCGCAGGCCGAGCTCGATGCGATCGCGCAGCAGGCCGCGCTCATCGCCGCCCGCGCCGAGCCGTGGCCGTGGGAAGGCCTGGGCGTGCCGCTGTCCATCGTTGCCTTCGACGCCGCCTTCAAGCCTGTCTTCGCCGACCGCGCCGCCGTCGTGCGGCAAGGCGGTGGGCGCCGCAACCGCAGCGCGCTCGTGCCCTGGTCGGGCGACGACGTGCTGTGGCAGGCGCGCGTCTCGCAGTTGCTCGAACACCTTGCCGAACTGCCCGCCGACCAGCGCAACGCGCAGGTGCTGCAACAGCAGTTCGACTGGCTGCCTCCCGCGGGCGTTCTGCCGCTCGCCGTGGCCGATCTGGTCGGTGGGCGGCAGGCCTTCTTCCCACCCACCTTCGACGTGCAAGCCCAGCCCATCCCCATCGACATGGTGGATGCGCTCATCGCCGAGTCGTCGGCGCTGATGCCCTTCAACCTCTCGCTGCGCGACCAGGTGCAGTTGCTGGTGCCGGTGCCCGCACGCTTCTACGACCCCGACCTGCTCAAGCTCGACCTGCACATCCACCCGCTCTTCGACCTCGAGATCGCGCGGCTCATCAGCGAGCGGCAATCGCTGCTCACGCGCCGCGACGGCCTGCGCCGGCGCTTCGACCTGCTCACGCAAGCGGCAGCCGGCACCTTGCCCGCGTATCCACAGGACGACCCCAATGCCTTGCCGGACGAGACCGGCGCGCTCGATGCGCTCGCCTTCAACCGCGTCCACGTGTCCAATGCCGCGGCCAACGGCGCCGAGATGCATCAGTTCAGCGCGGCGCACCTGAAGCTCGTGTTCCAGGCGAGCGATGAACTCATCGTCTTCGTGCGCATCGACAGCGCGCCGGCCGGCATCGGCGTGCGTCCGCTGGTGAGCGGCGAAGGCGGTGGCACGGCGCCCGACACGCGGCCCTTCACCTGGGGCACGGTGCCGGCGGATGCCAATGGCGACCGCGTGGGCGACCTGCCCGAGACCGGCGTGTGGACGCGCCTGTCTGTGCCGATGTCGCGCGCCGGGCTCGCGGGCCAGAAGATCGACGGACTCGCCTTCGCCATCTTCGGCGGGGCGCAGGCGAGCCAGGTGAGCTGGGGCTATGCCGGCCGCGCAGCCAGCGGCGTCGAAACCTACTGGGTGAGCGATGCGCTGCCGCCCGGCGCGCAAGTGGGCACCGCGGCGAGCTGGGTGTGGCAGGACCAGGGCGACGGCGCGCTGGCGGCCGACGATGCGACGCTCGGGGTGCCCATCGAAGGACTGCCCGTCGGCGACGCGGCGAGCACCGCGCATCCGCACAGCCGCCACGTGAGCGAGCTCGACAAGCTGCTCGCGAGCTGGAAGAACTTCCGCAACGGCGTGCTCACCGTGGAGCTCGGCGAGCCAACCGGCGGCCGCACGGCCACCTCGCCGCCGCGCACCATCGATGGTGGGCTGGACGAACTCATCCAGCGGCTCGACGGGCGCATCAAGGCCGCGGGCGACCACGTGGACTTCGGCTTCCTGCGTGCACGCACCGACATCTTCCGCCTGCGGCAAAGCGTGCTCGGCACCGACGACGCCGGCCGCTTCCTCACCTCGCCGGCGGCGGCCGAGCTCGTCAAGCGCAACGAGAACCCGGTGGCCACCGAGAAGGAGTTCGCCGACTACTTCACGCGCCTCAATGCGAAGGCGGTGACGCCGCCCGACTTCGGCACCCCGGCCGCCACGCCGCGCACCCGCGGGCCGGCCGCACGCGCCGGGGTCACGCTCGGTACAACGCGCGTGACCAACACCCGCGTGACCATGCCCAGCAGTGCGTTCACGCTGGCGTCGAGCAACGCTTCCCTGTTCGCGGCGCCCGCACCGTCGCCGAGTGTCATCGCAACGATTCCCTCGGCCTCGGTCAGCGCCGCGCCCGCCGTTGTCATTGCCGCCGCGGCGCCCTCGGTGGCGGTCGGTGCGCGGCCGGGATTGGAGGTGTCGGACACCGTGAGGATCTCCGCCGACGTCGCGGCCACGCCGGTGCGCATCGGCGGCGCGGTGAAGGCGGTGAGCGGTGTCGGCGTGATCGCCGCGCGGCCGGTGCAGCTGAGCGTCGAAGCGCCGCCGGCCATCAAGGACGTGGTGGGCGCGAGCCTCATCGGCGCCACCTACAACACCGTGACGGTCGCCGAACGCTTCACGCTGCCCGCGTCCGTCGTGTCCAGCAACACGGCGGCCAAGGGCAAGAACGACTTCGTGCTCACCGGCATCTCGGGGCTGAAGAACGCGGGCCTCGTCGTCGACGACCTGCCGGTGTTCGGCTACCAGAAGGGCACCGGCGACGACGCGAAGAACGTCACCGCGGCCGACCTGCTCACCGGTGCCGGCGTGGTGGATGCGGATGCCGCCGACGTGGGCACCGACCTGCACGAGGCGGTGTACTTCCGCCGCGGCATCGATGCCATCGACAACACCATCCGCTTCCTGCGTGGCATGGAACTGCGGGCCGAGGACTATCGGCGCCTGCAGGCCGATGCGAAGTCGGCGCGCGAGCGCATCGTCGCCGTGAACGCGAAGATCCAGGCGCTGCTCGCGGACCTCGCCTTGAAGCTGGCCGAAGTGCGTCACGACCTGTCGGTGGCGCGCGCGCTGCGCGACGAAGAGCAGGCGCGCATCGATGCGCTCATCGCCAAGCGCCGCGCCATCCTCGCCGAGCAGGTGCCTTACCTCGTCTTCCGCCGCCCGCGCTTCACGCTCGCGCTGCAGGACGTGCCGCTGCTGGCCGCGCAGCCGGCCGACGTGGCGGACCCGGTGCCGCGCTGCCGCGGCGATGCGCACGACGCGCCGCCGGAGCTGACCGCGATGGTCGACACCCTGCGCGACGTGCCGGTGCGATGGCTCAAGCCCATCTCGCAGGTGTTCGTGAAGCTGGACCGCATCACCGACATCGAGCGCGTGGTGGCGCAGGCGCAGCAGCGCGTGTTCTTCGGCGCCAACAGTGTTCAGGCGGTGAGTGCGCTGACGGTGAACGAGGGCGCGCACACGGCCACCGGCGCGATGCTCGCCAACACCTTCGAGCGCCACGCCACGCGCGTCACCAAGACCTACCAGGATGCGGCGGTGCAGCTTGCGTCCTTCGATGCATCGAGCTGGCGGCAGGCCATCGAGCCGGTGCAGCGCATCGCCAACATCCGCGACCTGCTGCAGGTGGGCACGCCGCATCGCGAGGTGACGCTCGCGGCGTCGGGCCTGATGGACGACATCGCCGGCGTCGCGTCGTGCCTGCATGCGAGCTTCTGCACCGTGCCGCCGGCCACGCGGCTGCGCTGGGCGGAGCTGTTCTCGCAGCTCGATGCCGCCGTGTCGCTGCGCGTGCTGACCGTTCTGCCCGGCTTCGGCGACGAGAGCCTGGGCGTGGACTACATCGCCTGGCGGCAGATGCAGCGCATGGTCGACTGGCTGTTCGCGCAGGTGGCCGACGAGGCGCCCGCGCAGGAGGCCATCAACGACCTGGTGCGCGTGTGCCTGCTGCTGGCCGCGCATGCGCCGGTCAAGCGCATCATCAGCGCGCGCATCCGTCGGCCGGTGCCCGCGGTGGTGAACACGCGGCTGGACATCGAGATCGACCCGAAGGTCACGCGCATCGGCATGCAGGTGCTGGTGCATGCCCCGGCCACGCAGACGCTGCTCGCGCGCGGCGTGGTGGAGGACCTGGCCGATGGCGTGGCGACGGCGCGCATCACGCATGCGCCGGCTGGTGCGTCGGTGATGCTGGATTCGACGATGCGGGTGCAGGTGCAGGCCGGCCCGCCGCTCACGACCGCGAGCGTGCAGCGCGCGGAGGCGGCCAAGGTGCAGGCCGACGCCGTGCCCAAGGCGGCAGCGGCCGCCGCGAAGGCAGCCACGTCCGCGGCACCGCATGCGGCCGAGCAGCGCATCGCCAAGCAGGTCGAGGCCTTGCGCGACAGCGGCGCGCGCACGGTGCGCATGCGCTGAAGTGGCACGGCGCCACGGGCACTGACATGGGCACGTCCACCAGCATCGAACGCGCGAACCGGGCGCTGCTGGCCGGGCAGCGTGCGCGCATCGTCCAGCACGCGAGCCTGCGGCCTGCGCATGAGGACGATGCGGCTCAGATGGGTTTCGCGGTGGAGGATGCGCTGAACACGGCGGACTTCGCGGATTGCGGGCGGTTGATCGTGGTTCGGCGTTTGAAGCTCGCGGCAGTTCCGCCGAGGGCGAGTGCAGCGTGGATGGCGCGGGCGATGGAATCCGCTTGGCGCGTGCTGGCGATGCAGGCGGTGCCGGTGGCGCATCCATCGGCCGCGTCGGCGCAGGCGGTTTACTTCGCGTCGCGTGTCGAGGCGAGGTTGGCGTGGCTGCGGTGCGTGGCGAATGGGCAGCCGGTGGATGCGTGGTTCTGGGCGGCGGCAATGCCGGAGCTGAAGGTGTCGGCGGGGCGGACTGAGCGAGTGCTGGATGCGGTCGTCGAGGGGCTGTTGCGCGAAGCAGCGCCCGCCGTCGTCGTCGCGACATTGAACGCGTGGCCGGATGCGGCCGTGCTGTCGCTGGGGCGCGCGATGCCGGTGGGTTCGCATCGGGCGATGCTTGGGGCGCTGACGGTTGGAACGCCGATGGTTGGTGTGCATGCCAATTCCGCGGCACCTGTGGTCGCTGCGAAGGCCTTGCCGGAAGCGCTCTTGACGGTTGCTGCGCGTTTGAGCCGTGATGCGCCGCTGGCGGAGGAGGCTGCCGCGTGGATCGCAGGCTTGTGGATGGCGCCGGTGCTGGCGCGTGCGCCGACACTGGATGAAGTGCAGGCGGTGGTGACGCGGGCGGTGTGGCTGGCGGCTGGCCTGGCGCCGGTGGCGAAGGGGGAAGACGGCGAAGCGTGGGCAGGCATGCCATCGGCTGCTGAGCGCGAGGATGAGTGGCCCGATGGTGGCGGGCGCTTGGGATCGGTGGCCGCGTCGGATCAGACGGCCGTGGCGCGCGGAACGCAGGACCTTGCGCGCCGTGACACGGCATCGGCACCGGCTCCGGTGTGGCGCGTCGAGTCTGGCCTCAAGGCCACCGAGCGGCGGCGCTCCCGATCCATCCACGCACAGCTCGAATCACCGCGTGGTTTGCCGTGGCTGGCGAACGCGGAATTCACGGCGAATGGCGGGTTGATGCTCGTGCTCAACGTCCTGCGCGCGATGCGCTTCGATTCAGCGTCGCAGGCTCTTGTGGATGGGTTGATGCTGCATCTGCTGGATGCGGTGGGGGCGCCGGAGGTGGAGCCGCAGCGGGCGTGGTTCGAGGGGAGGGGAGTGCCTTCGCGCACGCAGGATGGGGACTTCGACAGGCTCAGTCCGACCCTTCGATACCTCAGGGCGAGCGGGGGTGGAGTGGCGCGTCGAGGGGCTTCGATACCTCAGCCCGAACGGGTGTTTCGGGTGGTGTGCGTGCACTCCCGCCCGTTCGGTCTGACCCTTCGACAAGCTCAGGACAGGGTACGCCTCGCGGCGTATCGAAGCCCACTCCCGCTCGCCCTGAGGTATCGAAGGGTCGGACTGAGCCTGTCGAAGGCCTCCTCAGATTCGCTCCCCGAACTCCACGAAGAACCCCTCGACCCCCAACTCCGCCTCTGGCGCATCCGCCTGCGCCGCACCCTCCGCCGCCACGTCGGCCTCGACCTCCCCGCCCTCATCCGCCGCCCCGCCTGGGTCAGCGCCACTGCCACGCACATCGACGTCGTCTACCCCATGAGCGACATCGACCTGCGCCTGCGCCGCCGCGGGCTCGATGCCGACCCGGGCTGGGTGCCCTGGTTCGGCCGCATCGTCACCTTCCATTTCATCGACGACGACCTCCTGCCGTCGCGCAAGGACGACCATGGATAAGCGTGTGCGTCTGCCGCTGCACCAGCGGCTCATCGCCGCTCTCGCATCGGCCTTGCCGCCGGACCAGCTCGACCACCCCGACGCCCGAGCCTTGCTCGATGCGAACGCACAGCCGCCGGTGGACGAACTCGTGCTCGAGCCGCTCGCCAACGCACTGGGCCTCACGCCCATCGAACATGCCGCCACCGCGCTCGCGCTGTGGTGCGAGCTCGACCCGGCCCTGTCCAGCGCGCTCAGCCTGCTGCAAGGCAGTGCGACCCGCGTGGGTGCAGCGCGGCCGACACTCGGCCTCATCGCCAACCTCGCGGCGCGCATCGACGAGCTCGACGCGCCCGCGCCGGCCCGGGCCATCGCCGAACTGCTGCAAGGCAGCGCCCTCGCCAGCGGCCTGCTGCAGCTCGCCGATGCCAGCCAGCTCGCCCACGCACGCACCCTGCAGATGCCAACGTCACTCGTTGGCCTGCTCGCCAACAACGCAACAGCTCTCCTTTCGTTTGCCGGGACGATCGCACTCGGCCGGCTCGCGCTCGCACCGCTGGCCGAAACGCGCTGGCCGCTGCCGCGTTCATGGCTCGAGGCCTGCGAACGCATCGCGCAGGAAGTTTCCACGGGCCAGGCTTCGTGCGCCATCGTGCTGCGCGGCGCCGACACCGACGAGCTGCGTGCCGTTGCCGCGCGCCTCGCCGCACAACTGACCCACGCCGCGTTCGAAGTCACCTCCAACGATGACGGCCCGCCGCATTCGCCGGAAGCCTTCGCGCAACTCGCGGCCCGCGAAGGCGTCGTGCCCGCCTTGATCGCGACACGCGGTCTGCCCGTGTGGCGGGCCGAAGCCGCGCCCGGCAGCGCCATCCGCATCCCGACGCTCGCCCACTGGGCCGGCCCGCTCATCGTGCTTGCGGCCACCGACACCGCCTTCGACACCAGCCTGCCGCTGCATGAATTCGAGCTCGGCCTGCCCGATGCGCACGACCGCCTGATGCTGTGGTGCGCCCTGCGCGACACCCCGGTGGACGCGATCGCGAACGACGAGCGCGACGCCATCACCCGTTCGCGCTGCGGCATCTCCGTGCTCGCGCAGGCCGCCACGAGCGCGGGCTCGGTACCTGCGCACAGCGCCATCGAACATGCGGTGCGGGCCAGCGCGCGCAGCCTGTCGGCCTGGGCGCAGGTGTCCAACGACCGCATCCCGGCCGATGCCTGGGTCGGTCCGCCCGACGTGCACCGCGAGCTGGGCCTGCTGCTCACGCGCTGCCTCGCGCGCGCCGACGCGGGCGCGCAGCTCGGCCCCTTGCTGCGCGGGCGGCTGAGCCATGGCGTGAAGGCGCTTTTCATCGGCGCGTCCGGCACCGGCAAGACGCTCGCCGCGCAATGGCTGGCGGACCGGCTCGCGCGGCCGCTCGTCCGCGTGGACCTGGCAGCCGTCGTCAGCAAATACATCGGCGAGACCGAGAAGAACCTCGCGCACCTGCTGTCGCGCGCGGAGCACCTCGACGCGGTGCTGCTCTTCGACGAAGCCGATTCGCTCTTCGGCGCGCGGACCGACGTGAAGCAAGCCAACGATCGGTACGCCAACATGCAGACCAACTACCTGCTGCAGCGGCTGGAAACCTTCCATGGCGTGGCGCTGCTCACGTCCAACAGCAAGGCGCGCTTCGACGATGCCTTCTTGCGCCGGCTCGATTCGGTGGTGCAGTTCCCGCTGCCCGACGTGGCCGAGCGGCGCACGCTGTGGTCGCTGCACCTGGGCGATGCGCCCGCGCTGGATGCCGGCGTGCTGAGCGCCGTCGCGGCGCTGGTGGACCTTCCCGGCGGGCACATCCGCAATGCCGTGCTCACCGCCGCACTGCTGGCGCGCCAGCGCGGTATCGATTCACCGCTGGATGCCGACGACCTGCGCGAAGCGCTCGCGCTCGAATACCGCAAGCTCGGCCAGCGCGCGCCCGACAGTCTCTGACGCCCCAGGCACGCCGTGTTCGACGTCCGACCGCCATCGCAAGACCCACGCAAACGCATGCCGCCGCCCGCGCCGGTGGCAGAGCAGGCGGGCCCGGAGCCGGCGAAGCCGCAATCGCCCAGGGCCGAGGGTGCGATGCAGGCGCAGGCAGGTGCCGGTGGCGCAAAGGAGGCGACGGGCGCGGTGGCCCCGCCCGTGCAAGGCGCATCGGCGGCCGGCCCGCAGAGCTCGATGCCGCGCTACATGCAAGGTGGCGTCGGGTCCTCAAGCGCGAGGCCGGGTGCAACACCGGCGGCCACGACGGGCGTGGCGCCGACTTCGCCGGCCGTGGCGACGGCGGCGCAGCCGACTGCGGCATCGACCGTGCAAGCGGCGTCGACGCCATCAGGGAGCGGCGAGGCGGGACCGTCGATGCAGTCGGCGCAGATGCCATCGGCGCACGCAGCGCCTGGGGTGTCGCCGGCGGCACCGCTGTCTTCGACGGCACCTGCAGGCAGCTTGCCGCAAGCTGGCGCCCAAGCTGCCAACCCACCCGCCAACCAAGCCGCGGTCCCGGCGCCCGGGCCGGTTGCCACGCCTGACCAACCCACGTCCGCCACGAGCGCGTCGTCACCCGGTGTTGGCGGATCGCCGGGCGTGATGCAGCCAACCGTCGGGCCGCAGACCGGCAAGCCGCCCTCGGCCTCCGTGGGGGCGACGGTGTCGCCCATGCAGGCAGCGCAGGCCGATCAACCTGTGCTCAAGGCGCCATCGGATGGGAAGGCGGTGTCGCCTCAAGCATCCGGCGCCAAGCCAGCCGATGCGAAGGCAGGCGGCGGCAAGGCGGCGGATGCAGCGCATGCCGGAAGGGCGCCCGCAAAGAGGAGCGACGCGGAGCTTGGACAGGACGCGAAGAAGAGCGGCGGCAAGGAGCCTGGCGCCGCACCGAAGGACGGTGTCGGCGGCCCGGCGGGCCCCGCCGTCCCCGGCAAGGAGGGCGCGCACGCCAAGGGTGCTGCGCCCGCGGATGCCCCGAACCCGGCCGTTGCCGGCGAAGCGTCCGCCGCCAACGCGGCCGCAGGGGGTCAAGAAGGCCCGTCCGCCATGGCAGGCGGCGGTGGCGCCGCGGGCGCGACCAGTGCCGGCGCGGGTGGTGGCGGCGGAGGTGGCGGCGGGGCAGGAGGCGCTGCCGCAACCGGAGATTCCGGTGGTGCCGCAGGTGGCGAAGGCGCCGAGGCTGCAGCCGAGGCCTCGCCCGCGGGCGGTGCCGCCGGCCCCGCCGAGGCGGCACAGGAAAAGACCGAAGAGAAGATGGCCGCCGCCAATCCCGAGGCCGCGGCGCAGGAAGCGCATGCCGAGCCGGCGGCGGGGGGCGGTGGTGGTGGCAGTGCTGCCGCCGGCGAGTCCGGCAGCGAGGGCGGCGGCGGTGCGGCGCCTGCCGAAGAAGCCAGCCATGCGGGTGGCGAGGCTGGCGGCGCGTCCGTGGCTGAGCCTGCCGCGGACGGCGGTGGTGCCGAAGGCGGTGCCGCGGGTGAAGCCTCCGCGGGCGAGGCATCTGGTGGTGCGGGCGCAGGCGGTGCGGCAGAAGGTGGCGAGGCAGAGCCCAAGCCCGCCGAGAAGGACCCGCAGAAGGCCGCCTCGCCCGAGTCCACCAGCCCCGCCGACCCCGAGGCCATGCAGCGCGAGCAAGCCACGCGAGAAACCCGCGAGCAGCATGCCGACACGCAGCGGGTGGCCGAGACCGGCAGCGACGAGCACGCGCAGGACCAGGCCGAGCAGCACGCCGATTCCAGCGCCGGCACCGCCGCGCCGGCCGACGCGGAGCTCAGCTCCGGCGAGAAGGGCGCTGGCATCGCCGAACTCGGCGAAAGCGTTGGCGGAGGTGGTGAAGGCGGCGGCGGTGGTGGCGGAGGAGGAGGCGGCGGTGGCGGTGGCGGTGGCGGTGGCGGTGGCGGTGCGCCAGCCGTCGAGGACGGCCCGCCGCCTGACACCGCGTCGCAGGACCCGGCCTCGGGGCTCGGTGCGGCCGCCTCCATGAGTCCGGTGCAAGCGGGCGCGGCACTCGCCGGCGTGAGCAGCTCCATCGACCGCACGGCCGGCGAAGAGGCCACCGCGCTGCAAGACCAGATCCCGCAGGCCGAGGTGGGTGCCGAGGGTGCGCCCGCGACCTGCGTGAAGACCGATGACGGCGGCGAAGGCGGCGACAAGCTGGCCCCGGTGGATGCGCCGGCGTCGGAGGAAACGCCGCAGCCTGAAGCCACGCCCGAGGCCGGCCCGGCGCCGAGCGAGGACGTGGCGGCGCCATCCGTCACGGCTGGCGAGGGCGGCAAGATTTCCGAGGAAGACGGCGCCAAGGTGCAAGGCGCGGTGGACGACATGCCCACCACCGACCCGGGCCTGGACGTGTCGGCCGGCGCCGCGCCGCAAGTGCAGCTCACGGGCGATGCCGACCCGGCCGCCGCCGACCAGCAGAAGGCCGAGCTCGACAAGACCGTCGCCGAGCAGCGGGCCTTGGGCGCGGTCGATGCCGCGAAGCCCGCGGGCGAGAACGCCATCCGCGTGACGCGGCCCAAGGAAGTGATCAAGGGCCCGGCGGTGGCCGACCCGGGCGGCGGTGGCGGCAAGGGCGCGGCGGCCGATGCCGCCGCGGCCGAAGAGGGCGTGGGCATCATTGCCAAGGAGAAGAAGGGGCCTGAGGTGAGCGCCGCGATGTCGCAGGCGCAGGCCGACATGGCGTCCAAGAAGGGCGAGCACCAGGCCAAGGTCTCGGAAGAGAAGACCAAGAACGACCAGGAGATGGCCAGGCTCAAGGAAGACAACGTCGCGCAGCAGGAGGCCGAGAAGGCCGGCGCGCGCGGCGAAGTCGCCCGTGCGCGCACCGACTGGACGTCCGAGCAGAGCAAGGAGATCAAATCCACCAACGAGAAGGCCGGCAAGGAAGTCGCCAAGGGCAACGAGAAGGTCACATCCGAGCAGACCAAGGCCGATGCGGATGCCACCAAGCACATCGAGGAGGGCGACAAGCAGGCGGGCGAAGAGAAGGCGAAGGCCGAGAAGGATGCTTCCGCCAAGAAGTCCGAGGCCAAGAAGGAATCGGGCGGCGTGTTCGGCTGGCTGTCCAGCAAGGTCGCGTCCTTCTTCGATGCCTTGAAGAAGGGCATCACCGCCATCTTCGACGCGGCCAAGAAGCTCGTGCGCACCATCATCGACAAGGCCAAGAAGCTGGCGGTCGCGGTGATCGAGGCGGCGCGCAAGGCCATCGTGTCCATCATCAAGGCGGTGGGCGCGGCGCTCATCATGCTGGGCGATGTCTTCCTCGCGGCCTTCCCTGGCTTGAAGAAGAAGTGGCGCCGCTTCATCGAGAACCGCGTGAAGGATGCGGAGACCGCGGTGAACAAGCTGGCCGATGCCTTGAAGAAGGGCATTACCAAGCTGCTCGACCTGTTGGGCAAGGCCTTCGAGTTCCTGCTGGACGCCTACAAGAAGGCGATGTTCATGGTGCTCGACGCGGCCAAGGCGGTGGTCGATGGCGCCATCAAGTACGCCAAGATGGTGGCCGACCTCGTGGGCACGTTTGTCGTGCTGATCAAGGATATCGCGTCCAACCCCGGCGGCTGGATCAGCAACCTCGGCGCGGCCGTGATGGACGGCGTGAAGAACCACCTGTGGAAGGCCTTCAAGGCGGCGGTGAAGGGCTGGTTCAACGACAAGCTCGAGGAAGTGCTCGGCGTCGGCATGACCATCTGGAACGTGCTGAAGAAGGGCGGCATCTCCATGAAGGAGGTGGGCCACATGGCCTTCGAGGCGCTCAAGGCGGCCATCCCGAGCGCGCTCATCCAGCTGCTGATCGAGAAGGTGGTGGCGATGATCGTGCCGGCGGCCGGCGCGGTAATGGCCATCATCGAAGGCCTGCAGGCGGCCTGGGGCACGGTGCAGCGGATCATCGCCGCGCTCGGCAAGTTCGTGTCCTTCCTGAAGGCGGTAAAGGCCGGCGGCGCGGGCCCGCAGTTCGCGGAGCTGCTCGCGTCGGCCGCGATCGTGGTGATCGACTTCGTCGCCAACTGGCTGCTCAAGAAGCTGCGCGGCCCGGCGTCCAAGGTGGGCAGCAAGGTCAAGGCCATCGCGCAGAAGATCATGGCCAAGATCAAGGCCGCGATGAAGAAGGTGGGCGCGGCGCTGAAGAAAGTCGCCAAGAAGATCGGCAGCAAGTTCAAGGGCCTGAAGAAGAAGTTCAGCGACTGGCGCGCGAAGCGCAAGGCGAAGAAGGACGCGAAGAAGGCGGGCAAGAAGAAGGACCCGAGCCAGAAGAAGAAGGACAAGGAAGAGGAGCGCCGCAAGAAGCGCGAGGCGGCCATCGCGAAGGTGCGGCCGAAGGTGGATGCGCTGCTGTCCAAGGGCATCGGCCGCTTCTGGTTGATGGCGCGGCTGGGCTTCCTCGGGCTCACGAGCGGGCTGAAGTCGCTGTCGCTCAAGGGCAAGGCAATCGTGGCGCGCGCAAGCCCCGAGGTGACCATCGACAACGTGGACAACGCCGCGCTCGGCGCGATGCTAGAGCCCATCCTCGTGAAAGCCGAGGCGGCCTATCTGCGCCGCTATGACCAGTCGCGCAAGGGCGAGCAGGCGGGCCAGGATCCGAGCGTCCACCACATGCCTACCAACAAGGACACCCAGCAGATCGCCGACCTGCGCGCCAAGCGGGATGCCGGGCAGGCCGCGCGCGCCAAGGGCGAATCGACCCGGCAGGACAAGGCCCAGGCCACGGCTCCCACGGCCCAGGGGCCCGACCTGTGGTGGCGCGACACTGCGTCGCTCAACACCGCCTTCGTGCGCAGCTTGCCCGGCATGGAAGGCATGCCGGTGAAGTACGCCAAGATGATCGCCGACGGCCGGCTCAAGGACGTGCCGATGTCGCAGCTCAACCCGGCGCAGCGGCAGTTCCTCGAAGGGCTGGGTTCGGTCGAGCGTGCGCGCAAGAGCGGCATGATGCCGGCCATGGACTTGGCTTCCACGCTCCACCAGGAAGGCGTCATCAAGGGGGCGGAGGAGGTGGTGGCGGGCAAGGCCAACCCGATGGCGGCGGACAAGTCGTCGGTGGCGGCGCACCGCGACGACCAGCACACCGACCACACCAAGCGCTCGGCGGCGGACATGCAGAAGATCGAAGCCGCATCGCAGTCGAGGCGCGAGAGCATCGGGCACATCTTCAAGCAGCTGCGCAGCCTGATCAATGCCGACCATTCCATCCTGACCAAGGCGGGCGGAGCGGCGCAGGGCGTGGCCAAGGCCTTCGACGCGTGGTTCAACGCCCAGGCCGGCGGCCTGCCCACCGATCGCCATGTGCTCATCAAGCTTACTCAGGCACTGGTCCAGAAACTGATAGTGTTCCTGAAGACATACCGTTCATAGGCAGACCATGGCACATATCAATCTCATTCTGGCGAGCGACGACGCGGGGCGAGCCGAGGACCAGGTGGACGAGGCGCTTGCCGGCTTGCTGGCCGCGGACGGCCCAAACCTGGCACCGGCCGGACGCCGCCAGGTGGATGCGTCGCTGACCGAGCTCGCGTGGATCGACGACGTGGACCCGCGCAACCATGTGAGCCTGATGCTGGACACCGACATGCCTGCCCATTGGCTGGCCGTGACGGCGCACGATGAAGCCACGCTCCAGCAGATTGCGCAGGCGCTGCGTGACGGCGTCGAACTGCGGGGCTATGGCGAATTGCTGAACGAGGCGGGCTCCGGTGCGGGCGGCCGAGGCGCGTTGTCGCGCCTTGCGCTGACGCATGACTCGAGGCTTGCATCTGATTTTCCCGCCTTGCTCAAGCACGCGCTGAGCAGCGCCGATGCCTTGCGGCGCGAAGACGCCGTGATGGCCGCCCATCTCGTCGGCGACCGATCGCATGTGCCGGCGTTGAAGGAGGCCTTGACCCGCGAAACCGACGGCGGGGTCAAGGCCATGCTGGAACACACCATCCAGACTCTGGAAGGAGCACCTCCATGATCACTGACTCGCAACTGCGGCAAGTGATGCCTCACCTGAAGCCTGACACGGCGCTGCTGTATCTGCCGCACCTCAATCAGGCGATGGCCGCCGACGGCATCGAGACCATGCTGCGCACGGCCGCCTTCATCGCGCAACTGGCGCATGAATCCGGCGAGTTCCGCTTCATGGAGGAGATCTGGGGGCCGACCGACGCGCAGCGCCGCTACGAGCCTCCGTCGGACCTGGCGAAGCGGCTCGGCAACACCGAGCCGGGTGACGGCAAGCGATTCAAGGGCCGCGGGCCGATCCAGATCACCGGGCGCTTCAACTATCGGAAGTACGGTGACTTGCTGGGGGTGGACCTGGTCGACAACCCGGAGCTTGCGGCACAGCCCGACTGGGCCTTCGCGACCGCGGGCCTCTTCTGGAAGAGCAACGGCCTGAACGAGCTGGCCGACCGCGAGGACTTCGTCGCGATCACCAAGCGCATCAACGGCGGCACGAACGGCCTGGCCGATCGGCAGAAGTATTACGAGCTGGCGAAGAAGGTGCTGGCCGAGAACTTCATCGCGGCGGATTTCTCGACGCCGCGTGGCGTGCCGGAGGCGGTGAAGGCGAGGGCGGTGCCGCATCCGGTTGGGCCGCTGGAGCGAGGGCATGAGGCGATTGGGGAGGACCATGCGCGGCATGGCCGGCCGCATTGAGGCTACAGCTTGCGCAACTCCGACTTCACATACCAAGACTCGATCTGCACCCCATTCCACTGCAAGGCCACATGCTGCCCCTGCACCGCCGCGCTCAAGGCCAACGGCTTGAACAGCCCCACGCATTCGCCGCCCTCATCGCGCACGCTGTCATAGGCCACGCCCCAGCTGTCCATCGCGCGCAGCTTCGCGCCGAGTGATTGCGCCGTCGCGTAGTGGTCGGGGTCGTACACGCCTGGCAGCTTCGCCCCCAACCCGCGCAAGTCATGCACCGGCTTCTTCACCGTCGCCTTGTAGCAGCGCAGGTCGATCTCGATCGGCGGCTCCTTCGTGGCCGCGAGAAAGCGGGCCTGGTGGTAGCTCACTTCACGCACCGCCGTCTCCAGCGTCTTGCCGGCGTAGTACACGCCATAGCTGCCATCGGTGAAGCGCGAGCCCATCGGGTTCAGGTGGGTGAACGCAGCCATGACCGCGCTGCTCCCCGGCCCGCTCATGCGCTCGCCGGGCGGCACGAGCGAGATCTCGCCCACTTCTTGCCTCAGCCTCGGGTTGGTCAGCGCCTCGATGGCATACACCGCTTCGAGGTCGATCGGGTCGGCCACCCGCTCGAAAAGCCCGATGGGTGGGAAGCGGCTGGGGATGAGGCGGTAGGTGGCGCCCCAGTCGAGTTCGACGACCGGAACGTTCTTCGGATTCAAGACACCCCGCCGCGGACGGCGTCGAGGTATTGACGCACCTGGAAGAGATCAGCCACATGGCCGCCGAGCATGCGCGCAAGCGCGGAGGCGCCGCCGAACAGCGGCGCGTCGTTGGGCTTGCGCACCCACGCGTCGGCGCGCTCGGGCACCGGGAAGAGCACGTGCAAGGCGGAGTAGATGCCGAAGACATAGCTCAGCCGTTCGAGCGTGTCGGCATCGAGCCGGGCGGGGTAGTCGCCACCGCGCCAGGCGTAGAGGGTGGAGCGCTGCACGCCGAGAAGTTTCTGCTCTTCGGTGGCGTTCAGCCCCCAGGCGCGGGTGATGTTGAAGAAGGTGCGCAAGCCGGCGCTGGCGGTGGCAGCGGAATCGAGCGCGGGCGGCTTGGCGGGCGTCTTGTCAGGGGCAAATCGTGCGGCACACATGGGCTGAACTCTAGTCCATATATGGAAATGTTGCAAATCAATGTCCTGATGTGGACTTGTTGTGGTCGGCCTTTTGTCGAGCCTCGGGCGTGCCACCAATTTTCCGTTGCCAACCCTGCGCGGCTGGGCTAAAAGGTGCCGAATTCCGCCTGAGGGCGTTCGACATCAAGGAGCAGCCCGCAATGCAAAGTGGATCGGACGCGCCGCGGTCCGGCGATTGCCTTCGGCTTGAACTCCTGGGTTCGCCGCGGCTGATCCGCGAGGGGCATCCGGTGCACGTACTCGAAGGCCGCGATGCCGTCCTGCTCGCGTTGCTGGCCGTCGAAGGGCCGACCTCGCGCGGCCGTGCCGCCGCCTTGCTCTGGCCTGACAGCGACCCGAGCCGCGCGAGCAACAGCCTTCGCCAGCGCCTGTTCCGCCTCAAGCGCAGCATGGGGCGCGATGTCATCACCTGCGACCGGTTCCTGGCGTTGGCGCCCGAGGTTCGCCACGACCTGGACGACTTCGCCGAAGGCCTGCGGCGCGACGGTGGCGCGGGTGGGGGCGAATTGCTCGGCACGGTGGGGTTCGCCGATGGTGACGACCTCGGCGACTGGTTGAACGCAGCGCGCGAGCGGTGGCGTGCCACGCGGCGCGAGCTCGTGGCGCAGGAGGCGTCGCGGCTGGAAGGAGAAGGGCGCATTGCTTCGGCCCTGGAACTCGCCGAGCGCCTCGTGCTCGACGACCCGGAGGCGGAGCACGCGCACCGGCGCCTGATGCGGCTGCATTACCTGCGTGGCGACCGGGCGGCCGCACTCGGCGTATTCGAGCGCTGCAAGCGCGCGCTGATGCAAGCCGTGCAAGCCCGGCCTGGGGCAGAGACCCTGCAACTGGCCGCCATCATCGAGCGCAGCGGGGTGCTCCCTGAAGTCGCGCCCGCGCGCACATCGTCGCCGCGGCCTGTCACCGTGCTGCGGCCACCCCTGCTCGTGGGCAGGGGCCGTGAATGGCAAGCCATACAGGCGGCCTGGACGCGCGCACGCATCGTCGTCGTGAGCGGCGAGCCCGGCATCGGCAAGAGCCGGCTCCTGGGCGATCTCGCCACGGCTTGCGAAGGCAGCTGCCACGCCGGCGCCCGCCCTGGCGATGCGAGCGTTCCCTACGCGATGGCAGTGCGGCTGATGCGTGCCTTGTTCCAGCGCTACGGCAATCCGCCGGCAGGCTGGGTGCCCGAGGAGCTCGCACGCATCCTGCCCGAGCTGGGCTGCGTGCCTGCATCCGAGCTGCAGTCGGTGCGACTGCACGACGCCGTCTCGGCCGCGCTGCGGCATTGCGCTTCACGGGGCTTTCATGCGCTGCTCGTCGACGACCTTCAGTTCGCCGACGAGGCATCGCTCGAATGGCTGTTTCACTGGATGCAGACGCTCGACGAAGCGGCGCCGCGCTTGGCGATCGCCGTGCGCCGCAACGAATGGCCGCTGGCCCTCGCCAAGTGGATGCAGGCGCAAGTGGAGCAGCGGCCGGTCGAGGTCGAACTGCATCCGCTCAGCGCCGCCGACCTTGCGCTGCTGGTGGATTCGCTCGCCATCGAGGGCCTGTCGGCGGCCGACTGGGCCGTGCCCCTCGCGCGCCACACGGGCGGCAACCCGATGTTCGTGCTGGAGACGCTCATCGCGTTGCTGCCCGAGAGTGGCGTGCCCATCTCGCTGCCGCTTGCCGAGCTGCCGGTGCCTGCCAGCATCGGCGCACTGATCGAGCGCCGTCTTACGCAACTGAGTCCGGCAGCGCACCGCCTCGCTCAACTGGCAGCGCTCGCCGGTGCCAACTTTTCGGTGCCGCTGGCCGCGGGCGTGCTGGGCGTTCATGCGCTGGACCTGTCCGCGGCCTGGCTCGAACTGGAGGCGGCGCAGATGTTGCGCGGCGGTGCCCTGGCGCACGATCTGATCTCCGAGGCCATCGTGCATTCGGTCCCCGCGCCCATCGCCCGGCAGCTTCACATGGAAATCGCCGTGACTGCGCAGCAGCTCGGTGCGTCGCCGGCCTACGTGGCGCAGCACTGGTTCGAGGCGGGGCATTGGGCAAGCGCCGCGCAGGCGTTCATGCGTGCGGCGGACACTGCGCGGGCTGCATCTCAGCGCAGGCTGGAAGGAGAGCTGGCGGCCCGCGCCGCGGCCTGCTTCGACCGTTGTGGTGATGTGTCGGGGCGTTTCATCGCGCGCGAGCGGGAGCACTCGACCACGCGCTACACACTTCGCCTGGACCTGCAGCTGGACAGCGCGAAGCGGCTGCTGGCGCTGGCATCGACGCCGGCTGAGCGTGGCATCGCGCTGGAGGCCTGTGCAGCGGTGCTGGTGGAGGACTTTCGCCATGCGGAGGTGGCCGCCGCCGCCCAGGAGGCACGCGAGATCGCGGCGAGCCTGGGCGACTCGACGCGCGAGCTGACGGCGGCGCGGACGCAGTCGCGCGCCCTGGGCTGGATGAAGCGCGGTGACGAGGCGCTGGGGCTGCTACGCCAATACCTGCCGCGCGCCCAGGCGAGCCTGCATGAGGAGGCCGGTGTGCGTGCGCTTGCGGAATTCGGCTGCACCCTCATGACTTGCGACCGATTCGACGAGGCCGCGGCGCTGTTCGATCGGGCGTTGCAGGCCGCGCTCGCGCTCGAAGACTGGGGCCTGTGCCAGGAATGCCACCGTCACATGGCCTGGGTGCACGACTATCGCGGCGAGATCGAGAAGTCGATTCACAGCTACGAAGCGAGCGAGGCACTGGCGACGCGGCTGGGCGCGCACCGGGTGCCCGCCAGCATCAGCCGCTCGATCTTCGCCAGGCGCTACAAGGAGCTCGGTCGTTTCGGCGAAGCCCTGGCCTTGCTGGAGACGGTGCGCGACGAGCAGCAGGACAGCGAAGGCGTGGCCGTGTCCGCCGTGACGGACGCGGACTTGTCGGGGCTGTTCCTGTGGCTTGGCCAACCGGCCCGCGCCATGTCCGTGCTGCGCACGCCCGCGCTCGACGCGCCGCCGGCGATGCACCGCACCTACCACTTCGCGGCGGCGCAAGTCGAGACCTGGCAGGGGCGCGCCGGACTGGCCGCGCTGCGCAAGGCCATGGCCTGGGCGGATCAGGAAAGCGGTCCATTCCACCGATTCGTGATCGAGTGTGAATTGGCGCGCAGCCTGCCGGCGGACGAAGGCGCGTCGCTCGCGCTCGATGCCATGGCCCGCAGCGATGCCATCGGACTTGAACTGTCCACCTGGCCGCTGAAGGCGATTGCGAGCGACGCCTTGCGGCGTGGCGGACGCATCGGCGAAGCGCTGGTACTCGCGCGCCAATGCACGTCGCACTTTTCGGCTCGTGTCCCGTTCGTGCTGTACCCGCCCGAGTACTGGTGGATCGCTCACCAGGTCTTCGTGGCCGCCCACGACCGTGCCGCCGCGGACGACGCCCTTCGGCATGCGCGGGATTGGATCCGCATGGCCGTGGCCCACGTGCCCGAGCCGTTCCGCGACAGCTTCGTGCATCGCAATCCGGTCAATCGATCGGTGCTCGCCGCCACGGCGCAGTGGCCGGCACGCTGAACCGCACCGCCGATCTATAACGCCCCAGTAACGCCCTCGAGCCTATGGTGCGCATGTCCGTCGCACGTGACGTGTGACGGTCGGCGGGGAAGGCGACGACGTCGTGTGTCAGCGACGAGCGTCTGGCTTGGTCGGAGGCGCGAATGAATATCTCGATGCGATTCGTGGGAGGCATGCGGCCTGGAAGGGGCGCGCATTGGCAGGCGTTGGCGCGGGTGATGGCGGCGGTGCCGGTGCTTGTGCCAACGATCTCTCTTGCTGTGGATCCCGTTGATGCACCCCTCACGCCGCTGGAGATATCCACCACCGTCGAGCAGACGAGACGTGACTGCGAGGCCAACCAGTTCTTCGCCGTCTTTCACGACTGTTCATGCACGGCCGCCAAGGTCGGTGAACTGCGAAGCGCCCGGGGCCGGGCGCCGAGCAAGGAGAAACTGCTCGGCGAGGCGGGCGAGGCCTGTCCATCGGACCCACGGGTCATTCATGCCTACTACTTCGAGACCTGCGCGGGCGCGGTGAAATCCATGCGCACCGATTGGCAAGCGATGTGCACTTGCGCGACAGACAAGGTGCTCGCCGCCTACCTGGCCCATCCCAACCCGAGCACGCGGTACCTCTTCGGCCTTCAGCGCGATGCGCTGAAGGCCTGCGGCTACGGCGACGGCACGCATGCCGTTCGCCGATGAATGGGCGACACCTTCGCGCGACATCAACGGGAGCAAGACATGACACTGCATCGAGCCTGCATTCACCCGGCCTTGGCTTCCCTGGCTGCGGTCGTTCTTCTTTTCGCCGCTGATCGGCCCGCCTTTGCGCAGTTCGGCGAACTGCTCGACAAGGCGAAGCAGGCCGCAGACTCCGTCCGCCGGGCGGGCGATTCGGCCCGCGATGTGCTTGGTTCGGGTACGACAGCACCGGGCCGTCCCGCCAAGGGCAGTGATGCACCGGCCGCCCCTGCCGCAGGGTCTGCTGGCGGCATCGACTCGACCTGCCTCAAGCCGACGGGAACGATCCGGTGGTACTACAAGAACGAGTGCGGGGTGGACGTGACCGTGCTGCTGCTGAACACGGACCGCCGCACCTGCTCGGCCATTTGGCTGTATGCGGGACAGCCCGCGGCAATCGCCCCGACTTCCGCCGTGTGCCGGGGCCGCACGGAGCGCGGTCCAGCATGTGCCTGCCCGGCGGGCACGGGAATGGAGAACCCGAGCGGGCGTGACGGTGAATTCGGCGCCGCCATTCGCGCGCCTGTCGGCGTGGTGGGCGGCACGGCCAGGGATGCCGTCACGTCCGCGCCCAGCGCACAGACCACGCCACCTTCAGCGTCGCCCACTGAAAACGTGCGCGTTCGCAGTGCGTCGCTCGAGGGCGCACCGGCCTGCCTCCGGCACGTGTCCAACGAATCGCGCGGCAAGTTGTACCGCAACGATTGCGCCACGGACCTGACGCTGCTCATGCACCGCAAGGACGGCCAATGCATTCCGTTCGTGGTGCTGAAGGACCGGTACGAGTACGTGCACTCCGCCGTGACGGTCTGCACGGGCCGGATGGACGCGGCGCCGAGCAACTGCCATTGCACCTGAGTGTCCAAGCCGCGTTGCCTTTCGATCGGCCCCACCACTCAACCCACGGAGCGCCGTGCCATGAGCGACCCGAACACCCGCATTCCGACCTTCACTGACCTGGGGAACCCCGGATTCATGGGCGTGCGCCCGAACCCATCACCCCACATGTCGGGCCACGTACCGCCTGCACCGTCTCCGTTGACGGCGCCGCCGCCCTCGATGGGCATCGCGACCGGCCCATCGTGGCGCGAAAACGCGAATGTCGCGGCACCTGCTCACGCACCGATGCCGCATGTGCGGTCGACCTTGCGCGAGCGCATGGCGAGTTTCGCGCTGTTTGGGGCTGCCTTGTGCGCGCTGTACGCATGGCTGGGTACGCACGCAGCGGGCGCGGGCATTGCGGCCTATGCCATCGCCGGGGCGGGGGCCGGCGCCGCTGCGGCGGTGGTGCTGGCCATCCTCGCGAAGCTGCTGGAACTCGCGATCAAGCTGCTTGTCATCGGCGTGCAGATCGCATTCGCGGGCGCCGTCATCTATGTCCTCGTTCGATGGTTCCCTCACTAGCGCGGTACACCGATCCGCCCCCTCCCAGTGGCGGGTGTGAATGGGAAGCTCAGTGTTTCAGGCCAAAGCGGCTTTGCGTCTGGCGCCGGTACTCGCGCGGCGTCATCCCCTTGATGTCCAGGAAGCGCCGGTTGAAGTTGGCGACGTTGTTGAAGCCCACCACATAGCAGATGTCGGTGATGAGGCTGTCGGATTCCATCAGCAGCTGGCACGCCCGGTTGATCCGCACGCGGTTGACGAAGTCGGTAAAGGTGTTGCCCGTGGCACGGCGGAAGAATCGGCTGAAGCGGCTTTCCGTCATGCCGAGCTCGGCGGCGATGTCGGCCGCCGAGAGGTTCTGCGACAGGTTCTCGGTGATGCGGCTCACCACCGCGTCGATCTGCGCGAGCGACCGGTCGTCGTCCACGCCTTGCAGCTGCACGCTCGACAGCAGCCGATAGTCGGTGCTCGTGGCCAGGTCCGCCATGAAGGCGCAGAAGGCGGCGAAGCGGTGCGTTCCGCGCGACGACTTCACGCGCCGCCAGTGCTCGTGCGCGCGATCGCCCAGGTCGAAGAACTCGATGCCGTGCTTGGCTCGTTCGAGCATGGGCAGCACCTCGCCGAACTCGGGGACGATGTCCGCCATCTGCACGATGGGCTCGTGCGGAAACTGGATGACGAGGTCGCGAACGGCGACGCTGCCGGTCTGGTCCATGGACACCCAGTTGTGCGGCAGCCGCGGGCCAGTCAGCACGAGGTGGCCCGGCTGGAACTGCCCGATCCAGTCGCCCACGAAGGCCTTGCCAGAGGTCGCGACGATGAGGTGAAGTTCGTACTCGTCGTGGTAATGCCAGCGCGCAAGCGGCGTCGGAAACCCATGCTCGACGCAGCGGATGATGCCCGTCTCGTCCGCCGGCTCGTAGCCCAGCGACGGGCTGCGCGAGATCTCGATCTCCAGCTCGGGCTTGATCTGGCGCGGAACATGACGGGGTCTCGCTCGCATCGCTTCGGTCTCCGGTTCAACTCATCACGTTGCCGCCATCCACATTGAGCGTTTGCGCGGTGATGTAGGCGGCGTCGTCGCTCGCCAGGAACACGGCCGCGCCGCAGATGTCCTGCGGGTCGCCCATGTGCCCGAGCGGCACGGCTTCGCCCACGCGGCGCTTCTTCTCGCCCAGCGGCAGATTCTCGTACTTCGCGAACAGCGCATCGACCTGGCCCCACATCGGCGTGGCGATCACGCCGGGCGCGATGCCGTTCACGCGGATGCCGTGCGGCGCCATGGCCAGCGCCGCGCTCTGGGTGTAGCTGATCACGGCCGCCTTGGTCGCGCAATAGTGCGAAACCAGGGCCTCGCCGCGCCGGCCGGCCTGCGATGCCATGTTGATCACGGACGCGCCCTTGGCGTCGCGCGCCGCCATCTGCGCGAGCACTTTCTGCATCACGAAGAACGCGCCCTTGACGTTGACGGCGAAGAGGCGGTCGTACATCGCCTCGGTGCTGTCGAGCAGCGGTGCGAGGTCGAACACGGCAGCGTTGTTGAAGAGGATGTCGATGGGTCCGAGGCCCTCGGTGGCGGCGGTGATCGCAGCGTCGATGTCGTCGAGCTTGGACACGTCGGCCTGCAGGTACTGCGCACGCCCACGGTTCGCGTCGATCAGCGCCTGCGCCTCACGCGACGGCGCAGGCCCGATGTCCACCAGCGTGCAGCGCGCGCCCTGCGCCAGGTAGGCGGAGGCCACAGCCAGCCCGATGCCGCCCCCGGCGCCGGTGAGCAGTGCGTGCTTGTCGTTCAATCGGCCGGTCATCGAAGGTCCTCTTGGGTCATCGGGTTCGTGAATGAATGGATGAGCGAGTCCACGCGCTTCGTCGCGAGTCGCACGGCATCGCTCACGCGCGGGTCGCCGGCGAGGTCGCCGAAAAGAATGGTGTCGCGGCACAACGCATCGACGGGGTCGGCGGACTCGCAGATGGCGTGCGCCGCCGCCGGGTCCATGGCCTGGTCTTCGTAGGTGTACGGAATGCGGCCCTCGTGCCAGCGCTGCAGGTAGGCGAGGAAGAGAGCAGGCAGCATCGCCACGCTCGCGATGGACTGTCCGCGAGAGAGCCGGTCGCGGATGGTGGGCACGATGAACCCCGGGATCTTCGAGAACGCATCCATCGCCACGCGCTGGTTGGTGTCGCGGATGTCGGCGTTGGCGAAGCGCTCCAGCACCACGTCACGGTAGGCGGCGAGGTCGATGCGGCTGGGCTGCAGCACCGGGATGACGTCGTCGGTGACGTAGTCGAAGGCGATCTGCCGGATGGCCGCGTCCTGCGTGCCCTCGTGGATGAACCGGTGCCCCGCGAGCGTGCCGGCCCACGCGATGCAGCTGTGCGTCGCGTTGAGGATGCGGATCTTGGCTTCCTCGTACGGGTCCACCGAGTCGACCATCTGCACGCCCACGGTGTCCCACGACGGGCGTCCGGCGGCGAAGCGGTCTTCGATGACCCACTGGATGAAGCTCTCGGCCATCACCGGCGCGGCGTCGGCCCGGCCCGTCGCCGCTTCGACGCGCGCGACGAGTTCAGGCGCCGGCCGCGGCGTGATGCGATCGACCATGCTGTTCGGAAAGCTCACCCGCTCGCCGATCCAGTCGAGCAATGCGTTGTCGCCGACATGTTCGATGAACTGCGTCAAGCCCGCACGCGTGCGGTCGCCGTGGTGGCGCAGGTTGTGGCAGTTGAGCAGCGTGACGGGGCCTGCACCGGCCTCCCGCCGCGCACGAAGGATCGCAGTCAGCGCGCCGTAGATGGTCTTGCCCGGCAGCCCCTTCTTCGCCGCCTCGACGTCTGACGCGAGATCGTCGAAGGCCAGGTCGAGCCGGTGGTTCGCGTCGAGGTAATAACCCGCTTCAGTCACCGTGAAGGACACGATGCGCGTGTTCGCATCGGCACCGATCTCGATGAGCCCCACGAGGCCGGCGTCATAGGGCACAACGCGCTGGATGGACGTGACGCGCTCGTACCGCCGCACGCCGGCCGGCGTGACGGTCTCCAGCGTGTACTCGCCGCCTTGCGCGCGAAGTGCGGCCAGCGTCTCGGCCATGTCAGGCCGGATGTTGCCGCCGGCGATGACCCAGCGGGTGTCGCCCGTCTGCCGCAGGCGGTGCAGGTACAGCGCCTGGTGCGCGCGATGAAAGGAGCCCAGCCCCAGGTGGAGCATGACCAAGGGCTGGTTGAGGGACGATGACATTCAGCGGGACTCCGGTCTTGAAGACTTCTCAGTGCGCCACGGCGCCGGCGTTGCGGGCGACGCGGCCCTGCGCGTCGAAGAGGTGTGCCTGCGCCGGGTCGAAGCGCAGGCCGACGGCGTCGCCCGCCGAGAGCACGGTGCGCTCGTTCTGGCGCGACACGAATTGCGCGCCGCGGTCGGTGCTGACGTGGATGAGCGTCTCCGCGCCGAGCGCCTCGACGAGCTCCACATGCGCCTGCACCTGGCCTTGCGCGGGCGAGGTGAGGGCGATGCTCTCGGGGCGCAATCCGACGAAACCGCCGGCTGGCACCTTCATGCCCAGCACCGCCTCGAACTGCGGCACCGCATCGGCCGCCACCACGTTCATGCGCGGCGTGCCGATGAACTGCGCGACGAACTGGTTGGCCGGGCGGTCGTACAGCGCCAGCGGCGTGCCGACCTGCTCGATCTGCCCGTCGCGCAGCACGACGACGCGGTCTGCCAGCGTCATGGCCTCGACCTGGTCGTGGGTGACGTAGATGGTGGTGGCGCCCAGGTCGCGGTGCAGCTTGGCGATCTCCACGCGCGTCTGCCCGCGCAGGGCGGCATCGAGGTTGGACAGCGGCTCGTCGAACAGAAAGATCTTGGGCGATCGCACGATGGCGCGGCCGATGGCCACGCGCTGGCGTTGTCCGCCGGAGAGTTCACGCGGCGTGCGGTCGAGGTAGGGCAGCAGGTTCAAGATCTCGGCCGCGCGCTTGACCTTCTCGTCGATCACCGCCCGGCTCGCGCCGGCCAACCGCAGCGCGAAGGACATGTTGTCCGCCACGCTCATGTGCGGGTACAGCGCGTACGACTGGAACACCATCGCCAGGTCGCGCTTGGACGACGGCAGCCGCGTGATGTCGCGGCCATCGAGCACCAGCTTGCCGAGGTCGATGACTTCGAGCCCCGCGATGAGCCGCAGCAGCGTGGACTTGCCGCAGCCCGAGGGCCCGACGAAGACCACGAACTCGCCGCGCTCGATGCCGAGGTCGATGCCCTTGATGGTGCGCACGTCACCGAAGGTTTTCTCGATGCCTTGCAGTTGGAGGAATGACATGGGAACTCCGGTGATGACTTACTTGACGGCGCCGAAGGTGAGGCCTTGCACGAGCTGCTTCTGGCTGAACCATCCGAACACGACGATGGGCGCGATGGCCATGAGCGAGGCCGCCGACAACTTGGCCCAGAACAGGCCCTCGGGGCTCGAGTACGACGCGATGAGCGCGGCCAGCGTGCCGGCCTTGGCCGAGCTGAGGTTGAGCGACCAGAAGGCCTCGTTCCAGCTCAGCACCAGGCACAGGAGGCCGGTGGAGGCGATCCCGCCCATGCCCAGCGGCAGGATCACGTGGCGGAACTCGCCCCACAGCGTGGCGCCGTCCATGCGCGAGGCCTCGAGGATCTCGGGCGGGATGTCCTTGAAGGACGAGTACAGCATCCACACCATGATCGGCAGGTTGGACATCGTGAAGACGATGGTGAGGCCGGTGAGCGTGTCCAGCATGCCGCTCGTCTGCGCGAGCACGTAGATGGGTACGAGCGCCCCGACGGCCGGCATCATCTTGGTCGACAGCATCCACATCAGCACGTCGCGGGTGCGGCGCGTGCGGAAGAACGCCATCGAGTAGGCCGCGGGCGCGGCGATGAGCAGGCCGAGGAGGGTCGAGCCCAGGCTCGTGATGAGCGAGTTCTTCGCGAAGAGCAGGTAATCGCTGCGCTGCTGCACCTCGCCGAAGTTCTCGAGCGTCGGCGTGAAGAAGAGTTCGGGCGGCACGGCGATGGCCTGCAGCTCCGTCTTGAAGGCGGTGAGCACCAGCCACAGCAGCGGGAAGACGATGAGCAGCGTGGCCGTCCAGGCGGACACCGTGCGCACGGCCAGCGGAAGGATGTCGGTGCGTGTCATGGCAGTCTCGTGTGTTGGGTCTTCACTTGTCCAGGTTCTTGCCGATGAGGCGGATGAGGAACACCGCCGCGATGTTGGCCAGCAGCACCGCGAAGAGGGCGCCCGCGGACGCCACGCCCACGTCGAAGTTCATCAGCGCCTGCTTGAAGATGAGGAAGGCGACGTTGGTGCTCGCGTTGCCGGGTCCGCCGCCGGTGGTCGTGAAGATCTCGGCGAACACGCTCATCAGGAAGATCATCTCGATCATGACGACCACCGCCACCGGACGGCCCAGGTGCGGCATGGTGAGGAACCAGAAGCGCTGCAAGGCGTTGGCGCCGTCCATGCGCGCGGCTTCCATCTGCTCGCGGTCCAGCGACTGCAGCGAGGTCATGAAGATCAGGCAGGCGAAGGGCAGCCACTGCCACGACACGATGACGATGACCGACAGCAGCGGATGGTCGGTCAGCCAGTCGATGGGCGTGAGGCCGAAGAACTGGCTCACCTGCGCGAGCACGCCGTAGATGGGGTTCATCATCATGTGCTTCCACAAGAGCGCATTGGCCGTGGGCATGACGAAGAAGGGCGAGATCAGCAGCACGCGCACGATGCCGCGGCCGGGGAAGGGCTCGTTCACGAGCAGCGCGAGGCCCGTGCCCAGCAGCACCGTGATCGCGATGACCGAGCCGAGCAGCAGAAGCGTGTTGATGACCGACGGGCCGAAGTCCGGATCGGTGGCGAAGTAGTGGAAGTTGGCCAGGCCGATGAACTCGGTGGGGCCGGGCTGCATCAGGTTGTAGCGCACCACCGAGAAGTACAGCGTCATCACCAGCGGCACGATCATCCACAGGAAGAGCGTGCTCACGGCCGGTGCGAGCAGCACGCGCGGCAGCCAGCGCGAGGCGGTGGCGCGTTCGTCTTGAACGGTGTCCGAAGCGACGGAGTCGTCGCCCGGGGATGCGATGGGCTGTGCGACGGTATGCATGCTCGAAGAGTGCCAGCGCGGTGCATCGCGCCCGATATCTGGGCGGCTGAGATTGATACTTTGTTGCATGGGGTTCTTGGGAGATTCCCGAACCTGTGTCATGAGGGTATTGGCGCGTGGGAACGGGTGGTGGTGGGCTCTGCGAGGGCGTCGATAGCTCAGCCCGACCCTCGATGGCGAACGGGACAAGGCTTCGATACCTCAGCCCGAACGGATTGAATTTCGCATTGGCCGGACGCATGCGCAAAGCCGTTCGGGCTGAGGTATCGAAGCCCTTCTCGGCGGCAAACCTCCACACCTTCTGAGCTTGTCGAAGTCCAAACCCGAACCAAAAGAAAGGGGCGACCCTCAAGCCGCCCCAAGCCCTTCTCACCACCCCGCAGTCGGCTTACTTGTAGTAGCCGGCCTTGCGCATCTCGCGGTCGGCGGCCGTCTGGCTCGCGGCCAGCGCGTCGTGCACGCTGGTCTTGCCGGCGAGCGCCGCGCTCATCTGCTGGCCCACCGCGATGCCGATCGCCTGGAACTCCGGGATCGCTGCGAACTGCACGCCGACATACGGGCTCTTGGGCAAGGTGCTGTCGTTCGGGTTGGCCGAGTCGATGGCCTTCTTCTCCGCATCTGCGAAGCGCGCAGCCTTCAGGAACTCCGGCGTCGCATAGGTCGACTTGCGCGTGCCCGTCGGCACGCTGGCCCAGCCCTTCTCCTTGGCGACCAGCTTGATGTAGTCCTTCGACGTCGCCCAGTTGATGAACTTCTGCGCCGACTCCGCGTTCTTCGTGCCCGCGGGAATCGCCAGCGCCCAGGCCCACAGCCAGTTCGCGCCCTTGGGCGTCACGGCGGTGGGGGCCTGCGCGAAGGCCACCTTGTCGGCCACCTTGCTCTGCTTGGGGTCGCTCACGAAGGACGCGGCGATGGTCGCGTCCACCCACATGCCGCACTTGCCGGCGTTGTAGAGCGCGAGAATTTCATTGAAGCTGTTGGCCGACGACCCCGGCGGGCCGTAGTTCTTGAGCAGGTCCACGTAGAACGAGATCGCGTCGTTCCAGGGCTTGCTCTCCAGCTGCGGCTTCCAGCTCATGTCGAACCACTGGCCGCCGCTGGTGTTGACGAGCGTGCTCAGGAAGGCCATGTTGTCGCCCCAGCCCGGCTTGCCGCGCAGGCAGATGCCGTACACGCCTTCCTTGGGGTTGTGGATCTTCGAGGCCAGCTCCTTCACCTGCGCCCAGGTGGGTTGCGCGGGCATGGTGAAGCCCACCTTGTCGGCAAGGTCCTTGCGGTACATGAGCATCGAGCTCTCGCCGTAGAAGGGTGCGGCGTAGAGCTTGTTGTCCACCGACAGGCCCTGGCGCATGGCGGGCAAGAGGTCGTCCACGTCGTAGGCGGCGTCGGGCTTGAGCTCCTGCAGCCAGCCCTTCTTGCCCCAGATCGGCGTCTCGTACATGCCGATGGTCATCACGTCGAACTGGCCGCCCTTGGTGGCGATGTCGGTGGTGACGCGCTGGCGCAGCACGCCTTCTTCCAGCGTCACCCACTTCACCTTGATGTCGGGGTTGGCCTCTTCGAAATGCTTTGTCAGCTTCTGCATCTCGATCATGTGGCCGTTGTTGACCGTGGCGACCACGATCTCCGTGGCGGCCTGCGTCGCGGCGGCAAACGCCAGTGACGCGACGAACACGAGGGTGGTGTTGAATTTCATCCTTGTCTCCTGTGCAAACGATCTCGGTGTGTGGGTCTCGATGCCGCGAAGCGCTTCGCCCGCACCGACCGTCGCAAAGATACGCATCACAGCGCACCGAAACGATACGTTCTTGTCCTTTCCTGTACGCGGTTTCGCGAAACGGGCTAGGGAAAGGCCTGAGAGCGGAAGAGAGGACAGGTTTGACCGGCGCTTGCGCGCATCAGGGGCGCGCCACGCCGAACTGCTTCGACGAAAACGCCCACGCCATGCGCGACGCATCCGGCCCGTGCGCATCGCTGAAAGGCTGGCTCGCGGCGCCGCCGCTCCACGCATGGCCGAGTTGCGCCACCTCGACCAGCGTGGCCATGAGGCTCCCGCGGCGCTTGTAGTCGGTGATGTTCATCGCATGGCGCTTGCCGCGCTGGACGTTGCGGCTCGTGCCCGCGCGCGCGCCGGTCGCGTCGGCCCACGACTGCACCGCCGCGTGCGCGTTGCTCGACGACACTACGCGGTCCACGCCGCCGTGGATCACCATCAGCGGCGGCCAGTCAGCGGGAGCCGAAAGTGTGGCCGGCGGCAGCGGCCTGGTCGGCCGGTGCCCATGCATCGCGCCGATGGCCGACACGCCCGAGTGCGCTGTACCCGGCGGAATGCCCGAATGCATCACCACCGCCTTGAAGCGTTCCGGGTGGCGCGTGACGAGCAGCGCCGCCATGCTGGCCCCGGCGGACAGCCCCGCCAGTGCGATGCGCGTGCGGTCCACCGGGTAGAAGAGGCAGGCCTGGTCGATGGCCTTCATGATCAGCGCCGCTTCGCCGTACGCGCGGCCGGAGTTCGTGTCGAACCAGTTCCAGCACCCTTGCGGATTGGCCAGGCGGTCCTGCTCGGGGTAGAGCACGAGAAAGCGCTCGCGCGCCGCGATGCGGTTCATGCGCGTGCTCGTCGCGAAGCTCTTCGCGTCCTGGCCGCAACCGTGCAGCATGACCATGAGCGGCAATCGCTCGCCGATCTTCACGCCCGGCGGCCGGTACAGCCGATAGCGCCGCGCGCCGCCGGTGCCCACGGCGACGCCCGCGATCCAGTCGCCCGCGCCGGGCGGCGGCTTGCGGCGATCGACGGCCGGCTTGAGCGCTTCGCGCATCACGCCCGTGCCGCTGCGCATCGCATGCCGGGTCATCGCCGAGATGCTGCGTTCGAAAGTCTTCGCCCAGATCGAGGCGGCGGTTCGCTTTGCCATGGGGCGGATTCTGCGGATGTGGCCGTGCACCCTGCGCTTGACAGGGGTGTCCACGAGCCGGGTGTAGGACAGCGACGACGCGAGATCAGGTGCCTGTGCACCGCCGGATCGCCAGGTGCGATGCCATGATGGCCTGCGGCTCTTCGGGCCGACAGAAAGATGACATGCGCAATCCCTGGACCACCAAGAACCCCTTCATGAGCATCTGGCTCAGTTCGGCCAACAAGGTCGCGGGCTCAGCCCGTGGCCAGGCCACCGCGGCGGCCAAGCGGCAGATCTCGACGATGCAGGCCGAGGCGGCCAGGCAGGTGATCGATTTCTGGAGCGGCAAGGGCGCCGCCTCGTCTGCACCACGAAAGAAGAAGTCGCGCTGAGGGCCCCGCACCCAGCGCCACGGCAGGGTAGGCCGCGCACCGTCAAGCCACCACCCCTGGCTTCGCGTCTAATCTGCTCACCCCTGCGCCCAAGGAGTCGACATGGCTGACGACGCACCGAGCGAGCTGCTGTCTCGCCGGCACCAGATGTTTCCCGTGCTCACCGATGGCGAGATGGCACGCATGCGCCGCTTCGGTACTGAACAGGCGCATCCGGCCGGCGCTCGTCTCGTCACCGCCGGCGAGCCCGCGCCGGGCATGTTCGTCGTGCTCAAGGGCGTGATCGCCGTGAGTCAGCGCGACGGCATGGGCAAGGTCACGCCCATCGTCCAGCACGGCCGCGGCCATTTCATGGGCGAGGTGGGCTCGCTGTCGGGCAAGCCTGCGCTGGTCGACGGCATCGCGCAGGAAGACGTGCAGGTGCTGCTGTTGAGCCCGGGCCAGTTGCGCGCACTCATCATTGCGGAGGCCGACCTCGGCGAGCGGCTGGTGCGCGCGCTCATCCTGCGGCGCGTGGCGCTCATCGAGGCGGGGGCGAGCGGGCCGGTGCTGATCGGCGAGCCCGGTTCGGCGAACGTGCTGCGGCTGCAGAACTTCCTGCGTCGCAACGGCCAGCCCTACCACGTGGTCGATGCAAGCCAGGACGCGGGCGCGGCGGCACTGATGGAGCAGTACGGCGTGCCGGCCGGCGAATCGCTGGTGGTGTGCCCCGACGGCGCTGTGCTCGTCAACCCGACCGAGACGGCGCTCGCGCGCTGCATCGGCATGGTCGACACCGTGGACCATGACGAACTCTTCGACGTGGCCGTGGTGGGCGCGGGGCCTGCGGGCCTGTCGACCGCGGTGTACGCCGCCTCCGAGGGCCTGCGCGTGGTCGTGCTCGATTGCCGCGCCTACGGCGGCCAGGCCGGCGCCAGCGCCCGCATCGAGAACTACCTGGGCTTTCCGACCGGCATCTCGGGGCAGGCGCTGGCCGGGCGGGCGTATGTGCAGGCACAGAAGTTTGGTGCGGAGATGCTGATTCCCGCCGAGGTGCAGTCGCTCGAATGTGGACGCACGGGGCCGGACCATGAGCTGACGCTGCACCTGGCCGATGGACGGCGGCTGCGTGCGCGCACCGTGGTGATCGCCAGCGGCGCCCGCTACCGCCGGCCCGGCGTGCCGCGGCTGGGCGAATTCGAAGGCCGCGGCATCTGGTACTGGGCGTCCGCGCTCGAGGCCACCATGTGCGCCAGGACCGAGGTGGCGCTGGTAGGCGGCGGCAACTCCGCCGGCCAGGCGGCGGTGTTCCTCTCGCAGCACGCGGCCAAGGTCCACATGCTCGTGCGCGGGCCGAGTCTTGCGGCGAGCATGTCGCGCTACCTCATCGACCGCATCGATGCGACACCGAACATCGAGTTGCGCCCGCACACCGAGATCACGAAGTTCCACGGCGACGCGTCACACGGCCTCGACGGCGTGACGTGGCGCGACCACCGCGCGCAGACCGAAGAGGACAAGCCGCTGCGCAACGTGTTCCTCTTCGTCGGCGCGGAGCCCGAAACGCGTTGGCTGGAAGGTTGCACCGTCGCCGTCGACAAGAACGGTTTCGTGTTGACCGGCAATGCCTTGGCGGACGCGGCCGATGGCGCAAGGCGCGCGCCGCTGGAGACGAGTATCCCCGGCGTGTTCGCGGTGGGGGATGTGCGCGCCGGCTCGGTCAAGCGCGTGGGCGGCGCCATCGGGGAAGGCGCGGCGGCGGTGGCGCAGATCCACCAGTTCCTGTCGGGGGCGGTGACGACGGCGTGAGCGGCTCAGTCGCGCGAGCGCAGCAGCGACGCGAGCAGTCGCATGCCGGCATCGATGCGGTCATCGCGAGCCAGTCCCAGGCCGAAGGCAATGCCGTTGCAGGACGCGCGGCCCTTGCCGGCATGCAGCGCCTGCATGGCCAGCCCCTCGCGCGTGGCCGCTTCGACGACTCGCCGCGCATCGATGGATTTCGGCAGGAGTGCACTCACGTGCAGGCCCGCCGATGAATCGACAGGCTGCAAGAGCCCGCCCGCGTGCCGCGCCATGCCTGCGAGCAACAGCTCGCGCCGACGGCCGTAGATGCGGGTCATGCGACGCACGTGCCGCGCGAGGTGTCCTTCGCGGATGAAGGATGCGAGTGCCAGTTGCGTCAGCAGCGGCGGCGCGCCGTGCGTCGCATGCAGCAAGGCACGCAGGCGCTCGCGTGCCCAGGCCGGCGCCACGATGAAGCCCACGCGCAATGCCGGAAACAGCACCTTCGAGAACGTGCCGACATAGAAGACGACCCCCCGGTCGTCCAGCGAATGCAGCGCATCCAGCGGCCGCGCGCCGTAGCGGAACTCGGCGTCGTAGTCGTCCTCGATGACGACTGCGCGTTGCCGCCGCGCGAAGTCGAGCAGCTGCGCGCGGCGGTTCAAGGACATCGGCATGCCCACCGGGAACTGGTGCGATGGCGTCACGCAGATGACGCCGGTGCGCGGCGGCAGCAAGTCCACGCGCAAGCCTTCGGCGTCGAGCGCGACGTGTTGGACCACCGCGCCGCGCAATGACATGGACAGGCGGGCCGCGGAGTAGCCGGGGTCTTCGACCGCCACCACCGTGCGGCCGGGTGTGACCAGCGCATCGGCGAGCAGCGCCAACGCATGACGCGCGCCGGAGGTGACGATCACGTCCTCCGCGGTGCAGGCCACGGCGCGTGTGAAGGACACGTGGCCGGCAATGGCCTCGCGCAAGGCGGCGTCGCCGCACGGGTCGCTGTAGGCCTTGGGTGCCCGCGCGAAATCGCGCTGGGCGCGGTTGGACAGGCGCCGCCAGGTGTCCCACGGCAGCTGCGAATGATCGGGCAGGCCCACGCGAAAGTCGTGGCGTGGACTGGGAACGATCGGCTCCTCCGACCAGGTTGGAATCGCCCGCCACGCATCCGGCAGCGAGACGCGTTCGGGCCCGCGCGAGGCCGGCGCGGAGGGCTTGCCGCGGCCGGGAAGCAGGGAGCCGACGAAGCAGCCCTGTCGTTGCCGCGACTCGACGTAGCCCTCGCTCATCAGTCGCTCGTAGACGCTCACCGCCGTGTTGCGCGATACCGCGAGCGCCTGCGCGAGCTTGCGGGTGGTGGGCAGGCGGGTGCCTGCCGCGAGCCGGCCTTCGAGAATGGCGGTTCTCAGCTGCCGATGCAGTGCGGCCATGCGCTGCCGGCTGCCCGCGGGCGGAAGGTCAATGTCGAGCTGCATGTCATTGGACTGGTAGAAATCGTGAATTCTGGACCTTTTACGGGTCCACGTGGTTCAGCACACTGGACTCATCCATCCCACCCGAGGACCACCATGCCCAAGTTCATCTGTCAGGCCTGCGGCACGCAGCACGAAGAGAGCGCCCAGCCGCCTGCCACCTGTGTCATCTGCAACGACGACCGCCAGTACGTGCGCTGGGCCGGCCAGAGCTGGACGACGCACGACGCGCTGATGCAAACGCACCGCGTGCGCATCGAACGCGACGCGGACATCGTCGGGGTCGGCATCACACCGGGCTTCGGCATCCCGCAGCGTGCGCTGTTCGTGCCGACGCCGCAAGGCAACACCTTGTGGGACTGCATCAGCCTCGTCACGCCGGATGCCGTCGAGCAACTGCGGGCGATGGGCGGCGTGCAGCAGATCGCCATCTCGCATCCGCACTTCTATTCATCGATGGTCGAGTGGAGCGATGCCTTGGGCGGCGTGCCGATCTACCTCCACGAGGCCGACCGGCAGTGGGTGCAGCGGAAGTCGCCGAACATCGAGTTCTGGTCGGGCGGGCGCTTGACGCTGTCCGGGTCGGTGACGCTGCATCATTGCCCGGGGCACTTTCCGGGCAGCACGGTGCTGCACTGGGAGAACGGCCCAGGCGGCCGAAACGTGCTGCTCGCGGGCGATTCCATCCACGTCGCGCAGGATCGCCGCCATGTCTCCTTCGTGCACAGCGTGCCCAACCACCTGCCCATGCACCCGGATGCGGTGCTGGGCATCCGCGAAAGGCTGGGCGGCCTGGCATTCGACGATGTGTACGGCTTCACCTGGGGGCTGAACATCATCGGCGGCGCGCGGCAGGCCGTGGACGAGTCCTTCGAGCGGCACCTGCGGGCGGTGGGGCGGTGAGCCCTTCGGCGCCGTCACCGTCACGAGGCCGATGGGCCGCTACCATTCGGCGGACATCACCCGAGGAGCGCCCATGAGTTTCGACAACGCCACCGTCATGATCACCGGCGCCGCCGGCAACCTGGGCCGTGCGGTCGCGCAGGCCTTCGCGCAGCAAGGCGCCAAGCTTGTGCTGGTGGATCGCGACGCGAAGGCGCTCGAGGCGGCGTTCGGTGCCGAGCGCGAGGGCAGCACCCTCGTGGCGACCGACCTGCTCGACCGTCAGAAGACACAGGCGGATGTCGCCTCGGCCTTGCAACGCACCGGCGGCATCGACGCTCTGTGCCACCTGGCCGGCGGCTTTGCCATGGGCGAGAAGGTGCACGAGACCAGCGAGCAGGCCTGGAACTTCATGCTCGACATCAATGCCCGCACGTTCCTGCACGTCGCCCATGCCCTGGTGCCCTCGATGCTCGAGCGCGGCGGTGGCCGCATCGTGGCAGTGGGCGCGTTTTCGGCGCAGAAGGGCGCGGCGGGCATGGGCGCCTACATCGCGTCCAAGAGCGCCTTGATCCGGCTCGTCGAGTCAATGTCGGCCGAACTGCGCGAGCGCAACATCAACGTGAACTGCGTGCTGCCGACCATCATCGACACGCCCGCCAACCGCGGTGCGATGCCCGATGCCGACCCGGCGCGCTGGGTCGCGCCCGAAGCGCTGGCCGATGCCATCGTCTTCCTCGCGTCCAAGGGCGCACGCGCGATCCATGGCGCGGCCTTGCCGGTGACGGGCCTGAGCTGATCAGCCCGAGGCGCCTGCCTCCCAGCCGAACACCAGGTGCCAAAGGACGTACAGGCCGACGATGGTTCCGATCGGCACGCCGAGCAGGGAAATGACTCCGTAGACGATGCCTGCGACGCGTCCCCATGTCTTGTGCTGCAAGACCGCATGCGCGACGAAGAAGAGGCCGATCGTGAATGCGGCGCACACGCCGAGCAGGGCGATCAGCTCGAAGGGCAAGGTCCCTTGCGTCGACATCGCCGGCAGGAGGACCGCGGCGCCGATGCCCACGGTGCCAAGCGTGCCCAGCCAAGCCATGAGCCGGATCACGCGGCCCGCCCTTTCGTGCGGCAGGAGTTTTCCGCGGCCAGGCTTGGATTCGACCGCGGAGCGCGGAGGAGCGAAGCGATTGGTTGGGGCGGGGGGCGCGAAGGTGCCGAGACTGGGTTCGCCTCGTGGGGGCTCGATGACAGGCATGGGTTCTCCCTTTGGTTGTTGAGGTGCGCCGTATTCTCGCGTCGGAGGGCTTCACCGTCTGTTCCGTTTTGCGTTCCGGTGGCAGGCTGGCCACGACGAGCCAGCGACGCTCCCTCACCTGACTTGTTCGAGGCCCGCCAGCAGCAGCCGGAGCCACATGCCGAGAACAGCAACGAAGTTGACTGTAAAGACGATGCCGCGCAGGCGAACGTTTGTTGTGAGGACCTGAACACAGGTGTGCATCACGCGTCCTGCGACGAACACCCATGCGAGCCAAAGCCCGAGACGGTCGACGGCATGCATCTGAAGCATCAGCAGGCATGCGGCGTGGAAGAAGAGCGGCCACTCGAACTGATTCGACAGATTGGCACTGATGCGGGGCTCGACTTCCGACCAAGGATTGATGCCGTGAGGTCCGCGACCCAACCCCCAGATGGAGGGCGCTCGCGAGATGGTCAGCAGCATGTAGAGAAGCGCCGTCAGACTGACGTGTGCCGCCATTGGATAGATCAGCGAATGTGGCATGCGATCCTCAGGCCAGGGTCCAGCTTTTGACATGGGAAGGTACCCCGGCAAGCCGGGGCACCTTCTTCAGTGGGGCGATCAGGCCGGAGGCCTGACTCCCCGCAGGCTCACCGAATGGCCTCGTCCGTGATTCGGACGTGAGCATCCGTGACGTGCATTCCGTGAGCCTCGATGTCGTCGAGACATTCGTCTGCGTCGACTCCCGGCGTGCGCTCACCTTTGCGCAGCTCGACGGTCTTGAAAGCCGTCCAAGGCGCGTACTTGCGCGGCAGGTTTTCACCTGACGCTTGCGCGGTAAATCCAAAGATGCGGCCTGGGCCTCTGAAGATGTGTACTTGCATGTGTCGTATCCAAAGTTGTGATTCGAAGCATGGGAACAAACCTCCGTTTCTCGAGTTGATCAGTGACTTGTGAAGACATTCGATAGACCGGTTGCAGGCATGCGTGGAGTTCCTATTGCATCACTTCCACGAGGTGCGCCCGGTTTGCCGGGGCTGCGTACGGTTCGGGCCAGAACTCGACGATGCGAATGACCTTGTCGTGTGCAACGGAGAAGAAGGAAATGGCCCTGGCGAGCTGCGCCCCATCGGTGATGGTCACGTCTGACACCGCATCGGACGCGTCCCCCACCAATCGGTTGATGGTGAACTGCCAGCGACCCTGCGCAGGGTATTCCTGGTTCATCCGCGCGAAGCGTTCTGCGCCGCGGATGCGCTCCTTCGATTGCGGCCATTCGAGCACGAAGTCAGGCGAGAGCACAGCCGCCACGGCATGAAAGTCGTTGGTTGCCATGAGCCGCCAGAACTCGCGGACGGTGTCGACTGCAGGGGTGTCGGGCATGAGGTTCACGTGGATTGGAGGTTGGAAATCTAGCACTGCGTACGCGATTCGCGGGAACTCGTCCGCACGATGTGGTCTCAGTCCCCTGCACGAGGGCGCCCGGCCACCAACCAGACCGCAAGCACCACTGCCAAGAGCAGGCCGGCAAGAGGCCAGTAGACGAGCCACTGATACGGCAGGCCCGACGAATCGTGAAACACGAACGACGCACATCCAATGAAGAGCAGCGCCCCACTGCTGACCACAAAGCCCGCATGCCAAATCAGGCGCCAAGGTTTGAGGGCCGCGCACACGAAAGCCCACACAAGGTGCGGCGCCGAATAGAAGAGGCCAGCGCCCAGTAGATGCGCTGAAAGCATTCCGGCGCCGACTGGCTCGCGCTGCAACGCGAGGGCGACGCCCACGAGTGTGAACAACACGGGAAAGGACAAGTGCGCAATGAGTGAAGCGCGCGTCATGGGCATCTCACTGTCAGCGTGATCAGGGCGCGGCGGAAGGCTCGAGGTACAGCTTCGAATAGTGGAGGAACCAATGGACATCCTGCTCTTCGGTGACGGTCCAAACTTGTTGGGCTCCGGTCAATTCGGCTCGGGTCTGTTGCACTGGCAAGACCAGTCCTTTCGCAAATGGGACCAAGGAGAAGCCCGGCACGTACCTACGCTCAGGCGCGGGCAGATGCAGAAACAAGCGCTGGCCAGCTTGAACTTCGAAAGCGAATGCGGGGATGGATGGCTGACCGGTGGCTTTGTCGACTACACCTGAGGTGCCAAGTACGTATCTGCCCGGACTGAGGGACAGTACGGTGTACGTACTTGGGGGCAGCTTGGTTGCCGGCTTCTCGTTGAGCATCAGATTCAGCGGCGCATCGTCGTATGGCGAGCGCATGACGTACAGGAGCGCAAGACCGGGAAGAGGGTCCTGCAACGCAGCGCGTGGCGGGGGCGTGTATTCCTTGGTGGCGCAGGCCAAGAGCAGGAGAAAGGGAATCGAAAGAGTGACGTATCGGCGAACGAAGTTCATGGGTTCAAGGTGTTCCGGACAGGGTCAAGCAACATGTTGCACGACACCACGAAGGAGAAGCGGCAGCGTTGGCCGCAGGTCAAACACGGTTTCTTGCGACGCCAGGAAGCTCAGTTCAAGCACATGCTCTTGCGCAAACCGATAACCTACCAAACCAGCCGAGAGTGCCGCCTGCGATGGTTGGGACAGGTGTGCCTTGTTGGAAGGAAGACTGACCGTCACTCCACATACTTGCCGAATGGGCAAGGCGTGCTCAGTGGGCTCGTGCGCAGGTGGACCAGAGCGGCGTAAGAACGGAAGGTGGACAAGTTCGGGTTCTTCGAGAGGGACGCCTTCCGCAAATTCGATCGCCAGACCCGGCGGCAGGTAGTTCGGGTGGTATGACCAGGTGGCGAACGGAGGCGACCCGGTGTCAGCACCCGATGGACGAAAGACGATAGCGAAAGGACAGGCGCCGGACCTGCGCTGAGACCAACGTTCCCACAGTTTCGTGCGGCGCGTTTGCTCACTGCGAGCCTCCACAGGGTCGGACACCCAGAGCGGTTCGAGGAACGCGTTGCCAAAGAAGAAGCGTCTGTTGGAGGTTCCCTGGCCTGGATGGGTATTCGGCGAGCCCTCGCTCAGGCCCAGACGAATCAATGATTCAGCCTCCGGAGCACCTATCGAGCAGCAGATGAAAACGTGGTCGAGTTCAAGCGTCATGGCGGAACGTTTGAGGTCAGGACATTGGCTAGCGCTGCTGTTGCCACCAAGCATGAAGGGTTACACCGCATGTTGCCACCGCAGCCCATACGGAAGCTCGCGTGGCCCAAAAAGAAAGTGAAGCACTCGGCGCGCGCTGTTCCCGGTGGCCTTTGACGAGGCATGAACCAGCAGTGGTCGCATGACCAGCACACTGCCCCGCGGGCCGGGACAGATGAGCTCGCCTTCCGTCTGACGCGCAGCAATGGCCGCCTCGGGTTCAAGCCGACCACGCAGATGAGAGCCCGGCACCACGCGCAACGGGCCGTCATTGATCGAACAGTTGTCGATGTGCAGACGGACTGCCACCAACTGCTGCAGGAGTTCAACGGGCGCTTGGACGAAGAGAGATCCCTCCTTCTCGGACCACCCGCGCAGAGCGGCGTTGCTGACCCGGCTTGCCACCGGGATGCTGAGGTCCTGGTGCGCCGCAACGAGCCAATTGCGCGCGCGTGATTTCTCAAAATAGGTGCACTGTGCGGCAACGAACCCGGCTGGAAGGAAGGCTGCAAGCAACGGATGGGATTTCAGTTGTTCGGCCACGGCCTGGCACCAGGGGTGCGGCAGAAGGCACCTCGTTCCGATGCCGGCCACACCCGTCGCTTTCGCCGCGATGGCCTCGCATTGCACGTCGTCGAATACTCCAGCCAAGACCGCGAAACCTTGGGTGGAAAACGCATCGGCGGGGACCGACCTCTCGAAGGCATGAATATTGCCGCGATGGCTGTATGTCATTCGACCCTTCAGCGAAGGAGATTTCACGATGAAACTCAACGCACTCATGGTTCGCTACATTGTGAACGACGTCAACGCTGCCGTCGGGTTCTACAGCCAACGGTTGGGGTTCCAAGTCACCACTCAATCGGGGCCAGACTTTGCACTGCTGACGCGAGACAACATGCAACTCGTGCTGAGCCCGCCCAAGGGGCCTGGAGGAGGATCGCAGCCCATGCCTGACGGCCGCAGGCCCGAGCCGGGCGGATGGAATCGAATCATTGTTCGAAGCGGCCACCTCGAGGACGACATCGCGACATTGAAAAACGCGGGGGTGGTGTTTCGAAATGACATCGTTGCCGGACCGGGCGGCAGGCAAATTCTGATCGAAGACCCCTCCGGAAATCTCGTCGAACTGTTTGAGCCTGCGCCCGACTCCGCGACATAGAGATCGATAAGACAGGCGCAAAACACGGCACGCCAGACCGATACGTTCTGGTCTCTTCCTGCACGCAATTAGGGAAAGGCCCGAGGGCGGAAGAGAAAACAAGATCGCTCCTCCCGAGTTTTCGATGCAAAGTGGACGGGACCGCGAACTCTTGCCCGAGGAGGAGTCCTGCCTGCGAGGGGCGCTGCTAGAGTCTCGCGGCGCATCAAGCGTGCAAGCCGGTTGCAGGAAGGCAGCCGGCTGCCCAAATCGAATCTATCGGGAGAATTCATGTTTCGCATCACTCTTGCCGTTGTCGCGGCTTGCTTGTCCACTGGCTGCGCATCGATCGTGAGCGGTCAGAACCAAAGCCTTTCCGTCACGGCGAAGAACAACGGCGCTGATGTCGTGGGAGCCAAATGCCAGCTGAGCAATGACAAGGGAACCTGGTTCGCCACCACGCCGGGGTCGATCATGGTTCGCCGCAGCTACAGCGACCTGGCCATCACCTGCACGGCCGATGGCGCCGCGCCGGGCGTGCTGACCGTCAAGTCCTTCACCAAGGGCATGGCCTTCGGCAACATCCTTTTCGGCGGGATCATCGGTGCCGGTGTCGACATGTCCACCGGCGCGGCTTACGACTACCCGGCCCTGATCAACGTCGATCTGGGCCAGACGACCACGCTCGCAGCGCCGCAGACGGCTGCAGCCGCCAAGCCCGCCGAGCCGGCGAAGCAGGAAGAAGTCGCGAAGAAGTAAGGGCCTGGGCCATCCGGCCTTGCGCCTTCTGTCGGAGTGAGGGCAACTGCGATGGTGGCGATGAGGCCTTTGTCGCGCCCCAAGCACACGCCCTCACCCTGACCCTCTCCCAGCGGCCCCAGCGGGAGAGGGGCCTCAACGTATCCCCACCGCATCGAATGCCGCCTCCACCGCGGCCACGCGTGCCTGCAACTGTGCGGGCTTCTTTCCGCGGAACAGCGATCGCGTGGCCTGCACCACGCCGCGGCGGCTGTCGGTGAAGTGCGAGGTGCGCGACAGGTGCACCGACAGCGCGATGTAGAACATCGCCGCGAGCTCGTCAGGCTTGAACAGGAATCGACCGCGTGCATCTTGCGCGGTCATGACCTTGTACGCCGCAAAGTTGTGGATGCCGCTGTTGTCATGCACGCCGCCCCAGTCGTTGTCGACGTCATACGGCGGCTTGGACGTGATGTAGTCCTTCATCAGCTTGGGCTGCTGGTGGCGCGTCGGGTCCTTCAGGTCGCGCAACGGCTTGCCGGGGCCGTCGAAGCCGATGCCGATCTTCCAGGTCCAGTCCTTGATGGGCTTGCCCGCGTTGGCGATGAGCACGCCGAAGATGTCGGCATACGACTCGTTCAATGCGCCGGCCTGCGTGCGGTATTCCAGCCGCGCCGTGTGCTCGATGACGCCATGGAACATCTCGTGGCCCACGATGTCCTGCATGGACGCGACCGAGAAGAACACCTGCTTGGGAAACGCGATCTGTCCATAGACCATCTGCTCGCCGTTCCAGTAGGCGTTCTGCCACTCGTTCTTCACCTTGGTCTTCTGCGTGCCGTCGCAGCAGTTGACGCTGGACACCATCTCGCCGCCCTTGTTGTCGATGTTGTGGCGCTTGAGCACGTCGCGCAGGTAGCGCGCCACGTTGGCGCCGTTGGCATGCGCGCCGATGGCCTCGGCGCGCCAGGGCTTGGGCGGAATGCTCACGAGCTTGCCGGGCAGTTGCGCGGCCTGCTTGTCGGCATCGCGAAAGCCGAAGTCGTAGGTGGTCACGTTGAGCGTCGCGTCGTGCATCGCCTCGCCGCCGTTGCCGTCGCTCTCGACTGTGAAGCGGCGCCGCGCGTTGAGCTGGTCCAGCGCACGGGCTTCGACCGCGGCCGTCGCCGTGCGGGGCAGGGCGGCGATGAGCTTGCCGGTGTGCGCGTCGACGATGAAATCCTTCAGCAGTGAATCGGGCTTGGTGCTGCGTGCGCGCTGGGCCTCGTGCATTGGCACGTTCTCGATGATGTAGGCAAGCGTCCAGCGGCCGTGCGTGGCGTCGAAGTAGTAGTGCAGCTGCGGCGTCTGGTGCAGGCCGCCCGATGCGTGGCCGCTCTCCTTGGCCGCGACCTTCAACGCGTCGGCCGGCGAGACCGAGGCGATGTGGTCCACGTCGTGCGGTGTGCCGAGCGATGAATTGATGCCCAGGCATTCGTTGCGCTCGTCGAGCTCCACCGACACCAGCGAGCCGTACACCGGCACCTTGTGGAAGGTCTGCCGGAACTTGACGATGGTGGTGCCGGTGAGCGGCAGCGGCTCAGCCCCCAGGCTCTTGAACTCGCTCGCGCCGGTCGCAATCTGCGGGCGGTTCAGGCCCGGCACGTCGCGGCTGGCCATCGCCTGCTCGACGTGGCGCAGCGCGGCCGATGCCGGGTCCATCTTCGCCAGTGGCACCGGCGCATTGCGGCTCATGGGCATGGCGCTTCGGGTCATGGCCTTCATCGACTTCGCGCCTTGCTGGTCGCTCGCATCGATGGAGAAGCCGGCCAGGCCGTTGTCCTGCGGCGGCGGCACGTCGCGCGAACGCGCCTTGCTTGCGATCTTCTTCGGTGCGGGCTTGATGCGACGAACCATGCTGTCCTCCGTGCTTGTCGTGTTGGACGCGTTATAGACCGGAACGCGCCGCGTGGCGCTGCCGAGTTCTCCCTAGGACGACGCTCGTGCCGTTGCACGCACGCTGGTGCCAAAGCAACTCGACGGAGTCAAGCTAGGGACATGGTCCTTCGGCTTAGGGAGACATCCGCCGCGCCTCCCCAATCTTCGGGGGGTGCCGTTCGATTTCTTCACCGATATTGAGTTGGCCTTTGCGCATGCCGCACTCGCACGGCAGGCAGAAGGTGCTTCGATTCATCCAACATTCAGTGAGGACTCCCATGAAACTCTCTCTTCTCGCAAGCATGGTGTTGCTCGGCGTAGCCGGCTCGATCCACGCGGCGCAACCCGGCGTGGTGGTGATGCCGTCCGGCCAGGCCGGCGTCTCCCAGGCGAAGTCGGCGGCCGATTTCCGCAGCGCGCAGAGCGTGCTGCCCGGCATCCGCGCGCTGCCGGCGCAGGCCTTCGATTTCAATGCCGCGGCCGAGATGGCCAAGGTCGCGCCTGCGGCGGGCGAGCGAGGCCAGCAAGGTGGTGCTGCCGATGCGAGCAGCCTGTCGCGCAAGCTCTTCGAGGCATCGATGGACGACACCATCGACGGCATCATCGGCCGCCCGATCCCACAGGCCGTGGGCACGCAGGGCCTGCAGTTCACGTCCTCGCAGGTCTTCCCGGCGCAGGCCGACACGACGTACCCGACGCGCGCCACTGGCAAGCTGTGGTTCGAGAAGGTGCCCGGCAGCGGCAGCTGGTGGGTGTGCTCGGCCTCGATGATCAAGCCGGGCATCGTTGTCACGGCAGGCCATTGCGTGAGTTCGGGCAGCGGCCAGTGGTACGGCAGCTTCCAGTTCGTGCCGGGCTACCGCAGCGGCGCGGCGCCCTATGGCGTGTGGAGCAGCTGGGCCACCGCCACGACCACCGGAGAGTGGTTCAGCGGCGGCGGCGGCGTGCCCAACGGCGGCGACTACGCGCTCATCGTCTTCAACAAGAACGCGAGCGGCTACCGCATCGGCGACTACACCGGCTGGCTCGGCTGGCAGTACCCGTCGCTCATCGGGCGGCACGTGTCGGTGCTCGGTTATCCGAACAACCTCGACAGCGGCGCCATCAACCACCGCATCGATGCGCAGACCACCTCGGGCTCGAACAACACCGGCCTGTGGGGTTCGGACATGACGGGCGGCTCCAGCGGCGGCGGCGTGGTGCTCAACTTCCGCAAGGCCTACACGAGCTCGACGACGGCGCCCAGCGACAACGGTGACAACCGGCTCGTGTCGGTGGTGTCGTACGGACCGATCGCGACCGGCCCGATGTACCAGGGCGGCGCGGTGTTCGACTCGCGGCTGTCGACGATGCTGACCAACATGTGCACGTCCTACGCCTGGGCCTGCTGACGACCTTGCCGCAACCAGGGGCCGTGTTCACTTGTTGTGATCGCGGCCCCTTTCGCCCTTGTCACCCTTGTCCCCCTTTTCGCCCTTCTCCTTGGCCGGCTCATCGTGCCGTCGCCGGGTCGGGTCCATCTGCTGCACGACGGGCTCTCGCGGCTGGTAGCGGTAGTTGCGTTCATGCAGTTGCGGCTGCTGGGCCGGCGGCGGATAGCGATCGGCCGGATAGCGGCGCTGGTACACGGGCAGGGGCGCCGGCGGTGGCACGGCACGGCGGTCCCACCGGTCCCAGCCGGGGCGGTGCTGCTCCCAATCGCGCCCGAAGCGTTCGCCCCAGCGCGGCGGCGCGTCCGGACGCCAGCCGCGGAAGTACGTCGGCGGCGCCCGGTAGTAGCGCACCGGCACGCGCAGCACGTACACCGGCACGACCTCGGGCGCCACGAGTGTCCACGGGCCGTTGTACCAGGAGCTCGCGTACCAGTCGTTGCCCTGGAGCACCCAGTACATGCCGTCGTAGAAGAAGAAGTTGGTGCCGAGCCTGGGCGCGTAGTAGACGGGGTAGCCCGGCACTCGGACGAGCTCGGGGTAGACCGGCACGTTGATGCCGATGCTCACGCCGGGCACCGAGATGCCCACGCTGACCTGGCCCACCGCGGGTGGCATCGACAGCAGCAGCGACAGCCCCATGGCGAAGGCGGCGAAAGGGGTGGTGGGGGTGCGAATGCTCATGGGAACCTCCTGGCGGGTGTTCACCCGTCCATCGAGCCTAGGGACCAGCCTGCCGGCGCTCTGTGCGTTGCCGCACACACGCTTCGCACGGCGGGATTCAGGGTCATAACAGCCATTCGATCGGCAACAGCGAGAGCAGTTTCACGCCGAATTTCCGCCATAAGCCGACGCCCGGTTCCTCGTCGTGGACGACCTCCTGGCCATCGACCCGCTCCACCCATTGCAGTGCGCCATCGTGGCGAAGCCTGACGCGGTAAGCGCGCTGGTCGAGCAGGCTGGCGAGCCCGGTTTCAAGCGTCGACGCCATGCCGGGCGACTGGATGATGAAGCCCATCTCGGTGTTCAGCCGGGCAGACCGGGGGTCGAAGTTGAACGAGCCGACGAACACGGTCGCATCATCGACCACGAAGGTCTTGGCGTGCAGGCTCGATGCGGAGCTGCTGCCCGGCCGCTTGAAGAAGGGCACGGTGGCGGCGGATTGGCGCTTGAGCTCGTACAAGGCAATGCCCGCCTCCAGCAGCTCGTGGCGATGCTTGGCATAGCCCGCGTGCACCGCGGCGACGTCGGTGGCTTCCAGCGAATTCGTGAGGATGGTGATTCGCGCGCCGGCCTGCGCGATGCGTGCAAAGTGCCGCGTGCCTTCCGTGCCCGGCACGAAGTACGGCGACACCAGGTCGAGCCGCTGCGTGGGCGTGGCCACGACATGCTTCAGGCGCGACCACATGAGCTGGTCGTCCCTCACGTCGCCTTCGCCCTTGGCCGGGTCGTCGCTCACCAGGCTCACGTCTGCCCATTCCACCGCGAGCCGCCGCTCGACCATCTCCCGCACGAAGGGCTGCCGCTCCATCGCATCGAGGTAGGCCGCCGAGAGGATGGCGCGCTCGGGCTCGTCGGCCGCCTGCAGGTCGCGGGTGCGGCGGCGGCCCGCGTCGGCCAGCACGCGCGTTGCCGGGTACGCCGAGTCGCTCGCCCAATAGCGGTCGAAGTCCTTGGACACTTCGTGCACGACGCGGCCGACGGCCATCACGTCGAGATCGAGGAACTGCGGCGCATCGCCCGCGCCGAAGTACTCGTCGCCCACGTTGCGACCACCGACGATGGTGACCTGGTTGTCGGCGGTGAACGACTTGTTGTGCATGCGCCGGTTCAGGCGCGAGAAGTCGTTGAGATAACCGAGTGCGCGCCAGTTGCGGCCCGCGAAGGGATTGAACAGCCGCACCTCGATGTTGCGATGAGCAGCCAGCGCCGCCAGCACCTCGTCCATGCCGGCGGTGTTGTTGTCGTCCAGCAGCAGCCGCACGCGCACGCCGCGGTCGGCGGCGCGCCGCAGCGCATCGAGCAGCAGGTTGCCCGAGACGTCCTGGTGCCAGATGTAGTACTGGACGTCCAGGCTGCGCTGGGCCACGTCGGCCAGCTTCACACGCGCGGCAAAGGCATCGAGACCCTGCGTGATGGCGACCACGCCGGACTTCCCGGGATGCGCCTGCGCCATCGGCGCGACGACGCGGCCGAGCACGGTGTCGCCGGTGTCTTCGAAGGCGGTCGAGGGCGTGCGGGGTTCGAGTGTCGGAAGCGGCGCACAGGCCTGCAGCATCAATCCGCTCGTCACGAGGGCGGCCCATGCCGCGCGTTCGATGCACCGTCGCATGAACGCCATCCACCGGATGTCTTGGGTGCGGCTCAACCCCGGCATCGGCCCCTCATGTTGGCGAGCCTGGCGATTCGCCTGCCAGCTTCAGCGTGACCACGAACTGGCTGCCCAGGCCCGGCCCGGCGCTGCTCGCAGTCACCGTGCCGCCATGCGCCTGCACCAGTTCGCGCACGACGGTGAGGCCGAGCCCGAGGCCGGCGCCATTGAAGTTCACGGCGTGCGGCTCCTGCATGAAAGGGCCGAAGACGTCGGGCAACGCCTGTGCGGTCATCCCGATGCCGTTGTCGGAGACGGTCGTCACGACCGCGTCGCCGTCCACCATGGTGCACATCGAGACCTCGCCGCCGTCGGGCGAATACTTCGAGGCGTTGTCGAGCAGGTTGCCGAAGACCTGGGCGAGCCGGGCCGGGTCGCCTTGCAGCAGGAGCTTGCGCGCCGGCAATTGCACCCGCAGGCGCTGCAGGCGCAGGTCCATCGCGGGCCGGCACATGTCGACGGCTTCGTCGAGCACGTCCTTCAAGTCCATCGGCTGAAACTGAAGCCGCAGCTTGCCCGATCTCACGCGCGACACGTCGAGCAGGTCGCTTGCCAGCCGCGACACCCGCAGTACCTGGCGCTCGATGATCCCCTGCAGGCGAGCCAGCTCCTCGACCTTGACGCGGCCCAGCAAGGCGGCGGCCGTGCGAATGGGCGCGAGCGGGTTGCGCAGCTCGTGCGCCACCATGGCGAGAAGGTCCGTCTGGCGTTGGCGCGCCTGTTCTGCCGCGGCCAGCAACTGCTGCGCGCCCAGGGTGGCGAGCACCAGCTGTTCATTGGCTTCACGCAGCTGTGCGTGGCGGCGCTCATGCTCGTCCAGCGTGGCGCCATGCTGCGTGAGCGGGCGTTGCAGCGCCGCGAGAACCACCGGCTGCGGGCCGTGCCGCAGCGGCCCGTCGTCGCCGCAGAAGACGAAGCTCGCCACGCCTTGGCTCTTGGCGCGGTACATGGCGGCATCGGCGCGGTCGATCAGCACGTCCGGGTCGTGGCCGTCGTCGGGGTAGATGCAGATGCCAATGCTGGCGGTCAGGCGAACCACGTGGTCGCCCACGCGGCTGGGCGCGCCGAGCGCCGAGAGGATCTTCAGCGCGATCACGCCGGCATCGGCCGGCTCGGTCACCTCGCTCAGCAGGATCACGAACTCGTCGCCGCCATGGCGGCTCACGGTGTCCGCCGCGCGGACAGCGGATTGCAGCCGCGTGGCCACCAGCTGCAGCACCTTGTCGCCCATGGCGTGGCCCAGCGTGTCGTTGATCTGCTTGAAGTTGTTGAGGTCGAGGAACATCAGCGCCAGCCGCGCGTGGCGACGCCTGGCGTTGGCAATGGCCTGCGTGAAGCGGTCGTGCAGCAGCACGCGGTTGGGCAGTTGCGTCAGGGTGTCGAACTCGCCCGAGTGGGAGGCCTCGCTCAAGGCCATGGTGGCCGTTTCCGCATCGCTGCGTGCGCGCAGCACGGCCAGCACGAGGTTCTCGTTCGCTTCGAGCAACTGCGCCGCCTGGGTCTGCGCGAAGCGGTCTTGCGCCTGCTCGATGTCGCGTTCCACCTGCCGCAGCGTGAGGCGTGCGCGCAGGGTTTCTTCGGCCAGGCGCTCGAGCTCTCTGGCGGCGTGCTCCTGCGCGGCGCTTGCGCTGCCGCCGGAGTTGTGGGCCCGGGCGTCCGTCATGGCGGCCTGCTCATGGCGACGCGTGCCGCCGCGTCGGCCTGCCGCCGAGCAGGCCCTCCTGGTCGGCCAGCATCTCGCCGATGCGGATGCCCTGGTCGTCGATGGTGAACTCGCGCAGCTCGTTCGAATGGGCGCTGGCGCGCACCTTCACCACTGCCATCAGGCGGCGCAGCCGGCTGTCCACCTCGATGTAGCGCTGCACGATGATCGCGTCGGTGAGAAAGGCCGTGCCGTAGGGGCTGAAGCGCAGGTCGCTGTAGCGGTCTTCCAGCTCGGACGTCATTAGCACCGTGACGCCGGCATCGGCCAGTGCCGTGACCAGGCGCGCCAGCGACTCCCGGAAGTCGTCGCGGAAGGTCGGGGCGATGGCCAGCTCGAAGCCCGACAGGGAGTCGATGACCACGCGGCGCGCATCCAGGCGGCGGATCTCCTTCAGCAGCAGAAGCACGATCTCGTCGATGGACAGGTCGGGTGCGCGGCTGTCCACGAGGCCCACATGGCCGGTGGTGATGAGTTCGGCCAGCATCGGGCTGCGTGAGCGGTTGGGCCGCTGCTCGAAGGCGGCGATCACGCCCGCCTCGCCGCAGCGCACGCCCTCGGCCAGGAACGCGGCCGCGAGGATGCTCTTGCCCGACCCGGAAGGGCCGGCCACCAGCAGCGAGTAGCCGCGCGGCAGCCCGCCGCCCATCATCTCGTCCAGGCGAGGCACGCCGGTCAGCAGGCGCGGAACCGGCCCGGGTGCGGGCGGCTTCAAGGTGGTCACCGCAAGGCGTGCCGGTGCGAACACCTCGATGCCCGACGATCCGATGCGGAAGGTGTGCAGGCCCGGCAGCGTCGGCTGGCCGCGCATCTTCTTCACCTCGAGCTTGCGCACCATCGAGTTGCGCTGCACGCTCTGCCCCAGCCAGATCAGCCCGTCGGACACGGTGAACACCGGGTTGGTGTCGTCCTCGGCCAGGAACTCGCCGATCAGGAAGGTCGTGGCCTGCCAGGTGGTCATCAGCACGCCCAGCTGCTGCACGAACTGCTGCAGGTTGTGCTGCGGATCGCCCTTGGCGCGGCTGGCCATCACCACCGAGCGGAAGGAATCGACGAAGACCAGCGCCGGCGAGCGCGCCTGCACTTCGGCGGCGATGCGCTTGAGCACCTGGCCGAGGTCGCCGGCCAGCGTTTCGTCGCCCAGGTTCACGAAGTGGATGGACTGGCTCAGCGCCTCGCTGTCGAAGAACTCGAACTGCTGCTGGTAGCGCAGCATCTTCAATGGTGGCTCCCCCAGCACCGTGAAGTACACCGCCGGACGTTCGGGCGTCGCGAGCGAGAACATCATCTGGTGCGCGAGGGTGGTCTTGCCGCACCCCGGCGGCCCTGCGATAAGGTTGAAGGAGTACTCGGGCAGGCCGCCTCCGAGTACCTCGTCCAGGCCCGGCACGCCGGTGGCCAGGCGGTTGATGGTCATTCTCGCGATCATGGCGGGGTGTCCTGCGCGGCTGGGCCGCTCGAAGTATCTGTCCACACGGAACGAAGCAGGCGCTCGGAGAGCGAGGGCCCGATCAGGCTGGTGAGCAGTTGTTGGAAATTCCGCAGCAGCGCATCGCCCGCGGCCGTGGCATCGGCGGCGCTCTGGCCGGCGAACGCGAGCTTCAAGGAGGAGACATCCAGGGCTTTGGGCTCGTCGTCGCGCAGTGCGGCGAGCCATGCATGGGTGTCTGCGGTGACGTGCAGGCTGCGTTGGTAGAGCGCGTTGACGCCGCGCGCGCCGATGATGGGCGAGAGCGACGCGTCAATGGCGAGGAGGGTCGCGCAGATCTTGTCGATCTCCGTCTGATCGGCATCGCCGGCGGCGCGGTTTTTCACCGCGTCGGCATTCCGGCCATTGTCTCGATCGTTGCTCGGCATGATCTAACAACCGCCTCCCGTGAAAGGCCGCATCGTACGCCCGCGGGCAAGAGGCAGGTGAAAGACGAGGTTGGTGACTTGATGAATCGCAAGCCGTCCCCCCGGGGGGGGGCTGCGCCGGCGGATGGAGGGCATCAAGACTCGATCGCGACGACGCAGGGGCGCGACAGCTGCCGGCCCACCACGGCGCGGGCGAAGAGGTAATTGGACCGGGCGCGCTCGGAGAGTGACGCCATGTCCACGTGACCCTGTGCGTCGCAGGGGAAGGCGAACGCGTGGCCGCGGTTGAAGAGGTCGATGAAGCGCAACTCGAAGCCGGAACCCATCGAGACCGTGGGCAGGTTGAACGTCATGGCATCACCTCCTGCGGGCGTTGCTGCCGCAGCAGGTCCTGGAGCAGCGTCATCTGCTGGCTTTGCACGGCGAGCAACTCGCGCCATTGCCCGTCGCGCAGCAGGTCGAGCTTGTCGTGCAGCAGCATGATCTCGAGCTCGGCCTTCAGGTTGACCTCGTAGTCGTGCTCCGCGCTCGCGCGGTCCCTCTGCGATTGGCGGTTCTGAGACATGAGGATGATGGGCGCCTGGATCGCGGCGAGCATCGACAGGAACAGGTTCAGCAGGATGTACGGATAGGGGTCGAAGCCGCCATGCTGCCGCGCGAGAACCCACGAATTCAGCACCACCCAGGCCACCATCGTCGTCGCGAACAGGCTGATGAATACCCACGAACCGCCAAATCGAGCCACCGCATCGGCGGCTCGCGCGCCGCGGGTGGGCGCGGCGTCGAATTCCTCGGGAAGGTTGCGCGCGATGTGCTGGCGGTCGGCCACGTGCCGCGCCACCTTGCGGGTGCGCTCGTCCAACGCACCATAGGACGAGCCGAGGAGCGTGGAGGCGATGTCGTGCGCGGTGTGCGCGGGCGTGGCGGATCTCATGGGCGAGCGTCTGGTGGCAGTGAATCGACACCACAGTAGGGCCATGCCCGGGCGCCGTCTGTCTGTTGGCGCACATAGAGAGAGGGGCTTCGATACCTCAGCCGGTACGGTGGTGCAGGTTACGTAGCGAGCAAAAAATCCCCGTTCGGGCTGAGGTATCGAAGCCGTCTATGCGCGCACCAAAGCCCGTTCGGACTGAGCTTGTCGAAGGCCCCGCCCCAATCTTCGCAACGCTCCCCGGAAATCGGCTGAAGAACCCTTCTTTTTGCGCGACGCACCGTTCACTCCGCTTGATCCTGCTCAAGCGGCCAGACGTCTCCTTCGGCTGGACAAGGTCATCGATGCCTTAGTCGGCCCTGCAATTTTCGATTTTGAACGCCGATCAAATTGACGCGAGTCGATGAGCGCGATGTGAGCAGGTTGGGGGCAGGACGAGGTCCATGACAAGCCTGGTGACGAGCTGAAGCAAGG
>Ga0157377_10000062_pt1 | contig 81937 bp, 82 predicted proteins | sample M55metaG_FD_121116 | JGI IMG/M metagenome (GOLD analysis project Ga0157377, IMG submission 121116) | Miscanthus rhizosphere microbial communities from Kellogg Biological Station, Michigan, USA - M5-5 metaG | ecosystem: Host-associated > Plants > Roots > Rhizosphere > Soil | place: USA: Michigan... | reverse complement strand
TCCGCGCCGACGACGGCGCCCGCCTGAAGTTCGCGGTCAAGCTCGGCGAGAAGCAGCCGCGCGGCAAGCGCTACCGCATCCCCATCACCATCCGCATCCCCATCGCCGCCCTGACCACCCTGCCGAACGGCGCGGTCTACAGCGGGGGCTTCTCGGTCTACGTCGCCTGGGGGGCGAAGGTCGGTGGCATCAGCGACGCCACCCACCGCCGGCAGCTCTTCAACATCCCCGCCGACGACGTGCAGCGCGCGCGCCGCAGCTACTACACCTACGAGTTCGATATCGCCGCCGACGCCCGGACGGAACGACTTTCGCTAGGCGTAGTCGATGAAGTGTCGAAGGAGTACGGCCTGCGGGTGTACGACCTTCGGCAATAGGAGGTCGTATGGCCATTCCGTGGAAAGAGGATGCCGACCAGGCTCTGGCGGCGGCGAAGGATGCGGGCAAACCGCTCCTGCTCGATTTCACCGCCGCACCGATGTGAGGGGGATGCGCTCGGCTGGAAGCCGAGGTGTACCCCGATCCCCGCGTCGAATCGTTCATCAACGGCAATTTCGTTCCCGCCCGCTTTCACGTCCGGACCCATCCCGAGGCGATGGCGCGGTTCGGCGTCGACTGGACGCCGACCATCCTGATCCTCGACTCCGGCGGCACCGAGCGCCACCGCCTCGAAGGCTTCCTGCCGAACGATGACTTCCTGGCGCAGTTGCACCTCGGCCTGGCACACGCCGCGTTCAAGACCGGCAAGTTCGAGCAGGCAGCCGAGCACTACGATCGCGTGGTGCGCGACTTCCCCGCCGGCGACGCCGCCGCCGAGTCGCAGTACTGGGCCGGCGTGTCGCGTTACAAGGCGAGCGGTGATGGCGCGGCGCTGAAGGCGACGGCCGACGCGTTCAAGGAGCGCTACGGCGACTCGCCGTGGGCGAAGAAGGCATCGATCTGGGCGTAGGAACCATCGGCGTGATCTCCGACACCCACGGCCTCCTCCGGCCGGAGGCCGTGGCCGCGCTGCGCGGGGTCGACCACATCGTGCACGCCGGCGACATCTGCGGGATGGAGATCATCGGCGCGCTCGAGGCGATCGCTCCGGTGACGTACGTCGAAGGCAACAACGACTCGCGCGACGGCACCGACATCGTCCGCAAGACGATCGGCGGCCTCCGCCTCCTCCTCACGCACATCCTCCCTCGCCCGCACGCCCCCGACCACCGCGTGCTCGCCTCGCTGCGCCGCGCGCCGGCGGACGTGGTCGTTTTCGGCCACATTCACCTCCCGCACAACGAGGTGATCGGCGGCGTCCGCTACTTCAATCCCGCCAGCGCCGGACCGCGGCGCTTCGACTATCCGGTCGCCCTCGGGCTGATCGACGACGCCGGCGCGCGGCACGTGGCGCTCGACGCGCGGTCGGTCGAGGCGCTGAACCGGCGCATGAACCAGCTCTCGCGACCCTGATATCCTGCGCTGGGTTCAAATCACCACAATCAAGGCGGAACCGTATGCGCGCTCTCGGCCGGGTGTCTCTGCTGTTCGTAGCGATCTCGCTTCTGGCCGTTCAGGGACGAGCGCAGTGTCCGGGATCGCCGCAGATCCCGAACTTCGTCATCCAGCACGCGCCGGGGAGTTACACCATCTCCTGGGACGCGCCGGCCGGCGTCAGCAATCCCACCTACGAGATCATGCAGTCGACGGCGCAGCTGTACTGCCCCTTCCCGTCGGACGTCAGCAGCTACAGCGCGATTCAAACCACCACCGCGCGCAGCGTCACCGTGACCAAGTCGGCCCCGAACGTGGCGTACTTTGTCTTCGTCCGCGTCCAGCAGACGCCGTGCATCGCCACCGCGATCACGCACGCCGCGGACACGTTCGCCAACCCTCCCACCAAGCCCGTCGCCTCGTCCGCCGGCGTGTTCGGCGGAAACGCGAACGTCACGTTCAGCTACACCGACACGCGCGCGGTCGCCATCTGGCTGTATCGCGTCGCCACGCAGCAGTACGTCGCCGCGGCCAGCCCCTGCTCGTCGAACCCGAAAACGCTCACCGATCCGACCCCGCTGACCAACGGCACGCATCAGTACCGTCTGGTCGCCTTCAACACCGGCAACAGCGGCGGGCTGGCCGGCGTCGTCTCCGATCCGATCACCATCACCGTCGGCACTCCGCAGCCGCCGGAGATCACCTTCACCGCCGTCCCGCAAAGCATCCGCGCCGGACAATCGACCACGCTCTCCTGGCGCGTGGCGAACGCCACCTCGGTGGTCATCGACAACGGCATCGGGCAGCAGGGGCCGTCGGGATCGGTCACCGTCTCGCCGGCGCAGACGACGACGTACACGTTGACCGCCTTCGGCTCGCAGAACGTCAGCACCGCGCTGACCGTCGAGGTCAACACCACGCCGCTGGTCGCGGTCAGCGCCTTGCCCTCGGCGATGGTGCAATCGACCGGCGTGGGCGGCGCGACGACGACGTTCACCGTGACCAACGCCGGCGGCGCCGCCACGACCGTGGTGCTCTCGCCGAACGCGAACTTCTTCACCCTCTCCGCGAGCCAGTTCGCGCTCGCGCCGGGCGCGAGCCAGGTCGTCACCGTCACCGGCCTGCCGCAGAACGCCGGCGCCTTCGACGGCACGGTCTCGATCCTCGGCGCCGGCGCGCCGGCCAACCTCCAGGTACGGATCAAGCTGCTGTCGACCGCCCCGCCGGCACAGCCGGTGGCCGCGCGCGCGGCGGCCAATCGCGTCGACGTCGCCACCGACGCCAACACCGCCCCCACCGGATCGGTCAGCTTCGCCAACAGCGGTCCCGGCACGCTCACCGGCATCCTCACCTCCGATTCGCCGTGGCTCATCCCGCAGAGCGGCGTGGTCACCATCCCACCGCAGTCGTCGGCCTCGTTCAGCTTCTCCATCGACCGTTCGAAGCGCCCCGGCAGCAGCGGCGGCGACGACAACGAATCGCTCTTCGGCTCCGTCACCGGCAACCTCTCGCTGGTCTATCCCAACGCGATCAGCGGCAAGCTGCCGATCACGCTCGACACCACCCCGCCGTCGGTCAGCACCGTCTCGGTGGTCGACACCGTCAAGCTGACCGCCACCAACGGCTCGCCCGCGCCGCTCGTCCCCGGCGAGGTCGCGCTGTTCGTGCCGGGCGTCGGACACGTGCAGGGAACGGTCGGCCTCTTCATCTCCGACATCTCGCTGCTCAACCCGATCGGCAACGCGAAGGTCGACGACCTCCGCCTCTTCTACACCGCCGTCGGCGGCGCCGGCACGCCGAAGACCGCCGCCGTTCCGTCGCTCAGCTCCAGCGTCAGCGTCGCTTTCGCCGACGTGGTGAAGAACGTGTTCGGCGTCGAGGCGCAGGTCGGCAGCCTGCAGATCCGCTCGAAGGCCGCGGCGAAGCTCGGCATCAACACCAACGTCTTCAACTCCAGCAATCCGGCCGGAACGTACGGCACGGCGATTCCGACCCTCCGCTCCGACCGCTCCGTCGCGCCGGGCGACCGGCTGGTGCTGACCGGCCTGCAGCAGGACTCCATCACGCACACCAACCTGTTCATCCAGGAGACCAACGGCGGCAGCGCCACGGTGCAGACCGAATTCTTCGCCGCCGACGGCACCAGCCTCGGCACGCGCACCGACACCGTCGGCGCGTTCGCCGCGGCGCAGATCAACAACGTCGCGCCGCCCAACAGCGTCTCCGCGATCATGACCAACGCCGCCTCGTCGACCGGGCGCTTCCTCGCCTTTGCCACGCCGGTCGACGACCGCAGCGGCGATAACTGGTCCGTCGTCGACTGGAGCCGCCAGTACGGCTACTCCGCGACCGACACCATCGTCATCCCGGTCGCAGGCACGCTGCGCGGCGCGAACGGCACCTTCTTCCGCACCGACCTCGCCCTGATGAACAGCGGGACCAGCCAGGCCAGCGGCACGCTGCGCTACGTCTCCTCGGCCGGCACCGCGGTCGACCGGCAGGTCACCGTCGGCGGGCGGCAGACCAGTCTCCTCGCCGACATCGTCGGCACGCTCTTCGGCCTGAGCAGCACCTCGGGCTATCTCACCTTCACGCCGGTCACCGGCACCTTCGCCATCACCAGCCGCACCTACGCCACGGTGGGGACGAATCCCGCGACCTACGGCAGCCACGTGCCGTCGCTGGCCACCGGCGCGGCGCTGACGCTCGGCGCGGTGCGGACGGTGGCGGGGATCGAGGACGCCGCGCTCTCCACCATCCTCGCCGCGCGGCCGGCCACCTTCCGCACGAACTTCGGGCTGGCGGAGACGAGCGGCAACCCGGTCAGCGTGCGCGTGACCATCCGCTTCAGCTTCGCCGCCAGCTCGACGCTGCAGGCGGTCGGCACCGGCTCGAAGGTCTACGACCTCGCCCCGAACCAGTTCATCCAGATCAACGGCCTGACCAACGACATCCTCGGACCGGGCCGCGCCAGCATCGGCGACCTGCGCGGCGTCTCGGCCGACTTCCAGATCGTGAGCGGCACCGGCGCGGTGACGCTCTTCATCTCGTCGATCGACAACGGGTCGGGCGACTCCATTCTGCGGACGGATTAGGGATGTGATCCATAATCCGCCCGCGCATGCCCTTCCTCGAAGCCCGCGGCCTGTCGAAGACCTACCGCAACGCTGAAGTTCCGGTTCAGGTCTTCGGCGACCTCGACCTGGTCGTCGAGCGCGGCGAGATGCTGGCGGTGGTGGGGCCGTCCGGCATCGGCAAGTCGACGTTGCTCCATCTCCTCGGCGGCCTCGATCGAGCGGACTCAGGCACGATTGTTGTTGACCGTCATGACGTGACGTCGATGACCAACGACGAGCTGGCGTCGTTCCGCAACCGGAACGTCGGCTTCGTCTTCCAGTTCCACCACCTCCTGCCGGAGTTCTCGGCGCTGGAGAACGTGGCCATGCCGGGGTGGATCGGGCGGATGCAGACGAAGGAGGCGCTGGCGAAGGGCGCCGCGCTGCTGGGCGAGCTGGGACTGTCGCCGCGCGCGCGGCACTTCCCCAATCAGCTCTCCGGCGGCGAGCAGCAGCGGGTGGCCATCGCGCGCGCGCTGCTGGCCGATCCAATCCTCTTTCTGGCCGACGAGCCGACGGGCAATCTCGACCTCGAAACGAGCGAACGGGTGTTCGAACTGATGCGCGCCTGCCACGCCAAGCGCGGGCTGACCTCGGTCATCGTCACGCACAATCCGGAGTTGGCATCGCGTTGTGACCGAGTGTTCGAGATGAAGGCGAGGTCTGCCGAGGTAGGACCGGCGTAAACTAGTCCCCAGGTCATGTTCGAAAAATACAACGAGAAAGCCCGCCGCGCCCTCTTCTTCGCCCGATACGAAGCATCGAAGCTCGGCTCGCGCGTCATCGAATCCGAGCACATCCTCCTCGGCGTCCTCCGCGAGGGGGAAGAAATCATCAAAGAGATCTTCAGCCGCTTCAATGTGAAGCCGGAACAGATTCGCCGCGAAGTGGAAGGCGACCGCCTGTTCGTCGACCGCATCTCGTCCTCCGCGGAACTGCCTCTCTCCGAGGAGTCGAAAAAGATCCTTGCGTACGCCGCGCACGAGGCGGAGTCGATGCTCCACCAGTACGTCGGCACCGAGCACCTCCTGATCGGAATCCTGCGCGTCGAGTCGTCGACCGCCGCCCGCATCCTCACCGCCAAGGGCCTCAACGTCTACGGCGTCCGCGAGGAGACGATCTCGATCCTGAAAGAGCGCGAGGCGGACAAGCAGAAGAAAGAGCTGCCGTTCCTCGCCGAGTACGCGCGCGACCTGACGGCTATGGCGCATCAGCAGCAGTTCGATCCGCTCATCGGCCGCGAGAAGGAAGTGGAGCGGATCATCCAGATCCTCTCCCGCCGCACCAAGAACAACCCGATCCTCCTCGGCGAGCCGGGCGTCGGCAAGACGGCCATCGTCGAAGGGCTGGCCCAGCGCATCGTCGACGGCAACGTCCCCCTGTTCATCGCCAACAAGCGGATCCTCTCGCTCGACCTCTCGCTCATCGTGGCCGGCACCAAGTACCGCGGCCAGTTCGAGGAGCGCCTCAAGGGGATCATCAAAGAGCTCAAAGAGAACCCCGACATCATCATCTTCATCGACGAGATCCACTCGCTGATCGGCGCGGGCTCGGCCGAAGGCTCGCTCGACGCGGCGAACATCCTCAAGCCGGCGCTGTCGCGCGGCGAGATCTCGTGCATCGGCGCGACCACCATCCGCGAGTACCGCCGCTACATCGAGAAGGACCGCTCGCTGCTGCGTCGCTTTCAGGCCATCAACGTCGCGCCGCCCAACGAGGAGGAGACGTTCCAGATCCTGGAGGGCGTCAAGGAGCGCTACGAGAACTTCCACAAGGTGAAGTACAGCGACCAGGCCATCCGCAGCGCGGTCTACCAGTCGAACCGCTACATCACCGACCGCTTCTTCCCCGACAAGGCCATCGACATCATCGACGAGGCCGGCGCCAAGGTGAAGCTGCGCCGCGTGGCCGACACGCAGAACCTGCGGCGGCTGGAATCGGAGATCCGCTCCATCGTCAAGGAGATGAAGAAGGCGATCTCGGACAAGGACTTCGAGAAAGCCGTCTTCCTGCGCGAGCGCGAGATCGAGCTGAAGGAAGAGGTCGAGCGCTTCAAGCAGGAGCGCGAGAACATCGGCGACGAGCTGATGGAAGTGACCAAGAAGGACGTCGAGGAGATCATCAGCTCCTGGACCGACATCCCGGTCACCTCGATCGAGGCCGACGAGGCCGCGAAGCTGATCAACATGGAAGAGAGCCTGATGCGGCGCATCGTCGGTCAGGACAAGGCGATCCGCGCCATCTCGCGCGCCATCCGCCGCTCGCGCCTCGGCGTCGCCTCGCCCAACCGGCCGATGGGCTCCTTCATCTTCCTCGGCTCATCGGGCGTCGGAAAGACCGAGGTGGCGCGCCGCCTGGCCGAGTTCCTCTTCGGCTCGCAGCGCCACCTCATCCGCTTCGACATGTCGGAGTACATGGAGAAGCACGCGGTGTCGAAGCTCATCGGCTCGCCCCCGGGCTACGTCGGCCACGAGGAAGGCGGCCAGCTCACCGAGCGCGTGCGCCGCAATCCGTACTCCGTGGTGCTGCTCGACGAGATCGAGAAGGCGCACCCCGACATCGCCAACATCCTGCTGCAGATCCTCGAGGACGGCCTGCTCACCGACTCGCTCGGCAATCAGGTCGACTTCCGCAACACGCTGATCATCATGACCTCGAACCTCGGCACGCGGTTCCTGACCACCAAGGGCCACATGGGTTTCCGCGAGAAGACCGCCGAGGGCGACCAGAAGAGCGCCGAGCAGCTGATCGGGCAAGAGCTGAAGAAAGAGTTCTCGCCCGAGTTCATCAACCGCATCGACGACATCATCATCTTCAACCCGCTGACGCACGCCGAGCTGCGACAGATCTGCCGCCTGCTGGTGGACGATGTCAACCAGGCGCTCATCCACCGCAACGTGCAGATCGGCGTCGACGAGTCGGTCATCGACTGGCTGCTGCGCCGCGCCGAGGAGGAGTCGAACTCCGGCGCCCGCCCGCTGCGCCGCGCCATCCAGCGCTACATCGAAGACGAGCTGTCGGAGTTCATGATCCGCCACAAGGACAAAACCCCGGAGCACATCGACTTCACCATGAATGGCGACGAGGTGCTGCTCATGCCGCGCGCCATCGAAGAGTTGACGCAGTAAACGCCCGTGATCGACGTCAGCAAGCTCGCAACCGGCGGCAACGGCTCCTCGGCGAACCCGTGGACCGGATGGGATACCGCCGTGGCGTGGGCGGCGTCGCAGACCTACTACTTCCCCTCAGGCACCTATTCGTTCGCCAAGACGATCACCGCCTGGGGGAAGTCCGGCATCCGCATCATGGGCGACGGGATGAGCACCATCCTGCAGTTCACCGGCACGGGCATCGCGCTGGCACCGACGCCGGGTCCGGGTGATCTTCACGGCGACGCGGTGTGGGGCATCACCATCGAGCATCTGAAGATCGTCGGCAATCCCGCCTGCACCACGCTTCTGAGCCTGCCGAATACCACCGCGCACGTCCATCTCGTCGACCTCTACGCCCGCGAATGCACCAACGCGGCGTATGTGCTCAACTCCATCCTCGGGCAGACCGACTTCGTCCGCTTCTCGGTCAACGAGGAGCTGAACACCACCATCCCCGCCACCGGATTTCTTCTCTCCGCGCTCGCCTGGACCTTCAACAACCTCATCGCCGAGGGAGCGGGGACCGGGATCTCACTGGTCAACGCCGCGTGGAACGTCTTCAACGGCGGGACGTCGGAAGGCAACACCGCGTTCGGGATGGCGCTCGACTCGATGTCGAATTTGAACACCATCATCGGCGTCGACTTCGAGGTGAATCCGGTCGACGTGCAGTGCCTCGGCTACTTCAACACCTTCATCAACATCAACTCCATCGACACCTTCTCGTTTCCGTCCGGCGGCAACGCCAACAGCAACCGCGTCAACGGCGGCTACTTCAACCAGGTCACCATCGGCGCGGGGGCGACGGGCAACAGCTTCACCGACATCGTCTACAACTCCGGCGGCACCGGCGGCTTCACCGACGACGGCAACGGCACGATTCCCACGAACGTCCGCAACGCCGCGAACAGCGGCGTGGCGCAGCCGACGTCCATCGTGCAGCGGATGCGCATCTCGCAGCAGACCGGCGGCCCCGCGCCGTTCACTCCGACCATCTCGCTGGCCACGGGACTCGACACCGGCGTCGCCACCGCGGTCGCCGGATCGAGCGACTCGCTGATGATCATCACGCTCGCGCCGGCCGGCAATCCCAACTCCAAGGGACTGGTCAACGTCGCCTACTCCGCCGCCTTCGCCAACGCCATCCCGTTTCCCACCCTCCTCAATGCCACCGGCACGTGGGATCCGGACGCCACCGTGCAGGCCGGCATGGGCTCGGCGAGCAACTTCGTCGTCTACTGGAGCAACGGCGGCAAGAAGCTCCAGGCCGGCGACAAGTATCAGTTCGCCGTGCTCGCCGTGAGCATGTGACCTACGGCACCAGCGTGGTGGCCACGCCGAGCGACGACCAGCTGTCTCCGGTGACGTTGTCCACCGACGAGCCGTAACTCAGCCACTGCCGCGGATCCATCACCGAGATGGCGCGGACGCGCACCTGCAGCGCCGACACGCGCGCGTTGACCAGCGCCACCTGCTGCATCGATCGCGCGGGGATGGTGACGGTCTGCACCAGCGGCGCGAAGGTCGGGTCGTCGCTGTTCTGCAGCACCTCGAAGGTCTGCGTCGCGGTGCTGAGGTTCACGATGCCGACGTTGGTACGGTACTGGTCGCTGATCCGCTGGCCGAGAATGGCCACGTTGCTGGAGTTGATCTTCGTGGCGTCGACGGCGGGGAAGCTCTGCGACACCGTGCCGCCCGGGTTGTTCTGCTGCGGGCTCCAGATGCGCGAGGTGATGAAGAGCGCGCCGTTGGCGTCCGGCGCCGCCTCGGAAGTCACCGCGGTGAAGACGATCGCGCCGAGCCCGGTCTGCTGGAGGATGTTGGCCACGAAGTCCTCGGAGATGATCCCGCTGCGCGCGGCGATGGTGATCAGCCGGGTCTGCACCGACTGCCCGGAGATCCCCTGCGGCAACCATTGCACCGCCACGTTCTGCGGCACGTCGCGGTAGTTGAAGACGGCGGTGTCGGAGCGGAAGAACGTCCCGTTGAGCCCCGCCACGCTGCCCGCCGCCGGGACCACGATCTGCGCGGCCGGCGCGGTGAGCTGGGCATAGGCGGAGACGCTGAGGAAGAGAAGAAGGAGGGAGAGTTTTTTCATGACACGCGCGAAGCAAGCAAGTTATTTGCCGCAGCTGGAAGGCCGTCAGCCTTACCTTACTCATCAGCTTGCCAACCTCACTCATTAGGTCGCCGACGTCACTCATTAGGTCGCCGACGTCACTCATTAGGTTGCGGACCTTACTCATTAGGTCGCGGATCTTACTCATTAGGTCGCGGACCTTACTCATTAGGTTGCCGACCTGACTCATTAGGTTGCCGACCTGACTCATTAGGTCGCCAACCTGACTCATTAGGTCGCCGACCTTACTCATTAGGTCGCGGACCTTACTCATTAGGTCGCGGACCTTACTCATTAGGTCGCCAACCTTACTCATTAGGTTGCGGACCTTACTCATTAGGTTGCGGACCTCACTCATGGGGTTGCGGACCTCACTCACTAGGTCGCTAACCTCCGTGGAGCGGTTGTAAAATGCAACTATGTCTTCCATCACCGTGCGCGACCTTCCGCCCGAGCTTCACCAGGTGTTGAAAGAGAGAGCCGAGCGCCACCGGCGAAGCCTGAATGCCGAGATTCTCCAGACGCTGCAGGACTCGGTGCGCGCTCGCCCCAGTAGTGAGGAGATCCTGGCACGGGCTGAAAAGAGCAGGGCGCGATCGAAAGAATTGGGAATCACGTTTACGGACGAAGAGATCACCCGCTATAAAAACCAGGGCCGTCCGTGATCGTCGTCGACACCAATGTCCTGATTCATTTCCACTTCCAGACATCCACATCCACATCCGCGTCAGCTCTTTTCCAGAGCGATCCGTTCTGGTACGCGCCGTATCTCTGGCGCTCTGAATTCCGGAACGCGCTCACGCTGAAGATGCGCCACGAGAATCTTGTGCTGGAAGAAGCCATGGAATTCATCGAGCAAGCCGAGGAACAGATGTACAACTTCGAGCGCTTCGTCGATCCAGCGCACGTCATGAACCTCGTCGCCTCCTCCACCTGCACCGCCTACGACTGCGAGTTCGTCGCTTTGGCGATCGAGATGGGCGTGCCGCTCGTCACCACGGACAAGCAGATCCTGCGCGAGTTCCCGCGCGTGGCGCGGCCGCTGGCGGACTACCGCTGATCGAGCGCGGCGCCGTGGGTGGCGATGACGTCGCTGTAAAAGTGCGCGCTTTTCTTCGGCGTGCGCTGCAGGGTGTGAAAGTCGACGTGCACGATGCCGAAGCGCTTGCTGAATCCGAGGCTCCATTCGAGGTTGTCGAGGAGCGACCAGACGAAGTAGCCGCGGACGTCGACGCCGCGTCGCAGCGCCTCGCGCACGGCGGCGATGTGCTCGCGCAGGTAGTCGACGCGCAGCGGATCGTCGACGCCTGACGGGGGGGCGGTGGGAGGGTCGTAGAAGGCCGCGCCGTTCTCGGTGACGTAGACCGGCGTGTCCCCGTAGCGGTCGCGGAACCAGACCAGGATGTCGGTGAGTCCCGGCGCGTGCACTTCCCAGCCCGTCTCGGTGTGGATCGAGCGCGGCTGGTAGACGCCCGCGGCGCGCTCCACGACCTTGTTCGGGTCGTTCTTCGTCACGCCGCGCTTGTAGTAGTTGATGCCGACGAAGTCGAGCGGCGCGCGGATGTCGTCGAAGTCGGCGGACGGAATCTCCGGCCATCCCTCGCCGAACATCGCCGTCACCGCCTCGGGGTACTCGCCGAAGAAGATCGGGTCGAGATACTGGCGATTCATGTAGGCATCGGCGCGCGCGGTGGCGGCGAGGTCGTCGTCGTTGGACGACGCCGGCACCTTCGGCTCCAGGTTGACCACGATGCCGATCGGCTTGTCGATGCCGAGGGCGCGGTAGGCCTTCACCGCGCGGCCGTGCGCGCGCAGCAGGTTGTGCGATGCGATCGGCGCCTCGAACAGGTTGCGATGGCCCGGCGCCAGCGCGCCGTGCAGGTAGCCGCCGTCGGTGACCACCCACGGCTCGTTGAGCGTGGCCCACAGCTCGACGCCGTCGAGCGCCTTGAAGGTGACCGTCGCGTAGTCGGCGAACCAGGCGGCGATGTCGCGGTTCAGCCAGCCGCCGTGATCGTCGAGCGCCGCGGGGAGATCCCAGTGATAGAGCGTGGCCACCGGCTTGATGCCGGCGGCGAGCAGCGCGTCGACCAGGCGGCGGTAGAAGTCGACGCCGCGCTGGTTCACGCGGCCCTTCCCCTCCGGCATGATGCGCGACCACGAGATGCTGAAGCGGTAGGCCTGCAGGCCGAGCGCGCGCATCAGCGCAACGTCGGCGGCGTAGCGGTGGTAGTGGTCGCAGGCGACGTCGCCGGTGTCGCCGTTCACCGTCAGGCCGGGGGTGTGCGTGAAGCGCTGCCAGATGCTGGGGCCGGCGCCGTCTTCGAGCGGCGCACCTTCGATCTGATAGGCCGCGGTGGCGGCGCCCCAGACGAACTTCGACGGAAAGTCAGTTGACATGGTTGCGAATTGTGCAGTAGCGTACTCCAAAATGTAAACGGTTACATTGATGGCCGCTCAACCACCGAGTTCGCGCCTTCGCCGTCGTCGCCGCCGTGCCACGACGGTGACGATCCATGACGTCGCGGCGCGCGCCGGAGTCTCGGTGGCCACCGTATCGCGCGTGCTCAACCGCAACGCGCCGGTGCGCGAGGAGACCTCCCAGCACGTGCAGGACGTCGCCCGCCGCCTTCGCTACGTCCCCAACACCGCGGCGCGCGCGCTGAGCATCCGCCGCAGCCACACCATCGGCGTCGTCCTGCCGAACGTCCACGGCGAGTTCTTCTCCGAGGTCATTCGCGGCATCGACGTTGCGGCGCGCAAGGCCGGGTTTCACATCCTCGTCTCCGGCTCGCACAGCGACGCCCGCGAGATGGCCGCCGTGCTCGACGCGATGCGCGGCCGCGTCGACGGCCTGCTGGTGATGGCTCCCGACGTCGCCATCGGCGCGCTCAGCGACCAGATCCCTCCCGAGCTGCCGCTGGTGCTGCTCAACGCCGCCGCCGACGGCCACGACGCCGTGACCATCGACAACTACGGCGGCGCGTTCGCCATGACCCGCCATCTGGCAGAGCTCGGCCACACCCGCATCGCCTTCATCAAGGGTCCCGACCCCAACGCCGACGCGCGCGAGCGGCTGCGCGGCTATCGGCAGGCGATGAAGCAGCTCGGCGTGCGCGACCGGATGGAGTGCCCCGGCGACTTCACCGAGGAGACGGGATGCGACGCGGCGAAAGCGCTGCTGGAGCGGACGCCGCGGCCGACCGCCATCTTCGCCGCGAACGACGCCATGGCCATCGGCGTCCTCTCCGCGCTCAGCGACGCCGGCGTCAGCGTGCCCGGCGAGATCGCCGTGGCCGGCTTCGACGACATCCGCGTCGGCCGCTACGTCACGCCGTCGCTGACCACCGTGCACGTCGACATCGACGAGCTGGGACGGCGCGCCTTCGAGCTCGTCTTCGACGCCATCGAGCACAGCACGGCGCGCGAGCCCCGCGCGGAGTGCGTTTCCACATCGCTCGTCGTACGCAATTCGACCAGGAACAGGCCGCGAGGCCGCAAAGGAGGATCTCAATGATCAGAAAGACGATGTGCGCGTGGTTGCTCGTCTCGTTCGCCGCCGTCGCGGCGTTCGCGCAATCGAGCACGGCGACCATTCGAGGGAAAGTGACCAACGCCCAGGGACAGCCGGTGGCGAACGCGGAGATCAACGCCGTCCGCACGCAGACCGGATTCGTGAAGACCGTTCACTCCGACGCCGACGGCTCCTACACGCTGGCCGGACTGACGCCGGGCGAGTACAACGTCGTCATCGCCGCCCCCGGCGCCGACCCCATCAGCCAGACCGTCACGGTCCTGGTCGGGCAGTCGCTGGAGATGAACCCGCAGATTTCGCCGGCCACGGTGGTGCGCGAGTCGATCACCGTCGTCGGCAACCAGGCGGTGGAGACCAGAACCAGCGAGGTGGCCACCAACGTCACCACGCACCAGATCGAGAACCTGCCGCAGGACGACCGCAACTTCCTCAACTTCGCCGCGCTGGCGCCGGGCATCCGGCTCTCGAAGGATCCGCTGCGCAAGACCTTCGCCGGCGACGCGCAGGATCCCGAGCAGACCAACATCTTCATCGACGGCGTGAGCACGAAGAACGACGTGCTGCAGGGCGGGACGAGCGGGCAGGACTCGAGCCGCGGCAACCCGTTCCCGCAGAGCGCGGTGCAGGAGTTCCGCGTCATCACCCAGAACTACAGCGCGCAGTACGACCACGCCTCGAGCGCCATCATCACCGCCGTCACTAAGTCGGGCGGCAACGACTTCAAGGGCCAGGCGTTCTTCTACTACCAGCCCAACCAGTGGGTGGCCAAGACGGAGAAAAACTTCCAGTTCTCCACCCTGGCCACCAACGACGAGTACCGCCGCATCCAGCCGGGCATCAGCCTCGGTGGCCCGATCATCAAGGACAAGCTGAACTTCTTCGTCGCCTATGAAGGCGACGACGAGCACGCCTCGAAGCCGGTGACGATCACCATCCCGCAGTTCGCCAGCCAGTTCAGCCAGTACGTCGGAACGTTCGCCAGCCCGTTCAAGTCGCACCTCGGCTTCGGCAAGCTGAGCTGGCAGCTCTCGCCGAATCAGCTCTTCGACGTCAGCGCGAGCTACCGCCACGAGAACGAGGTGCGCAACTTCGGCAACCAGGACAGCTTCGAGTCGGCCACCGACTTCCGCAACTGGGTCTACGGCGGAACGGTGCGGCATCAGCTGACCAACGGCAACACGCTCAACGAGCTGTCGGTCAGCCTGCAGCAGTCCGGCTGGAACCCGACTCCGCGCAATCCGGACCTGGTCGGGCGGCGCTACTTCGCCCCGGGATTCGCCACCATCATCCGCGTCGGCGGCGCCAGCACGACGCAGCAGTTCGACCAGCGCCGCCTCGAGCTCCGCGACAACTACAACTTCGCTCCGATGACCATGGCCGGGACGCATCAGTTCCAGGTCGGCGGCAACGTCGACTTCATGAAGTACAAGGTGAACAAGAGCCTGTCGGGCAACCCCGAGTTCAAGTTCCTCCCCGACTCGAACGGCCAGTTCAACGACATCCCCTTCGAAGCCGATTTCGGCATCGGCAATCCGCGGCTGGCCATCAGCAACAACGAGTACGGCTTCTACGGCCAGGACAAGTGGGATGTGAACGACAAGCTGACCCTCGACCTCGGCCTGCGGTGGGACTACGAGTCGAAGATGATCGACCAGGACTACGTCACGCCGGCCAACATCGTCACCGCGCTGAAGGGAAAGAGCTTCAGCTTTGACGGCCGCACCATCAGCATCCCGAACGAATACTTCTCCACCGGCAGCGAGCGCGAGCCGTACAAGAACATGTGGCAGCCGCGCTTCGGCTTCACCTACGACCTCCGCGGCGACAGCAACTCGGTGATCTTCGGCGGCGCGGGCAAGTACTACGACCGCCTCTTCCTCAACTCCACGCTCGACGAGCGCTTCCGCCTGCAGTTCCCGGTCTACCGCTTCCGCTTCTCGCCCAACGGCGACAACGGCACGGTGAAGTGGGATCCGAAGTACTTCACCATCCCCGGCCTGCAAGCGCTCATCGCCTCGGGCGCGGCGAGCCCGGAGATCTACCTGCTCAGCAACGAGACCAAGCCGCCGTATTCGATGCAGTACAACCTCGGATACCGGCAGGCCTTCGGGTCGTGGCTGGCGTCGCTCGGCTACAACGTGGTGCGCGCCAAGCGCGGCATCACCTACGTCGCCGCGTCCGGCACCTGCTGCGGCGCGTTCGCGCCGGGATTCGGCGCCGTCATCATCAACGACCCGGTCGGCAAGAGCTTCTGGTACGACGCGCAGAGCATCACGCTCGACCGCCCATACACCGGCGGCAGCGGCTGGGGCGCGCACTTCACCTACACGCACGCCAAGGCGGAGCAGAACGGCAACGACCTGTTCAGCCTCGATCTCCCCTCGGCGGCGCTCTACGCGCGCCATCCGCGCGCGGGCTCTGAGCCGAACCGCTTCAACGCCTCGGCCATCGTCGGCCTGCCGTGGGACCTGCGGTTCAGCACCAACGTCACCCTCAGCACCGGTGAAGCGACGCCCTTCTTCGACTTCTCGAAGGGCTTCAGCCTGGCCGGCCGCCTGCAGACGGGCGTCATCAACGACGCCGTCTATCCGCCGAAGAAAAACGGATTCGGCTACCGCAACGTCGACTTCCGCCTCGCCAAGGATTTCGCGGCCTTCGCCGGCACCACCATCGGCGTGACCGCGGAGGTCTTCAACGCCTTCAACTTCTCGAACTTCGGCTGCCTCAACAGCTTCGTCGGCGACAACAACGACCGCTCGACTCTCGGCAACCCGAACTGCGTCGTCTCCCTCGGCCGGCGCGAGCAGGTCGGACTCAAAGTCAGCTTCTGATGGCTCATCTCAAGGGGCGCCGCTGGCTGCTGCTGGCGGCGCTCCTCCTTTCCTGCTCCACCGTCCGGACCGTCCCGACGCCCGACGACGCTCTCCTCGACGACGTCGAGCGCCGCACGTTCAATTTCTTCTGGGAGCTGGCGGACAAGGAGACGCTGCTCGTCCCCGACCGCGCGCCGACGCCGTCGTTCTCCTCGATCGCCGCGGTCGGCTTCGGCCTCACGGCATACGGCATCGGCGCGGAGCGCGGCTACGTCACGCGCGCGCAGGCGGCGGAGCGTGTCCTGGCCACGCTGAAATCACTGCTGGCGAACGTCGAGGCGACGCACAACGGCTTCTACTACCACTTTCTCGACATGAAGACCGGCCGCCGGTTCGAGAAGGTGGAGCTTTCGACCATCGACAGCACGCTGCTCTTCGCCGGCGCGCTCTTCTGCCAGTCGTACTTCGACCGCGACGACGCGACGGAGAAGGCCATCCGCGACGCCGCGGAGGAGCTGTACTCGCGCGCCGACTGGAAGTGGGCGCAGGCGCGCCCGCCCGCGGTCAGCATGGGCTGGTACCCGGAAAAAGGGCTGCACGACTGGGACTGGCGCGGCTACAACGAGGCGATGATCCTCTACGTGCTGGCCCTCGGATCGCCGACGCATCCGATCGACCCGGGCGCGTGGGCCGAGTACACCAAGACGTACCGCTGGGGGACCTTCTACGGCCAGCAGCACCTCCTCTTCGCGCCGCTGTTCGGGCACCAGTACTCGCACGTCTGGATCGACTTCCGCGGCATCCAGGACGACTTCATGCGCGCGCGCGGCATCGACTACTTCGAGAACTCGCGCCGCGCTACGCTCGCGCAGCACGCGTACGCCGTCGACAACCCGGCGAAGTGGCGCGGCTACGGCGACACCATCTGGGGCCTGACCGCCTGCGACGGCCCGATGGACGACGGCCCCTACCACTCCTATTGGGCGCGCGGTGCGACCGAGGGGGAGATCCGCGACGACGGAACGATCGCGCCGACGGCCGCCGTGTCATCGATCGCCTTCACGCCGGAGCTGTCGATCGCCGCCATGCGCGCCATGTCGCGGACGCCGGTCTACAGCACCTACGGCTTCCTCGACGCCTTCAACCCGACGCTGCGGACCACGGACAAGCTCAAGCACGGCCGCGTCGACCCCGACTTCGGCTGGATCGACGTCGACTACCTCGGCATCGACCAGGGGCCGATCATTGCCATGATCGAGAATCACCGGAGCGGGCTGGTGTGGAAGGTGATGCGGAAAAACCCGCATGTGGTTCGAGGGTTGCGCCGGGCGGGGTTTCGGGGAGGGTGGCTCGAGAGATGACGAGGAATGTTGAAGGTTTAATGTTGAAGGTTGAATGCAAAGCGACGCAAATATTGCACCATTTAACATTCAACATTAAACCTTCAACATTCCTCGTTCTCCTTCTCTTCTCCTGCACCGCCAACCGCGACCCCAAAGAGCGCCTCGAATTCTGGGCGTTGGGCCGCGAGGGCGAAGTCGTCGCCGAGATGCTCGCCGACTTCGAGCGTGCCAACCCGGACATCGACGTCGTCGTGCAGCAGATCCCGTGGTCGGCGGCGCACGAGAAGCTGCTCACCGCGTACGTCGGCGAGTCGACGCCCGACGTGGCGCAGATGGGGAACACCTGGATCCCTGAGTTCACCGCCATGCGCGCGCTGGAGGAGCTGGCGCCGACGGTGGTCGATCGCGGCGATTACTTCCCCGGCATCTGGGCCACCAACGTCATCGGCGGGAAGCTGTACGGCATCCCGTGGTACGTCGACACGCGCGTCCTCTTCTACCGCAGCGACATCCTGGCCGCCGCCGGCTTCCCGCGCGCGCCGCGCACGTGGGGGGAGTGGGGACAGGCGATGGAAACGATTCGAGCGCGGCGCCTGAGTCGCTACGCCATCCTGCTGCCGACCAACGAGTTCGAGCAGATCGAGGTGCTCGCCTTCAGCAACGGCTCGACGCTGCTGAACCGCGACGGCACGCGCGGCGCGTTCCGCCAGCCGCCGTTCGCGCAGGCCTTCGACTTCTACATCGAGATCTTTCGCCGCGGCTGGTCGCCGGCGGTGAGCAACTCCGAGATCGCCAACATCTATCAGCAGTTCGCGCAGGGCGACTTCGCCATGTGGATCACCGGACCGTGGAACGTCGGAGAGTGCAAGCGCCGGCTGCCTGCGGAGATGCAGGACAAGTGGGCCACCGCGCCGCTGCCCGCGCGCGACGCGAGTGCGCCGACCGGCGTGTCGATGGCGGGAGGCTCCAGCCTGGTCGTCTTCCGCGGCGGCAAACATCGCGCCGCGGCGGAGAAGCTGATTCGGTTCCTCTCCGAGCCAGCGCAGCAGGTGCGCTTCTTCGAGCTGACCGGCGACCTCCCCGCGCGCCGCAGCGCCTGGAGCGCGCCGGCGCTGGTGAGCGACCCGTACTTTCCCGCCTTCCGCGAGCAGCTCGAGCGCGTGCAGCCGCTGCCGCAGGTGCCGGAGTGGGAGCAGATCGCCACCGCGATGTTCGACCGCGGCGAGGCCGCCGCGCGCGGCACCGTCGCCGTCCCCGCGGCGCTGGCGCAACTCGACGCCAAGGCCGACGCGCTGCTGGAGAAACGGCGCTGGATGCTTGACCGCGCCGTCATCACGCGATGAGTCCCGAATCGCGCGCCGCACTCCTCTTCCTCGCCCCGGCGATCCTCCTTCTCGCCGTCTTCTTCTTCGCGCCGGTGATCGCCGGCTTCGCGCTCAGCCTCACCGACTTCGACCTCTACACCATCGGCGACTCGCACAACCTCCGCTTCCTCGCCCTCCGCAACTATCGCGACCTCCTCGGCAGTTCGATCTTCTGGACGGCGTTCGGCAACACGCTCTACTTCGCATTGGTCGGCGGACCGCTGACGGTGGTGGTCTCGCTGGCCGCGGCGCTGCTCATCAACGCGAAGCTGATCCGCGCCAAATCGCTCTTCCGCACCGTCTACTTCGCGCCGGTGGTCACCACGCTCGTGGCGGTATCCATCGTCTTCAAGTACCTCTACCACCCGCGCTTCGGCGTCTTCAATCGCGCGCTGTCGGCGGTCGGCCTGGAGTCGATCGACTGGCTCGGCAACCCGAAGCTGGCCATGTTCGCCATCATCATGCTCGCGGTCTGGAAGGGTTTCGGCTACACCATGATCATCTTCATCGCCGGGCTGCAGAACATCCCCGGCGAGCTGTACGAGGCGGCGCGCATCGACGGCGCCGGCTGGTGGAAGCAGTTCCGCCACGTCACCCTGCCGATGCTCGGTCCCACCTTCCTCTTCGTCGGCGTGGTGGTAGCCATCGGACAGCTGCAGATCTTCGCCGAGCCGTACGTGATGACGCGCGGCGGCCCGCTGAACAAGACGCTGACCATGGTCATGCTGATGTACGAGCAGGGCTTCCGGTTCTGGCGGATGGGCTACGCCGCGGCGGTGGCCTTCGTCCTCTTCCTGATCATCGGCACCGCGACGCTGGTGCAGATGCGCCTGCAGGAGAAGCGGTGAGCCGGCGCGCGGAGTCGATCGTGCTGCACGCGCTGCTGATCGCCGGCGGCGTGATCACGCTCTTCCCGCTCTTCTGGATGCTGTCGGCGTCGCTGATGTCGACGGGCGAGGCGACCTCGCTGCCGCCGCACATCGTGCCGCACGCGCCGACGCTCGCCCAATATCGCGAGCTCTTCGTTCGCCTCAACCTCGGACGCGCCTTTCTCTCCAGCGCCGTCATCGCCGTCGTCGTCACCCTCGGCTCGCTGCTGACCAGCTCCATGGCCGGCTACGCCTTCGCCAAGCTGCGATTCAAAGGACGGCAGCGGCTCTTCGGCCTGCTGCTCGTCGCGGTGGTCATCCCGCCGCAGGTCGGCATGCTGCCGCTGTTCCTGCTGATGAAGAAGCTGCACCTGGTCAATACGTACTGGGGCGCGATCATCCCGTCGCTGGCCACCGTGTTCGGCATCTTCATGATCCGGCAGTTCATGCTGTCGGTGCCGCAGGAACTGCTTGAGGCGGCGCGCATCGACGGCGCCAGCGAGTGGCGCATCTACTGGTCGGTGGTGATGCCGCTCGCGCGGCCGATCCTGGCCACGCTGGCCACGTTCATGTTCATGTCGATGTGGAACGACTTCATGTGGCCGCTGATCATCCTGAGCGACACCGCGCACTACACCCTGCCGGTGGCGCTGGCCAATCTCTCCGGCGAGCACGTGCAGGACGTGGAGCTGATGATGGCCGGCTCGGTGGTGACCATCCTGCCGGTGCTGCTGCTCTTCGTCGTGCTGCAGCGGCAGTACATCAGCGGGATCATGGCGGGCTCGGTGAAAGGATGAATGCAGAATGCTGAAGGCAGAATGCAGAATGATCCTCGCGATCACGGCATCTGCATTCTGCCTTCTGCATTCTGCATTCGCCGCCAACTGGACCGCGCATCCCTCTGACGGGGTCGAGATGCACATCGCGTCAGACGGCGCCGCCACAAAGCTAGCGTTCGACTTTCACGGGCATGCCGGCTACGCCATCGCGCGCAGGCAGGTGAACCTCGACCTGCCGGCGAACTATCAGTTCGTCTTCCGCATCAAGGCAGACGCGCCGCCGGAGAACCTCGAGCTCAAGCTGCTGAGCGGCGACAACGTCTGGTGGCTGAACCGCCGCGACTTCGTCTTCCCGAAGGAGTGGACGACGCTGAAGACGAAGAAGCGCCAGATCGGATTCGCCTGGGGGCCAGCGGGCGGCGGCGAGATCCGGCACGTGGAGGCAATGGAGGTCGTCGTCACCGCCGGCAGCGGCGGGAAGGGGACCGTCTGGTTCACCGATCCCGAGGTCGAGGAGCTGCCGGCGGTTCGCGACGAGCCGCTGCAGTTCGACGGCGACACGGTCGACCTCGGTGCGAAGCGGGAGATCGGCGGGCTGGTGATCGAGCCGGCGGGGACGTACGAGATCGAGCTCGATGGACGCTCCTCATCCGCCGCTTCGCGGCACCTTCTCCCTGCAAGCGGGGAGAAGGACTCTCAATATCGAGAGTCCGAAGGCCGGGTGAGGGGCACGTCCTTCGTCTGGCTACCCGACGCCGAAGCGCGTCGGATCGTGGTGCGCGGCGCGAAGAGCGTCACCGTCCAACCGCCCACCTGGGCGCCGACGGCGAACGATTTCTGGTCCATCGTGGCCAGGGCCTCGAAGCGCGGCGACTACCCGCGCTACCTGATCGGCGAGCAGCCGTACTGGACGATCGTCGGCGCCGACGGCGCGAAGAGCGAGGCGCTGGTCGGCGAGGACGGAAACGTCGAGCCGTTCAAGGGCGGGTGGTCGATCGAGCCGTTCCTCCGGATCGGGAAAAAGCGGCTGACGTGGGCGGACGTCGAGATCACCCAATCGCTCGCCGACGGCGACCTGCCCATCCCCTCGGTGACCTGGAAGGCGCCGGGCGTGACGATGACCATGACCGCGGCGGTCAGCTCGTCGTCGATGCTGCAGCTGCGCTACCGCGTGAAGGGCGATGCCACGCTCGAGCTGGCCTACCGCAACTTCCAGGTCAACCCGTCGACGCAGTTCCTCAACTCGCCCGGCGGCGTGGCGGTGCGGAAGACGCGCGAGCGGACGGTGCGCAACGTCTTCGCGCTGAACATCCCGCTGGAAGAGGGGGCGAAGGTCGAGTCGCTGTCGGCGATCAAGAAGGCATGGCGCGAGAGGCTCGATCGCGTCCGCATCGAGACGGCGGACCCGGTCGTCAATCGTACGATTCGTACGAATCTCGCCTACATCCTCATCAACCGCGACGGCCCGGCGCTGCAGCCCGGCTCGCGATCGTACGAGCGCGCCTGGATCCGCGACGGCGCGCTCATCGCCTCCGCGCTGCTCCGCCTCGGGCACGCCGAGGTGGCGAAGGAGTTCGCGCGCTGGTTCGCGAAGTATCAGTACGACGACGGCAAGGTGCCGTGCTGCGTCGACTCACGCGGCGCCGATCCCGTCCCGGAGAACGACAGCCACGGCGAGTTGATCTTCCTCGCCGCGGAGATCGAGCGCTACACCGGCGAGCGCCTCATCCGCAAGAACGTCGAAGCCGCGGCGCGCTACATCGAGAAGCTGCGCGCCGACAACCACGGCGAGTTCGAGGGGCTGGTCACCGAATCGATCAGCCACGAGGGCTACTCCGCGAAGCCGGTGCATTCGTACTGGGACGACTTCTTCGCGCTGAAGGGACTCGAGGACGCCGGCTGGAAGACGACCATGCGCGAGGACCTCGCCGCGTCGATCCGCCGCACCATCGCCAAGAAGAAGATCGACTACATCCCCGGCGCCGCGGAGCTGGGCGACTTCGACCCATCCGCCACCGCCATCGCCATTTCGCCGCTCGGCCTCGCGTCACTGCTGCCGGAGCGCGAGCTGGCGCGCACCTTCGACCGCTACCTCGAGAACCTCGACAAGCCGCGCGAGGACTACACGCCGTACGAGATGCGCATCATCGGCGCGATGGTCCGGCGGGGCGAGCGCGACAGCGCCGTGGCCCTCATTCGTCGTTTCCTCGCCGACCGCCGCCCTGCCGCCTGGAACCACTGGGCCGAGGTGGTCGGCACCGACCCGCGCAAGCCTCGCTTCCTCGGCGACATGCCGCATTCATGGATCGCCTCCGACTTCATCCGCTCCGTCCTCGACGCCATCGCCTACGACCGCGAGGACGGCGCGTTGGTCATCGGCGCCGGCGTGCCGCAGGAGTGGCTGCCGCTGCGCGTGCGCGGGCTGCGGACGTACCACGGCGCGGTGGACATCGACATCGATCGATACGGTCTGGTGAAGGTGCGAAGCAGCGCGGAAACGATCGTCATCGCAAGACCGTTTCGCTGGTGGCATCAAACAGGTGCAGCTTTGTCGCGCTGAACGCGACCGTCTCCCCCACCCGCGGCGCCGCGTGCGGCTCGAAGATCGCCACCAGCTTCTCCGCGCCGGCCGAGGCGTAGACGATCGACTCGTGCCCGATCGGCTCGACCATGTCGACGACGGCTCGAATCGGAGCGCCGGCGTCCTCGCCGGCTGGCCCGGCGGCGTCCCGCCGCCCACCCGCCGACGCCGAGACGGCGTCGGGCCAGCCGGCGAGACGCCGGCGCTCCATGTGCTCGGGGCGGATACCGACGATCACCTTCCGTCCATCCGCCAGCGCGAACGGCAGCGGCAGCGCGAACGACGACGCGCGCAGCATCCCCTCCGACACCGTCGCCTGCACCAGGTTCATCGGCGGCGTGCCGATGAACTGGGCGACGAAGACGTTCCCCGGATGGTCGTAGACCTCGAGCGGCGTGCCCACCTGCTGCAGCTTGCCGGCGCGCATCACCGCGATGCGATGCCCCATCGTCATCGCCTCCACCTGGTCGTGCGTCACGTAGACGGACGTCGTGCCGAGGTCCTGCTGCAGGCGCGTGATCTCGGCGCGCATCTGCACGCGGAGCTTCGCGTCGAGGTTCGACAACGGCTCGTCGAAGAGGAAGACCGCCGGCTGCCGGACGATGGCGCGGCCGACGGCGACGCGCTGCCGCTGGCCGCCCGACAGATCCTTTGGCTTGCGGTCGAGCAACTGCGCGAGGCCGAGGATCTCCGCGGCGCGGCCGACGCGGGAGTCGATCTCCGCGCGCGCGGCGCCGCGCATCTTCAGCCCGAACTCCAGGTTCTCGCGCACGCTCATGTGCGGGTAGAGCGCGTAGCTCTGGAAGACCATGGCGATGTCGCGGTCCTTCGGCGCCAGGTCGTTCACCACGCGGTCGCCGATGGAGATCGTGCCGCCGGTGACCTCCTCCAGCCCGGCGATCATCCGCAGCGCGGTCGACTTGCCGCAGCCCGACGGACCGACCAGCACCATCAGCTCGCCGTCGTCGATGGCGAGATTGAGATCGTCGATGACGGCCACTTCTCCGTACGACTTGGCAACATGCGCGAACGTGACGTTGGCCATGGCTATTGAACGATCCCGTGCTTGCGAAGGAAGGCGCGAGTGGCCGCGGCGATGTCGCGCACCTGTTGCGGGTTGAAGCCGCCGTGGCCGCCGCCAGGGATGATGATCAACTCGCTGGCCGCGCCGGCTTTCTGCAGCGCCTCGTGCAGCCGGCGCCCGTGCGAGACCGGCACCAGCGTGTCGGCGTCGCCGTGGATGGTGAGGATGGGCGGGAGGCCGGCGCGGACGTACGTCAGCGGCGACGCCTTCGCCGCGATGCGCGCCACGTCGTTGCGGTTGCCGACCCACTCGATGGCGTAGCCGCGCGGGTTGCCGCCGTCTTCCAGCATGTCGTTGACGTCGGTGATTCCGAACCAGTTGATGATCGCCGCCACTTTTGGCTCCGATTTGTCACTTCCGGTCCAGCGGATCTTTTCGTCGGCGGGACAGCCGCGATCGAAGCCGGCGGCCGCCGTGGTCATCCCCGTCATCAGCGCCAGATGTCCGCCCGCGGACGCGCCGGCAACGACGATGCGGGTCGGGTCGAGTTTCAGCCGTTCGGCGTTGCGGACGATCCAGCGGAGCGCGCAGCGGCAGTCCTCGATGGCCGCCGGCGCCTCGGCCACTTTGGCCAGGCGGTACTCGACGTTGACCACCGCCATCCCCATTTCCACGTAGGGCATGGCCCAGAGCAGAGCCGCCTCTTTCGTCCCCGAGACCCACCCGCCGCCGTGGATCCACATCACTACCGGAACCGGCGCGGCAACGCTGCGCGGGCGGACCACATCGAGCTTCAGCTCCTGTCCGCTGGCGACGTTGTAGACGACGTTGGCGTCGACGGCGTGGCTGAAGGCGTCCGGCACCTGGCCGAGGGCCGGGAGGGCGAGGAAGAGGAGCGCCGAGAAGCGAAGACGCATGGTGCGAGCAGGTTACAGCGAGCAGCGAGCAGGCGGAAGAGGCGCCGCAAGGCCGCTCGCTGCTCGCTGTCCGCTGCCCGCTACTCCTGCTAGAATGCGCCGCCGATTTGCACTGTTGTGCGCCCGCGGAACCCTCCTGCCGGTTCCCACGTCTCACACAAGCAGTTCGCCTGCATATGACACGATTATCCTTTTGCATCGCCGCGGCGATGCTCGCAACGAGCGCGCTCGCCCAGACGAGTGCGCCTCAGCCCGCCCCCCAACCCGTCCCGCCCAAGCCGCGGCCCGGCATGATCATCGAGCGTCCGGACGCCGGTCGCATCACCGATCCCGATGCCAAGCCGCAGACTCCCGCGCCCCCTGCGCCCACTACCCAGGCGCCGGCCAACCTGACCGGCCAGCGGGTGGAGCGCTTCGAGGCCTCCGGCAACACCTCGGTGGCCAGCGACACGATCCGCGTCTACCTCGGCATCAACCCGGGCGATCCGTACAACCCCGAGGCCATCCAGCGCAACTTCCTCAACCTCTGGCAGACGGGCCTCTTCGACGACATCCGCGTCGAAGTCGAGCCGGGCACCACCGGCGTGGTGGTCCGCGCCATCGTCCGCGAGCGGCCGCGCATCGGCTCCGTGGAGTTCCGCGGCAACAAGGAGCTGAACACCACCAAGATCACCGAAGCCCTGGAGCGCGACAAGATCGACCTGCACGTCGGCAACACCATCGAGCAGACACTGATCGGCCGCGCCACCGCCGCCATCAAGCGCGCCTACAGCGAGGCGGGCTTCGAGGGCGTGGTCATCGACACCACCACCGAGGACCTGGTGGAGGCGGGCGAGAAGAAGATCGTCTTCAACATCAACGAGGGACAGAAGGCGCGCGTCGCCTCCATCGACTTCGTCGGCAACACCCGCTTCTCCGACCGCAAGCTTCGCTCCCAGATGAAGGAAGTGAAGCCGAACAACATCATCACCTGGATCCGGAAGAAGAACCTCTACATCCCCTCCAAGCTCGACGAAGACCTGGAGAAGGTGAAGAACTTCTACCAGGACTACGGCTATCAGAACGTCGCCTTCGGCGAGCCGCAGATCACGCAGGTCGGCAAGGGGAAGAAGTCGCGCGTGAAGATCACCATCCCGGTGAAGGAAGGGACGGTGCACACCTTCGGCGACGTCTCGGTCAGCGGGAACACCGTCTTCACCAGCGACCAGATGATCGGCAACTGGCCGCTGAAGAAGGGCGAGACCATCCGCCGCAAGCCGATCCAGACGCGCCTCGACGCTTTCGATGAGTTGTACCGCATGCGCGGCTACATCTACGCGTACATCAACCCCGAGTACGTGGAGAAGGACAACAACGTCGTCGACGTCCACCTGCAGGTCTTCGAGGGCGACCAGTTCCGCCTCGGCCGCCTGGAGTTCCAGGGCAACACCACCACCAAGGACAAGGTCCTCCGCCGCGAGATCTTCCTCGAAGAGGGAGACATCATGGACATGGAGACCTTCAAGCAGAGCCTCTACAAGCTCGGCCAGCTCGGCTACTTCAAGGTCAACGACAACCCCGACTTCAAGGTGAACCAGGAGACGAAGACCGTCGACATCCTGGTCAAGGGGACCGAGGAAGGGAAGAACGACGTCCAGTTCGGCGGCGGCTACTCTGAAGGGACCGGCTTCTTCGTCCAGACGCAGTTCGCCACCCGCAACTTCCTCGGCGAAGGCGAGAACTTCGGCATCAGCTTCCAGCGCGGCAGCCGGCAGAACTTCTTCTCGCTGTCGTACGCCGATCCCTGGTTCATGGACACGCCGAACAGCCTCGGCATCTCCATCTTCAACCGCAACACCCACTTCCCGGCCATCATCGGCTACGAGGAGCGCACCAAGGGCGGCAGCATCGCCTACGGCTACCGTCTCCACCGCTTCGACAGCATCTCCTTCGTCTACGGACTGGAGCACGTCCGCAGCCACGAGGAAGGCAACCTCTCGCCCGATCCCAACGGCAACGTGCCAATCGCCGAGGTGGCCGACACCAAGTACACCTATTCGTCGATCGGACCGGCGTACAACTACGACTCGCGCGACAACCCGTTCGATACCACGCGCGGCTTCAAGCTCGCGCTGGCCGCCAACCTCGCCGGCGGGCCGCTCGGCGGAACGATCCACGCCATCCGTCCGACCCTCGGCATCACCAAGTTCTTCCGCCTCTCGCGCCGCAACTCCTGGAGCTTCAACGCCGACCTCGGCTACCTCAAGCCGCTGGACAAGGACTGCGCGATCACCCTCGACGAGATCAGCGAAAGCACCTCCCGGCTCTGCGTCCCGCGCGGCCAGCGCTTCTTCGTCGGCGGCGAGTACTCCATCCGCGGATTCGAGTTCGGCACCATCGGACCGACCGAGACCTACCTCGGCAACACCACCGTGGCCGGCGGCTACAAGCAGGTCGTCTTCAACACCGAGTACCTGATCCGCATCAACGACCCGATGCGCCTGGTCTTCTTCGGCGACGCCGGCTACGCCTACGGCTACCGCGAGCAGGTCAGCCTCTCCAAGCTGCGCTACTCGACGGGCATGGAGCTGCGGCTGTTCCTGCCGGTGTTCCAGTTCCCGATCCGCTTCATTTATGCCTTCAATCCGCGCCCGCAGGATGGCGACAAGTTCCAGGGGTTCCAGTTCACCGTCGGGAATACCTACTAGAGAGGCCCCGATTTAGGTTCTGTCCAAAGCAATCAAAGGAGATCTCATGAAGAAGTTTCTCGTTTCGCTCGCGGTCGCCGCGATCGCGATTCCGGCGTTCGCGCAGAGCGCGCCCGCGCGTGTGGCAGTCATCGACGTCAACAAGGTCCTCCTGAGCTCGAACGCCGGCAAGGTGTCGTACGAGAAGCTCAAGAAGATGCAGGACGACCGCATCGCCCGCGCCAAGAAGATGGACGAAGAGGCCGTGGCGCTCGACAAGGAAATCAACGAGAAGAAGCTCAGCCTGAGCGAAGAGAAGCTCGCTGATCTCACCCGCCAGCTCTCCGACAAGAAGATCGCCATGCAGCGCTTCGCGCAGGACGCCGACCGCGAGATCGGCGAGGCCCGCGACAAGGAGCTGCAGGCTCTCGAAGCCAAGATCAAGCCGATCATCGACTCCATCGGCAAGGAGATGGGCCTCGCCGCCATCTTCAACAAGTTCGAGTCCGGCCTGGTCTACGCCTCCGACGCCATCGACGTCACCGAGCCGGTGATTCGCAAGTTCAACGAGGCCAACCCGGCTGCCGCCTCGGCCGCCGCCGCTCCGGCCGCAGCCAAGAAGCAGTAATCGTGGAACGGCGGGCTTCAGCCCGCCGTCGGCGGCCTGAAGGCCGTCGCTCCACAAAAGCCCGCCCTCCGGCGGGCTTTTTCTTTTGTGCGACAATCCGCGCCCGTGCCCGAGGTACCCGTCTCTGAAATCGTCGCGCTGGTCGGCGGCCGCTACGACGGCCCCGCAGACCGCGCCATCCGCGGCGTCAACACGCTGGCCGAGGCCGGCGGTGACCAGCTGAGCTTTCTCTCGAACCCGAAGTACGCCTCGCAGCTCGCCACCACCCGCGCCGGCGCGATCCTGGTGGCGAATGACGCGGCCGGCGACGACGCCCGCTACGTTCGCGTGGCCAACCCGTACCTCGCCTGGGCCACGGTCATCGAGCGCTGGTTCACGCCGCGCGGCATGGCCGCCGGCATCTCGCCGCAGGCCTCGATCGCCCCGACCGCGACCATCGGCGCGAACGTCAGCGTCGGCGCCTTCGCCAGCATCGGCGACGACGTGGTCGTCGGCGACGACACCGTCATCTACCCCAACGTCACCATCTACGCGCGCAGCGTCATCGGCAGCCGCTGCATCATCCACAGCGGCACCGTCATCGGCGCCGACGGCTACGGCTTCGCGCTCGAGAAGGGCCGCCACCGCAAGGTGCCGCAGATCGGCATCGTCCGCATCGGCGACGACGTGGAGATCGGCGCGGGCTGCACCATCGACCGCGCGTCGATCGGCGAGACGGTGATCGGCGAGGGGACGAAGATCGACGACCAGGTCATGATCGGCCACGGCGCGAAAGTCGGGCAGCACTGCCTGCTCGTGGCGCAGGTCGGCATCGCCGGCTCCACCGAGCTCGGCGACTACGTCGTCGTCGCCGGCCAGTCGGGCTTCGCCGGACACCTCAAGATCGGCGACCGCGTGCAGGTGGCGGCCAAGAGCGCCGTGCTCAGCGACGTGCCGGCCGACACGAAGGTGATGGGGAGTCCGGCCATGCCGTTCCGCGATTTCGCGCGACGGGAAGCGTGGCTCAAGCGGCGGATGAAGGAAGGGAAGTAGCGATGCTCTCGATCACCGAAATCATGAAGATCCTGCCGCATCGCTACCCGATGCTGCTCGTCGACCGCATCCTCGAGATCGAGGAAGGAAAGAAGATCGTCGGCATCAAGAACGTCTCCGCCAACGAGCAGTTCTTCCAGGGGCACTTTCCCGGCGCGCCGGTGATGCCGGGCGTGCTGATCGTGGAAGCGATGGCGCAGTGCTGCGCGGTGCTCTTCCTCCGCGACTTCGCGGACCGCGACCGCAAGCTCTTCCTGTTCGGCGGCATCGACAAGGCGCGCTTCCGCCGCCCGGTCGTCCCCGGCGACCAGCTGCGGCTGGAGTGCGAGGTGCTGCAGAAGCGCTCCAACACGGTGAAGATGCGCGGCGTGGCCACGGTGGACGGCGCGGTGGTGGCCGAGGCGGAAATGCTCAGCGTCATGACGGAAAGGCCGCAGTAGCCGATGGCCAGCATTCATCCCACCGCGGTCGTCAGCGACGAGGCACGCCTCGCGGCGGACGTCGAAGTCGGCGCCTTCGCGCTGATCGGCGCCGAGGTCTCCATCGGCGAAGGAACGATCGTCGGGCCATACACGCGCATCGAAGGGCCGACGGAGATCGGCGCGCGCAACCACTTCTACGGACACGTCTCCGTCGGCGGCCCGCCGCAGGACCTGAAGTTCAAGGGCGAGCGGACCCAGCTGAAGATCGGTGACGACAATACGTTCCGGGAGTTTGTGACATTAAATCGCGGCACCACGGGCGGCGGCGGCATCACCACCATCGGCTCGCACAACTTCTTCATGACCTGCGCGCATGTGGCGCATGACTGCCACGTCGGCTCGCACACCGTCTTCGCCAACTGCGCCACCCTCGCCGGTCACGTGGAGGTCGGCGACTACGCCACGGTCGGCGCCTTCTCCGCGGTCCACCAGTTCTGCCGCGTCGGCGAGCACGCCTTCATCGGTGGCGGCACCATGGCCACGCAGGATGTGCTCCCTTACGCCAAGACCGTCTCACCGCGCGACAACGGCTCGTTCGGCATCAACACCATCGGCCTGGAGCGCAAGGGCGTCCCCAAGGAATCGATCGAGGCGCTGCAGCGCGCCTACCGCATCCTCATCCGATCCAAATTGAAGCTCGACGAAGCGCTGCCGAAGATCGAGTCCGAGCTCGGCACGATCCCCGAGGTGCGCTACCTTCTCGAATTCGTGCGCGCCTCCAAGCGCGGTTTCATCCGATGACGGCGAAACCGCGCATCGGCGTCGTCGGCACCGGCTACCTCGGGCGTCTGCACGCGCGCGTGCTCACCGAGATGCCGGAAGTCGATGTCGCCGGCTTCGTCGAAGCCAAGGACGCCACGGCGATCGAGGTGGCGTCGACGCTCGGCATCAGGCGATCCGAGTCCGTCGCCGCGCTCGCGGAGCAGATCGACTGCGCCGTCGTGGCCACGCCGACCAGCACACACTTCGAGGTCGCGCGCGAGCTGATCGAGGCCGGCTGCGACGTGATGGTGGAGAAGCCGATCACCGCCGACGCCGCCGACGCGCGGCGCCTCATCGACCTCGCCGCTCAGAAGAACCGCATCCTGCAGGTCGGCCACGTAGAGCGTTACAACCCCGCCATCGTCGCCGTCGCGCCGCTGCTCGCCGAGACGCGCTACATCGTCGCCGAGCGGCTGGGCGTCTTCGTCCCGCGCTCGCTCGACATCGACGTCCTCCTCGACCTGATGATCCACGACCTCAACCTCGTGCTCTCGCTGATGCGGCAGCCGGTGATCGACGTCCGCGCCGTCGGCATCCCGGTGCTCACGCCGAAAGTCGACATCACCAACGTCCGCCTGGAGATGGCCAACGGCGCGGTGGCCAACCTCACCGCCAGCCGCGTCTCGCAGGAGCGCGTGCGGAAGGTGCGCTTCTTCAGCACCACCTCGTACATCTCGGTCGACACCAAGGAGCAGGAAGTGCACGGCTTCCGCCTGTCGAACGGCCGCGCGGTCGAGCCGATCGAGATCGCCGTCGAGAAGAAGGAGCCGCTGCGCGCGGAGCTCGAGGCGTTCGTCCGCTGCGTCGCCACGCGCGAGGCGCCGCTGGTCAGCGGCGAGGACGGGCTGCAGGCGGTCGAGCTGGCGCTGCGCGTCTCCGACGCCATCGACGAGTCGCTTAGGAGACTGCAATGATGACCGTCATCCCGAGCGTAGCGACGGATCTTCGGTTACGCGGCCTGAGATCCTTCGCCGGCTCCGCGGCTCAGGATGACGCAACATGAGCGACGTGGCCATCGGCATCATTGGCGGCTCCGGCCTCTACGAGATGGACGGCCTGCGCGTCGTCGAGGAGTGCAGGATCGAGACGCCGTTCGGCGAGCCGAGCGACCCGTTCGTCATCGGCGAGATCGACGGCGTCCCCGTCGCTTTTCTCTCGCGCCACGGCCGCGGCCACCGCCTTCTCCCCACCGAGCTCAATTACCGCGCGAACATCTACGGCTTCAAGCTCCTCGGCGCGCACACCATCCTCTCCGCGAGCGCGGTGGGCTCGATGAAGGAGGCGTACCAGCCGACGCACATTGTCTTCCCGCAGCAGTTCATCGACCGCACCCGCCACCGCCCCGACACCTTCTTCGGCAACGGCATCGTCGGACACGTCGCCTTCGCCGATCCGATCTGCGCCGGCGCGTCGATGCTGATGGGCGCCGCCGCGCGGCAGTGCGGCGCATTCGTACATGAGGGCGGCGTCTACGTCTGCATCGAGGGGCCGCAGTTCTCGACGCGCGCGGAGTCGACGCTGTACCGCTCATGGGGCGTCGACGTCATCGGCATGACCAACCTGCAGGAGGCGAAGCTCGCCCGCGAGGCGGAGATCTGCTACGTGACGATGGCGCTGGTCACCGACTACGACTGCTGGCACGAGTCGGGCGACGTCAGCATCGAGCAGATCCTCGGCTACCTCCGCGCCAATGCGGAGATGGCGCAGAAGATCATTCGCGCCACCGTCCCTCGCGTCGCCGCGCGCACCCGCAACTGCGCCTGCAGCAACGCGTTGCAGTTCGCCATCGTCACTGACCCGTCGCTCATTCCAGCCGCCGTGAAGCGCGACCTCGCGCCGATCATCGGGAGATACATTTCATGACCATTACGGTCGTAGGCACCGTGGCCTTTGACGCCATCGAAACCCCTTTCGGCAAAGTCGACCGCTGCATCGGCGGCTCCGCGACGTACTTTTCAGTCGCCGCCTCGTTCTTCTCGCGCGTCAACCTCGTGGCCGTGGTCGGCGAAGACTTCACCGACGACGACGCCTCGATCTTCGCCGGCCGCGACATCGACCTGGAAGGGCTGGAGCGCGTGGCCGGGCAGAAGAGCTTCTTCTGGAGCGGCGAGTACGGCTTCGACCTCAACGTGGCGAAGACGCGCGACACGCAGCTCAACGTCTTCGCCGGCTTTCACCCACAACTGACCGAGACGCAGCGCCGCGCGCCGGTGATCTTCCTGGCCAACGCCGAGCCGTCGCTGCAGCTGGCGACGCTCGAGCAGTGCGAGAGCCCGCGCATCGTGGCCCTCGACACCATGAACCTCTGGATCGCCACCGCGCGCGACGCGCTGACCGAGGTCTTCAAGCGCGTCGACCTGGTGATCATCAACGATGCCGAGGTGCGCCAGTACACGGAACAGTCCAACGTGATCAAAGGCGCCCGCCAGATCCTCGCCCTCGGCGTGAAGACGCTGGTCATCAAGCGCGGCGAATACGGCGTGCTGATGATGACCCGCGACAAGCTCTTCGCCGCGCCCGCCTACCCGCTCGAACAGGTCTTCGACCCCACCGGCGCCGGCGACACCTTCGCCGGCGGCTTCCTCGGCTATCTGGCCGCCCAACCCGAAGCGACCGACCAGGCCTTCCGCCGCGCCATCATCTTCGGCAGCACCCTGGCGTCATTCACGGTGGAAAAGTTCTCGCTCGACCGCCTCCGCGAGATCACCATCGAGGACGTGCGCGCCCGCTACCGCGAGTTCAAGGCGCTGACGCACTTTGAGGATTTCGAGGTTTAGGAGCCGCTCCGCGACGCTTCCCAGATTCGGATGTATTCAGGGCGCACGGACTGGTCGAGCTCCTCGGCAAGCTCTCCCGGCAGTTTCAGAGCCACGATGAGATCCTGCACGTCAGCGAGATCGCGGAGCCGATGCGGCGCCGTGAGACCCGAGGCGAGTTTCAACTCGATCAGCTTCGGAAGTGAGATGACGTTGTAGCCTTCGATCTCCACCGCCGAGCCACGCGGATCGGGAAAAGAGACGGCTTTGGGCTTCCCGTCGCCGGGATACTCGCCTGCGGTGATGAACTCCACCTTTACGCCCGTCGTGGTATCGCGCAACGCTTTGCGCGCTCCTTGAAACGCGGGGACGAAACCGCGGCCCACGAGGCGCTGATGGATCGCGTCAAGGCCCTCGATGGTGGTGAGAATGTCGACATCGTCCGTGAATCGGACGTAGCCGTGGGCGGCCAATGCCATGCCGCCGATCACCGCATATGGAATCGCCTCGTCGTGTAGGCGCTTCGTCACACGCTCGATCGTTTGATTGACGATGTCGCGCTTCATGAAGAAATCGCTTCCGCGGCGCAGCGCCTCTCGAAAGGCCATCACTTCATTGTAGGCCCGCCGTACGCCACCTCCCCGCCCACCACCGTCATCCGCACCTTCGCCGTGTACAGGTCGCTCATCGAGTAGAGGTCGCCGTCGATGATGGTCAGGTCGGCGAGCTTGCCGGGCTCGATGGTGCCGCGCGACGTTTCCTCGAACGCAGCGTAGGCGGCGTCGAGGGTGAAGCCGCGGATGGCTTCAGCGAGCGTCAGCTTCTGCGCGGGGTACCAGCCGCCGGCGGGCCAGGCCTTCTGGTCCTGGCGAGTGACGGCGGCGTGGATGCCGAAGAAGGGGTTCACCGCTTCGACGGGGAAGTCGGAGCCGAGAGCCAGGCGCGCGCCCGAGTCGAGCACCGTGCGCCAGGCGTAGGCGCCCTTGATCCGTTCGGGGCCGACGCGGTCCTCGGCCCAGTACATGTCGGAGGTGGCGTGCGTCGGCTGCATGGAGGCGATGATGCCGCTGCGCCCGAGCCGCGCGAAGTCGGCGGGCGCGACGACCTGGAAGTGCTCGATGCGGAAGCGGTCGGCGGCCGTGGCGCCGGCGCTTTCGTAGGCGTCGAACACGTTGCGCACGCCGCGGTCGCCGATGGCGTGCGTGTTCACCTGGAAGCCCGCGGCGCGCGCGCGTTTGGCCACCTCGGCGAGGTGCTCGGGTCTGCTCACCAGCAGCCCGGTGTTGCCGGGGTCGTCGGCGTACGGCGCAAGCAGCGCCGCGCCGCGGCTGCCGAGCGCGCCGTCGGCGTAGAGTTTCACCGCGCGCACGGTATGGCGGCCGCCGTAGCCGACCTCCGGCCCGCGGCGGAACCACGTATCGAGCAGCGCGGCGTCGTCGGTCAGCATCGTGTAGAGGCGGATGGGGAACTTCTTCTCGTCGATGAGCTGCCGAACCGCGGCGACGGTCGCGCCGTCGGCGCCGGCGTCGTGGATCTCCGTTAGCCCGTTGGCGGCGATGGTCTGCGCCGCGGCGAGCACGCGCGCCTTGCGCAGTTCGGGCGACGGAGCCGGCACCTTCGTGTCGATCAGCGACATCGCCCCGTCGACGAACGTCCCGGTCGGGTTGCCGGTCGCATCGCGCACGATGCGCCCGCCTTCCGGATCGGGCGTCAACGCCGTCACACCCGCGGCGCGCATCGCGGCCGCGTTCGCCACGCCAGCGTGGCCGTCGACGCGGCGCAGCCAGACCGGGTGATCGGGGATCGCCGCGTCGAGCGGCGCGGCGGTCGGGAACTGCTTGCCCGGCCAGCGGTTCTGGTCCCAGCCGCGGCCGAGGACCCATTCGCCCGGCTGTGCCCGCTGCGCTCGCTCCTTCACGCGCGCTACGGCCTCGTCGAAGGTCGACGTGCCGAGCAGGCTGACCGTATCGAGCGAAAGGCCGAGCCCGTACAGGTGGCCGTGCGCGTCGGTGAGGCCGGGCAAAATCGTAGTGCCGGTGACGTCGATCACGCGCGCGGCGGGGTGCGCGGCGCGAATCTCGTCAGCCGGACCGGTTGCCACGATGCGCTCTCCTGAAACGACTACCGACCAGTTCTTTTGCGGCGCCTGGGACGGCCCGGCGGCGACGGTAGCGCCTGCGAAGATGGTCTCGCTCGATGAGGGCGATGGCGTTGCGGGCGGCATGGTGCAGCAGACGGCGGCGGCGAAGCATAGCGCAGCGATGAGTCTGGTACGCATGCGCGCATCGTATCGGAATAGCGCGCTCGCGCGACTTCGTTGCGTTGCGATACCGATGACACGAATCTTCACCGCCGCCGCGATGCTCGTGGCTACCGCGGCGTTCGCCGAGGGGCGCTTCAGCGCCGCCGACGTGCCGGGCGCCGGCCTCCGCCAGCCGGGAAAGATCATGATTCGCAACAACGGCGCGGCAATCACCGCGTATCGCTTCTTCGGCAACATCGGCGAGGCGATCTTCTCCATCCGCACCTCGCGCGCCTCGCTGCGCACCACGCCGTACGGGCCGGCGGTGTTCGACTCGAACGCGCGGCTGACCGCTCGCGTGCCGGTTTACCTCTCATCGCTGATGAGCGACGCGGCGCGCGAGCACGGCGTCGACCCGCGGCTGCTCGCGGCCGTCGCGGCGCGCGAATCGGCCTTCGACGCCCGCGCGATCTCGCCCGTCGGCGCCTGCGGCGTCATGCAGCTCATGCCGCAGACCGCGCGCTTCCTCGGCGTGACGAACATCTTCGATGCGCGCGAGAACGTCTTCGGCGGCGCGCGCTACCTCCGCACCCTGCTCGACACCTTCAACGGCGATCTCGACCTCACCCTCGCCGCGTACAACGCCGGCCCCGGCGCGGTGCAGAAGTACGGTGGCGTGCCGCCGTATCGTGAGACGCAGAACTACGTGCGCTACGTGCGCGCGTCGTACGAGCGCTCGCTGCGCGGCAACTAGCCCTCGCCCCACTTCAGCTTCGCGCGCAGCACGTCGAAGTAATTCTTGTCGCCCGTCCGGATCAGCTTCACCGACGCCGGCGCCTTGCGGATGCGCACGCAGTCGTTCGCGGTGATCGGCAGCCCTTCCTGTCCGTCGAGCGTGAGGAAGATCTCCTGGTGCTCGGTGGCGATGCGGATCTCCACTTCCTGATCGTCCGGTAGCACGATGGGGCGGTTGGTGAGCATGTGCGGGCAGATCGGCGTGATGACGATCGCTCCCATGGTCGGATAGATGATCGGGCCGCCGGCAGAGAGGTTGTAGGCCGTGGAGCCGGTCGGCGTGGCCACGATCAGGCCGTCGGCGCGGAAGGTGGAGACGAATGCGCCCGACACCGTGACGCGCATCTCCACGATGCGCGCGAGCGCGCTCTTGTTGATTGTGGCGTCGTTGAGCACGCGGTAGGTGCGATGGTCTCGGCCGTTGCCGTCGACCGACACGTCGAACGCCACGCGCGCCTCGGCTTGATAGTCGCCGGTCAGCACGCGCTCCAGCAGCTCAGGGAACTCCTCGACGGTGACCTCCGTGAGAAAGCCGAGCGTTCCCATGTTCACGCCGAGGATGGGGACGTTGTCCGGCGCGTGGCGCGCGACCGAGAGCAGCGTGCCGTCGCCGCCGAAGGTGATGAGCAGGTCGGAACGGCTGCCGAGATCGCTCTTGGCCACGCAGGTGCCGCGGTCGCCGAGCTTGTCCGCGGTGGCGTAGTCGAGGCAGACGTCGAGGCCGCGGCCGCGAAGATCGGCGGCCACGCGCGACGCAAAATCGAGCGCCGCGGGCGACGTTACCTTCGCCGAGATGCCGATGGTCTGCATTCAGCCGGACATCGTATCGCGGCCGAAGATCTGGGCGAGGTGGTGCTCGAGATGATCGACGTAGTCGTTCATGAAGTAGTCGAGCGTCGCCGGCTGGTCGCGCGGGATGGTCTGCCAGGCGATCTGATCGAGGTTGTGGTTCGCGCGCGGCCGCCGCGCCACGTCGTCGGGCACGTTCGCCATCACCCGCGCGATGTGCAGGTTGAACCCGCGCCAGAGCGCGATGAGATCCTCCCACGCCGCCTCGGTGTATCGCTGCGCCGCCACCCACTTCTCCTGCTCGTATCCCGGAAAGACCAGGTCGTCGCCGTAGCGCGCGCGGACGAAGCGGCCGTGGTTGTTCGACGCGGAGTCGATGAGATGGCCGAGCACTTCCTTCGGCGACCACTTCCCCTCGGCGGGCGAAGCCGATGCCGCGTCGTCGGAGATGGCGCGCAGGCGCGCCGCGGAGCGCTCCACCGTGGCGGCGAGACGTTCGGCGGCGCTCATGTGCCGACGGCGCGCTGCACGTCGCGCGGCTCGACCACGATGCGGTCGCCGGCGCGCTCGGGGCCGACGAAGAGGATCGGGTGCAGCACCTTCTCCAGGATGGCGCGCAACGCGCGCGCGCCGAGTCGCTGCTTCAGCGCGGCGTGCGCGATCTCGTAGAGCGCGTCGCTGGTGAAGTCGAGCTGGATCTGGTCGAGCGCGCAGAGGCGCTGATACTCCGGAACCATCGCTTCCCTGGGTTGCGTGAGGATGGTGACGAGATCGTCCGCCGTCAGCTGGTCGAGCTGCACGCGCACCGGCAGGCGCCCGAGCAGCTCGGGGAGCAGGCCGTAGTGCACCAGCGCGTCAGTGCTCACTTCCTTGGTCTGCGGCGCGCCCTCGCCGAAGAAGCCAATCGGCTTCGACTCGCTCGCCTCCTCCATGTCCGAGAACGACCCGGCGCAGATGAAGAGGATGTTGGCGATGTCGATCTCGGCGTAGTCGTACTTGTTCCAGTGCGCGGTGACGTTGAGCGGGACGAAGAGCTTCTCGCCCTCGAGGATCTTGAGCAGTCCTTGCTGCACGCCCTCGCCGCCGATGTCGCGCTGCCCGGCGCCGGTGCGCGTGCCGCCGTTGCGGCGCGCGATCTTGTCGATCTCGTCGATGAAGACGATGCCGTTCTCCGCCGCGTTGACGTTCTGGTTCGTGGCGTAGAGCAGCCGTCCGATGGCCACTTCCACGTCCTCGCCGTAGTACCCCGCCTCGGTGAACGAGGTGGCGTCGTTGTAGGCGAAGGGGATGTCGAGCACGCGGGCCAGCGTGCGCGCCAGGTACGTCTTGCCCGAGCCGGACGGTCCGATCATCAGGATGTTCGACTTGCGGATGGAGACGTCACCGCCGAACTTCAGGTACTCGATGCGCTTGAGGTGGTTGTACGCGGCGATGGCCAGCACTTCCTTGGCGTGCTTCTGGCCGACGACGTACTGGTCGAGCTGTTCGAAGATGCGGCGGGGTGTGACGTGCAGGAAGCGATAGAACTCGCGTTTTTCCTTCATCGCGCGCCGGGTTCGAGTATAGCACCCGTCTTCGCGGCGAATAGTACGTTTCGTACTATTCGTCGGCCGTTCGCCGTTGGCCGTCGACCGTTGTCAAAAACTTCTGCGCGGCTCCCGCCCAAGCCAGTCCTTTTGCCTGCCTTCTTTTACCCAACCAACTAAGAACAAACAACTTACTCACTGCCAAGCCGTGGCGGTCCGCTTGAACTACGCCCTCCCGCAGAAAGGAGGTGATGAGTCATCGAGGAGCGCTGAAACGTGAAACGGAACGAGGGCTCGGATCGAGGCCCTCGAGTGTGGGTTCCCAGACAGCCAACAACGCATCAACCGGTTAACCGATCAACCAAACCAACTGAACGAAAGGAAACGAAGACCATGCGGAAGTCCCTCCCGATCTTCATTGCCCTCTTCCTCATCGCCACCATGTCCGCCGCCGCCATGCCGGCGGAGAACCAGCCCGCCCCCGCGGAGAACGAGAACGGTTCGTCCTCGTCGGCCGGCGTGGTCAACATCAACACCGCCGACGCCGTGCAGCTCGCGCTGCTCCCGCGCATCGGCGAGAAGACCGCGCAGCGGATCATCGACTACCGCACCGAGCACGGCCCGTTCGCCAAGACCTCCGACCTGATGCAGGTCAAGGGCATCGGTGACAAGAGCTTTCAGAACCTGAGCAGCTACCTCACGGTCAGCGGCAAAACCACCCTCTCGGCGAAGGTGCGCGGCCCCAAGAGCGGCAAGCGCACCAAGAGCCAGCAGCCCACCTCCGCGGCGCAGTAGCACGCCGCCCCTCCCCACCGGGGCCGGCTTCGGCCGGCCCCGCCTCCCTCGCCCGCGGTCCTGAAAGGAGAACGTGTGTCCAGACGATCCTCCGGTTACTCGCTCATCGAGCTCCTCACCGTCGTCGCCATCATCGGACTCTTCGCCCTCTGCGCCATGCCGGCCTTCGGCACCTACCGCCGGCGCCTGGCGATCATCGCCGCGTCAAACGAGTTGCGCGCGATCTTCCGCCAGACCCGTTCCCGCGCCATCGCCACCGGCCACAACGCCGGCGTGAAGTTCATCGCCGGCCGCGAGTGGACCTACGCCATCTACCTCGACTGCGACGGCGATGGCGTGCGCAACGACGACATCACCCGCGGCACCGACCGCCGCGTCTTCGGACCCGCCATCGTCATGCCGTCGTTTCACCTCGCCACCATCGGCCTGCTAAAGACGACGGTGAAGGATCCCGACGGCGATCCGCTCAAGCCCGACGCCTCGCCGGTGCAGTTCGGCAAATCGACCATCTGCTCGTTCTCGCCGATGGGCCACGGCACGCCCGGCACCGTCTACCTCGTCGACGGCGGCGGCCAGCTGTGGGGCGCGCGCGTCCACGGCGCCGGCGGCCGCGTGCGCCTGCTGCGCTACGACGGCGGCAAGAAGAAGTGGGAGCTGCGATGAACGCGCTACGTTCCGGCACGGCGCACGACGAGCTCCTTCGCCTCGTACGTCTGCACCACCTTCAGCGCGTTCGCCCGCAGCGTCTCCTCCGAGAACGCCGCGTTGAGAACCACGCCGTCCATGTCGCGGCCGACCGGCAGCCCCGCGGCGTAGAGCAGCGTCGGGACGACGTCGACCGCCTGCGCAGGAGTCGGCTTCTCCGCGTGCACCACACCCGGCCCGGCGATCAGCACGAAGCCGTCGTCGGCGCTCGGGTCGTCGGGCAGCACCAGGTCCTGCAGCACGGCGTACGGCGTGGCGGGGAGCGCCGGCGGCACGGGGCCGGATGGCGAGACCACCACCAGCATGTGCTCGGGGAAATCGCGCGCCAGCCCCTCCAGCATGGCATCGAGCTGTTCGGTGTAGGCGCGCAGCACCTCGCCCTTCACCGTCGAGCGCGGCGGCAGTTCGTTGCTGAAGACGTGCGCGGCGCGCTGCGCCGACTCGAATCCGCCGAGGGTGCAGACCACCAGCGGGAAGGCGCCGGAGCGCGCGGCGTCGCGCGCCAGCGCCAGCGACGTCAGGTCGGCGCTCAGCCCGTCGACGATCCGCTGTTTCGCGTTGCCCGTTCCGTTGAACCGCTGCATGGCGGCGTCGGATGGTCTCTGTTCGAGTGCCCCGGCCTCCGCGTCGAATCCCGGCGGCTGCGCCTCGTTCGACTTCTTCGCGTTGCGCTCGAAGAAGCGATCGGTGGCGATCCGCGTCGCTCCTCCCGGCTCGGACCACGGCCAGCCGAAGACCGCGGCGTGCAGTCCGAGGCGCTCGAAGAGAGTCCAGAACGGAAGGGCGTCGCCCGAGGGGAGACGCGAGGAGACGCGCGTTACCGGCGGGATCAGTCCCCAGGCGCGGAAGCCGATGCCGCCGGGAACGATCAGAAATCGCTCGCCGGGAACGCCGTTGAGCGGCGTGCGATAGGAGAACTTTCCAGTCACGCCGTGGCGGAACGGCTTCTTCCCGGTCGCCACAGAGGCCCAGAGCGCCTTCGGACTCATGGTCGGGAAGGGCTCGAGGCGCGTGAAGTAGCCACGCGAGCGTGCCTGGTCGAGATAGCGCAGGCTTCCCTCGCCGGCCAGCGTCAGGATCCAGTCGTACGGCAGGTTGCGGATGGCCACCACGATCACCGGCCGCTGACCGGCGATCGTCCCGATGTTCGCCACCACCACCCCCTGCTTGACCGTGCGATAGCTATCGCGGCGCTGATAGAGGCCGAACGACGAGACGGCGATGATCAGCACGCCGGCCACGAAGATGGCGCGCGACGTCACCAGCCGCGCGTTCCGCTCCGCGAACCAGAGCATCAGCAGGATGAAGGCGGTGACCGTGATCAGGTTCGTCGCCTTCGACAGCACCCGCACCGCGCCGATCGGGAGGTAGATCCGGAAGACCTCCAGGTGCATCCAGTAGAGCGCCGCGGCGACGAACGCGGCGAAGACCACGAAGCCGAAGCCGTGCGCGCGGTAGCCGGGCTCGTTCGTCTCGCCGAAGAGCCTCACGCGCAGCGCGCGCAGGCCCCAGACGATCGTGCCGAACAGCAGGCCGCAGATCAGACCGTAGATGATGGTGACCGTCGCCAGGCGGCCCGGCGTGATGTCCACCTGCGGGTTGAGGAAGTACAGCAGGTGCGCGATGTAAAGGCCGAAGATCGCGCCGGCGAGGACGCGCTTGAGATAGGCCCAGCTGATGGTCACGCGCGGAGTCTAGCGTGATCACCCGTGACGACCTCCGCGCCTGCAGCTCTCGCGATGCCGTGCTCGCGCTGCTGCGCGAGCTCGGATACCCGGTGCAGCCTGTGGCGATCGCGCCGGCGGAGTGGCGCCGCGCCGGGATCGACGTCGCCTGGAACGGGTCGACAGAGCTACACCTCGCCGCGCGGATGCCGGAGCTCGACCTTTACGTCGTCAGCGGCGACGAGGCGTGCGACGGCGCCGCGGCGGAGCGCTTTCTTCGCTCGCTGGCAAGCTACAACGCGATCGTCAAGCCGGCACTGGTCGGAGTCGCGAACGGACGGCTGACGCTCTACGACCTCTCGGCGCGACGCTCGCTGCGGCGGCTGGACGTCGACGTGGCGCATCCAAGTACGCATGCCGTCGACCGCGTCAACCTGCTCGCTGCCGGCGGCGATCCGGCGCGAGTCTTCGACCGCGCGCTCGATCGCGAATCACTATCACGACAGTTTTTCGTACAGTTTCGCGACGCCGCCGCTGAGATAACGAAGGCTGTCGGCGACGCGCAGCAGGCGCTGCTCATCCTGTCGCGACTCCTCTTCCTCTACTTCATCCAGCAGAAGGGATGGCTGGCCGGAGAGCGGCGCTTCGTGGTCGACCGCCTCGACGCCGCGCTGCGGCAACGCCGCGACTTCTACGCCACCGTCCTCGAGCCGCTCTTCTTCGGCTGCCTCAACACCGGCCGTGCGGAGCGCACCAGCACCGCGCGCAAGCTCGGCGACATCCCGTACCTCAACGGCGGACTGTTCGAACCGTCCGCGTTCGAGCAGCGCCGCGCGGTCGCGCTGCCGAACGAGCTGATGCAACGGGTGATCGAGAACGTCTTCGAGCGCTTCGACTTCTCCATCGACGAGAGCGACGCCGCCGGCACGCACGTCGACCCGGAGATGCTCGGCAAAGTCTTCGAGTCGCTGATGGCCGAGGACGAGCGGGCGGCGAGCGGCAGCTTCTACACGCCGCGCGAGATCGTCGACGTGCTCGCCTCGCGCGCTATCGTGGAGGCACTCGCCGCGGGCGACGCCGATGTGCGCGAGGCGCTGCACGCCATCATTCGTGGAGACGCGCGGCGGATCCCGAACGCCGCCGCGCTGCGCGAGCGGATCGCGTCGATCACCGTCCTCGACCCGGCATGCGGCTCCGGCGCGTTCCTTCTCGCGGCGCTGCACGTCATCGAGCAGATCGCGCGGGCCACCGGCGCCGCGCTGTCGCGCCGCGACATCGTGGAGCGCGCGCTCTACGGCGTCGACCTCAAGCCCGAGGCGGTGCGCCTCTGCGAGCTGCGGCTCTGGCTGGCCATCGTCTCGCGCAGCGACGAGGAGGTCGCATCGATCCCGCCGCTGCCGAACCTCGACCGCAACATCCTCCAGGGCAATTCGCTCCTCAGTCCCACCGACTTTCTCGGCGACAACCGCGGCGACGTCTACCGTGACTGGCGCAGCGCCGTCCGAGCGCAGAGCGACCTGATCGCGCGTTACCGCGGCGCGCCGCAGAAGGAGCGCCCGGCGTTGTCGCGGATGATCCGCGCCAACGACCAGCGCTTTGCCAGCGAGCTGCTGAGCAAGTCGATCGATCTCGACGACTCGGAGCTGCAGCGGCTCGCCGCGCCGCAGCGCGATCTCTTCGGGCGGCTGCGCGAGACCAGCCTGGCGCGCTGCCGCGAGCTGCATGCGCGCATCGCGGAGAGCCGCCGCGTGCTCGAGCGCGTGGAAGACGGGGAGCTCGGGTTCTTCTCCTTCGACGTCCACTTCGCGCAAGTCATGGCGCGCGGCGGCTTCGACGTCGTCATCGGCAACCCGCCGTGGGTGCGCAACAGCCGCATCGAGCCGGCGGCGAAAGCGATGCTCGCCGACCGCTACCGCCTCTTCCGCGCCGACGGCGCGCGCGAGGCCGCCGCGTTCCATCAGCCCGATCTCTCGATCGCCTTCGTGGAGCGCGCGCTGGCGCTGGCCCGGCCGCGCGGTGTGGTCTCGCTGTTGCTGCCGGCGAAGGTGCTGAACGCCGCGTACGCCGCGCCGCTGCGAAGGCACGTGGAGTCGGCGCTGACGATCGTGGCGCTCGACGACTGGTCGGCCGACGCGCAGCGCTACTTCGACGCCGACACCTTTCCGCTCGGCCTGACCGCGACGAAGCAACGGCCCGACGAGCGCCCGGCGCTGACGCTCGGCGGCTCGGAGTGGGTGCTGCTGCCGCCGGACGTGCACACCACGATGGCGCGCATCCACGTGCTGTTCCCGCCGCTGGCGGAGACGCTCGCGCGCATGCCGCTGATGGGCGTGAAGAGCGGCGACAACGCTGCATTCTTTCTCGACGTCAAACGCGTGCGCCGCAACGCGATCGAGACGGCCGACGGGCTACACATCCCGCTCACCGCCGTCTGCCGCTGCGTGCGCGGGCGCGACGTGCGGCGCTGGAAGATCGGCGAGCCGGCGTGGATGCTCTGGCCGCCCGCGCGCGGCTGGCGCCGCTCCTTGCGCTGGCTCGAGCAGTTCGCCGCCGCGCGCGGGGTCGAGATCGATGCGCTCCGCCTCTCCTACGTCCGCCCCGAGCACCTCGGCATCAAGGTCGTCTGGAAGGATCTCTCCCGCGGCATCTGCGCCGCGGTGCTCCCGGAAGCGCACCACGGCGTACCGCTCGTGCCGAATCAGACTTTGTATGCGCTCGACGCCGCGAGCCTCGACGAGGCGCACGTCCTCGCCGCGGCGTTGAACTCGACTGTCGTGAATGCCCTCGCGGTCGCCGTGGCCGAGCGCGCGAAGGACTGCTACTTCCGCTACTTCGGCCGCACCATCGCGCGTATTCCGCTGCCGTGCATCGAGACGGGCAGCGCGGCGTGGGCGGCGCTGCTCCGCGGCGCGCGTGGCGAAGACCTCGACGAGATCGACCGCGTGATGGCGGAACTGTACGCCGTGACGGCGGACGAGCACGCGCGACTTGCCGAATACCTGCGGAGGCGGCTCGGCGGCGATGATTGAGCTCGCGCCGCATCAGCGCGACGCGGTCACCCGCATCCTCGAGCTCCTCGATCGCTTTGGCGGAGCAATCCTCGCCGACGACGTCGGCCTCGGCAAGTCGTTCGTCGCCGCTGCGGTCGCGGCGCGCATGCCGCGGGTCGAACTGATCGTCCCCGCCGCGCTGGTCCCCCAGTGGCGCGACACGCTGCGCGACTTCGGCGTCGATGCGCGAATCCTCACCCACGACTCGCTCGCCGGCGACCATTTCGCGCCGAACGGCGCGCGGCGCTTCGTCGTCGTCGACGAGGCGCATGCGTTCCGCAACCCGCGCACGCAGCGCTACGCCGCGCTGGCGCGGCGATCGATCGGCGCGCGGCTCCTCCTCGTCACCGCCACACCGGTCTGCAACTCAGCCGACGACCTGCTGGCTCTCGTCGCGCTGATCGTTCCGGACGACGCGCTGCGATTCCGCGGCGTGGCCTCGATCGCCGATGCCTTCGCCGCGCGCGACGCGCCTTCCATCGACGTCGTCGTCTCCGAGCTGGTGATCCGCCGCGAGCGCGACGTGCTGCCGGACGCGCTGCGCTTCGGCGAACTGGAGCGCCGCGTCATCCGCCACCGCATCGTCGATGTTCCGATCGATGAGCTGCAGTTCCCCCTCACCGGCAGCGCAGGGTTGCTCCGGCAGTTCCTCTGGCGGCGGCTGGAGTCGAGCCATGCCGCGCTGCTGCAGTCCATTCGTCGCCAGGTGCGCTTCTACGAGCGCGTGGTGGAGAGCGGCCGCGCGATCACTCGCCGCGATTACCGCCGCGCGTTCGCCGCCGAGGAGGACGGCGACGCGTTCCAGCAGATCCTCTTCTGGGATCTCTGGACGCCGCGCCGGGACGCCGACCTCAGCGCCGTGCGCGACGAGATGCACCGCCTCGCCGCGCTCCGCGCATTCGTTGAGAGCCAACCCGACGCCAAGCGCGCGCTGCTGACGGCCACGCTCACCGCCGAGCCGACACTGATCTTCACCGGCGCCGCGGCGACGGCGCGCGACCTCGCGCGGCACCTCCGCTGCGGCCTGGCTACCGCGCGCGACGGCACCGGCGCGATCGACGCCTTCCGCCGCGGCTCCCTCGACCTGCTGGTCGCCACCGATCTCGCTTCCGAAGGCCTCAACCTCCAGCGAGCCGGCGCCGTCGTCCATTACGACATCCCCTGGAACCCGGTGAAGCTCGACCAGCGCAACGGCCGCGCACACCGCATCGGCCAGCAGCGCCCCTTCGTCCGCGCCCTCTACTTCCTCCCCGACCGCGACCCCGCCCGCGTGCTAGCCATCGTCGCCGCCAAGAACCGTTCCCGCCTCCGCATCCTCCACTCCCACCCACCCACGCCGCTCGGCGACGTCAGCGCTCTCCCGCCCCGCCTCCCCGCCGACGCTGCGGCCGTCGCGCTTCTCCGCGCCCTGCGCGCGCAGGGCCTGCCGCCCCCGCCCACCCTGCCGCGCCGGCACCGCGCAGGCGTCGAGCGCCTGATCGACGAGATGTCGCGCGAGTACCTCGACGAGGCGCGCGTGGCGGAGCTGGCCGCGGTGCTGGAGCAGGAGCAGGAGCTCACGCGTGCCTGAGATCTCGCGGTTCTACGGGATCGTCATCAAGATGCACCGCGGTGATCATCCGCGACCTCATTTTCACGCGCAGTATGGTGATCAGCGAGTCTCGGTGACCATCGCGGACGGGACGGTGCACGGCGACTTTCCGGTGCAAAAATTGAGGCTCATTCGAAAGTGGCTGGCGATGCATCGCGACGAGCTCTACCTGAACTGGTGCTTGATGGAAGATGCCCTTCCACCGAGGTATATTGAACCCCTGGAGTAAAGATGTTGATCAGACCCACGATTGACGAGCCGCATACGATGGTCGGTGTTGCCGAGGCGCGATACGTCGGAGGCCATGCGCTTTGGCTGCGCTTCGAAGACGGCGTGGAAGGCGAGATCGATTTCACCGACGATTTGAAAGGCCGCGTTTTCGGACCGCTGCAGGATCTCGATCTCTTCAAACGCTTTGTGGTCGACGGCGGCGCGCTCGAATGGCCGAACGGCGCCGACATCTGCCACTCGGTGCTCTACAAGACCGTCCTCGAATCGCTGGCCTCCACCCGCCCCGTATAATCGCGCGACGGTGAATCTTCTCATCGTCGACGACGAGGTTTCCCTTCGCGACTTCCTGACCATCGTGTTCGAGGAGGAGGGGTGGCGCGTGGAAACGGCGGCGTCGATCGGCGAGGCGCGCGCGGCGCTGCAGCGCGCGGAGCCCGACCTCATCCTCTGCGACCTGATGCTGCCCGACGGGTCGGGGCTCGACCTGCTGCGCGACGCCAAGGCGCAGAACCCGTCCATCGCCGTCATCATGATCACCGCGCATACGTCGACCAAGTCGGCAGTCGAGGCGCTCAAGCTCGGCGCCTTCGACTACATCGCCAAGCCGTTCGACATCGACGAGATGAAGATCATCGTGCGCAACGCCGTCGAGCGGAAGGAGCTCGAGGACGAGAACCTTCATCTGCGCAGCGCGCTCGAGGAGCGCTTCACCTTCGCCAACATCATCGGCCGCAGCGCGCGGATGCAGGAGATCTTTTCCATCGTGCAGCGCATCGCCAAGACGATGTCCACCGTGCTCATCTCCGGCGAGTCGGGCACCGGCAAGGAGCTGATCGCGCGCGCCATCCATTACAACTCCGGGCGGCGCGGCAAGTTCGTCTCCATCAACTGCGGCGCGCTGCCGGAGACGCTGCTGGAGTCGGAGCTCTTCGGCCACGAGCGCGGCGCGTTCACCGGCGCGATTCGCGAGAAGCGCGGGCTCTTTCAAGAGGCGGACCGCGGAACGATCTTCCTCGACGAGATTGGCGAGACCTCCACGGCCATGCAGATCAAGCTGCTGCGCGTCCTGCAGGATCGCCTGGTGCGCAAGGTCGGCTCGAACGTGGAGACGCTGGTGGACGTCCGCGTCATCGCCGCCACCAACCGCGACCTGAACGAGTCGATCCGCAACGGCACGTTCCGCGAGGATCTCTTCTACCGCATCAACGTCATTCCCATCGCCCTGCCGCCGCTGCGGCAGCGGCGCGAAGACATCCCGCTGCTGGTCGACCACTTCATCGCCAAGTACTCGAAGAACATGGGCGTGCCGCTCAGGCGCATCTCGGCGGACGCCATGCGCGCGCTCGACAAGTACCAGTGGGCCGGCAACGTACGTGAGCTGGAAAACGTGATCGAGCGGATGATCGCGCTGGAGTCGTCCGAGGTGCTGACCACGAAGTCGCTGCCGGAGCATGTGCTGCTCGGCAGCAGCCTCCCGGAGATGACGTACGAGCTGCCGGCGGATGGGATGTCGCTCGAGCAGCACCTGGAGGCCATCGCCAAGATCTACATGCTCAAGGCGCTGGAGCGGACCGGTGGCGTGCAGACGCAGGCGGCGGAGCTGTTGCGGATGTCGTTCCGCTCGTTCCGCTACTACGCGAAAAAGTACGAGCTGATCGCACGCGAAAAGGACGAAGTGGTGGAGCTGGAAAATGAAAAATAGAATTCTGCTGCTCGCTGCCCGCTGCTCGCTGCTCGCTGTCGTGGCCTGTACGCAGTCCTCACCTGCACCGCCGCCCGCAGCTCCGTCAGCGTCCGCCGATTCGCCGCGCATCACATTCCCCGACGGTTTTGTCGTGCAGGTCGAAGTGGTCGCCGACGACGACACGCGCCAGCAGGGGCTGATGTTCCGCGATCATCTGGCCGACGACCGCGGCATGATCTTCTTCTTCGCGGAGACGGGCGAGTACCCGTTCTGGATGAAGAACACCCTCATCCCGCTGGACATGATCTGGATCGACGAGGCGCGCCGCATCGCGCACATCGCGCACGGTGTGCCGCCGTGCAAGGCCGATCCGTGCCCGAGCTATCCGCCGCACGCGCAGGCGCGATACGTCCTGGAAGTCGCCGCCGGCGTGGCCGCGAAGCACGGGCTGAAAGACGGCGACGCGCTGCGGTTCACCGGCATGGAACACGTCGTCGTGCGGTAGCGTTCGCTCTTCCATGTTCCGTGGCCGCGGCGAGAATCTCCGGGCGACGTACGTCTTCCTCTTCCTGAACATCGCGTTCTACTTCTTGCAGTTTCAGGACGAGCGGACGTTCCTCCAGCTGTTCGCCTTCAACCGCGACGCGGTGATGAACGGCGAGGTCTGGCGCCTCTTCACCTATCAGTTCGCTCAGGCCACGCGGATCGGGCGATGGGTGATCTGGCCCGGGGTGACGCTGATGATCAATCTGCTCCTCCTGACCATGATGGGCTTCTCGCTCGAGGAGGAATGGGGGACGTCGCACTTCGTCCGCCTCTACCTGCTTTCGACGCTCGGCACCGCGGTGGTCGCCGGCTACACCAACACGCCGCTGGCCGGCACCTTCTTCATCAACTTCACGCTGCTGTTCGTCTACGCGTCGATGCATCGGCAGCAGTCGCTGTATCTCCACGTCATTCCGATCCGCGTGACCTTCCTTGCGTTCTTTTCGGCAGGCGTTCTGGTGGTCGGCGTCTTTGCCGGCAGGCACGAGCATGTGGCGGCGCTGGCCGGCGCGGCGATCGGCTTCGCCTACTACCTCGTCCAGCGGGTGCCGGTGGTGGCGGTGGCCGGAGCGCCGTCGATTGCCGCCGACGAGCGGGTGGTCCGCACGGCGACGCGCAACGTCGCGCGCGTAACGGCCATGAAGAAAGCGCTGAAGACCGCGTCCCAAGCGGACATCGATCGCCTCATCGCCGCCGCGGAGCGCGAGATCGTGCGTGGCGTGAACATCTGCGCGCCGGTTGACTACAAGCCCGAGAACGCCGACCGCTACTGCATCCGTTGCGAGGGATTCGCGGAGTGCACCGCGCGGCACCTGCGCCTGAACCGGCCGCAGGGCGCCGAGCAGCCTATGGAGCAGCAGGAGGCGGCGAGCTAGGACCGCCGCCCTCGCCGCCGCCCGGACCGCGCCCGCCGCGGCGACGGAACCGGCGGCGCTTGCGTCCGCCGCTCCCCTCGGGACGCGGGCCTTCCGGCTTCTGTGGAGCGGCGGCGTTTACGCCGCCAGCCGGCGGGCTGAAGCCCGCCGCTCCACTGGTTTCGGGACGTCCACCGCGACGCCGCTTGCGACGCCGTCCGGTCCGCTCTCCTTCCGGACGCGGCTGCTGCGGTTGCTGTTGCTGCGGCGGCCGAGCCGGCCGTTCCTGTGCCGGCGGCCCACCGCGGCCTTCGCGCTGTGGGCGTCCTTGCGGACGCGGGGCGTGTTGTCCGCGCGGGCGATTCTCACGGTCGCGGTCACGCTCCCGGCCGCGCTCGCGCTGTTGAGGCTGCGGGCGCGCGTCGGGCCGTGGCGGTCGTCCACCGCCCGTCCGCCCGCCGCGGCCGGTGCGCTGCTCGAACTCCTGCACCTTGCGGGTCATGAACTTCCGCGCCTGCGACTCGCGCCGGTCGCTGAGCGGATCGAATCCGCAATAGGGACAGCGCTTCCAACCTTCGGGATAGGTTTTCCGGCAGGACTGGCAAAGGATGCTTTTCGGGAGCGGCATCTCGAAATCGGCGCGCATTGTACACTTCGGCCCCGTGGACGACCGGCGCAAAACGTTGCAGGCTTTGATTGCGCTGGCCGAGGGCAGCAGCGCCAGCGACTGCTGGGACGACCGCCGCGCCGAGGCGCTTCTGCGCTCGCAATCGACGCCGGCGGAGGTGCGCGAGCTGGGGATGAGCGAGGGGATGATCGAGCGCGTTTTCGGCGACTCGCAGACGGCGCGGACCGGATCGTTTTCCGTGCGGGTGGAGGCGCGGTTCGAGGCGGCGCACTACCTGCGCGAGTATCGCGGCATCTCCGAGCCGCTCCATGGGCATTCGTACAAGGTGGAGGCCGACCTCGCCGCGAGCGGCGGCGGCGTGGACGGGGATGCCATCGCCGTCGACTTCGTCAGCGCCAGACGCAAGCTCGAGGCACTGGCCAAACGGCTCGACTACGGCTGCATCAACGACGTCGCGCCGTTCGATCGCATCAATCCGTCGGCCGAGAACATCGCCGAGTGGTTCTGGCGCGAGCTGTCGGCGGAGGTGCTCGACGAGAACGCGGTGGTCAGCGCTATTACCATCTGGGAAGGGCCGGTAAACTCGGTGACGTACAAGCCCAATTGATCCTGAGCCGCGCAGACGGCTCAGGATCTGGCGCCCATGTGCGCAGCGCGAGTGGGCGATAAACTTCCACCAATGAACAAGCTCCCCAACCACGCCGCCCTGAAGGAATGGGCCTCGGTCATCGCCGCACTCGACCGCGGCGAGCAGGTGGTGCTGATCCGCAAGGGTGGCCTGGCCGACCCGACCTTCGGGCTCGAAGCGGACCGCTTCTATCTCTTCCCCACGAACTACCACGACGCGGGCGGCGGCGAGCCGACGCATGTGCCGATCACGCACTGGGCGGAGGTGGTGCGCACGTGGCAGGTGCGCGACCTGGAGACGCTGCACCGCCTCGAGCCGCTCGTCGCGCTCGACCGCGCCACGCTCGACACGCGCTACAAGTTCCGTCCCGACCAGGCGATCAACGTGATCGCGGTCCGCGCCTGGCGGCTGGCAAAGCCGGTCGCGATTCGGATGACCGAAGAGTACGTCGGCTGCCGGAGCTGGGTGAGCGTCGACGAAGAGATCGACGTCGACGGCTCCGTGCCGGCGCTGAGCGAGACCGCGCTGCAGGCGAAGATCGAGAGCGTCGACGCGTTGCTCGCGGCCGCGGTCTGAGGTCCGGTCATGATCGTTCTCGCCATGCTGGCGGCCGGCGTCATCATCGCGCTGGCGATCGGCATCCCAATCGCGGCGGCACAGCGCGAAGCTGGAGTGGTCGGCGGCGCGCGACCGGTGCCGCCCGACCGCAACCATCTCGCCGGCTCGCTGCTGTTCAACCTGCTGATGGCCGGCGGCACGCCGCCCGAGCAGGCGCTGCGCGACATACGCCGCCTCGGCATCGTCGCACCGGTCACCTCGTCGGTTGACGTCGGCAGCTGGGCGGAGCGCTTCGCGCAGATCGCCTCGCCAGACCAGCGCGCCTGGCTGCTCGACGCCGCCGTGCAGCTCCTCGCCGGCCGCGCCACGCCCGTCTCGCTGCGGCAGTACACGGCGCTGCTCGACCTCAACTTCGGGCTGGGGTTCCAGACCGACGCGCTGGCCAAGCTGCGCCGGCAGTACCCCTTCGACTACGTCGACCATGCGAAGGACGCCCGTCCGCGCGAGGCCGACCGCGCCGGCGGCGCGACGCCGCTCTTCGTCCGCGAGACCCGCGACGCCGAGGAGCTCCTGCGCATTCTCGGCATCGACGGGCCGGCGTCGCGCGCCGTCATCATCGGCGCCTACCGTAAGCTGGCGGCGCAGCATCATCCCGACCGATTTTTTGCCGAGTCCGCCGAAGTGCAATCGGCCGCGGCGGCCCGTTTCATCGAGATCACGCGGGCGTACGAGGCCCTTCTGGCGATCTACCGAGATTGAGGGCTTGTCAAGAACGGCTTCATGCCGTAGAATCCGTCGGTTGGGAATTCGAGTAGTTCACTGATTGTTCACAGCCGACTTGCCAGCGTTTCCCGCCGATAGACCGTAGTACTTTCATCGACAACAACCGTAACCGAGGACGCACGTGTCCGGAGTCGATGACGCGGGAGTCGAAATGCCCGGCTGGCGAGCACCCTTCAGCGCTTCGGAGTCCTGAGCCGTAACTACCCTAACCAGAGTGGCTTGACCGGCCTGTGCCGGCAGGCCTGAAGAGTCGGAAGTAACTTTTTTATTTGTCGCCGCATCTAACGTGGAGCGGCACGAGATCAGCAAAGTTTTCTGGGCAGCACGGAGACACGATGAAGACGGCGGTAGCGATCAACGACCACGAACAGGGGTGGGACTTCGAAAAGGCAGCGATGCCCTACGTCGACTCGCTCTACAACACCGCGTATCGCATGACGCGGAACTCCGAGGACGCCGAAGACCTCGTTCAGGAGACCTATCTCAAGGCGTACAAGTACTACGACAAGTTCGAAGAGGGAACGAACTTCAAGGCGTGGCTCTTCAAGATCATGAAGAACACGTTCATCAACAATTACCGGAAGAAGAAGCTCACCCCGCACAAGATCGACTTCTCCGAGATTGAAGAGTCGTACGAACGCGTCATCCAGAAGAACGCGCCGGACCTGATCAAGGATCCGGAGAGCGAAGTCTTCCAGGACATGATGGACGCCGACGTGAAGCGCGCCCTCGATTCGCTTCCGCACGACTACAAGATGGTCGTCCTCCTGGCCGACATCGAAGGCTTCTCGTACAAGGAGATCGCCGAGATCCTCGACTGCCCGGTGGGCACCGTGATGTCGCGCCTCTACCGCGGACGGAAGATGCTCGAGCGCACCCTGCTCGAGTACGCCCGCAAGTACGGCTACATCCGCGGCGACGCCGAGCCGGCCAAGATGCGCTCCCGCAAGGACGAAACGAAGGGACGCAAGAAGAAGGATCAGCCGGAAGGCGAGGAGACCGAAGTTCAGGAGCCGACCGAAGACGAAGAAGAAATTCTCTTCGCCGACGACGAAGAATTCGAGTTCGAAGTCGACGACGAAGAGGAAGACGCCGCCGAGGAAACCCTCGCCGTCGAGTAACACTCTCCTACACATCCACGGACGAACGAGACGGCGGCCTTCGGGCCGCCGTTTTGTTTTTGTTTTGACGGGCCCGGGGAGGAATTCGCCGTCTTGTCACAACCGTTGCACCGGAGCGAATGACGTCACCTGAACCGCGGAAGGAACCCAGCCCGAATGCTTTGTGACGATGTGAAACGCAGCGTCTACTTCTTCCTCGACGGCAACCTCGCCGAACCCAGGCAACACGACTTCACCGAGCACCTCAACCTCTGCCCCGACTGCGAAGCGCGCACGAAGATCCACCGCCGCCTGCGCATCTTCATCATCAAGCGACTCGCCCCGGAAAAGGCTCCCAGCAGGCTCAAGCAGCGCCTGACGCGCGCCTTCCGCGCCATGACCGGCAACTGGGCGTAAGGTTTCGTTTGGCCGATCGCGACGCGCTGATCCTCGTCTCGACGAATCCGAACAAAGCGATCGAAGCGGAGCGCATCCTCGGCATGCCGCTGCTGCGCGTCTCGATCTCGCTCCCCGAGATCCAGGCCGCCGACGTCGAGGAGATCACCCGCTACAAGCTGGAGGTGGCCCGCACCAAGGGCTATCACCGCCTGGTGGTCGAGGATGTCTCTCTCGGCTTCGACGAGCTCGGCAATTTCCCCGGCCCGTACGTGAAGTGGCTGCTCGAAGCTGCCGGCGGCCAGGGGCTCGCGGCGATCGCCTACGCCCTCAACAACCGCGCCGCGAAGGCGGTGTGCTGCGTCGCCTACTGGGACGGCGTGCAGGGCCACATCTTCCACGGCGAGTGCATCGGGGAGATCCTGGTCGACCCGCGCGGTGAGCAGCGCTTCGGCTGGGACGCCTGGTTCCAGCCGCGCGGGACGAACAAGACCTTCGCCGAGATGTCCGACGAGGAGAAGGACCAGTTCTCCCATCGCGGCCACGCCTACCGGCAGCTGGGCGAGCATCTTGGGAAGGACAGGAAGACGGGATGACAGGAAGACGGGATGACCCGTCATCCTGTCTTCAGTACGATCTGAGTCCGTCCGAGGACATCCCCCACAAACCCACCGCCGTTTTCATCCGTATAAGTCGTTGATGTCGGGTGATTTGAGGAAAGCACCTCTTGGCAGGCGCCTTGAACTATCGGAAAGTGCCCCGGAGATGCCGGGGCGCAGTCGAAAGGTTGCCCATATGTGGATCTACGATGGCGAGCAATGGATTGAAGAGGGCGGGTCCCAGAACGAATCGAAGCCGGACACCAAGATGCCCCAGTTCGATCAGTTCGTTCCTGAACTGCAGGTCATCGAGATCGTTCCGCTGCCGAAGCCGCATTACGTTCCGTTCGCGATCCCGTAAGGCAGCTTTCTCCAACCTCGCAAGCAAGCAAAGCCGCGCGAAAGCGCGGCTTTTTCATTTCGCCAGCCACTGCTCGATCGCCGCGATGGCGCGATCGTTCTTGAAGTTGTACCAGGCGCGCTCCAGCGTGCGGTTCGCCGCCAGCGCAGCGCGGAAGTCGGCGGCCGACGCGAGCTCGGGATGGTCGGCGATGAAGGCGCGGCGATCCTCGGCGTCGGTCTGCTCGCTGCGCGTGGGGACGCGGCGATAGCGCGGCGCGGCGAGCGCGCTTCCGTCGCGCACGTCGACCACGTCGCCCGTTTCGGTGTCGAGGTAGTAGTCGATGCGGCCGGAATCGTCGAGGAAGGCGACCACCAGGCCCTCGCGATCGATCTGGAGGGCAGACAATCCTGTCTGCCGCGCCGGGACAGACGGGATCGTCTGTCCTCCACTCCAAGCGTTGCGCTGGACGAACGCCTTGTCCGCCTCCTCGCGCCGCCGGTTCCAGCCGCGGATGGCGAGCTTGATCTTCTGCATGAATGTCGGCATCGCGAACGCGATGATATCTTCGCCGCCATGTCTCAGGACCGGCTCGAGGCCAGTCTCGACATCGACCGGCGGTCCACCATCGACCTCGTCCGCATCATCCAGCAGGAGGACGCGCGCGTGGCGCCGGCGGTGGCGGCGGAGGCGGAGCGGATCGCGCACGCCATCGACCAGATCGCCGACCGGATGGCGCACGGCGGGCGGCTCTTCTACGCCGGCGCGGGAACGAGCGGGCGCATCGCCATGCTCGACGCCTCGGAGCTGCCGCCCACGTACGGCGTCGACGAGAGCCTCGTCCGGGTGCTGATGGCCGGCGGCGAGCGCGCTTTCCTGCACGCGGTCGAAGGTGCCGAGGACGACGAGGACGCGGCGATCGAGACCGTCAATCGCGAGGTCAAAGCCGAAGACGCGGTGGTCGGCATCGCCGCGTCGGGAACGACGCCGTACACCGTCGCCGCGATCCGCCGCGCGAACATGCTCGGTGCGCTGACGGTCGGCGTCACCTCGGTGGCCGACTCGCCGCTGGCGCGCGACGCCGACATCCCCATCGTCGTGCAGGCCGGCCCGGAGGTGATCATGGGCTCGTCGCGCATGAAGAGCGGCACCGCGCAGAAGCTCGTCCTCAACACCCTCTCCACCGGCGTGATGATCCGGCTCGGCCGCGTCTACTCGAACCTGATGATCGAGATGCCGGCCACGAACGAGAAGCTGCGCAACCGCGCGGTGCGGATGGTCGAGCTGGCGGCTGGCGTGGCGCGGCCGATCGCGGCGCAGGCGATGCGCGACGCCGGCGGCAGCGTGAAGCTGGCGACGGTCATGGCGAAAAAGAGACTCTCCGCCGACGACGCGCGCGCGCTGCTCGACGCGCACGGCGGACGCCTGGCCGAGGTGCTGGAGAGTTGAACCGCATCGAGCGCCTCGGCGCCATCTCCCGGAAGAAGACGCGTCTCATCGTCGGGCTGATGTCGGGCACCTCCACCGACGCCATCGACGCCGCGCTGGTGCGCATCACCGGCAGCGCCCGTGGACGCGCGCGGGCCAAAATCGACATCGTACGGTTCGGATCATTTCCCTTTCCGCGCGACATCCGCCGCCGCATCAACACCCTCTTCGACAAGAACAAGGCGTCGATCGAGGAGATCTGCCACCTCGACTTCGTGGTCGGCGAGCTGTTCGCCGCCGCTGCCAACCGCCTGATCAAGGAGGCGGGGATGGCCAACGACGAGGTGGACCTCATCGCCACCGCCGGGCAGACGGTCTGGTACCGCCCACGCCCGCACGCCGAGCCGACCGACGACGTGGAGTGGATCGACGCGCCGATCACCACTCGGTCCGTTTTGGCCATCGGGCAGCCGGCGGTCATCGCCGAGCGCACCGGCATCCTCACCGTCGGCGACCTCCGCGCGCGCGACATCGCCGCGGGCGGTCTCGGCGCGCCGCTGGTGCCGTACTTCGACTGGGCGCAGCTGCGCGACCCGAAGCGTTCGCGCTGCATGCAGAACATCGGCGGCATCGCCAACGTCACCTACGTCCCGCCGAAGGCGAAGCTCGCCGACGTCGTCGCCTTCGACACCGGCCCCGGCAACATGGTCATCGACGCGCTCGTCTACCACTTCAGCCACCGGCGCGAGACGTTCGACCGCGACGGCGCGCGCGCCGCGCGCGGACACGTCGACGAAGGCGTGCTGGCCTGGTGCATGTCCGATCCCTACTTCCAGCTGCGGCCGCCGAAAGCGTCGGGGCGCGAGCGCTTCGGCCGGCAGTTCGCGCGGCGGATGCTGCAGCAGTTCCCGAGGATCGCCGGCGACAACCTGATCGCCACCGCCACCGCCTTCACCGCGGAGAGCATCGCGCGCGCCTACCGCGACTTCATCGGCCGCCGCGTCGACGAGGTCATCCTCGCCGGCGGCGGCGCGAAGAACCCGACGCTGGTACGAATGCTGCGCGAACGGCTGCCCGGCACCAATGTCCGCGTCTACAAATACCTGCAGGAAAAAGAAGCGATGGCCATGGCGCTGATCGCCAACGACTCCATCTCCGGACTCGATACCAACGTCCCCGGCGCCACCGGCGGCCGGCCGACGCTGCTGGGGACGATCTGCGCATGACGACGACGCTCTACGGCCGCGCGTTCACCGGCGGCGAGATCCGCGACCGGACGATGATCGTCATCGACGACGACGCGATCGCCGCCGTGACCGACGGCACCCACCCGCCGGCCGACGCCGTGCACGTCGACGGCGTCATCGTCCCCGGCTTCATCGACGTACACGTACACGGCGGCGACGGCGCCGACTTCATGGACGCTTCGGACGAAGCCGTCGCGCGCGTGGCGTCGTTCCACGCTCGCAACGGCACCACCACGCTCGCCGCGACCACGCTCTCCGGCTCGCGCGAGGCGATCCGCGACGCCGTCGCCGCCATCGCGCGCGTGGCGAAGCTCTGCCCGAATACCGCCGCGGAGATCCGCGGCATCCACCTGGAGGGGCCGTACATCAACGCTCATCGCGCCGGCGCGCAGAACGCCGCGTCGATCCGCCCGGCGGACATCCACGAGGTCGCCGCGCTGCTGGCGCAGGCGCCGAGTCTCCGCTGGATCATCACCCTCGCGCCGGAGTTGGAAGGGGCGCGCGCGCTGATCGAGCATTTCCGCGACCGCGTGCTCTTCTCCATCGGCCACACCGCGGCGGATTACGCGGAGACGGTGGGGGGCCTGGAGTCGGGCGCGTCGCATTTCACGCATCTGTTCAACGCCATGACCGGCGTCCATCACCGCGAGCCGGGGGCGGCCGGCGCCGCGCTGGTGTCGCCCGACGCGACGGCGGAGCTGATCGCCGACGGCATCCACGTCCATCCGGCCATGCTGCGGCTGGCGGCGACGGTGATGCCGAAGCGCGTCGCGCTGATCACCGACGCCGTGCGCGCCGCGGGGATGCCGGACGGCACCTACAAGCTGTACGAGCACGACTTCAGCGTGAAAGACGGCGCCGCGCGCCTCGGCGACGGCACGCTGGCGGGGAGTGTGCTGACCATGCAGCGCGCGGTGCAGAACATGGTCGAGCTGGCGGGGCTGCCGTTCGACATGGTGGTGCCGCTGGCCACCGAGGTGCCGGCGCGGCTCCTCGGCGTATCCGATCGGAAGGGAAAAATCGCCGCGGGCTACGACGCCGACCTCGTGGTCTTGTCGCCGCGGTTCGACGTGGAGCGCGTGTTCATACGCGGGCATGAACTGGGAAACGGTCGCTGACTACGGCGCGCTGTCGCAGCGCGCCGCCGAAATCCTCCTGGCCGGCATCCGCCGCGACCCGCGGCTCGTGCTCGGCCTCCCGACCGGCCGCACACCGGTCGGCATGTACCAGCGCGTGGTCGCGGAGTGCTCGCGCGAGTACCACTGCTTCACCGACGTCACAACCTTCAACCTGGATGAGTATGTGGGCCCGTCGCGCGAGTACCAGCGGTTCATGAAGGAGAACCTCTTCGATCACATCGACATCGATCCGGCGCACGCGCACATCCCGGACGGCGCCGCGCCCGACCTCGAGACCGAATGTGTGCGCTACGAAGGCCAGATCGCCGACGCCGGCGGGCTCGACCTGACCTTCCTCGGCCTCGGCGGCAACGGGCACATCGCCTTCAACGAGCCGGGGACGCCGTTCACCGCGCGCACGCGCGTCGTGGCGCTGAGCGAGCACACGCGCGCGGCGAACAAGACGCCCTCCACCCACGCCATCACCATGGGCATCGGCACCATCCTGGAGTCGCGCGAGATCGTCCTGCTGGCCGCCGGCGCGAACAAGCGCGCGGCCATCGAGCGGCTTCGCGCCGGCGAGGTCAGCGAGGAGTTTCCCGCTAGCGTGCTCTGGTGGCACCGAAACGTGCATGTGATCGTTTCGGAGTGAACGAAGAAACCGAAAAAAAGGTCGTCCGCCGCCCGATCCTCGGCATCCTGTCGATCTTCCTGCTTTTCTTTCTCTACCGCGTCTTCACCGTCTACACCGTCCGCTCGGGCGAGTGCCGGCCGAAGCCGGTCGATCCCGAGTTGCGCCTGGTCACCATCGACGAGCACGGCCGTCCGGTCAGCTTTCCCGAGCGCATCGGCTTCCCGCCGCAGACGCGGCCGCTCGTGGTCCTCTCGTACAACATTGAAGGCCACGCCGAGCTGATCGATGAAGACCACACGGCCGAGATCGCCGCGACCATCAACCAGCTGAAGCCGGACATCGTCGGGCTGCAGGAAGTGCATCGCGGCACATGGCAGGTGCGCTTCCGCGACCAGTTCGAGGAGATCCGCCGCCGCACCGGCATGCACGGCTGGTTCGGGCGCAGCTACACCAACTTCGGCGGCGAGTTCGGCAACGCCATCCTGACGCGCGGCGAGATCGTCTCCGCCGTGGTCCACCCGCTGCCGAGCATCGGCGAGCCGCGCAGCGTGCTGGAGTCGGTCATCCGCATCGACGGCGCGACGCTCAGCGTCTACGTCTCGCACCTCACCGCCTGGGGCTCGTTCAATTCGAAGAGCCGCGACGAGCAGCTGCAGTGCCTGGCCAAGCACGTCCGCACCAGCCGCTACCCGTACCTACTGATGGGCGACCTCAACGCGCCGCCCGACGCGCCGGAGCTACAGACCTTCCAGAAGCTGGATGCCGCGCAGCTGGCCGGCCCCGAGATCAAGCTGACCCACCCGCGCATGAACAAGCGCCTCGACTACATCTTTGCCGACTTCGGATGGCGCATCGTCAACGCGCGCGCGATCCAGAGCGGACCGTCCGATCACTATCCGCTCGTCGCACAACTGTTCTGGAGTCGAGGCTGATGACCAAAAAACGCAAACACACCACGAACTACGTCCGCATCCCGGTGGTCGGCTTCGCCGCCCTGATCCTGGCCATCGTCGGCCTGACCATCCTGCTCTGGTCCGCCGAGCGCGGCACCGACGCGCACCTCAACGTGAAGAACGCCGGCGACTTCAACGCGCTGTTGCCGTCGATCATCGGACTCACGTCGTCGAGCCTCGACGGCGGCAACCAGGTGCAGCTGCTGCAGAACGGCGACGGCTTCTTCCCGCTGCTGCTGGCCGACATCGCCAAGGCGCGCGAGAGCGTGCACGTCGAGTCGTACATCTGGTGGAAGGGCGAGATCTGCAACCAGCTGGCGCGCGCACTGGCCGACAAGGCGCGCCAGGGCGTCGAGGTGCGGCTGATGGTCGATGCCTCCGGCGGCCACAAGATGGAAGACGAGCTGGACAAGCTGATGACAGACGCCGGCGTGAAGCTGGTGCGCTTCCACAAGCCGACCATCGGCAACTGGGGACGGCTGAACAACCGCGACCACCGCAAGGAGATGATCATCGACGGCCGCATCGCCTACCTCGGCGGCTACGGCATCGCCGCGGAGTGGACCGGGAACGCGCAGGACAAGGACCACTGGCGCGACACCGGCGTGCGGCTGCAGGGCCCGATCGTCAACCGGCTGCAGTCAGCCTTCTGCGAGAACTGGATCGAGGAGACCGGCGAAGTCACCGCCGGCGCGAAGTACTTCCCGCCGCTGCCGCCGGCAGGCTCGACGCCGATGCATCTGGCCTACACCTCGCCCACCGGCGGCATCTCATCGGTGCAGGTGCTCTATTACCTGGCCATCAAGGCGGCGCGGCGCGAGATCATCATCCAGAACCCGTACATGCTGCCGGACGACGACGCCGTCGAGGCGCTGGCCGAGGCGGTGAAGCGCGGCGTCGACGTGAAGGTGATGGTGCCGGCCACCACGTCGACCGACAGCCCGATCGTGCAGCACGCCAGCCATCACCGCTTCGGCGTCCTGCTCAAGGCCGGCGTCAAGATCTGGGAGTACAAGAAGACGCTGCTGCATCAGAAGGTGATCATCGTCGACGGCGTCTGGTCGTGCGTCGGCTCCACCAACTTCGACCGCCGCGCGCTGCAACTCAACGACGAGATCTCCCTCGGCATCCTCGACGCCAGCATCGCCACGCAGTTGAAAGCCGCGTGGGACGACGACCTCCGCCACTCCGAACGGCAGGCGTACGAGCGCTGGCACAACCGCGGCGTTTGGCACAAGTTCAAGGACGCACTAGCATATTTGGCCAGCTCGCAGCTTTAGCGCCCATGGCAACACTCCCCGCCGAAGGCCGCTGGTCGATCAAGTCGCTCACGGACAGTGACGCGCCGGCCGCGCTCCGTTTCCTGGAGCGCGATCCGCTGATCAACGTCTACCTCATCTCGCGGCTGCTCGAGGACCGCTCCGCCTCTGCGTCGCAGATGGTGGAGGTGCGTTTCAACGGGCAGATCGTGGTGGTGGCCTCGCTGGCCACGAACGTCGTGCTGGCCGCGGATCCGGAGGCGCCGAAGGAGATCACCAATGCCGCCATCGGCGTCATCGCCGAAAGGATGATCACCCGCATGATGCCGGTGCGCGCCATCATCTCGCCGGCGCCGCTGGTCGAGGTGCTCTGGAACCACGTCAGGGAGCGGCACGATCCGCCGACCGTGGTCCGGATGAACCAGCCGATCTACGCCATTCACGGGCGGCTCGACTATCCCGATCTCAAGGAGTCGTCGTACTCGACCATGCGCGACCTCGACGCGCTCGTCCCCGCCTGCGCGGCGATGCACACCGAGGAGGTGGGGATCGACCCGCTGCAGCGCGACGCGGTCGGCTATCGCGAGCGCGTCCGCGAGCTCATCGAGAAGAAGCGCTCCGTGGTGCGCAAGGCGCAGGGGATCATCGCCGCGAAGTGCGAGTTCTCGGCGGTTACGCCGCACTGCGTGCAGCTGATGGGCGTCTGGACCAACCCGCGCCTCCGGCGCCACGGCTACGCGCGCGCGCTGCTGCGCGAGGTCTGCGGGCACCTGGCGCGGAAGGGGAAGACGGTTACCCTTTTCGTGAACGATTTCAACGCCCCGGCCATCGCCCTCTACGAGTCCCTCGGCTTCCATCCGATCGGCATGAACCGGGCGCTGATCTGGTAGCGGCGGGCCTGACCTTTGCAGAAATTGACGTCAGCCCAGGCTGACAAAGCTCGGGTCGGAGGTTAGGAAATGCCCGAGGTTGGGACTGTCAAGTGGTTCAACAACGATAAGGGATACGGCTTCATCAAGCGCGATACCGGTGAAGACGTCTTCGTGCATCACACCGCCATCCAGTCGCAGGGATACCGGACTCTCAACGAAGGGGAGCGGGTGGAGTTCGACGTCAAGCAGGGACCGAAGGGCCTGCAGGCGGAAAACGTCCGCCGCGCCGAAGGCGAGCAGCAGCGAGCCTCGTAACGTCTACTCTTCAGACGGTCCGAAACGCGCCATCACGCAGGCGCCCAGCGTGCCGCCGACGGCGAGCGCGGGGAGCGCCTGCCCTTCACCTTTCAGCGAGAGCACGACGGCAGCCAGCGCGCCTGCCAGCACGATGAGCGTGCGCAGTGCGAAATCGAGATTGAGATTCATGGCCTGGGACGACTTTGGACGAAGAATTGTAGCAGGGTCGCGGCGAGGTTGCGAGGTTGCGAGGTTGCGAGGTTGCGAGGTTGCGAGGTTGCGAGGTTGCGAGGTCTCGGGGTCTCGCGGTGCTCCGCCGGTTCAGGCTTGGCCGCTGCGAAACCTCGAAACCCCGCAACCTCGTCCAGGCTTTGCCGCTGCGAGACCCCGAGACCTCGCTACCCCGCAACCTCGTCTCACATCCTGGCCGGCACCGGAATCCCCAACAGATCCAGCGACGCGATCATCGTCCTCCGGAACACTTCCGCGCAGACCGCACGGCGCTGCCGTTCCGCGTCGTCCTTCTCATTCATGATCGGGTACTTGTGGTAGAAGCTGTTGAAGCGCTGCGCGAGCTCGAAGAGGTCGTGCGTGACGATCGACAGCTCCAGCGCGTCCACCGCGCGGCGGATCGTCGCCGGCAGGTCGGCGCTGCGGCGCACCAGATCCCACATCTCGTCCGAGAGTCCCGAGGTCAGCGTCAGGGCGTCGAGTGAGGCGTGGTCGAGGCGTGCGTCGACGCCGCGCTCGGCCATCTTGCGAAAGATGTTCTGCACCCGCACCGTCGAGTACTGCAGGTACGGCCCGGAGTCGCCCTCGAAGGTCAGCGCCTCGTTGAAGTCGAAGGCGATGACCTTGTTCCGCCCGTATTTCAGCATGAAGTAGCGCAGCGCGCCGACCGCGATCTGGCGCCCGAGCTCCTCGATCTCCGCATCGGCCAGTCCCTCGCGGTTGGATCCCTCGCGGACGGATTCGGTGGCCTTCGACTGCAGCGCGTCGAGCAGGTCGTCCGCCTTCACGCCGAGTCCCTTGCGCCCCGACATCTCGATGTACGGCTTCTTCGCGTCCGCCTCGAGCACCTCGATGCCGAGCGTCGTCGCCGTCGCCGGCGTCAACGCGACCATTTCGTACGAGAAGTGAATCGAGTTCTCCGCGCCGCGCGCGTGGCCGAGCTGCCGCACTCCTTCCTTCACCACTTTCTGGAGATAGGCCTGGCGAACGTCGATGACGTTGATGATCTTGTCGGCGCCGCCGAACGCCGGCGCGCCCGGCTCCGTCTCGCCGTGCGTCGTCTCCCACAGCTCGTACGGCGCGGGAAAGCGCCGGTAGCCGAAGTTGCGCTCGAGCAGGCCGAGCTTCCAGAGCTGATAGGCGATGTCCTTGCCGGTGTAGGTGACGGTGCCGTTGGAGCGGACCAGGATCTTGTCGGCGTTGTCCATGCCGGCGAACTCCGGGCTCTCCTCCAGCTTCATCACCCAGCAGTCTTTGTGCTTCCCCTCCGTCTCAAGCACCACCGCGCCCGAGGCCTTCAGCAACTCGAAGGCGCGGTCCCAGAAGTGGAGCGCGATGATGTCGCTCTCCTTGGGGAGGAGGTCGTAGCGGATGTCGAGGCGCAGCATCGTCTCGATGTGCCGCGCCACGATGGCGCGGGCGATGATGCGCGCCCACTGCGCCGCCTCGCCGCCGTGCTCGATCTCGTGCAGCGTGTCCTGGCGCAGATGCTTGGAGTCGGGGTTCTCCGCGTAGTACGTGGCGACCCTGGAGTAGACGTCCCAGCAGACGTAGTCGAAGCGCGGCGCGCGCGACATCTCCTCAACGTCCGCTAAGGTCTTGTCTTCGAGGTGGCGGAAGGCGACGACGACGTCGGCCACCTGCACGCCGGTGTCGTCGATGTAGTTCTGCGTCTCCACGCGGTCGCCGAGCCACTTCAGGCAGCGCACCAGCGTGTCGCCGAGCACCGCGTTGCGCAGGTGGCCGATGTGCGCCGCCTTGTTCGGGTTGATGTTGGTGTGCTCGACGATGACGTGCTCCGACTCCGCGCGCGGCGGCGTCATGACGTTGTCGAGATGCGCCACGGTGAACGCGCCGCGGTCGAAGCGGAAGTTGAGGTAGCCCGCTCCTTCCACCGTCACCGAGGCGACGAACATCGGCAGCTTCAGCCCGTCCGCCAGCGCCTCGGCGATCTCGCGCGGCTTGCGCTTCAGGACCTTGGCCAGCTCCAGCGCCAGCGGCGTGGCGAGGTCGCCCATCGCCAGCTTCGGCGGTGTCTGCAGGTTGACGCGGTCGACGGGATGCCCGAAGAGGGCCAATACGCGTGACGTGAGCGTTTCGGTGAGTTGTTCGGTGATCTGTTCGAGAATCATTGGTAGTGGCTCGTATCGTTCCACAACTTGAGCACCATCCGCTCGCCGCGGCGGACGAAGAGGTTGATCGACGCGTTGTCCTGCGCCAGGTGGCGCGAGAGGACCATCGGCGCATCGAGCAGGATGGTGGCGCCGATGCGGATGGCGGTGCCGTGCGTGACGATGACCGGACGCGCGCTGCCGGCGGCCGCGGCGAAGGCGCGCACCAGCCGCTCGCGCACGTCGTTGTGCGACTCGCCGCCCGGGCAGGGGCAGTCGGGGTCTTCCATCCAGCGGCGCGCGGCGTCGGCGTCGTTGGCGCGGATGTCGCGGAACGACTGCCCTTCCCATCGCCCGTAGTTCATCTCGCGCAGGTCGTCGAGCGCCACGATCTCCAGCCCCGTCGCCTCGGCGATCGGCCGCGCGGTCGACATGGCCCGCTCCAGCGGCGAGCAGAAGAGCGCGTCCGGCTTCAGCCGCACCACGCGCGCGGCGAGCGCGTGCACCTGCGCATTGCCGCGGTCGGAGAGCGCGCTGTCGCTCCAACCCTGCGTGATGCCGCTGACGTTATGCACGGTCTCGCCGTGGCGGACGAGGACGAGCTGGTCGCTCACGAGGGACACCCCCTCATCCGCCCCTCCGCGGCACCTTCTCCCCCCCGCCCCGGGGGGAAGGATCTCGGTGGGGCGTCAGCAACGACTCCGCCGTCATCTCCTCCGGCTGATCGATGCCGAGGAGCTCGAGGATGGTCGGCGCGACGTTGCACAGCGCGCCGCCGCCGCGCAGGCTCCCCTTCGCGCCCACCAGGATCAGCGGGACGGGGTTGGTGGTGTGCGCGGTGTGCGGCTGGCCGGTGGCGGAGTCGAACATCAGCTCGCAGTTGCCGTGGTCGGCCGTGATCAGCGCGACGCCGTCCACCTTCTCCACCGCGTCGAGGATGCGTCCGATGGCGACGTCGGTGTCGTGCACCGCCGTCACCGCGGCGTCCATCACGCCGGTGTGGCCGACCATGTCGGGATTGGCGATGTTCATGATCACCACGTCGTGCTTGCGCGACTCGATCTCCCGCACCACCCGCTTGGTCAACTCGGGCAGCGACATCTCGGGCTTGAGGTCGTACGTGGCGACTTTCGGCGAGGGGACGAGCACGCGCTCTTCGCCGGGCAAATGCGTATCCGAACCGCCGTTGAAGAAGAAGGTGACGTGCGCGTACTTTTCGGTCTCCGCGATGCGGAGCTGTTTCAAGCCGGCGGCGGCGAGGACTTCGCCGAGGTGGTTCTTCACCTGCTGCGGCGGGAAGAGCAGCGGCAGGTGAAAGTCTTCATGATATTGATTCATCGTTATCAATGACACTTTGGGATGCGTCGCGCGGACGAAGCCGTGAAAGTCCGCATCCTTGAACGCGGTGACGATCTGCCGCATCCGGTCCGCGCGGAAGTTGAAGAAGATCAGCGCGTCGCCGTCCGCCACCTTCCCGCGATGCGAGCCGTCCGGCGAGAGCACCGCCAGCGGTTCCATGAACTCGTCGGTCACGCCCTGTTCGTAGAAGCGCTGCAGCGTGGCCAGCGGATCCTTGGTCTGCGTCCCCACGCCGAGCGTCATCAGGTCGTAGCCGCGCTGCACCCGCTCCCAGCGCTTGTCGCGGTCCATCGTGAAGTAGCGGCCGATGACGGTGGCCAGCTTCGCGCGCGTGCCGAGGAGCGCGCGGAGGTAGCCCTCGGCCGATTTCGGCGGCGTATCGCGGCCGTCGAGGATGGCGTGGACGAAGACGTCCTTCGCGCCGAGGTCGAGCGCCGCGTCGATCAGCTTGTGCAGGTGCTCCTGGAGCGAGTGCACGCCGCCGTCGGAGAGCAGCCCCGCCAGGTGCACCGTCCGTCCCGGCGCGACCTCGCGCAGCACCTCGTTCGCGTGCAGGTCGGCCTTGCTGATCCGCACGATGTCCTGGTCCACCACCCGCCCCGCCCCGATGTTCAGGTGCCCCACCTCGGAGTTGCCCATCTGGCCGTCCGGCAGACCCACCGCGGCGCCGGACGCGTCGACGGTCGTCCACGGCGCCTCGCTGAAAAGGCGGTCGAAGCGCGGCGTTTCCGCCGCGGCGATGGCGTTGAATTCACGCTCGCCGCGACAGCCGAAACCGTCGAGAACGATGAGGATGAGGAAGGGGCGCGGCACGGGCGCGGAACATAACAGAGTTGGGATGTTAGGCCGTTAGGATGTTAGACGCGGACATCCTAAGTGGCGGCCTTCTCCCGCTTGAACACCATGCCGATGTGGTCGGTCGCGCCGGTCTTGAAGTTGATCGATGTGATGCTGACCAGCTCCCACCCTTCGTCGCCCAGGCGGTTGAGCTCCTCGGCGCGGCGCGGATCCATCGAGTAATTCTCCGACCGGACGTTGATGATCTTGTACTCCCAGGTCTTCATGGTCCGCCCCTCCCGGTGGTGCTAGTTGGATGGGGCAAAGGATAGCATCCCTTTGTCATCCTGAGCGTTAGCGAAGGACCGGTGTGGCTGGGTGGCGCGCCGCCCCGCCACACCGGTCCCTCGCTACGCTCGGGACGACTTGCGCCACTCCACCGCCTCGGCCGGGAGGTCGGTGATGATGCCGTCGCAGCCGATGTCGCGCATCCGCCGCCAGTCGCGCTCGCGGTTGACCGTCCACGCCACGACCGTCAGCTTCGCCTCGTGCGCCGCGCGCACTTCGTCCTCGTCGATCCAGTGGTGCTGCGGGAAGATCCACGTGGCGCCCACGCGCCGCGCGTAGTCGGCGAGGCCGACGATCATGCCGGTGAAGGTGAGGCCGAGCGGAAACGGCGCCTTGCGCCGCGACAGCTCGGCGATGGCGCGGTGGTCGAACGAGGCGACGACGATGTCGGGCCACGCGGCGATGTGCGACAGCAGCGCCTCCTCCCACTTGCCGCGCTTCACTTCCAGGACCATCGTGCAGCGCCCGGCGAAGGGCGCGAGCGAGCCGACGGTGTCGACGGCCACGCCGCGCGCGGCGAAGTCGGACGTCGACAGCGACTCGCAGGCGTCGTCGCCCACCTCGTGATCGTGGAAGAGCACCGCGGTCCGGTCGGCCAGCTGGCGCAGGTCGGTCTCGAAGCCGTCCGCCCCCGCGCGAAGCGCCTCCTCGAACGAGGCGACGGTGTTTTCGGGGAAGCGGCGCGGCGAGCCGCGATGTCCGAAGATGAGGAAGCTCACGCGTTATCTTCTTCTGCTACAGTTCCCTAAACCAAATCGGAGCAAAGAGAGATGCCGAAACGAATCCTGCTTGCGGATGACTCCATCACTATCCAGAAAGTGGTCGAATTGACCTTCTCGGACGGCGATTACGAGGTCACCGCGGTCAACAACGGCGCCAAGGCGATCGCCAAGCTCGCCGAGATGCGGCCGGACGTGATTCTCTCCGACATCATCATGCCGGAGAAGAACGGCTATGAAGTCTGCGAGTACGTGAAGTCGCATCCCGAGTACCGCAACATCCCCGTCATCCTGCTCACCGGCACTTTCGAGCCGTTCGACCCCGACCGCGCCGACAAGGCCGGCTGCGACGCCGTGGTCACCAAGCCGTTCGAGTCGCAAAGTCTGATCCACAAGGTCGAGGAGCTGATCCAGCAGAGCCGCGCCACGGCCACCACCGCGCCGCAGCCCGCGGTCGGCTCCGAGCAGCTGTCGACCGGCGTCTTCACGCCGTCGATGGAAGCGGCCGAGCACGACAACGACATCTTCGGCGCCGCCGCCCCGGCGGCCGCCGCTGCGGCGACGGACATGCCGTTCGCCGACGAGCCGGCGCCAGCCGCGCCGTCGACGTCACCCTCGCCGTGGGATGAGCCCGCGGAGAGCGGCGGCGAGACGCGCGCCTTTTCGACCCTGAGCTTCGAGGAGCTGCAGCGGATGGCCGGCGAGAGCGCCGCCGTCGCACCGCCACCCGAGCCTCATCAGCATCCGATTCCGATCGATCCCTCGCCGTGGGACGAGCCCGCCGCCGCGACGCCGGGGCCGGAACCGCAGCCGGGCGGCGGCGAGACGCGCGCCTTCCCGATGATGAGTTTCGACGACCTGCAGCGGATCCCGCGCGATCCCGCGCCGGCACCGACGCCCGCTCCCGAGCCTTCGCCATGGGACGAGGCGCCGGCCGCCACCGGCGGCGAGACGCGCGCCTTCCCGTCGATGAGCTTCGAGGACCTGCAGCGGATGGCCAGCGAGTCCGCGCCGCAGCCGTTCGATACCACCCCGCCACCCGCCCCGCCCGCGCCCGAAGCCGCCTCGCCCTGGGACGAGCCGGCCGAGGAGTTCGGCGAGACGCGCGCCTTCTCGCGCATGAGCTTCGACGAATTGGAGAAGCTGGCCAACGCCGGAACCACGCCCGTCGCCGAGCCGGAACCGCCGGCGCCTGAACCTGTTTTCGAACCGGAACCGGAGCCCGAGCCGCTCTTCAGCGCGCAGCCGGAGCCGGAGCCAGAGCCCGAGCCGCTGATGCAGGAGGAAGCCCCGGTGGAGCCGGAGCTGTCCGCGCCGGTCTTCGCACCCGAGCCTGAGCCGGTGTTCGAGCCGGAGCCGGCATTCGAGCCGGAGCCCGAGCCGCAGCCGGTTGCCGCTGCTGCCGCCGCGCCGTCCGGCGACCTCAGCGACGAACAGATCGACCGTATCGCGCGCCGCGTGGTGCAGCTGATGTCCGATCAGGTGGTGCGCAACATCGCCTGGGAAGTCATTCCCGACCTGGCGGAGATCGTGGTCAAGGAGAGGATCCGGCAGCTCGAGGCCGAGTGAAGATCTACACAAAGACCGGCGACGCGGGCGAGACGTCGCTCTTCGGCGGCGCACGCGTGCCGAAGAACGACCCGCGCATCGAGGCCTACGGCACGGTCGACGAGCTGAACTCGTTCATCGGCCTGGCGCGCGCCGGCTGGCCGTGGTCGACCCTCGACGCGCAGTTTGCCAGCATCCAGTCCGATCTCTTCGACGTCGGCGCGCACCTCGCCTCGCCCGGCAACAGCCGCTTCGCCGGCGTCGACGCGGAACACATCGCGGAGCTGGAGCGCTCCATCGACGAGATGGAGAGCGAGCTGGCGCCGCTGCGCAACTTCATCCTGCCCGGCGGCTGCCCGCCCGCGGCGCAGCTGCACGTGGCGCGCACCGTCTGCCGGCGCGCCGAGCGGCTGGTGGTGGCGCTCGGCGACGAGGCGTCGATCGTCTTCCTCAACCGGCTGTCGGATTTCCTCTTCGTCGCGGCGCGCTTCGCCAACCTGAAGCACGGCGTCGATGACGTGCCGTGGAAAGGCTAGTTTAGAGGTTGCGAGGTCTCGGGGTCTCGGAGCCCCCCCCACCCCGAGACCGCGAGACTCCGCAACCTCGCAACCTCGATTTCAACGGATTTGCTGCGCGAGGTAGTTCTGCACGCCGACCTGCTCGATCAGGGCGAGCTGCGCCTCGATCCAGTCGATGTGCTCTTCCTCGTCGTGGAGGATCTCCTCGAGGAGCTGGCGGGTGTTGTTGTCGTCCAGCTTGCGGCACTCTTCGATGCCCATGTTGAGGCGCGGCAGGGCGTCCATCTCCAGCTGGAGGTCGACGCGCAGCTGCTCGGGGACGTTTTCGCCGATGTTGATCTTGCCGAGGCGCTGCATGTTGGGGATGCCATCGAGGAAGAGGATCCGCTCGATGACCTCCTCGGCGTGCTTCATCTCGCCGATGGAGTGCTTGCGGATCTCGTGGTGGAGGCGGCCGTAGCCCCAGTTCTCGCACATCTCGCCGTGGACGAAGTACTGGTTGATGGCGGTGAGCTCGGCCGTCAGGACCTCGTTCAGGATCTCGATGATTTTCTTGTCGCCCTTCATGGGGCGCAGCCTATCAGACTGCCGTGGCGAGCGGCTTGCGGACGCAGCCGGCGCAGGGGCGCGCGGCGCAGGCCTCGATCATGTCGCGGAGCATGTCCTCGCAGCAGCGGCAGTCGCCGCCGATGCCGGCCTGTTCGAGCTCGGTGAGACAACCGGCCCCGGCGTCGATGACGCGGCGGACGTCGCGGTCGGAAGCTCCTCGGCAGTTGCAGACGATCATGGCGCTGTGTTGAGACTAAGTCTCAATCTCGTTAGAGAATTTCACCATGACGGATGTCACATGTCAAGGTGATCGACGCCCGCGATGACCGCGTCGTCCGCGATGACAATCTCGTCGACGTTGACCTCAACCTCGTCGTCGCCGATTACAACGTCGTTGACCTCGCCAACGCTCCAGAACCTTAGTTTGAAAACGGGAAGGGACGCATGTCAAAGTGATCGACGCCGACGATGACCGCGTCGTCCGCGATGACGACCTCGTCGACGTGGATCACGACCTCGTCGATGTTGACCTCAACGTCGTCGTCCCCGATCACGACGTCGTCGATATCGATCACAACCTCGTCGTCGCCAATCACAAACTCGTCGACATTGACCTCAACGTTGTCCTCGCCGATCACAACGTCGTCGACATCGATTACAACGTCGTCGCCGCCGATCACAACGTCGTCGACATCGACCTCAACGTCGTCGACATCGACCAAGGCAGGCAACCTAAAGTCATGCAGGAATTGAATTTAAGTTGGTCGGGGCAAGTGGATTTGAACCACCGGCCTCACGGTCCCGAACCGTGCGCTCTAACCAGGCTGAGCTATGCCCCGATCGGTGAGAATCGCGCCGGGGAGGCGCGAAAAGAAACGCGGATTCTAGGGGATTCGCGTCCCCCGGTCAAACCGGTCACACCCCGGGCCGATTCCCGCCCTTCCGGAATCCCGCGCGAGAGCACCCCGTTCCATTTCTCATGATCAAACGTTTCATTTCTCTGGCTTTAGTCGCGGCCGCGCCTCTGCTGGCGCAGCAGACCGAGCCGTTCAAGGAAAAAGTCGACGTCAACCTCGTCCTCCTCGATGCCGTCGTCACCGATGGCCGCGGCAACCAGATCCTCGGCCTGGGCAAGGACGACTTCGTGGTCCGCGAGAACGGCGTGGAGCAGACCATCGACTCGGTCGAGTACTTCACCTCGCGCAAGCTGCTCAACGCGAACGAAAAAACCGCCGCTTTCAAGGTCGAGCGCGTGCGCGACGAGCGCTACCTCGTCTTCTTCTTCGACAAGCCGGAAGTGGCCTCCCCGCTCGACTCCACGCGCGTGGCGCGCTCCGAAGTGGCGAAATTCCTCAAGGACCGCATGCGCCCCGAGGACCGCGTGGCCATCGTCGGCCACGACGTCCGCCTCAAGGTCTACACCGACTTCACCGGCGATCCGAAGCGGTTGGACAAGGCACTCGACGAGGTGACGCGCTACGGCCGCGGCCTGATGTCGGCCTCGGACGGGCCGGCCGACGGCGCCTCCATCCTCCGCAACATCGACATCGGCCGGATGATCAACAACACCGGCACCGTCTACGAAGCGCTGGAAACGCTGGCCGACTCGCTGCGCACGCTGCGCGCGCGCAAGGACCTGGTGCTCTTCTCCGGCGGCATCGTGGCGCCCGACGAAGACGTCCGCGGCGGCATGATCGTCAACACCAGCCGCTACTACGAGCCGGCCACACGCGCGCTCAACCGCTCCAACGTCGCGGTCTACGCCATCAATCTGAACGACGCCGCGGCCAACGTGCCGGAGTACGTCCACCAGAACCTCTCGCGGCTGGCCAACGACACCAACGGCGACTACTTCCGCTTCAACACCAGCTACGTGACGCCGCTCAAGCAGATCGAGAAGCGGACGGTCGGCTACTACCTGATCAGCTACTACGCGAACAAACAGCGCGGCAAGAGCGGGTTCCAGCCGGTCGACGTGCGGCTGAAGAACCGCGAGTTCCGCGTGCACGCGCGCTCCGGCTACTCATATGGCGAGTAGCCGCACGCGATCGCCGGGCGCGAGCTGCCCCAGCTTCCAGAGATCGTCCGACACCACCGTCGCCGGCTGCAGATAGCCGCCGGTGACGGGGTGGTCCGGGCCCATCGCCACCAGCGTTCCGTCGGGGTGCCACTGGAGCGTGCCGAATTGCATCCCCAGCGATGGCAACGTGGTTGGCAGTCGGCCGTTGACCGTTGACAGAGGTCTCATTCGGATTCCGACCCGGTTGAGCTCCTTGGTCACTTCCCACTCCTCGGGCAGCGGCGGTGACTGGTGCGGGCCTTTGATGACGCGGATGGAGGACAGACAATCTTGTCTGTCCCGGGTCAGACAGGATTGTCTGTCCGAGGTCAGACAGGATTGTCTGACCTCCACTTGCGCCTGGTAGAGCACCTTTCCGATCTTTCCCTCGGCGACGCCGCCTTCGATGGCGATGTAGCCGCGGAACATCGGCAATCTTCCGAGGTCGAGGATCTCGCCGGGCTTCATCAGGCGCTCCCCGCCCCACCACCCGACCCGGCGCTCGGCGCGGAAACGCAGCTTCGGTGCGACGAGCACGCACTCGAGCCACGGGCCGTCGCCGGCCGCCGCGGCGGCGGCTTCGTCGAAGGGGCCGCCCGGGGATTGGCCGCGATCGGCGCGCGTCCAGTCGCGCGGGGCGACGATGGTGGTGAACTGGCCGGGGGTGAGTACGTCGGCCAGTGCTTCGCCTGTTGGAGATCCTTCGCCCTCTGCGGGGCTCAGGATGACGGGGGAGAGGGTGGGGTGGATATGGATCTCGTCGCCTACGCCGATCGAAAGGTCGTCGGCGGTGCGGCCGAGGATGTTCCAGCCGCCGGGCGAGTCGACGGGATAGAAGCCGGCCATCGCGCCGGCGATGGCGAAGCTGCCGCCCGGCACGACGTTGCGCGAACGCTCGCGCCGCGGCATCGGCCAGGGCCATCCTTCGAGATAGGCAAAGCCGGCGCGGAAGCCGAGGTATCGCGCCGTGAGTCGGACCGACGAGAGCTGCGCCAGGAAGGACTCGCGCGTGAGGTTGGCGTGGGCGAGGAAAGCGGGCAGGTCGAGGGCGTAGTCATCGGCGAAGCTGACTTCGACCGTTCGCAGTTGGCGGTTGGCGGTTGGCAGAGAGCTCCCTGCCAACGTGCCGACTGCCACCTCGTTCTCGAACACCACATACAACGACTGGTGTCCCACCACGCACGCCACCACCCCCGCCCACCCGCGTGCGGCGGCGGCGGCGGCGTGGAGCTCGGCGGCGGAGACGCCGGCGCCGAGGTCGATCAGCAGGGCGCGGTCGCCCGCGCGCGACACTTCCGGCTCCATGGGCGCTGATGGTAACGTCAGCGCCCTCATGTCCAACCGCAGACCAGGCTGCAGCCAGCACGAGTTGCTCGACGACATCGCGGAACAGGCGATGATCGAGCGCGGACTCGCTCCCGACTTTTCCGACGCCGCGAAGAAGCAGGCCGCCGCCATCGACGGACCGGCGAACGACACCGACGGCGTGCGAGACCTGCGCGACCTGCTCTGGTGCTCAATCGACAACGACGACTCCCGCGACCTCGACCAGCTCACCTTCGCCGAGGACCTCGGCGGCGGGCGCGTGCGCTGCCTGATCGCCGTCGCCGACGTCGACGCGCTGGTCAAGAAGGGTTCCCCTATCGACGACCACGCGCAGCAGAACACCACTTCGGTCTACACCGCGGCGCGCATCTTCCCCATGCTGCCGGAGAAGTTGTCGACCGACCTGACCTCGCTGAACGAAGACCAGGAGCGCGTGGCGCTGGTCATCGACATCGTGGTCAATCCCGACGGCGAGGTGGCCGAGGGAGAGGTCTACCGCGCGCGCGTGCACAACAAGGCGAAGCTCGCCTACAACGGCGTCGGGATGTGGCTGCAGGGCGAAGGCGACGCGCCGGAGAAGATCGGCGCGGTACCGGGGCTCGCGGAGAACCTCAAGCTGCAGGACCGCACCGCGGACAAGATGCGCGACCTGCGGCACGAGCACGGCGCGCTCGACCTGGAGACCATCGAGGCGCGGCCGGTGTTCAGCGACGGGCGCGTGGTCGACCTGAAGGCCGAGGCGCGCAACAACGCCAAGAACCTCATCGAGGACTTCATGATCGCGGCGAACGGCGTCACCGCGCGCTATCTGAAGTCGCAGGGCTTCCCCAGCGTGCGGCGCGTGGTGCGCTCGCCGGAGCGGTGGGACCGCATCGAGGCCATCGCCGCGGAGCTCGACGACCCGCTGCCGCCCGAGCCCGATCCGGTGGCGCTGGAGCGCTTCCTGGTCCGCCGCCGCAAGGCCGATCCGCTGCGCTTCCCTGACCTCTCGCTGGCCATCGTCAAGGCGATGGGCGCCGGCGAGTACGTGCTGGAGCGTCCGGGCGAGGAGTCGGTCGGGCACTTCGGACTGGCGGTGCGCGACTACTCGCACTCCACCGCGCCGAACCGGCGCTTCCCCGACCTCATCACGCACCGCCTGGTGAAGGCTGCGCTGGCGAAGCAGAAGCCGCCGTACACCATCGACGAACTGGCCACGCTGGCCCGCCACTGCACCGACGCCGAGGACGCCGCGAACAAGGTCGAGCGCAAGGTGCGCAAGGCGGCCGCCGCCTGCATGCTCGAGCCGCGCATCGGCGACAAGTTCGACGGCATCGTCACCGGCGCGTCGAGCAAGGGAACGTGGGTGCGCATCTTCCACCCGCCGGTGGAAGGCAAGGTGGTGCAGGGCGGGAAGGGTCTCGACATCGGCGAGAAGGTGAAGGTGAAGCTGATCTCCACCGACGTGGAGAACGGCTTCATCGACTTCGCGCGCGTGCACCGCTAACGCCGTCATCCTGAGCGCAGCGAAGGATCTCCCTCGGCGTGAACGAGATCCTTCGCCGTCTGCGCGGCTCAGGATGACGGGGCGGTCGCCGCCACCACGCGATTCGTCCCGTCGAGCGTCACCACCCGCGGCGTGTGCGCCAGCGTCTGCCCCTCGTGCAGCGTGACGAAGGCGGCGATGCTGACGACGTCGCCCTGCCGCGCGCGCAACGAGACCTCGCCGCTCCCCTCCGGCGCCGGCTCCACCCAGGTGCGGAAGCGCTCGCCGGTGGCGTCGTTGACGATCTCCACCTCCTCGAACGGCAGCAGCTCGGCGGCGTGGAGGATGTAGGCGTCGAGGCGGAGGGAGGGCGACGACGCGGTGGACGTCGCGGTGACTATGGCGTTGCGGATCAGCGAGCGGAGGAGCGTGCGCATAAGAGATTGTCGATGAGGCGCGTGGCCCCGATCTTCACCGCGCCGGCGAGGAGCACGTCGCGGTGAAAGTCGGCGGGCGGGAGGAACGTCTCCGGGTCAACCACGGCGAGGTAGTCGACGGCGACGCCGGGCGTCTCGGCGACCATCTTCGCCATCAGCTGCTCGATGGAGGCGACGTCGTGGATGCCGTGCGTGATGGCCTCCTGGCCGGCGCGGAGCGCGCGATGGAGCGCCGGCGCGCGGCGCCGCTCCTCCTCGCCGAGGTAGCTGTTGCGCGACGACATGGCCAGGCCGTCGTGCTCGCGCACGGTCTCGGCGAAGACCAGGCGCACCGGCACGTCGAGGTCGCGCACCATCCGCGCGATCACCGCGCACTGCTGCGCGTCCTTGCGGCCGAAGACGGCGATGTCGGGCTGCACGATGTTGAAGAGCTTCAGCACGATGGTGGCCACGCCGTCGAAGTGGCCGGGGCGGCGCTCGCCTTCCAGCGGCCTGGCCACGCCGCCGACCGAGACGTTCGTCACGCCGCCGGAGGGATAGATCTCGTCGACGGCCGGCATGAACAGCAGGTCGACGCCGCGGCCCTCGAGCAGCTCGCGGTCGCGCGCCTCGTCGCGCGGGTAGCGGGCGAAGTCCTCCTTCGGACCGAACTGCTTCGGGTTGACGAAGACGGAGACGACCACGAACTCCGCGCCGGCGTCGCGCGCCGCGTCGACGAGGGAGAGATGGCCTTCGTGCAGGAAGCCCATCGTGGGGACCAGGCCGATCGCGGCGTCCGGCAGGCGCTCCCGCGTCTCTTCGACGCTGTGCGTGACGATCATCGCGGCATTTCGACCACGTTGGCGCTCCCGTACAGCGACCGCAGCTCCTCGGCGTTGGTCATGTGGAACGACTCGGTGGTGTCGTTCGGGAAGGCGCCGGAGCGGACGTCGTCGAGGTAGTGCCCGATGGCGGCGCGCATCTCGTCGCCGAGGTTGGCGTAGCGGCGGACGAACTTCGGCGTGTGGTTGTCGTAGAGGCCGAGAAGGTCGTGGAAGACGAGCACCTGGCCGTCGCAGTGCGGGCCGGCGCCGATGCCGATGGTGGGGATGGAGACGCGCTCGGTGATCATGGCCGCCAGCTCGGTCGGCACGCACTCCAGGACGATGGAGAAGCAGCCGGCATGGTCGAGGGCGACCGCCTCGTCCATCAGGCGGCGCGCGTCGTCGACGTTCTTCCCCTGCAGCTTGAAGCCGCCGATGGCGTTGACCGACTGCGGGGTGAGGCCGATGTGGCCCATCACCGGGATCTCGGCGTCGAGGATGGCCTCGATGGTCCTGATGCGCTGGGTCTTGCCGCCTTCGATCTTCACCGCGTGCGCGCCGGCGCGGATGAACTCGCCCGCGTTGCGCACCGACTCCTCGACGGAGACGTGGTACGAGAGGTAGGGCATGTCGCCGACCAGCAGCGCGCGCTCGGTGCCGCGGGCGGCGGCGCGGGTGTGGTGGAGCATGTCGGCGACGGTGACCTTGAGAGTGTCGGGGTAGCCGAGGACCACCATGCCGAGGGAGTCGCCGACGAGGATGACGTCGGCGCCGGCGGTGTCGGCCGCCTTCGCGCTCGGATAGTCGTAGGCGGTGATCATGCCGATGCGGGAGGTTCCCTTCATCGACTTCACTGACGGGGCCGTGACTTTCTTCGGGGTCATCTCGCCTCCTCGTGGGACCGAGGGGCGAGTGCTGAGTGCTGAGTGCTGAGTGCTGAGTAAAACCGCCGGGCGGGCGGGACTCAGCACTCAGCACTCAGCACTCGGCACTACGTCTTAGTCTCGGTCCGCAAAAACTACTTGGATCCAAGCGGTACGTAGTACTGCGTTCCCTTTTTGGCATTTCGAATCTGCTCGATGAGCTGATCGAAATGCTCGGGTGTATTCACGAAGTCGATCTCGTTGGTATTCACCACCAGCAACGGCGTCTCGTCGTACCGGTAAAAGTAGTGTGAGTACGCCTCGCTGAGCTCTTGCAAATACTGTGGCGAGATCGATCGTTCGTAATTACGCCCGCGCTTCTTGATGCGCTTGAGGAGTGTATCAAGGTTTCCCTGCAGGTAGATGACCAGGTCCGGCTTCGGCACCGTCTCGTACAGGAGGTCGTAGAGCCGGTTGTAGATCATCAGCTCCGAATCCTCGAGCGTGAGGTACGCGAAGATCTTGCTCTTGGGGAAGCTGTAGTCGGCGATGACCAGATGGGTGAAGAGGTCCTGCTGCTTCAGCGTTTTCTGCTGGTCGTACCGGGAGAGGAGAAAGAAGAGCTCGGTCCGGAACGCCGCCCCGCGCTTGTCCTTGTAGAAGTCGTCGAGGAAGGGGTTGTCGGCGTCTTCCAGGATCTTGGTGCCGCGGAATCGCTTGGCCAGCATCCCGGTCAGCGACGTCTTCCCGACGCCGATCGGACCTTCGACCGCGACGTGTCGGAACGGGAGGGCGGTGGAGGGGGAGGACATGCGCGGGGGAAAGGATAAACGGGAATGTTGAATGTTTAATGTTGAATGTTGAATGAGATAGCGCGCCAGCGCCTCCCCTTCACCACTCAACATTCAACATTCAACATTCCCCGTTTCCCCTGTGATAGAACCCGCCTCCCATGTTGTCCCTTGAAGACTACAAACTCCCCAACGGCCTCCGCGTCCTCCTCAACGAAGACCACTCCGCGCCGCTGGTCGCCGTCAACGTCTGGTACCACGTCGGATCGAAGAACGAGCGGCCGGGGCGGACCGGCTTCGCGCATCTGTTCGAGCACATGCTCTTCTCCGGATCGGAGCATGTCGGGAACAACGAGCACTTCCGCTACGTACAATCGGTGGGCGGCGTCCTCAACGGAACGACGTTCTTTGATCGCACCAATTACTTTGAAACATTACCGTCCAACTATCTGGCGCTCGGCCTGTGGCTGGAAGCTGACCGGATGGGCTGGTTCCTCCCCGCGCTGACGCAGGAGAAACTCGACATCCAGCGCGAGGTGGTCTAGGAGGAGCGGCGCCAGCGCTACGACAACGTCCCCTACGGCACCGCGTTCGAGCGCCTCCTCCATCTCTCGTACGACCCCGACTACTCCTACCACTGGCCGACCATCGGCTCGATGGAGGACCTCGGCGCGGCGTCGCTCGACGACATCCGCGACTTCTTCCGCACCTGGTACCGCCCCGACAACGCGGTGCTCACCCTAATCGGCGACTTCGTCCCGTCCGAGGCGAAGGAGCTGGTGGAGCAGTACTTCGGCGACATCCCGGCGGGCGGGCCTGTGCCATCGTTCGACCTCCAGCGCCGCCCGCTCGGCGGCGAGCGCCGCGAGACGTTCGCCTCGCCGGTGCAGCTCGCGCGGGTCTACCGCCTCTACCACCTGCCGAAGATGGGGCATGCCGACTGGATCGCCGCCGACCTGCTGGCGACAGTCCTGAGCGGCGACAAGGCCAGCCGCCTGGAGCGCGCGCTGGTGATGGAGCAGCAGATCGCCACCGACGTCGCCGCGTACGTCCTGCCGACCGAGGCCACCGGCATGCTGATGATGCAGGCCACGGCGAAGGAGGGCGTGCCGATCGAGGAGATCGAGCGCGCGCTCGACGCCGAGATCGCGCGCGTGGCGCAGGGCGGCGTGACCGAGGAGGAGCTGACGCGCGCGCAGAACCGCGCGGAGGTCGACTTCGCGCATCAGGTGGAGAACTACGACTCGCGCGCCGATCTCTTCGGGATGATGGCGACGTACTTCGACGACCCGACGATGGTGCACACCTGGCTCGACCCCTACCGCGCCACGACGCGCGAGGCGGTGGCGGGCGTGGCAGCGCGGTACCTGGTGGCGGAGAATCGCGCCACCAGCGTGTTCCTGCCGGAAGAAGGTGCGGCATGACACGTCATCGAGAGCTCCTGAGCGCAGCGAAGGGCCGGGCGAGGGGCGTGGAAGAAGGTGCGGACATGACTACCCCTCATCCGCCCTTCGGGCACCTTCTCCCCGCAAGCGGGGAGAAGGACGCTGGCGCTACACGTCATCGAGAGCCCCTCGCCCCGCGAAGCGGGGAGAGGGTGGCCGAAGGCCGGGTGAGGGGCACGCGATGACCATCGACCGCAGCATCGCGCCGCAGCCCGGCGCGCCGCGTCCCTATCGCTTCCCGCACGTCACGCGGCGCACGCTCGACAACGGCCTGCGCCTGCTCGTGGCGGAGAACCACAACGCGCCGCTGGTGGCGCTGCGCACGCTGGTGCGCTCGGGCGCGGACCACGACACCGCCGAGCTGGCGGGGCTGGCCTCGCTGACCGGCGAGCTGCTCGACGAAGGCGCCGGCGAGCGCGACGCCATCCGCCTGGCCGAGGATCTCGGCCTGCTCGGCGGATCGCTCGGCAGCGGCGCGGACTGGGATGCGTCGTACGTCTCCGTCGACGCCCTCAGCCGCAACTTCGAGGCGGCCTTCGCCATCCTCGCCGACGTCGACCGCCGCCCCGCCCTCCCCGCCGACTCGCTCGACCGCGTGCGCAGCGAGCGGCTGATGGAGCTGCTGCAGCAGCGCGACGAGCCGGCGTCCATCGCCGCCAAGCGCTTCTCCTCGTTGATCTACGGCAAGGGGACGTACGGCAACACCGTCATCGGCAACCCCGAGTCGGTGGCGCGCATCACCGCGGACGACGTCCGCCGCTTCTACGCCGCGCATTTCGCCCCCAACAACAGCTCCCTCGTCATCACCGGCGACATCGAGACGTCGAAGGCGCTGGAGGTGGCGGAGCGCCTCTTCGGCGACTGGCCGCAGGCGGAAGTGCCGGCGCGTCCCAGCGTCTCGCCGCAGCAGTTCGAAGCATCGCGCATCTATCTCATCGACCGTCCGACGGCGGTGCAGTCGGAGATCCGCGTCGGCCACCTCGGCGTGCCGCGCGCGACGGAGGACTACTTCGCCCTCTCGGTCATGAACGCGCTCCTCGGCGGCGTCTTCAACTCCCGCATCAACCTCAACCTGCGCGAGAAGCACGGCTACACCTACGGCGCGCGCTCGGCGTTCGCCTTCCGCCGGCAGGCGGGACCGTTCGTGGTCAGCGCGCCGGTGCGCAACGAGGTGACGCGCGAGTCGGTCACCGAAGTGCTGGCCGAGCTGCGGCGCATCCGCACCGGCGACGTGGAGGAGCGGGAGCTGGCCGATACCAAGAACTACCTGATGGGCGTCTTCCCGGCGACCGTGCAGAGCGCGGGCGACGTTTCCGGCCGGTTGCTGGACATGGAGCTGTACGACCTGCCGCACGACTATTTCGACCGCTACCGCGAGAACATCGGTGCCGTCGGCAGGGAAGACGTCGAGCGGGTGGCGCATCGGTACATCGATCCCGACCGCGCCGTGATCGTCATCGTCGGCAACGCGAAGCAGATCCGCGAGCCGCTGGGCGAGCTCGGAGTACCCATCCACGAGATGGACATCGACGGCAAGATCGCGTGACCTTAAGGTGTCTACCCGATACCGCTGCCGGAATTCGCTCCGTAAAATCCTGGGACCCTGAGCATTAACGGACAGGGCGGGAAGCGTCGGCGCTTATCGGTGGGCGTCTCGACACCTCCGCGCGACCGCCATGCGTCTACTTCTTGCCGACGATCATGCTCTCGTCAGAGCGGGCTTCCGCGCTCTGCTGGCGCAGCTGGGATTCATCGCCGAGGTCTTCGAGGCCGGCGACGACCGTGAGGCGATCGCCGTCGCGCACGCGCAGCGGCCGGACGCCGTGCTGATCGACATCGCCATGCCGGCCATGAACGGCTTCGAG
>Ga0157377_10000061_pt1 | contig 82275 bp, 75 predicted proteins | sample M55metaG_FD_121116 | JGI IMG/M metagenome (GOLD analysis project Ga0157377, IMG submission 121116) | Miscanthus rhizosphere microbial communities from Kellogg Biological Station, Michigan, USA - M5-5 metaG | ecosystem: Host-associated > Plants > Roots > Rhizosphere > Soil | place: USA: Michigan... | reverse complement strand
TGCAGGTGCAGGTGCAGGTGCAGGTGCAGGTGCAGGTGCAGGTGCAGGTGTCTGCGTCGCCGGCGGCGGTGCTGGCGCCGGTTCGGCAGCGCTGCCGCCGCATGCCGCCAGCACCAACGGCAGCCCCCAGGCTCCGGCATGCGCCCAGAGCCACCGAACGGCCGTCGAGGGGCCGGCCTGGCGGCTGCGATCGCTCAGGGGGCGAGGGGCGGTTCGCTCGGCTTTATCGCGCATTGCCGCTGAAGGTCGTGAGGCCGTATGCGATCGGCGCGGTGAACCGGCCCTGCGCCATCGGGATCGACGCCGGTACCTGCTGGGACACCGAACCGAGCGAGAGATTGCCGTCGCTGCCGATCGCGCCCAGCGGCGTGTCGGCGGTCACGTAGGCGGATACCGCCGTACTGCCGGCTCCGCCGATCGAGAAGGTCCGCGTCGTGGCGGCACCCGAGTTTGCGACGATGACCGCGAAGTCGCCCGAGGTGGGGTTCTTGAAGGCGGTCACGAGCACCCCGGACACATTGCCGTCCACGCCGATGCGCACCCAGCCCGGCCGCACGAAGCGGGCGTAGTGGCCGAGGGCGTAGAGGCGCTTGGTGAGCTGGAAGTCGCCCTTGCGGCCGGTCAGCCCTTCGTTGTCGTCGTTCAGGCAGTTGAGCCACCAGTAGTGCCAGGCGTTGACATTGCCCGTGGTGATCGCCTCGTTGATCCAGCCGTTCACCTTCAGCGCGTGGACGATCGAGGGATCGAAGGCTTCGAACGAGGACTGCTCGGTCTCCCACAAGGGCTTGTCCAGCGGCTGGTACTTGCTGACGCCACCGTACTGGTGGCTCGCGTAGATGCCGATGTACCCGCGCGCGACCGGGTCGGCGGCGATCGCCGCGGTGTGACCCCAGAGATTGCCCCATCCCGTCGTCTCCGGCGCGATGAGCTTCGGCGGGGCCTGCAGGTTCAGCGCCGCGATGGCGGCACCGAGCTGGCGGACGAACGCCGTCATCTGCGCCGGCGTGTACAGGCACATGTCGTACGCGCCCTTCGTGTCCCAGTCGGGTTCGTTCTGCGCCGAGATCGCGTAAAGCGGGCTGCCGACGTTGGTGTTGAAGTTCGTCACGAAGGACGCGAGGGTGGTCGCCCAGGTGGCGTAGCCGTCGGTGCGCAAGGAACCGGAGTTGAGGTCGCCCGTCGTCTTCAGGGTGGCCGGCGGCGACCAGGGCGCCGCCCAGACCTTCGCGCCGCGCGCAATCGCGAGCTTCGCGTTGTTCCAGTTCGAGAACGTGCCGCCATCGCGGCTGATGCCCATGCGCAGCAGCGACAGCCCGATGCCCGAGGTCGTGCTGAAGAACAGGTCCGCCTGCGCAGCGGTCAACGCGCCGTGCCAGGCATCCGAGGCGCCGAAGCCATCCATGGTCTGGTGCACATCGGTCCACTGGACGGCGAAGTCCGGTGGAGACGCTGGAGGAGGCGGAGGCGGGGCAGGAGGCGGCGGCGCAGGAGGCGGCGGCGCAGGAGGAGGAGGCGGCGCAGGAGGAGGCGGCGGCGCAGGAGGAGGAGGCGGCGGCGGCGCAGGAGGCGGCGGCGGAGACGGGGAAGGCGGCGGCGGAGAAGGCGGCGCAGGCGAAGGCGCCGGTGGTGCGGGTGTCGGCGCCGAGCCACCGCCACCGCAGCCGCCGAGGATCGTCGCCGTGAGAAGGAGCAAGGCGCGTCGTTTGCTGAGTTCGTTCATCGTTCTCGTACCTCATGCCGAGGCATGCCGAAGCCGGCTTGATCAAATCGATGATCGGCAACGCCCAGGCTGCGATCCGCCACGTCAGACAACGCGGCGGCGGCCAGCAGGCGCCACAGACTCTTTTTCAAGAAGGCCTCGTTCAGAGGTGGTTGGTAATGGTGCGGTGGCGTGAGTCGTGACGGGGTCATCACGTCTTGAGGGGGCAGTATGGCGCGGCAGCCCGCGCCTTCATGATCGATCCGTGACGACGGGTAACCAGGGGTTTACGCGCCAGGCGGCGTCCCGCGCGCCGTCGCTTACGTCAGACGACGCCAACTGGTGTGGCAGCGACGCGATCACCGAAGATGACCACGCCAAGCTGGAGCATCCGAACCTCAGCCGGTTCATCTACGAGCTGGGAGATCGAGAACTGATCGCCGATGCCATCGGGTCGTGGTCCAAGCCACCCTTGTCCAGCGGACCGACCGGCGAACGCCATCACCGCGAAGGAGCCGATGAGTTCGCGAGAGAGTTTGGTTAGGTGCTCGTGCTCGAACGACTTGCATGCCCGGGCAATCGTGGAGTCTTTTTCCGAATGCAGCTGCCGAGTCGGAAAGTCTTTCTGCGTGACTTGAAGCGAGGTGTAAAGGTTCGGCCAGAGCCCCTTGAACAGGGGGTGGTTCGACTTGAATGTGCAGAAGCGTGAGCCACACTGAGTGAGCGACCTGGAAGTTTGAGGTCGCCAACTAAGAGGAGTCCGACCCATGAAACGTATTCGTTTACGCCGTGTTTGCGCACTCGCCGCAATCACGGCCGGCGGCGTCTTTGCCCAGTCATCCTGGGCTGTCACCGAGACCTTCGGCACGCCTCTTTCGGGCACGGGGCCGACGACCACCTTCGCTTCCCTGACCTACAACCAGATCGGTGACGGCGACGACTGGACGTTCACCCTGACGGCCGACAACCTGGCGTCGATCTTCGCGGCTCCAGGGGCCTTCATCGGCTCGATCGCAGTCGATGTTCCGGGGGCCAGCCCGAGCTACGGATCAGGCCTCGCGATGACGAGCGTGTCGGGCGGTGTCTCGTCCGTCGAAGTGAAGAACGGCGGTGGCCCCACCGGCGTGTTCGACTTCCGCTTCGACTTGGGCGGCGGTAGCGACAAGCTGACCAGCAACGAGATGGTGACGTGGACGTGGACCGACTCGGGCTACACCTCGTTCAGCGATTTTGCGTTGCACGTGCAGGGCCTGGAGGGCAACACGGCGGGCTATTCGGGCTCGATCTGGTATTCACCGGCACCGACGCCGGTACCGGAGCCCGAAACCTATGCGCTGCTGATGGCCGGACTCGGCGCCATGCTGTTGATAGGTCGGCGTCGCCGCAGCTGAAGGCCGCCTCCGCTTCGAGCAAGACTGCACCAACAAAGAAGCCCCCACGGGGCTTCTTCCATTTCTAGCACCATCGTTATCGCCGCGAGACCGTCTTCTCAAGACGTTCACCGGGCGCTTACGACGGTGCATTTCGCGTCATCGTTCTCGCGCAGTGCGATGGCCAACGCGTCCTGATCCAGGAACCTTCCAGCGGGAGCTTCACATGGGTCGTCCTCGGGACAGGTCATGGGCGGACGGATGGTCGGTCGGCTTGAGACTGGATGCGGTCGGCCATGTTCGGCGGCCGAAAGGCGGCGGGCTCCGAAAGCTGACTTTGAGCACCGCACAGCGCCACCGTCAGCTGGACCTCCGGAACCGGTCGGTCATTGACCGTCCAGCGCATGACGCCGCCAAGCTATGGGTGGTGCAAGTCGAGTGACTGGTCTCGCCGTCGACGAACTCATCGTATCGACCCATACCGGCCAGTCATGCTTCTCCATAGCCAGCGGCCGCTCGGTGCGACCTCTTCCAAGGTGTGCTTCTCCGAAGCGGTCGTTCATGACCACCAGGAGCCGGCCACAAGCCGTCCTTGCTTCCCGCCCGGGCGCACGGATGAGTGGCAGGTTTCCGGCGACGTGTCTGGGGCTGTCTTCGACTCGACTCGGCCACTTCCGGTCATCCAAGCGCCCCAGAAGTCACGGCGCCAACGACGGGTATCAAGGTACTGTAGACGTAGCCTTCGTTCGTTTTCGGCGGTGAAACCTCCAGAGCGGTCGCCCGACGATTCGGTCGAGCGATCAAGCATCGAATGCCTGTCGGTCGTCTGCAGGTCGAGCGAGCGACCTTGCACTGCCGACCCTCTTCGGGCAGCTCCAACTCGGCGTTCCGTTGAGGTCGCTCCACGTTTGACGTGCATGCCCAGGAACGGCGCAGCTGTTGGAGGTCCCGCCGCCCACCGGAGTATCTGTCTCGGATGGCCACCTCTCGCGGGCAGGTTTCTTTGGCGTGTAGCGCCGTCAATCCAGATTGACCCCGCCACCACAAAGGAAGCCCTGCGCGCGATCGAATTCGCAAGCTAAGTCGCTCCCGATCGACGCACGCAGGCGCTGCGCCATTTCGAACCACGCATTTGGGTCCTTACCAATGATGCGCAAGATGGGCTTCCAGTCCTGGCGCGGAAGCCATGTCGCCAGCGACTCCGGCAGGTCGGATTCACGGAGCGCCTCAGAGAGCTGGTCGGAGTTGGCGAACAACAAGGCAACGCGACGGCGCTTCTCTTCCAAAGAAAGGTCGGCCTTGCTGAGGTCTTTGATCTCGGCGGCGGTCCACCAGGCCGGCACGCCGTTGCCCAGCAGTCGGCGGAGCTGTGCATGGTCACGGTCGGCAAGGGCAGCCCGGTAGGCGGCTCGGCGGTCTGCGCCCAAGGCATCCAACAGTTCCCGCAGAGGTACCGCGTCCCCCATGCGCAAACGGTCGAGTGGTGGTGTGCCCTCCGCAGGGGGCACATCGCGTCGCTCCAGATCCGGGCAGGTCATGCCCTGGCCCTCATCCGACTCCTGGCATTGCTGGCGCAGCAGTCGCACGACCAAGGGGGCATCGCGGCTCGGCATCAGCTTGGGGCCCTTGTCGTCGATCTGCCATTCAAAGGCATCCGGCAATTCGTACGACAGGTGACATAGCGGTCCCCTTTGGCCGGCGTTGAGCAGGTAGCGCTTGCCGGTCTGGCGGTCGCGCACTTGACGCAAGCCGGAGACCGTGCCTCGCGTCTCGACGCCTACCTCGATGCTGCGGATGCCGTCGAGTCCCATGATCCAGATTTCAGCGTCGTCCGGAGCGTCGGCACAGTTCGGCAGTGGTGAATCGAGCAACGGCCCTGTCGCGAAGTTGTCGCTGAAGCGCGGCCGTTCCGGATAGCTGTCGCCACCGACGAGCAGGCCGCAGTGGTCGGCGCCAGGCACCTCGACGACCTGAACACTCGTCGGCGGAACACCCCAGCCCACCGCACGAACTTTGACAAAAGCGTCCCACCAACGCCCATCCAGGGCCAGCTTGCAGTTCGATTCGATTCTCACCAAGCGTGGCTTGACGGCATCCTTCGGCGAAAAGAAATTCAACATCTCGGCCAGCGCTGGCTCCCATGGCGCGTCAGGGCGAGCCCGACGCAAACCGTAGACCGGGCCCGTGACGCCGTTCTCGCGCAGGAAGGCAAGCTTGGCCGCGGTGTCGGCCTGACTGCTGCTGTAGTAGCAGGGGGACTGCTCTCGATCGATCCGGTAAGCGCTCAAGACCAACCCCGCCGCCTCATCGCGCGCATTGACAAAGTAGCGCTGGAAATCTGGCCACAGCGTTTTCAGCGCGGGCAGATCGACCGCGGCCAGCAGACAGCCAGTGACCTCGGCATCGTGGTTGGCATAGCCACTGGCAAACAAGCCCGGCCACAAACTGGGCGGAATTCGGCCGGCGAGATCGGGCCGCTTGTCGTATTGCAGCGGCAGGTCAAGGCGCCGCCACAGCGCCGGCCAGCTGCGCGATGCGCCGGTGTACTCGATCTTCTGCCTGCCGTAGGTGACGTAACTCCAATCCGCCAGCAGATCCGCCATCACCTGGCCCTTGCGCCGCACCAGTTCCACCGGCAGCCGGGCCAACGCCTCTTCCAGGCCGCCGTCGGTGTGTCGGGTCAAGATCACGAGGTGCTCGAGGTGATCCCCGTCCCTGAATAGCGATTGGAACTCTTCTTGACTCAGCGTGGCAGCATGGCGCCGCCACGCTTGCTGCGCTTCCACGGTCGGCTGCAGAACCGGGCCGGACAACTGATGCAGCAGGGCAATGGACTGCTGCTCCTTGGCGGGGGCAAGCGCCGGCGCCTTAGACTCTGTGGCATTCGGCGTCGCGGGCTTGGAACTGGGTGCGGCCGGCTGGACCGGCTTGAAGCCGTACTGCCCCTCCAGCACCGAGGCCACGGCAGCTCGCTGGTACTTGCGAGCCAGCGTGTAGGCGTCGTTGCGTCCGTCGAACAACACCTTCTTGGGATCGGCGCCGTTTCGCAGCAACCAAATGGCGACGTGGTCCTTGCCCGCCCGAATCGCATGCGCCAAAAGCGTGCCGCGATGACGCATGGCATTGAAGTTGGCGCCTTCCTTCTTCAGGCGCTGCAACTGGGTGATCAGCGCTTTCTCGTCCTCCGCAGCCTCTTGCGGAATGATCCAGCCGCCCTCCTTCGGCTGCGCACCGGGCATTGCAAGCAAGGCGCCGAATGCTTCATCGGTGGCGTCGGCCGATTCAGCGTTGGCGCTTCCGGCCAGACTGAGCAGCGCAAAGACAAGGGCCAGTGGACGAGACCAGCAAAGCAAGGGACGCAGGATGTTCATTCGAATTCGGCAAGGCCTGAAGAAGTCTTTCGGTGCGAATGTCACGTCGCCCACGTCTGGTCACGTTTCCCGTACGGCGCAATTGAAGCGCCCAGCGGATACAGCCGCCAGCTGGGTGTGAGCCAGATAGTCACGATTTGGCAAATGCGCTGTTGATGGGAGTAATCCTCCAGCCGGGTTCGTGGCATGCCAGGACAAGGATCCACGGTGCAACAGATGAGCGGGGTGTCAGCGCCGACAGGACGGTGCAAAAGAGTCGCCATGGAAGATTTTTTTCACCGGACACGATTGGGATACGTCAGATGATCCTATAGGTCGCACAAGCAGGTTCTATGAAAAGAACGTGAAGGCCAAGTGAATTCAACGTTCCTTGGGAGCCTGGCCATCAAGCCAATCTACACAGCCGCCGACCGGCAGCAGAGGGTCGCCAGCGCCTAGTCGCGGATTTCCAGAGCTGCAGCTCGACGAAGATCGTCGTCCGGACCGTTCGGACCGACCGCTGTCTCCAAACGACGTGGTTTGCTCTGCTGGCACGGGCGGCTGCTTTCTGGGGAGAGCCGTCGGTCGCCAAGGAATCCGCCACCGGCAGCAACGGGTCGAGACTGCGAGTTCGAGCGGTAGAGAAGCGGTCGCCGACGCGGCGTGAGCCGTCGTCGAGGTCCTGCGACCGCAGTACCTCGTACAGCCGACGTTCGAACCCGCACCCCCTTCCTCGGCCCAACGACTGCTTGGTGCCAGCCAGCGTGAGTAGGGCCGAGGCCCGCGACCGGCTCCAATCGCTGCACAGCGGGCCTTGCCTTTGCCCTTCATCGTTCGTCAAGGTTGGCGATCACAGGGCCTCAGCGCTGCATGGGTAACCTTGTAGGCAACATCCGTCCTAAAGCCACATCCTCAAGTATTCATGCGGGCCACGCGCGCGCGACTGGTCACACCCAATGGCCGTCTGCGTTGCGTAGGCGGTACTCGCATTTGGACCGACGTCTGGCCAGCGAACGTGAGCGTCGATGCAGGCATTGACGCCGCGGTCGCCAGGAGGCGAAGGTCGGAGGGTAGGGTCAACGTTCGGCACCTACGGCGTCCAGCACGGGCTGTGGTCGGCGCCTGTTCCCCTTTCCGCGTCATTGGTGCTTCCCATTCAACAACGAAGTGCTGCTCGCGGGTCTAGTGGGCATGTGGACAGCTGCCTAGGATGGCCGCAATGAACACTGTTCCTCATGCAAGGCGGCAAGCATGCAAAGAATTCATCTGGAAATCGACGGGCGATTGCTGGTCTACATCGGCGTCGTGATCGGGTCGCTGCTTGCCGGAATCTTCGTTGCAGTACCAGTCGGACGAGCCCGATCGCTGGACGGCAACCCATCAGATGGCAGCTCGTCATCGCACGCGGTCGCAGAGCGCTGCGCACCAATCGATCTCACGTCTTCACCCGCCCAATTCATCAAGGAGATCGGCATGGAACCCACTGTCGCCCAAATCTACCAGTCCGCTCAGCAGAGGATCAATGGCCTGACGCAGGGATCGACATCCTGGCCCAGGACGGAGCAGACCGCGTCGGCCGTGTTCCAGTCGACAGGCATTTCGACGCGCGCCAAGCGAGAGGGCGATCCGGCACCGGACGTGATCCTGCCGGACGCATTCGGTCGTCCGACGCGCCTGTCCGACTGCTGGGGAGGAGGGCCACTCGTCGTCATCTTCTACCGCGGCGGCTGGTGCAGCTATTGCAATCTTCAGCTTCGCGCCTGGCAGGCACATGCTGATGAGCTGAGTTCTTTGAACGCGACCTTGCTCGCAATATCGCCGCAGACGCCGGACAACTCAATGACGACAGCCGAGATCAACGCGTTGGCATACCCAGTTCTGAGCGATTCCACGCTCGATGCAGCCGACGGCTTCAACATCTCGTTCACCCTGCCTCCAGAACTGGTCGACTTCTACGGCGCGGTTGGCGTGGATGTCCCCGTCTTCAACGGCAACGGGCAATGGGTGCTTCCTGTTCCATCCACGTTCGTGATCGACGAGGGCGGCACGATTCGCCTCGCGCACATCGATGAGGACTTTGGCCGCCATCCCGAACCGCGCGAAGTTCTCGCCCGCATCAGGCAAATGTCCGCCGATGGGCCGAGGGGGTGACGGCACGTCCCACGCGTTCCTCAAAGGAAAAACACAATCCCATGATCAACGTCCTTCTACAGACCACCATCGCACCCAATGCAGACGACTGGGGCATCGAACGATTCAGCCTGCTGCGCCATTGCCTGTCCGCCTCACGCAGTGCCGAAGGTGATCCGGTTTTCAACGTGACCGCGCGCAATCTGGTCTGCGTCGGGCAGCCCGACCCTGTGCTGTCGACGCTTCACGAATCGGATTTCGATGAACTCTGGCTCTTCGCCGTCGACACGGGCGACGGCCTGACGCCAGAGGACTGCGCAGGCATCAGGCAGTTCCACCACCGCGGCAGCGGATTGATGTTGACGCGCGACCACATGGATCTCGGCTCATCGCTGTGCGGCCTCGGCTGCGGCCCGGGTGCGGCCCAGTGCTTCCATTCGAAGAACTTGGATCCCGATGAGTCGCGGCGGCGCATCGACGATCCGTACACCGCACAAATTCTGTGGCCGAACTATCACTCCGGCGCGAACGGTGACTTCCAGCAGGTACAGATCGCCGGCGTGCCGCATCCCGTCCTGCGCGACCCGCATTCGCCGAATGGGCTGCTGCGGTACTTGCCGACGCATCCGCACGAGGGTTCGGTTTGCGTGCCGCTCGACGATCCCACGGCACGCGTCATCCTGGAGGGCCACAGCGCCGTGAGCGGGACAAGATTCAACCTGGCAGTCGCGTTCGAGCCCTCTGAAACAAATGGGCCGGCCCTCGCGCAATCGACGTTCCACCACTTTTGCGACTACAACTGGGACACCGCCACCCGCGCGCCCTCGTTCGTCAGTGAAGCGCCAGGCAACGGAATGAGTCAGTTCCCGGAAGCACTTCGCTCGACCCGTCAATATGTCCACAACATCGCGATGTGGCTGGCCGGCAAATTGCCGGCCTGACAGCGCCAGGAGTGCAAAGCGTGTCGAGCGGCGGTCGGGCTTGCAGGGGCTTGAGCCTTAGCAAGTCATAACAGGTCTTAACACGCCGTGGCGGCTGGATTGGTCGATGATTGACGCCAGCCACCACGAAAGTGGAAATGACACGTTCACAACTGCCACCACCTGTCGTCTCAGCCCCTTCAATGCCAGGACCGGTCGAGACCTTCGTCGTGGCGACCAATTCCTTCGATGCAGACGCATTGCTCGCGTGCTTTGCAGACGAGGCCTTGGTCAACGACCAGTTGCGCGACTATTGGGGCCTGGACGCGATCAGGGCGTGGATTCAGCGGGAGGTCGTCGGAGTGAAACTGACGATGAAGGTCGTCAAGGTCGTCGAGCATTACGGCGACGCGATCGTCACGGCCGAGATGGACGGAGACTACGACAAGGCGGGACTGCCCGTCCCCTTGGTCCTTGCGTTCCACTTTGCCCTGCGTGCGGACAAGGTTGTCCGCTTGGTCATTCTCAACAACCGGACCACGGACTCTGCTCCCGAGATCCGCAGCCTTCACGTCCCACACGTGTCCCAGCGCCGGCTGGAAGAAGGACCTTGACCTCGCTGGGGATCTCTCAAGCCGGTGGCCTGGGGCAGAATGCGGCGCTGGCTCGGCTCAAGAAGGTCAAGGCGATGGCAACAACGAAGACGGGCGCGCCGGAGGAGGCGCGCCAAGCCGACTGGATCGCCACCTTCGGACCGTTTCGACTGTCTGCCAGGGAGCGGCTTCTCGAGAAAGACGGCGTTCCCGTGCATCTCGGGGGACGAGCCCTCAGCCTGTTGATCACTCTCGTCGATGCGGCCGGCGAAGTCGTGTCCAAACGGGATCTGATCGCGCGCGTCTGGCCCGACGTGGTGGTCGAGGAGGGCAGCCTTCGCGTCCACATGGTTGCAGTCCGCAAGGCCCTGGGCGATGGAGAGTCTGGAGCCCGGTACGTGAGCAACGTTGCCGGCCAAGGCTATTGCTTCGTGGCGCCCGTGGCGCATGCGAACCCCGCGGCCGGCGGCGCCCAGGTTGTTCTTCCCCACGGCCTTCCCGCGGCATTGGCGCGCATGGTGGGTCGAGACGCCAACGTCGCGCTCATTCACGACGAGCTGCTGTCCAAGCGCTTCGTGACGATCGTCGGACCCGGCGGAATCGGCAAGACAACCGTCGCCGTGTCGGCCGCCTGGCGTGTGATGCCTGCCTTCGAAGGCGCCGTCCGGTTCGTAGACCTCGCGCCAGTGAACGACGCCAATCTGGTTCCCAGCACGCTTGCCGCGACGCTCGGACTCATGGGCCATGCCACCGACCCGGTGTCAACCATCGTCAACTTCCTGCGCGACAAGCGCATGTTGCTGGTGCTGGACAACTGCGAACACGTGGGAGATGTCGTCGCAGGGGTCGTCGAGCGCATCTTCAAGGAAGCCCCGCAAGTTCATCTCCTCGCCACCAGCCGTGAGCCCTTGCGGGTGGAAGGTGAACAGGTTCATCGCTTGCTACCGCTTGAGTGCCCGCCCATCGATCAGTCGCTCATGGCCGCGCAGGCGCTTTGCTACCCCGCGGTGCAATTGTTCGTGGAACGCGCGGCGGCAGGTGCTGCCAAGTTCAAACTCGGCGACGCCGATGCGCATCTCGTGGCAAAGATCTGTCGCGAACTCGATGGCATCGCTCTTGCGATAGAACTGGCGGCAGGTGGGCTCGATGCCTACGGGGTTCAAGGCATCGCCGACTTGCTCGACAGGCACATCAAGTTGCTTTGGCATGGACGTCGCACGGCCGTGCCCCGGCACCAAACGATGCGTGCGGCGCTGGAATGGAGCTACAACCTTCTGTCTGTCGAGGAGCGCGCGGTCCTGGGCCGCCTCTCGGTGTTCGTCGGCATCTTCTCGCTTGAAGCAGCGGTGGCCGTCGCAGCTCAGGGAGAGGTCGATGAGGCGGCCGTCATCCGGACGATCGTGAACCTGGTCGCGAAATCCCTGCTGGCCACCGAAGCCAGGCCCGGCAATACGTCAATGCGCTATCGCATGTTGGACACCACGCGTGTCTATGCGCTTGAGAAACTCATAGAAAGCGGCGAGTCCGACGCCACGGCGTTGCGCCACGCCGGCCACTACCGCAGCGTTTTTGAAAACGCCGGACCGGCGATATCGCAGCATGCAGAGGCCCTGGGCAACGTCCGGGCGGCCCTCACCTGGAGCCTGTCCGAGGCCGGCGACCTGGACACAGGAACCGCGCTCGCCGCCGCGGCGGCCCCGCTGCTGCTGGGCATGTCGCTGCTGAGCGAATGCCGCGAGTGGACGAAACGGGCGATCGCCGCGCTTGACGACACCTCCCGGGGCTCGCGGCGCGAGATGGAACTGCAGGCGTCGCTTGGCCAGTCGCACATGTTCACGAGGGGCAACAGCGAAGAAGTCAGGAGCGCGTACTCGCGCGGCCTTGAACTGGCCCGAGGGCTTGAGGATGTGGTCTTCGAGTCGAGGCTGCTTGGCGGGTTTGGCGCGTTCCTGCTTCGCACGGGCGACTTCCGCGAAGCGCTGGAAGTGACCAAGCGCGGCGAGTCTGTCGCGCGACGCTCGGGCGACCCGGCGGCAATTCAAGCGGCAGGGTCCATGCTCGGTCTCGCGCTGGACCTGACGGGCGACATCGTGAGTGCCGAGCAGCACAGGGTGGTGGCGCTCGTCGGAAGTGCAGAAGGACAGCGCATCCGAACGGTGCGCATGGGTTTCGACCCCCGCGTCAACGCCCTGTGCGGCCAGGCGCGGACCCATTGGCTGCGGGGCAGGTGCGATCAGGCGGCAACAGTCGCCAGCTACGCGATCAAGCAGGCCGAGTTGCTCGAGCATCCTGTCGCCCTGTGTATCGCGCTCATCTGGGCAGGCTCCGTTTTCCTCTGGAGAGGAGATTGGTCGCGAGAAGAGGAAGTCATCGAACGCCTGCTGGCCTTGGCCACCAAGCATTCGCTGTCGCCTTACGCCGCCGTCGCCACCGGCTTGTCCGGCGAGATGCATGTTCAGCGCGGCCAGCTTGAAACAGGCGTCAGGCTCCTGCAGGACGGCCTGCAAGCGGTGCACGCCGATCGCTACGAGATGCGGACGGGAGAATTCCTCAACGCGTTGGCCGATGGGTTGAACAACTCGCAGGACCCACTCATGGCCATGGCTGCCATCGAGGAAGCGACTGCGCTCATGGAGCGCAGCGGGGGCTACCTCAACAAGTCCGAGACGCTGCGTGTCAAGGGCGAGATCCTGGCGGGCATGCAAGGCGCGGACCTGCGCCTTGCAGAGCAATGCTTCCAGGACGCCATCGATTTCGCTCGCCAGCAATCGGCGCTGTCGTGGGAACTGCGGGCGGCCAGCAGCCTCGCGCGCCTGTGGCTCAAGGGCGGCAGGGCCGACTCGGCCGCGCAACTGCTGGCGCCGATCTATGGTGCGTTCACCGAAGGCCATGACACGCAGGATCTCCTGGAGGCCAGGCGCCTGCTCGCCGAATGCGGCCTGGATGCCTGAGCGCATTCGCGGCCGTCGATCGGCTCACGGGTTCCGATGCGCAGTGAACGGGATCACAGCGTCGACCGGCGCACCCGGGGGCGATTGGATGGGCGTCTCGAACCGGCTGCCCAATCGGTTCCCGCAGGGATCTTCCAGGGTGCCTCGGACAACGAGCTTGTAGGTGCCCGCCATCCACGGCAAGTCCGGGACGAATGTCCAGGCGCGCTCCCCGTCGGCCAGCTGAGCGTGCCCGGGCATCCGATGCCCGTGGGGGTCGGCGACCGCCAGGTAGTCCGCGTCGCGGCCATCGATCGGGCCGTCGAGCGTCACCACCATGGGTTGCCTCGAATCGACCCGAACTGTCGACAAGGTCCAGGCGGACGCGTCGGGCCCGACCGTGTCTGCCTGCCCCACGCGCCAGCGCTTGATCGGATGACCGTCCAGAACCAGCATCACCTCCTCGCCGGCGGACAGGATCGGCCCGAGCTCATCGTGCGCGATCAGCCCGCTCTTGACACGTCCGGGATGCATCAGGAGCGTCAGCAGCCTCCCGTTCGGAGCCCAGAGTTCCTGCTGCAGGAACGGCTGCTGAACCTGCGTTCCGTCGGCACGCAACAAGACGAGCCTCGAAAGTACAGGTCCTTCGACCTGCCCATCGAATTGAATCGTCAGTCGCAGCAAGTTGGCGGGAACCTCCGAACCGGAAGGCTGGACCCGGACCACCAGCGGTAACGGCTGCTGGGCGTGGGAACTGCTCAACGCCACCGCAAGCGCCGTGGCGCTCAACCATCGGTCGATCCGCATGAATCATTCCGATGGCTTGATGTAGGCGGCAAGCCCCTCGTCCTTCAGCATGACGTCCTGCCGAGGCTTGATGTACTTGAGCTGGAACTCGTTGCCCTTGAAGCTGTAGTCCTGGAAGGTGTACTCGGACAGGAAGTCGCTCAGCCGGAAGCTCAGGTCCTTGCCGACGGTGACGAGCTGCAATGCATCGTTCTCGAGCTGGCGGCGCACGACGATGAACGACTTGTCATCCAGGTTGTCAATGCGCAGCACGCCGGCCAACGGGGCGGGGGTCACGTCCAGGCCGGCAGTCTTGCTGAACGGCACGGGCTTGTTCATGCCTGGACCTGCACTCGCGGCCTCGACCTGGGACACCGGAATGACGCTGGCTCCGCGCTGGAAGTTGACCAGCAGCAAGTAGTCCTCTTTCTTGCCCTTCTCAGTCATCGAGTAGGAGACCAGGCCGGCTGGCGTGTTCCCATAGCCCATTTCCGCGATCGTCTTGCCGCGCACATGCGCGCCGTCCTTGAGGTCCTCGAGCGGGATGGTGACGATGGGGGTGCAGGTGTAGGCCGCGACGAGATAGGGCTTGCCGCCCCAGGTCGCAAAGCTCAATGCACGGATCGGCGCACGCGTCTCGATCAGGTTGTGGCCAGTGTGGTAGATCTCGACGGATGTCGTCGACTGCTTCGAGTCGAACGGATACTTGACCCGTCGCAATGTCGACGCGAAGTCCTGGTTGGACAGGCCCGCGACGAAGACCTCTCCGTTGTGCCACTTCATGTCGGTGACCGTGAAGCTTCTCTCGGGTATCTCGTTCCAGAACTCGGATTTCGCGGAGGGCGCGTCGCCAAGCTCGGTGAACGTCGACTTTGCCGCCTTCAGATCGATGCGGCGGGCCTTGCGGTCGTTCGTCACCACGATCAATGCCGGCTTCTTCTCCGCGCCATAGCTGATCGCGACGTAGGCCTGCGCCGTCCCAGGCCGCAGGACCATGTCTTCAATCGTCACCCTGGCGCCCCCGACTTGCCGGGACAGGATCGACTCGAGGTCGAAGATGTTGAAGGTCGTGCCGGCGGGCACCTGCTGGGCCGGTGCAAGCGTGATGGCATGGACGCGCGCGGCCTTCCAGTCGGCGACGAACAACACGTTGTCCGGTCCGATGGCAAGCCGCGAAACGGACTTGATGTCAGCCGCAGATGCATTGACGGCAGCAATGAGGCTGCAAGCGGCGGCGATGGTGAAGTGACGCATGGTGATTCCTTTGATGAGACGATGTGGGAGATGGAGGCGGTGTCGTGTTTTGTCGATCCGATGCTAGGCATCTCGATGTCAATCAGGTAGTCGGGCGAAGTTCAACGAAGAGTTGATTGGACGGAACCAATCGCCGAGCCGCTCGATAGCGAGCGCATGTCTATGCCGCGATCGCGAGCTGTCCAAGGGACGCCGTATGACGACTGCGGATCTGCAACGTCATGTGGTCGATGAAGACTCGGATGCGCGATGGAAGCTGCCGTCGACTCGAGTAGCAGACGTGGTGGCCACGATCGTCCGGCTCGTATTGCTCCAGGCAGCTCACGAGCTGTCCGCTTCGCAGGTGGTCGTTGACCTGGTAGTCGGCCAACTGCGCCAGCCCCTGGCCATCCAACACGGCCTGCAGCACCACGTCGTCGTCGTTGAACGTGTTGCGCGCCGGCGGAAGCATCCGTTCCACCCGGCCGTCGACCTTGAATTCCCAATCGCTGATCCGTCCCGAGGGCAAGCGGAGATGGACGCATCGATGATGTGCAAGCTCGTCGAGCGTGCGGGGGAGACTGCGGGTGCTCGCATAGGCTGCCGAGGCACAGACCAGCGTGCGCATCGGCATCAATTGCTTTGCAACGAGCTGGCTGTCCTCCATTCGACCATTGCAGAAGGCCACGTCGATGCGGTCGGCCACGAAGTCGCGTCGTGCATCGTCCAACAGCAGTTCGATCGAAATCTCCGGATGAAGCGCGTTGAAACCTTGGAGCAGCGGCGCCACGACCCTGCGGCCGAACGCGACGGTCGAACTCACGCGCAAGTGGCCTTGCGGCGGTCCCTGGCGAAGGTCTCGCATGTCGTCCAACGCTTGGGCGATGTGGGCGACACCTGGCTGGCAACCGGCGAGAAAGAGCTGGCCTTCGCTGGTCAGGGACGTGTTGCGGGTCGTTCTGTGGAACAGTCGAATTCCGAGCTGGGTCTCGAGTCGTTGCACATTGCGGCTGACCGCCGACCGGCCAATACCCAGGCGGTCGCCTGCCCGGGCGAAGCTTCCCTCTGTCGCCACCGCGATGAAGGCAAGAACACCTGAATAACTTGTGGCAAAGCTTGATGCCAGACCATCGTTGCCGTCGCCCTGAGGCAAGAGTGCGAAGGTGGTCATGCCAGGCGCCTTACCAGGGGCCACTGCAGCTCATAGCCGACGGCCGCTCGCGCATACAGGTAGTTGGCCCGCGAGCGATCGCTCAACTCATCCATGTTGACATGCCCCAGTGCATCGCACGGGAAAGCGAACCCGCAGCCGACGTCTGCCAGCGGGCAGTAGCGAAGTTCATATTGCTCTGTTGTGCCTGCCACCACCGCTGGGGGGCGGGCGATGGCAGGCACGTCGCGAATACTGTTGATGTGTTGCATTCGGATCTCCTGTTTGGACAGATCCAGTTTCTGTCTCGATGGAGCCCCGGGCAAGTTATGTGGTGCTAAGGCGTGTTATGCATCAGCTCGCTACTTCAGCGTGATGAGATAGGCCACGATGTCGGCTCGCACCTTGGCATCGGCTACGCCGGCGAACGGCATCGCGTTGCCAGGAATGGCCTGCTGAGGATGTGCGATGAAGTCGTTCAGTGAAGCGGCGTCCCAGGTCTTGGCGACAGCCTTCATGGCCTGGCTGTAGCGAAAGCCCGAGACACTGCCGGCCCCGCGACCGAGCACGCCTTGCAGGCTGGGCCCGACGCCGTTGTTGCCCTCGACCGAGTGGCAGGCGGAACACTGCGCGAACGACGTCTTGCCGGCGGCGGCATCCTGTGCCGACGCCGTGGTGCCGGCGAAAAGCAGCGCTGCGCATGAAAGGACCTTGATCGATTGATGCATGGGTGACCCTGTGCTGAAGAGAGGTGATTGAATGGCGCGAGAACGTGTCAGAACATGACGACGCCCGCGCTGCGAGTTGGCGACGACGTCGCCGTCCACGGCGATCGGCCATGAAATGTGTCGGAAGAACGAATCCCGGCGCCGAGCCGGATGCTCAGGAGGTCTCGACGCGAACGGAGCTCTCGATTCCCTGTCGAACCAATTTGGTGTACGGGCAGATTCGTTCCGTTTCGCGAACCAACTTCTCGGCGAGTGCACGCTCGATGCCCGGCAGCCGGACCACCAGGTGTGCCGTGAGACTGTGCCGCCCGTCGACCGGATCGTTTCCGAAGGTCACCGTGACTTCGACGGACGAGTCGCGCAGGACGATGTGGTGACGCGCGGCAAGGAGATTGACGGCGCCGTGAAAGCACGCGCCATAGCCCGCGGCAAACAGCTGCTCGGGATTCGTCCCCCCGCCGGGCCCACCCATGGCGGTCGGCAATCGCAGGACGATGTCCAGCGCTCCGTCGTCCGACTTGACGACACCGGAGGCGCGTCCGTGCTCGGCCTCGCCTCCGGTGACCTTCACGGTCGTGACATACAGGGGATTGAATTCCGACCCTCTATACGCGTCCAACAGAGATGTGGACGGTGGACTCAACTTTGGCATGGCTTGCCTCTCGATACTTCTTGCTGCGCTGCCGGCACCCTTGGCGTCTGCAGAGGATGCCACCCGCCCGTCGCCTCGTCGCGTAGCTGGTCGGCATGTCGCGGGGACGCCGCGCCGACGTGGGTTGTCCCGTGCACGAACGGATGGAAAGTGCACGCCCCTTTACAGCTGCCTCGACGAACTGACATCCGTCATCTTCGTTGCGACGGGCGGGGAGCAACCATTGCCGCCTCACTGCGGCCTGTTCTGCTGAGCGAGCCAGGACTCCAATCGCATGGTGCCGATGCGAGCGCCCTCCGCCGGCACCAATGACTCGTCATTGAGCGCGACGCCGAAGTAGAGTGCCTTGGGGTCCGCGACGACCGCTCGTGGATCGCCGACGTGCTGCAGGTAGCGCTGGACGAGCGTCGTCATGGGGAGTCGCTCCGGGCCTGCGATCTCCACCGTGCCATAAAGGGGCTTGGACAGTGCGACGTCCGCGAGGGCTGCCGCGACGTCGTCCGAGGCAATGGGCTGCATCAGCGCGGGTGACAGGTGGATCGCCTCGCCCTTTTCTGCCGACTTGGCGATGCTGCCCATGAATTCGAAGAACTGGGTCGAGTGGACGATGGTGTATGGAATGGGCGAAGACTTGATCAAGTTCTCCTGGACCAGCTTGGCGCGAAAGTAGCCGCTGGCAAGCAGGCGTTCCGTACCGACCACGGACAATGCGACGTGGTGCTTCACGCCGGCAACTTCCTCGGCCGCCAGAAGATTCTTTCCCGATGTCTGGAAGAACTCGAGCACTGGCTTGTCTTCGAACGACGGGGAGTTCGCAACGTCGACGACGATCTGCGCGTCCACCAGGGCTTCGGCCAGGCCTTCGCCGGTGATGGTATTCACACCAGTGTTGGGTGACGCGGCAAGCACGGTGTGGCCGCGGCTCCTGAGGGCGACTGCCAGCTTCGAACCGATCAGGCCTGTGCCACCAATGATGACGATCTTCATGTGGATTCCTTGATGATGATGATTGGGGAGAGACGGGTCAGGGCACCAACGTCAAGATGGGGGCGTCTTTGGCCTTGACGAGGAACACCACGAGCTTGGCCGACTTGGTCTTGCTTGCATTGCGGCCGACGACGTGCACGTCGGTGGGACCTTCGTAGAAGCCCTGGCCGGCGTGCAGCGTGACGGGCTGTCCGCCGCGCACCTGCATCACGACGGAACCCTCTTCCACGTAGACGAACCCATGCGCGTCATGACGATGGGCTTGGTCGGCGCTTCCCGGTGGATAGGTCACCCTCAGCAGGAGTCCCTCCTTTCCGGGCAGATCCCCTAGCTCTTTGGAGATCACCTGCTGCACGTCTGCCTGAGGTGCAGCGGGGTGCGCGGACGCGCCTGCGAGCGCGCCGAGCGAGAGCGCGACGACCATGACGAGCGACTCAATGGGTCCTCTGGTGGACTTCGCGATGAGTGCTGGCGACTGCTGCGTGTCGATGATGCATTGAGGCATGAGGGCTTCCTGGAAAGGTGATGGATGACGCACGTTCGATGCGAGACGTGTCGGTTGAATCCTAGGAGACGTTGTCCCAATGCAGTAGCCACGCAGCACGGACCAGTCTGTTGACCTGATGGAACCAATCGTGACTTGAGCGTCGGTGTCGCGCGACCTTGGTGAGCCGTGTGCAACACCGTGGTTCGCCGTGCAGGTTTAGCCCTGGGGGTACCGGCTGCCTAGGATTCGACGAACCGCGCGCTACCCCTGGCAAGGTCAACGCGTCGCAGGGTTGCGCGAACACCACCGTCATCCAAACCAAAGGAGGTCCTCGTGACAAAGGCAGTGATGGCACTTTTCTCGATCGAGCATGGCAAGGCAGCCTATTGGGCGGACTTCGCCATATACGGTGCAGCAGTCGCACTCTTGATGACCCTGCTGTCGGTGTTCGCGCCGCACGTGCATTGGATGCATCTTGCGGTGCTCGCAATGCTTGGCGCTGGCGCTGGCGCGTGGACGCTGATCGAATATGTGGTGCACCGCTTTGTATTGCACGGTCTCGAGCCGTTTCAACGCTGGCATGCCGAACATCATGAGCGGCCGACGGCCCTGATCGGGACCCCCACATTGATCAGCGCATCGTTGATTGCCTCACTCGTCTTTCTTCCCATGCTGTTGACTGCGGGGCTTTGGTCGGCCTCGGCACTGACGCTGGGTGTGACGGCCGGCTACCTGGCCTATGCCTTGGTGCACCACGGCACTCATCACTGGCGCTCCCGCGGACCATGGATGACGCGTCGCAAGCGCTGGCACGCACGCCACCACCACTTGGCGGCCTGCTATGGCGTCTCATCCTCCTTCTGGGACAAGGTGTTCGGCAGCACGGGTGCTCGGAGCTCACGCCGGTTGATCGACGCGCGCCGCAAGACTGCCATCGAGAGCGATCTCGCTGGCCCGCGAATCCAGCCGTCGGTCGTTCAACGCGCTGAGGGTGCATTGGTGACTTGCGATCAACGCTGTGGTCCTGGTGCGAGATCTAGTGCCCGCGATGGGTGGCACCTACGATTTGATCGTCCATTCACCACCACCAAGGAATCGCCATGACTCAGCGCAGCAACTACATGAAGCAGTCCCCCGAGCTGTTCAAGAAGTTTCTCGAGTTCTCCAACTTGCTGCCCAGCAGCAGTATCGAGCAATCGACCGCTGCCATCGTGTCCATCCGCGCTTCGCAGCTCAATGGGTGCGCGTTCTGTGTCGACATGCATGTCAAGGAAGCCAGGATTCATGGCGAGCGTGAGCTGCGGCTGCACCACCTCGCTGTTTGGTCCGAGTCGCCGCTGTTCAACCCGCGCGAACGCGCCGCGCTTGCCTGGGCAGAAATCCTCACGAGGCTGCCGCAGGGCGGTGTGCCGGACGACGTCTACGACCGCGTTCGCACGCAGTTGTCGGAAAAGGAACTTTCGGACCTGACCTTCCTGGTGATGTCCATCAACGGATGGAATCGGGCCAGCATCGCTTTCAGGTCCGTGCCTGGCGAGTACGACAAGGTCTACGGCCTCGACAAGGCCAACCTGAGCTAGGCGAAGAAGCTGCGGCGCCGCTCGTGTCGATCGATTCGTCGCGCGCAATTGACGCAATTGAAGATGCACGGAGTACTCCAGTGACCAACACCCACAGCAATTCGAGCAGCGAGGTCGCACCACCGGGCGTGATGCGACAGCGAAGGCTGGCCGGCTACCCATGCGTGGTGGCGGTCTCGCTGCTATGCGCGTGCGCGCACATTCCCGACATCGGCACGCCTGCTCAGCCGCGGCCTGTCGACGCGCTCGCATCCGCCCGCAGCTTCGATGCGTCGGCCGGCGAGTGGCCGACCAGCCAGTGGTGGCGATCCTTCGGCGATCCGCAACTCGATCAGTTGGTGGCGCAGGCGCTGGCCTCGGCACCGACTCTCGAACAGGCCGCCGCGGGCTTGCGCGAAGCGGCGGCCAGAGCGGGGATGGCGCAAGCTGCCAGGCTGCCCAGCCTGAGTCTGGACGCCGCGGCCGACGAGCGCAAGCTGACCTACAAGGGAATCTTCCCCCGGAGTGCCGTGCCTCGCGGCTGGAACGATTTCGGCCGCGTTGCGCTCGACTTCTCGTGGGAAATCGACTTCTGGGGCAAGAACCGAATGGCCCTGGAAAGCGCGATTTCGGAGGTGCGGGCACGCGAGGCTGAAAACGCGGCGGCGCGTGTCCTCGTGACCACCACCGTGGTGCAGGCCTACGTGCAACTGCAAGACTTGTTCGTCCAGTTGGACCTTGCGCGCGAAGCGTCGGAAACGGTTCAAACGTCCGAGCATCTGGTCCGTCGACGCTTCGCGGAAGGCCTGGAGACTGAAGCCGTGCTGGAGCAGGCCCGGGCACGATCGAACCAGGTGACCGCCGAGCAGGCCGAGGTCGAAGAGAGGATGAGCTTGGCACGCGACGCCTTGGCCGCGGTCGCCGGCCAGGGACCGGACCGCGGTCTTCAGGTCAGCCGGACAAACCTTTCAGTGAGGCGTCCCTTCGGCCTGCCGACGGCGCTTGCCGCCGACCTCGTTGGCCGCAAGCCCGAAGTCGTCGCAGCACGCTGGCGCGTCGAGGCAGCGGCCAAGCGCATTGGCGTCGCGAAGACGGCCTTCTATCCGAACGTGAACCTTGTCGCCTTCGCCGGCTTCGATTCGCTTGGCTTGAAGAACCTTGGCGCGTCGGGTTCCGATACAGGCAGTTTCGGTGCCGCGATCCACCTCCCGATCTTCAATGGCGGTCGACTGGCTGCGAACTACCGCGTCACGAGCGCGCAGTACGACGCGGCCGTCGCAGCGTATGACGCCGCGCTGATCCAGGCCCTGCGCGAGACGGCCGATGCGGCGCACAGCCTCCAGGCACTGGACGCTCGCTTGCGGCCGACCCAGGCGGCGCTGGCCAGCGGCGAAAAGGCCTATCGACTCGCGCGACGGCGCTACGAGGAGGGCCTGGCGGATTTTCAAAGCGTGCTGACGGCACAGGACGCTGTCCTGCAGATCCGCCGCGCGCAAGCAGCGCTGCGTGCTCGAGGCGCATTGCTCGACATCGCACTGATCAAGGCCTTGGGCGGCGGCTTCGAGACCGACCCGCAAACACAAGCACAGGTGGCCCCATGAACGACATTACTTCGCTGCGCACTATGGCCGCACTCGCGGCCGTCCAGGAGCCGACTTCCAAGCGCAAGCGCTGGCTCGCAACCTACGCAGCCGTACTTCTTCTTTTGGGTGGCGCCTACGCTGCATGGCGTCTCTTCTTCGCGGTTCACTCCGTCTCTACCGACAATGCCTACACCGCCGTCGAGGTCGTGCAGATCACGCCGCTCGTCAGCGGTCCGGTCAAGAAGGTCAATGTCGTCGACACCCAGGCGGTGCATGCCGGCGACGTGCTGGTGGTCCTTGACGACACCGACACACGCCTTGCACTGCTGCAAGCCGAAGCGCAGCTTGCGCGGGCGAAGCAGCAGGTGCGGCAACTCTGGGCCAACGACCTCAGCCTGGCAGGGCAGGTGGACTTGCGCGGTGCGGAGCGGCGCGCCGCCGAAGCGGATCTCGCGAAGGCACAGGCCGAACTCGACAAGGCGAACACCGATGCCAAGCGCAGGCGCAACCTTGTCGAGGAGGGCGCTGTGTCTCGGCAGGACTTGACCGACGCTGAGACGCGCCTGCGTGCGGCGCAGGCGACCATGAGCCAGGCAGATGCGCGCATCAACGCCTCCAAGGCAGCCAGCGTGGCCGCGATCGGAGCGCGGCAAGCCAACGCCGCATTGGTCGGCGACAGCGAGGTCGACAAGCATCCGGACGTGCTTGCCGCTGCAGCCCGGTTGACGCAAGCGCGCGTCAACCAAGAGCGCACCGTCATCCGCGCCCCCGTCGACGGAATCATCACGCAGCGCACGGTGGATGTCGGGCATCAGGTGAGCGCCGGAACGCGGTTGATGAGCGTCGTTCCAGTGGCGCAGATCCATGTCGATGCCAACTTCAAGGAAGCCCAGTTGCGTGACGTCCGTCAAGGGCAACCCGTGCGGCTTACGTCGGACCTCTATGGGAAAGACGTGGTCTACGACGGCTGGATCGATGGCGTTGCGGGCGGCTCAGGCTCGGCTTTCGCGGCAATCCCGGCGCAGAACGCGACCGGCAACTGGATCAAGGTCGTGCAGCGACTGCCCGTGCGCATCCGCATGGACCCCAGGCAACTGGCCATGCACCCATTGCGCGTGGGACTGTCGATGACGGCCACTGTGGGTCTGGACAGCGAGCCGCAGGAGCACCGCACCAGCACTGCGGCAGTAGCGCCATGAGGACGACCGTGCCCGCTGCGCTCGATGGGCGAGCGCTCGTCTTTCCGGCGATCGTGCTGTCGCTCGCGAACTTCATGGTCGTGCTGGACACCACGATCACCAACGTTGCGTTGACGACCATCTCCGGCGACCTCGGCGTCTCGACCACGGAAGGGACCTGGATCATCACCGCCTACGCGGTGGCCGAAGCCATCACCGTGCCATTGACAGGGTGGCTGGCAAAGCGCTTCGGGCAGGTGCGTCTTTTCACGTGGTCCGTGCTTGCATTCGTTGCGTTCTCGACCTGCTGCGGGCTTTCGCGATCGATGGGCATGCTGGTTCTCTTTCGAATTCTCCAGGGCCTCGCCGGCGGGCCGCTGATTCCGCTGTCCTCGACGCTGATGCTTGCGGTGTTTCCGAAGAGCAAGGCAAACATCGCGCTCGCGCTGTGGGGCATGGTGACCGTCGTAGCGCCGATCTTCGGGCCAATTCTGGGCGGACTCATCTCGGACAACTGGAGTTGGCCCTGGGTCTTCTACATCAACATTGCCTTCGGACTGTTCGTGTTTCTCGGTACGCGACGCGTCCTGGGCGCGTACGAGACGCCGCCGGTTCGTAGCCGCATCGACGGCGTAGGACTGGTGCTGCTGGTCATCTTCGTGACGGCTTTCCAGGTCATGATCGACAAGGGGCGCGAACTCGACTGGTTCGAATCGAACCTCATCGTCGCGAGCGCGACGGTCGCTGCTGCATCGCTGGTGCTGCTCGTCATCTGGGAGCTGACAGACGCTGCGCCCGCGTTGGATCTGTCCGTATTCAAGTCGCGAAATTGGCTGGCGTCGACCTTGTCGTTGAGCCTGATGTTCGGCATCTTCTTCGGCAACATCGTCCTGACGCCGCTGTGGCTGCAGCAGCAACTGGGTTACACGGCGACCTGGGCCGGCTACGCAACCGCACCGATGGGGTTGCTCGCCGTCGCGACGTCGCCCCTCGTCGGGCGCCTGCTCTCGAAGGTGGACGCCCGGTGGATCGTCAGTGTTGGCATGGGCGTTCTTGCGGCGTCGTTCCTGATGCGCTCGCAACTCACGACCCAGGCCGACTACATGTCGGTGGCCATCTCGATGTTCGTGCTCGGCGCCGGTATTCCGGCTTGCATCATCTGCCTGACGTCCCTCGGCGTGTCCGACCTGCCGCACGACAAGGTCACGAGCGGCTCCGGCCTGCAGAACTTCCTTCGCATCATGTCTTCGGCGGTCGGGGCATCGCTCACGCAAACCTACTGGGAACACATGACCAAGTTCAGTCGCGCGGAAGTGGTTGGCGCGATGAACCCGTTGAACGCTGGTGCGATTGCAGAGGGTGCCAGTCGATTGCTGGGGTCGGCGTCGAGTGCCATCGCATTGTTTTCCCGCCAGGTCGATGCGCAGGCGGTGATGCTCGCGACGAATGATTTCTATGCCATGGCGACCGTCCTGATGCTCGGCTCGATCGGTGTCGTCTGGCTCATCAAGCGACCGAAGGGTCCGCTCAAGGCAGTGTCCCACTGAGGGGCTCCCCGCCGCTCCATTCACGTCAACACTTTTCGCACCATTGAGGAAGCACTCATGAACCTCCCACATGCCAACCTTGCCCTCGACGATCGCGCGATGGCTCGCCGCCGCCTGCTGCAGTTCCTTGCGGGCAGTCCATTGCTGGCCGGCTCCGCGGCACCGAGCCTGGTCGCCGCCTTGTCGGCGACGTTCACAGGTGGCGCCTCGGCGCAAAGCTTCGACGCGCTTCGTGCCATGACACGCAAGGTCGGCGAGATCATCGAATCGCCCGAAGACGCGCTCAACGTGATGGACTTCGAGCCCGCGGCGCGAAAGGCGCTGCTTGCCAAAGGCGAGCCGACGCACTGGGGCTACTTGGCCACCGGCGTCGATGACGACGCCACCCTGCGCGCGAACCATGACGACTACAACAAGCTGCGAGTCAAGGCGCGGCGGCTGATCGACGCACGCAAGATCGACACGCGGATACGTCTGTTCGGCGCTGAGTACGCGAGCCCGATCTTTCTGTCGCCCGTGGGCAGCCAGGGTGCGTTTCATCCGGAAGCCGAGGTCGCGGTGGCGCGCGCGGCCGGCGCCAAGAAGCAGTTGATGGTTCTGTCGACATCGAGCAGTTCGTCTGCTGCCGATGTGGCCAAGGCGCACGGAGGGCCCATCTGGTTTCAGCTCTACCCCACCGATGACTGGGAGGTGACACGTGCGCTCATCAGGCAGGCCGAAAGGGCCGGGGTGAGTGCCATCGTACTGACGGTGGATCGGCAGGGCGGACGCAACACCGAGACCTTGTTCCATTTCCGCCGGCAGGACGATCGGCAGTGCGTCACATGCCACGCCGGGGGTTTCAAGAACGAGGTTTCGCGCAAACCGGCGTTCAACGACATCGACGTATCGCGCGTCACCAACCTGTACGGGACCGGCATGACCTGGGACTTCGTGGCAAAGCTGCGTGCCGAGACGAAGGCGAGAGTCGTGCTCAAAGGCATCATGACCGGCGACGACGCTGCACGAGCGGTCAAGGCGGGCGTCGATGGCGTCATCGTCTCCAACCATGGGGGCCGCGCGGAGGAGAGCCTGCAATCCACGATCGGCGCGCTGCCCCAGGTCGTCAAGGCCGTCGGCGGCAAGATCCCGGTGTTGGTGGACGGCGGAGTACGCCGCGGGACCGATGCCTACAAGGCCTTGGCCCTGGGCGCGACGGCGGTCGGAATCGGTCGACCGTACTGCTGGGGACTTGCTGCGTTTGGAGAGCCGGGCGTTGCCGCGGTGCTCGCGATTCTGCAGCGGGAGTTCGAGACCATCATGCGACAAGCCGGTGCGACCGGGCTCAGGGAGATTACAACCGCGACGGTCATGGCCGGTGCCGAGTTCGCCTTGCGATAGTCATCACTCGATCAAAGTAAACGTCTAGATGACACTGGCTGCGTTGTAGTTTGTCCATGGGGGAGCGATCACAGGTGGCGCGCCGCCCGCCGCGCGTGCAACTGTGCGTCTCGCGCGCGGGCGGCGTCCTTCGGTGCCGCCGCCGACGGACAGCCTTGGTGGATGCGGGGCGCAGGGCAGGAGGTGGCCGATCAGCTTAACCCTCGGGTGGTGCCAATCCCACTAAGCCATCGGCTACGTGCGGCCCGAGTGTCAAGCCTCCTTTGGCGGCCTGGAGCTGACGGTAGCGAGTGGCTTCCTAGAGCGGTGCCGGCGACTCCTCAAGACTGAAGTGAGACATTCGCAGTCCGCGCCTGAACGACAGCGATCGACATCACCGGTCACTCGGCGAGCGATGCCTCGAGTGACGGCTGGACCTCCTGCAGCTGACGTCCATGGGAAGCTGACCAGAGGACGCCGTCCGAATGACTGCTTGCGCCTGAGGCGAGCACGCGCTGCCGACCCGTCGCCGACATAGAGGGACGCTTCTAGAAGCGCCCCAATGTGTTCCTCCTTGCCGTGCAGCAGATCGGCGACTTGCTTCACATCGGCTTCATTGGCTGGCGTGGTGGTGACCGTGTGGACGAGGCGATGGCGCAGGCAGCGCCTACAGCGCGGGCACAGCGCTCAGCGGCCGCAGACCACCCGGCAGCGCCGCGCGACACAACGCTTCCGCGAAGAAGAAGTCGCCGAACATCGTCGCGCTGTCGACACCCTCGTTGTGCGGCTTCGAATAGCAAGAATGCCTCAGCAGTCCGCGGTGGCTCGCGTCGTCGGCGAATTCCTCGCGGCACAGCCCTTCGAGCATGGCCAGGCCGTGCTGCGTCCAGCGTGCCCCGCTGTCGGCATTCGGGTGCAGGCGACCCAGTTCCAGCAGTGCCGACGACACCGCGGCCGCCGCGGCCGTGTCCTTGATCTGAGCGTCGGCGCCGGTGGCGTCGAAGTCCCAGGGCGGCACGATGCGGCCGTCGAGCCGCTTCAGGTAGTAGCGGGCGAGCCGCTCGGCCAACGCCAGGTATTCGCGCTTGCCGGTCTCGCGCGCTGAGTGCACATAACCGTAGATCGCCCAGGCCTGCCCGCGCGACCATGCCGATTCGTCGCCCGCGCCCTGGAAGGTGTAGCCGCGCAGGCGCTCGCCACTGGCCACGTCGTACTCGACCGCGTGATAGGTCGAGTCATCCGGCCGGACGAAGGACTGCGCTGTCATCGCAGCATGCGCGTCGGCGGCCAAGCGGAAGCTCTCATCCCCGCTGTGGTTCGATGCCCAGTAAAGCAGCGAAAGATTCGCCATGGTGTCGATGGCCGAGCTGCGGCGGCCGCGCGGGTCCTCCATCGGGCCCCACGACGCCAGGTAGGCGCCGCGGCGGGTCGTGACGATGCGGGCGCGCAGCTTGTCGGCCGCCTGCAATGCGATGCCGGCATACCAGCGGTCGCCGGTGATGTGAAAGCCCGGGATCGCGCTCGAGTCGAAGATGAATCCGATGTCGTGCGTGTTCGGGTCTTCGGCACGCTGGGCCACCAGGCGCATGCGCTCGCGCGCCCAGACGAGGTATTTCTGATCTTTCGTCTGCAGATACGACGCGAACAGCAGGCCGACCCAGAACCCGCAGAGCCAGTTGCCATGGCTCCAGGCCTCCCCGGTGTAGCCGGCAGACAGCGACGCCGGCAGGCGGACCCAGGACCCGTCGGGCGCAGTCACGTGCGGGAACTCGACGCCCAGCGTGGGTTCGTCCTGCGCGACCTTGGTCGCCATCGTGTCCAGCGTGCGGGAAAACAGCTTCAGCTGGGAAGGCGTGGCGTGCGCATGATTCGGCGCTTCGATCGTCATGAGGTCGGTCTCCTGGGTTCGATTCAGGCGCCTGCGGATCACCCGAGGCACAGGAAAAAATTCTAGGAGGGCGACCCCGCGGGCCGTTAGGACGAAGCGCGGCTTGTCTTGGACTTTTCTGCGCGTGGCTCGAGCCCCCACGCTCACTGCGTTCGCTGCCCCCCGAGGGGACTGGCCTCCCTTGGGGCGGCCCTGCGGGAGGCCTCAGCTCGTGAGCTTGCTCAGGCTCTGGCGGAACTCGAGCGGCGAGCGGCCGGTGTGCTTCTTGAACGCACGGCTGAAGTAGGCGGGGTCCTCGAAGGAGAGCCGGTCGGCCACTTCGGCCACGCTGACCTCGGAATGAAGCAGCAGGCGCTTGGCTTCGAGCATCACTCGCTCACGGATCAGCTTCGCCGCCGTCGTCCCGGTCGCGCGGCGCACCGCTTCGTTGAGCGAGCGCTCGTTGACGCGCAGCATCTGGGCATACTCGTTCAGCTGCTGCACCGTGCTGTATTCCTTCTCGAGCAGGCTCTTGAATCGGCGCGCAAGGAACAGGCTTCGCGATGCAGGGTCGGCGCCCACGCCCGGCTCGGCCATCCGCGACGCCTTCATCAACAGGATGTAGAGGTAGGAGCGGATCATGTCGGCCCAGCCGCTCTGGTCGCTCACGTATTCCTCGCCGATGGCGTTGAGCGTCTCGAGGAGGCTGTGCGCCTGCGCTTCGTCGAGGTACAGCGCCTGCACGCTGTTGTCCAGATCGTAGATCGGCAGCTCGCTCAGCATGTTCTTGTTCTGCAGCTGCAGCACGAAGAACTCGGCGCTGAAGTTGATCGTGAAGCCGACCGTGTCGTCCGACAGCACGAAGTCGTGGATCTGGCCCGGCGCCATGAAGAACAGCGTCCTCGGCTTCACCTCGTACTTCACCGAATCGATGATGTGGTGGCCGGTGCCGTGCTCGACCCAGTCGATCTGGTAGAAGTCGTGCCGGTGCGGATACGGCAGCGTCGACATCAGGTTCTGCAGCGGCGCGAGATGGAAGTCGAGCGACTTGATCTGGGAACCGTAGTCGAAGTTCTCGATCTTGAAGATCGGCAGGCGGCAGCAGGAAATGCCATGCATCGGTGGGTGGATCAGGTGACGGCGGACTCCAACCGACTATAGGCCTCCACTCATGCCCCTTCGCGCATCCCGTCGATCAGCCTCGGCACGCCGAGTGCGTTCTCATCGCCCAGGGCCGGTGGCAACAGCTCCGCCGGCATGTCCTGATAGCACACCGGGCGCAGGAAGCGCTCCATCGCCAAGGCGCCGACCGAGGTGGTTCTTGCGTCGGACGTCGCGGGGAATGGTCCGCCATGGACCATCGCGTACGACACTTCGACGCCGGTCGGAAAGCCGTTGAAGAGGATACGGCCGGCCTTGCGCTCGAGCACTGGCAGCAGGCTGCGCGCATCGGCGTGGTCGCCGGCACCCAGATGCGATGTTGCGGTGAGCTGGCCTTCGAGGTGCTCGGCGACGGCGCGCATCTGCGCGATGTCGCTGCAGTCGATCATCAGTCCGGCCGGCCCGAAGATTTCCTGCTCCAGCTCGGGTTGTGCGAGCAGGCGACTCGCAGGGCTTTCGAAGAGGGACGCCTGGGCGGCGCAGGCCCGGCCGCCGGACTCCGCCTTGCCGCGCGCCAGTTCGCGAACACCGGCGACGCCTTGCAGGCGCTGCACGCCGCCGGCGTACGCGGCATGGATCCCGGGCGTGAGCATCACGGCCGCTTCCTTGGCCGCCAACGCCGCCGCTGCGGCCGCCTTGAACGCATCGAACCGCGGCCCGGCGATGCCGAGGACCAGGCCCGGGTTGGTGCAGAACTGCCCCGCCCCGAGCACCAGCGAATCGACGAAGGCCTGCGCCAGGCCATCGACCGAGGCGGCGAGCGCACCGGGCAGCAGGAACACCGGGTTGATGCTGCTCATTTCGGCGTAGACCGGGATCGGCTGCTTGCGCGCGTTGGCGGCGCGGCTCAACGCGAGTCCGCCCTGGCGCGAACCGGTGAAGCCCACGGCCTGGATCGCCGGATGCTGGACCAGCGTCTGGCCGATGTCGTTGCCGGCACCGACCAGGAGCGAGAACACACCTTCGTGCAGCCCGCAGGCTTTCACCGCCGCCTGCACGACGCGACCGACCAGCTCAGAGGTGCCGAGGTGGCCCGGATGGGCCTTGACGACCACCGGGCAACCGGCTGCGAGCGCCGAGGCAGTGTCGCCCCCGGCCACCGAGAACGCGAGCGGGAAGTTGCTCGCGCCGAACACTGCGACCGGCCCGACAGCGATGTTGCGCAGGCGCATGTCGGGCCGGCGTGCGGGCAGGCGCGCTGGCTGCGCGCGGTCGATGGTGACGTCCAGCCAGCGGCCCGCGCGCACGACCTCGGCGAACAAGCGGAGCTGGCCGACAGTGCGGCCACGCTCGCCCTCGAGCCGCGCTTTCGGCAGGCCCGACTCGGCCATCGCGCGCTCGACCAGCACCGGGCCCAGGTCGACCAGGCCTTCCGCGATCGTCTCCAGGAATCGCGCACGCTGCTCGGGCAAGGTTTCCCGGTAGCTGTCGAAAGCCTGGGCCGCGAGCTGGCAGGCACGCTCGACCTCGTCCCGGCCCCCGCCACCGAACGCGGGCCCGATGGCCTGCCCCGAGCTCGGGTCGATGGCTTGCAGTTCAGCCTCGCGGCCGCGCACCTGAGTGCCACCGATCAACATCTCGCCAGTGATCTTCAATGGATCCTCCGTTCCGTCAGAACCTGCCGTCGACGAGCAGCCCGCGTGCCGCGAGGTTCGCCATGAATGCGCGCAACCCGAAGCGCCACGGCCGAACCTTGTCGGACGTGTTGACGCGGTTGCGCAAGGCACCGAGCTGCGCGCTGCGGATCGTCACGATGTCGCCCACGCGATGGGTGAAACCCTGGCCCGGCGCGCCGCGGTCCTCGGTGGGCGCGAACAGCGTGCCCAGGAACAGCATGAAGCCATCGGGATACTGGTGGTTGTCGTTCAGCGTCTGCCCAACCAGGTCCTGCGGGTCGCGGCTGATGCGCTTCATCGAGCTCGCGCCGCGCATCACGAAGCCGTCGTCGCCTTCGACCAGAAGCTCGACCTCCTGCGCGCGCACGTCGTCGAGCGAGAAGGTCTTGTCGAACAGCCGGATGAACGGGCCGATCGCGCACGAGGCGTTGTTGTCCTTGGCCTTGCTCAGCAGCAGTGCGCTTCGGCCTTCGAAGTCGCGCAGGTTCACGTCGTTGCCGAGCGCGGCGCCGACGATGCGGCCGCGGCTGTTCACCGCCAGCACGACCTCCGGCTCGGGGTTGTTCCACTCCGACTTCGGGTGGATGCCGATCTCCGCGCCGGTGCCCACCGCCGCCAGCACCGGCGCCTTGGTGAACACCTCTGCATCCGGCCCGATGCCCACCTCCAGGTACTGCGACCACAGCCCCTGCTCGATCAGCAGGGCCTTCAGCTTCGTCGCCTGCGCCGAACCGGGGACGATCGCGGCGAGGTCGCCACCGATCAGCGCGCGGACTCGGCTGCGCACCTCGACGGCGCGCCTCGCGTCGCCACGCGTCTGCTCCTCGATCACGCGTTCGAGCATGCTGGCCGCGAAGGTGACGCCAGCGGCCTTGATCACCTGCAGGTCGCAGGGCGCGAGGAAATACGGCTTGCCTTCGTCGGGCGCCGCCACGGTGTTGGCGAGCACGTCCTCGACGCTGCCGACGCGCCGGCCCGAGCTTCGCTGCACCAGCGAGGCCGGCTCGCCGAGCTCGAGCAAGCTGCTCATCGTCGCGGCGACGGCGCTCAGGTCGTGGACGCCATCGGCACGGATCGCGACGACGGCCGGGCCGGGCGTGGCGCCGGGCAGCCAGGCGCGGCCGACGAGCGTTCCGGCGCAGCCGTCGATGGGAAGGAAGGTCGAGGTATTCATCGGTGTGTCTCCGGGTTCGGGCGAGCCGTCATGCAAGGCTCATCTCCTTGAGGGCCGACAGGCCGCTCAGCACGGCCTGACCGGTCTGCTTGCGCACCATCGTATCCATGATGAGGATCCGCTTGGCGGGCTTCTTGTCCACGACGGTGACCTCGACGGTGATGGTGTCGCCGACGAACACCGGCCCGAGGAAGCGCAGCTCCTGGCCCACGTAGACGAAGCCAGGGCCGGTCAGCTCGGTGTGGGCGGTCGACACGATCGCGCCGGTCAGCAGGCCGTGGGCGACGCGCTGGCCGAACGGGGTCGTGGCGGCGAAGGCCTCGTCCATGTGCAGCGGGTTCAGGTCGCCGCAGAGGTGGCCGAAGGCATCGACGTCGGCGCCCGAAATCGTGCGCGAGAGCGTCTGCTTGCGGCCGGTGGGAATGTCGTCGAAGCCCGGCACCGTGCGCGGGGCGTTGACAAGCTGGAGAGGGGATCGGCGATCGGATTTCATCATGTTGGTCCTAGCGTGCGAGCGAACCGCCGTCGACCGACAGGATCGCGCCGGTCGCGTAGCGGTTGCCCGGCAGGGCGAAATAGAGGGCCGCCTCGGCGATGTCGTCGGGCGTGCCGAGGTAAGGGGTGAGGCGGCGGTTCAGGAACGCGTCCCTCATCGCCTGCGGGTTCGCGTGCCCGGCGATCAGGCGGCTGACCATCGGTGTCTCGACGGTGCCGGGGCAGATGCAGTTGATGCGCACGCCGTCGCCCGAATGGTCGACCGCCATCGCCTTGGTCAGCCCGACCAGCGCCGCCTTGGCAGCGCAGTAGGCGGCGCGGTCCTTGAGGCCTTTCAGGCCGGCTTCCGACGAGATGTTGATGACCGATCCGCTGCCGCGTTCCAGCAGATGCGGCATCGCGTGATGGCTCACGAGGTAAGCCGATGCCACGTTGATGCTGAACACCTGCTCCCATTGCGCGGGCGTCGTGTCGACCACCGTTCCCGGCATCGACAGTCCGGCGTTGTTGACGACGATGTCGAGCGCGCCGAAGCGCTGCAGCACCGCCTGCACGAGGAGGCGAACAGCGTCGTCCGACGTCACGTCGGCGGCGAAGAACTGCGCCGTGCCGCCGGCCTGGTCGATCTCGCGCACCACGGCCGCGCCGCGATCGGCGTTGCGCCCGACCACGGCCACGCAGGCGCCTTCGGCGGCGAAGCGGCGCGCAATCGCGTCACCGATACCGGACGTCGCGCCCGTCACGAGGGCGACCCGTCTTGCCAGCCGCCCCTGGGTCCTTGTGGTCGGCATCACAGCGCCCCCAGGAGCAGTCGGACCAGGTCATCGCGCACCGGCGCGCGCGGGTTCAGACGGTTCAGCCGTTCGATGGTCAGCGAGTTGTCGACGATCGGTTCGATCTGCTCGGCGGTGATGCCGATCTGAGACAGCTTCGTCGGCAGGCCCAGCGTCTCGAGGAGGCGGAAGACATGGGCGATGCCGCCTTGCGCACGGGCCTCGCGCGAGCCTTGTGCGGGCTCGCCGAGCAATTCGCCGATGCGTGCGAACTTGTCCGGCGCGACGACCGCGTTGTATTTCATGCCGTAGGGCAGCAGCAGGCCCACCACTTCGCCGTGCGGCCGTGGCGCGCGTTCGGCCACCGGGTAGGCGACCGCATGCACCCACGACACGCCGGAGTTCGAGAACGCGAGCGCGGAGAAGATGTTGCCGAGCAGCATGTTCGAGCGTGCCTCGATGTTGCTGCCCTGGTGCACCGCGACCGGCAGGTTCTCCGCGATGAGCGCGATCGCGCGCTCGGCGAGCAGGTCGCTCATCGGGTTGCTGCCCTGGTAGATCGGGTCGCCGTCGGCCTCGACGAATCGGTGGTCCCGGCCGTAGTACGCCTCGATCGCCTGCGTCAGAGCGTCCATGCCGGTGCAGGCGGTGATGCAGGGCGGCAGCTTCAGCGTGAGCTCGGGGTCGAGCAGCGCGACGGCCGGCCGCAATTGGTTGTCGGACAGGCCGACCTTCATGTTGAGCTTGTCGTCGGTGACGATCGCAACCGGCGACACCTCGGAGCCCGTCCCGGCGGTGGTCGGTATCGCGATGATCGGCATCACCTTGCCGGGCACCTTGTTCTCGCCGTAGTAGTCCGACGGGTGACCGCCGTGGGTCAGCAGGACCGCGATGATCTTCGCCAAGTCGATGCTCGAGCCGCCGCCGAGGGCGACAAGCAGGTCGGGCTTCGCGGTCGCCAGCTCGTCGCGGCAGGCCAGCACCGAGGCCATGTCGGGTTCGGGCATGGCCTGCGCATAGACCGTCGGGTTGATGTCTTCGGCCTGCAGCACCTGTTCGATCCTGCGCAGCAGGCCGGCCTGGGCGATGCCGGGGTCGGTGATGACCGCGACGCGCTTGGCGCCGAGGCGTCGTACGAGCGCAGGCAGTCGACGGATCGCGCCGCTGCCGAACACGATCTGTCCGGCGCTATTGAACTTCCACGCGTCGATCATTCCGGCTCCTCAGGCGGCACGCGCCAGCGGCTCGGCCATCGGCTTGATGACCTCGGCATTCACGAACGCATCGATCTCGGCGGGTCCGTAGCCCAGCTCCGCCAGCACCTCGCGGCTGTGCTCGCCGACACGCGGCGGCAGGCGCGTCACAGCGGGCGCCTTGCCGTCGTAGCGCACCGGGTGGCTCAGCAGCTTCACATCGCCCGCATCGGGGTGTGCGACGTTCATGATCATCTGGTTGAACGCCACCTGCGGGTCGCGCTCGACCGCGTCGTAGTCGTTGACCGGTGCGTTCCACACGTCGCACTCCTTGAACACCTTCTCCCATTGCGCCGTCGTCCTGCGCAGCATCGCATCGCACACCGCCTGGTGGACCTCGTCGCGCTTGTCGGTCTGGTCCCGGTCGGTGTAGCGGGCAAACGGTTCGGCGCCGAAGGCCTTCACCAGCTTGTCGGCCGAGGTCAGCGAGATCGCGATCCAGCCGTCGCTCGTGCGGTACACGCCGTAGGGCGCCGGATGGAAACGGCTGCCCATGCCGGGCGAGCTGCGCTGCCACAGCGGGCCCTTGTTCAGGTAGTAGGTCAGCGGCTCGATCTGCAGATCGAGTGCGGCGTTGAGCAGGTTGCTCTCGATGAGCTTGCCCTTGCCGGTCTTTTCACGCTCGTACATCGCCGCGACGACGCCGAAGGCCGCGAGCATCGCCGCATGCTGGTCGACGATGGCCGAGCCGACCGGCGTCGGTGGCGCGCCGTCCTCGCCAGACAGCATCGCAAGGCCGCTCATGCATTGCAGCAGCAGGTCCTGGCCCGGCCGATCGAGGTACGGGCCGTCCGAGCCGTAGCCGGTGCACGAGCAGTAGATCAGCCGCGGGTTGATGGCCTTGAGCGTCTCGTGGTCGAGGCCCAGGCGCTTCATCACGCCCGGTCGGTAGTTCTCGATCAACACGTCGGCCTCGCGCACCATGCGCAGCACGATTTCCTTGGCGGCGTCGGTGCGCAGGTCGATCGACAGGCTGCGCTGGTTTCGGTTGGCGAGCATGAAGAACACGCTCACGCCTTCGATGAACGAGTCGAACCCGGCCCAGTGGCGCTCGAAGGCGCCCTTGGGCGGCTCGATCTTGATCACGTCGGCGCCGAGGTCGGCGAGCATCTGCACGGCCGACGGGCCTTGCAGGAAATGAGTGAAGCTGAGGACTTTGACGCCTGCGAACATGGCTTTCTCCGTGGGTCTCATGGGTTCAATTCAGCAGGGCGCGCGAGATGATCATTCGCTGGATCTCCGAGGTGCCCTCGACGATCTCCAGCACCTTCGCATCGCCGAAGGCGCGTGACACCGGGTACTCGCTGATGATTCCGTAGCCGCCGTGGATCTGGATCGCCTGGTGCGCCGCTTCCATCGCGCGCTCGGTCGCGAAGAGCTTGGCCATCGAGGCCTCCTGGTCGAACGGCTGGCCTTCGTCCTTCAGTGCCGCCGCCTGGTACAGCATCAGCCGCGCGGCATGCGTGTGCACCGCCATGTCGGCGAGCTTGAATTGCAGCGCCTGGAAGCTGGAGATGGGCTTGCCGAACTGCGAGCGGTCCTTCATGTAGGCGCTCGAGCGCTCGAGCGAGCCCTGCAGGATGCCCAGGGCCAATGCGCCGATCAGGATGCGCCCGGTGTTGATGGTCGACAGCGTCTGGCGCAGTCCCGAGCCTTGCGCACCGAGCAGGTTGCCTGCCGGCACGCGGCAGTTGTCGAAGAACAGCTCATACGTGCTCGACGCCCGCCAGCCGATCTTCTTCAGCTTCTTGCCGTAGCTGAAGCCCGGCGTCCCGTTGGGCACGATGATGTTGGAGATCTCGTTGCGGCCGTCCGGCTTCTTGCCGGTGACGGCGGCCAGCACGACAGGGCCCGTCACCTCGGTGCCCGAGTTGCTGATGAAGATCTTGGCGCCGTTGATGACCCAGCCGCCGTCGACCAGCGTCGCGCGCGTCTGGATCGCGCCGGCGTCGGAGCCGGCGTTCGGCTCGGTCAGGGCGATCGAGCCGATGCGCGAGCCGTCGAGGATGGGGCGCAGGAAGGTCTCCTTCTGCGCCTCGGTGCCGAAGTTGTTCAGCAGGCTCGCGACCGACGAATTGGCCATCAGCGAATTGGCGACCGCGCAGTCGATGCGCGCGAGCTCTTCGAGCACGATCACGAACGACAGCCACGAGCCACCGCCGCCGCCGTGCGCCTCCGGGTACGGCAGGCCGGTAAAGCCGAGCTCGCCGGACTGGCGCCAGACGTCGTAGGGAAAGCCTTGCTCCTCCCACAGGCTTTCGGAAATCGGCGCGATGTCGCGCTCGGCGAAACGGCGAACCGCGTCGCGGATCATCGTGTGCTCTTCGGTCAACCATGGATGCATTTGGAACTCACTTGAATGCGGTGGATGAGACGCCGGCGTCGCGCGTGGCCTTGGCGTCGCGGCGGGCGAGAAAGCGCGCGAACCCGGCGCGCGCGTGCGGCGCGCTGAAGTTGAGTGCGTAGGTCGCGGCTTCGAATTCGAGGCCCGCATGAAGCGGCATCTCGCCGGCGCGGTTGACGGCAAGCTTGGCCAGCTCGATCGCGATCGGATGGTGTGCCGTCAGCGAGGCCGCGAACTCCAGGGTCTCGGCGCGCAAGGCCTGAGGGTCCGCCACGCGGTTGATGAAGCCGAAGTCGCGGCATTCGTCGACCGTGTAGTGGCGGCCGCACAGCACCATCTCTTTCGCGCGCGTCAGTCCCATCTTGCGCACGGCGAGCTGGGTGCCGCCCCAGCCGGGCATCGTGTCGAGGCCGATCTCGGGGAAGCCGAAGCGCGCGCTGGTCGATGCAACGATGAAGTCGCAGGCGAGCGCCAGCTCGAAGCCGCCCCCGAGCGCATAGCCGTTGACCATCGCGATCGTCGGCTTGGCGAACTCGTGCAGGCGCTTGAAGACGCGGTGGCCGTCGACCATGTCGCGATAGGCGGCCATCGGGTCGAGCGTCGCCAGCAGATCGACGTCGTTGCCGGCCACGAAGGCCTTGCTGCCCGCGCCGGTGATGATGACGGCACGCGTGGTGTCGTCTGCCAGCGCGGCATCGAGCGCGGCGTCGAGCCATCGCATCATGCCGGGCACGAAGGCGTTGAGCTTGTCCGGCCGATTGACGGTCAGCAGGCGCACATCGCCGACCTGCTCGTTCAACAACATTGACGCCGAGGAGTTCATCGCGTCACAGCACCTTGAGGTAGGTGTGTCCGCTCGCGACCACGGTGCCCTTCTGGTTCGTCACGGTGGCCGTGAAGACGCAGGTGTTGCGCTCCTCGTCCTTCTCGCACAGGTCGAGCCGGGCAGTGACGGTGTCCCCGAGGTAGACCGGCGCGGTGAAGGTGATGTCGTAGCGATGCGAGACGGCGCCGGGGCTCGGCGCCTTCGCCGCCATCGTGCCCATCACGGTCGCGAGAAAGCCGACCGACAGGGCGCCTTGCGCGATGCGCTTCTCGAAGCGCGTGGTCTTGGCGTATTCCTCGTTGACGTGCACGCCGTAGAAGTCGCCGACGATGCCGGCGAAGCCGTACACGTCGTACTCGGACACCGTCTTCGCGAACTCGGCGTGGTCGCCGATCGCGTAGCAGTCCATGTGGGGTCGTTTGGCCATGATGTGCTCCGGGTCGTTACTTCATGCCGAGCAGGTCGGGCAGGAAGCGGGGGATTTGCGGGAACGCGATGATCAGCGCGAGGTCGAGCATCAGCGCGAGGATGAAAGGCAGGATCGCCTTCGTCGCCTTCTCCACCGACACCCCGCCGATCGACGCTGCGGTGAAGAGGCAGAAGCCGATCGGTGGCAGGTTGATTCCGATGGCCGAGTTGATCAGCACGATCACGCCGAACACGATCGGGTCGATGCCCATCTGGTTGACCAGCGGCATGAACACGGGGATCACGACGACGATGCTCGAGATCGTCTCCAGCACGGTGTGCGTGGCGATGAGGAACAGGTTGATGAGGATCAGCAGCACCACAGCGCTGGCCGTCAGCAGCAGGAAGTTGTCGGCCACCTTGGCGGGGATCTGCGCCTCGATCATGTAGCGGCCGAGCACGAAGGCCAGGCCGAGCAGGAACGACACCCGGGTCGTGTTGACAGCGGTCTTGGTCAGGATCTCCTTGAAGTGCGACAGGTCCAGGCTCTTGAAGACGAATCGGCTGACCAGCGTCACGTAGACCGCGGCGACGACGCCCGCCTCCACCGGCGTGAAGATGCCGCCGAGGATGCCGCCGAGGATGATCAGCGGCGTGAGCAGCGCCCAGAACGCCTGCTTGAAGGTGCCCCACAGCACCTTGCCCGAGAACGGCACCACCGCGGTGTAATTGCGGCGAACCGCCACCACGTAGTTCACGGCCATGAACGAGATCACCACCAGCAGCATCGGGACGATGCCCGCGATGAACATCGTGCCGACCGACACGTTCGCGGTGTAGGCATAGACCAGCATGCTCATCGAGACCGGCGACAGCAGGCCCAGCGATCCGGCTGCGGACTGCAGGGCCACGGCGAACGGCGCCGAGTAGCCCTTCTTGACCATGCCGGGAATCATCACGGACCCGATGGCTGCCGTGTCGGCGGTGGCCGAGCCCGACAGGTCGGCGAAGAACATGCTCGCGATGATCGTCACGTGACCGATACCGCCGCGGATGAAACCCACCAGCGCCTGCGAGAAATCGATGATGCGCCTGGAGACGCCGCCTGAGTCCATGATGGCGCCCGTCAGCATGAAGAACGGGATCGCCAGCAGGCCGAAGTTGTTGAGGTTGGCGAAAAGCTGCTGCGGAATCACGAGCAGCGGCGTGCCCGTGGATGCCAGCGCGAGCGTCGCCGCCAGGCCGATGCACACTGCAACCGGAACGCCGAGCGCGATGAGGCCCGCGCCAAAACCGAGTGACCACATGATGTTTGTCCTAGATGTGTTCGGGGATCGCGTGTGCGGCGGCGACGCTGTCCTGGCGCACGCCGGGGGCGAGGTGCGAGACGGCGATGCGGACCACCGAGTGCCAGATCAGCAGCGCGCCGCCGACCGGGATCGACAGGTACGGATAGACAATCGAGACCGGCAGCGAGGCCGCCGTTTCCGTGCCCATCATCGAGACCATCTCGCTGCCGTACAGCACGAAGACGGTACCCAGTGCGATCACGGCGGTATCGGTGAGATCCGCGACGATCGGCTGGACAAGCTTGGGCAGCCGGTCGGGGATCGCCCGCACCTCTGGGTGGGCGCGCATCTTCACGCCGGCGGCCGCGCCCAGGCAGGTCAGCCAGACGAAGAGGTAGGAGTCGAACTCCTCCGACCACGCCAGCGAGGCGTGAAGCACGAAGCGGAAGAACACGCCGAGCGCGGCCACCACGACCATCACGGTCAGCAGGCTGCCGCACAGCGCGAGGTTGATCTTCAGGACGAGGTCGTCCAGCCAGGCGAGTCTGCGGGCAATCTTTTCCATGATGGTGGGGTCTCGTGGTGGGCCGGGCCTACTTGGCCGCGGCGGCGCGGGCGGACATGATTTCCTTGTAGTTCGCCGCGCCGTTCGGGATCTTCGCGAGGATCTCGTTGCGCGCCGATTCGGTGGTGGCGGCCCACGCCTTGGCGTCGACGTCCTTCACCTGGATGCCGCGCTTCTTCATCTGCGCGATCGCATCGTTGTACTGGCGGCGGTACTCCTTCAGGTCGAACTGCGCCGCCTCGTGGGCTGCCTCCTGCATCGCCTTCTGTTGGTCCGGCGTGAGCTTGTTCCAGCTCGTCTTGCTGATGGCGAGGACCACCGGGAGGTAGTTCACGTGCGTCAGGTAGTAGTACTTTGCGACGTCGGCGAACTTGTCCTGGATGAACTGCTCGGGCGAGGTGTCCGCGCCATCGACCAGGCCCTGTGACAGGGCCAGGAAGAGCTGGTTGTAGGCAAGCGGCGTCGGGTTCGCGCCGAGGGCCTTGTAGCCGGCGATGTAGCCCGGGCTTTGCATCACGCGGACCTTGAAGTCCTTCAGGTCGGCGAGCGAGCCGACGGGCTTCTTCGCAGTGAACAGGTTGCGCTCGCCGACCGAGATCCAGGTCAGGCCGACCATGTTGGCCGGTTGCATCATGTCGAGGAACTTCTTGCCGACGGGGCCTTGCAGCACTCGGTTGGCGTCGTCCACGCTGTCGAAGAGGTAGGGGATGTCGAAGATCTCCCATTCCTTGATCGTGTTGACGACCGCGGCCTGCGACGACAGCATCAGTTCCTGCGTGCCCGTGCGCAGCGCCTGCGTCATCTGCACCTCGCCGCCGAGCTGCGACTGCGGGAAGATCTGGATCTCGATCTTGCCGTTGGTCTTCTGCTTGACCGCCTTGGCAAATTCGAGCGCCGTCAGCTGGTAGTGGTTGTCGGGGGCCAGCGTGTGGCCGAGCTTCATGACGATCTTGTCGCCCGTCTGGGCCAGCGCGGCGCCGGAAAGTCCTGCCGCCATCAGGCCGGCGACCAGCACGGTACGCAGCGAATACTTCAGGGTCGAGGAACTGTCCACGGTGTCTCCTATCGGGGTTGAATCGAGGTCGGTGCCAGGCAGGGGGATGTGCGCCGATGAGGAGAAGTGTTGGCGAGCTGCCCCTTTCGGCGTTAGGACATGAGTCGGCGGTTCTTGGACTTTTCGACACCGAGGGTTTGCCTCTGAGTGCGCATTTTTTCGGCGCTACAAGCTCACCTGGAGTGGCTGGACTGCTCGTCGATGCGCCTCGATCCCTTGCCCGTCAAGCCCTTCATCGGCGTGGTCGAACTCGGCTTGATGGTCGTCGAGCTGAACGACTGTTAGGAGTCCGCGGCAGAAGCACCACAAGCCGGGCAATAACGGATTCGCGCGTGGAGAGGCTTCGGTAGATTGCCGGACATGGCGAGCTACCTACCGTATGAACCGTTGCAGCAGATGTTGCTGCCCGAGGCGCTGCAGGACTGGCTGCCCGAAGGGAACCTGGCCTACTTCATCAGCGCGCATCTGGCGTGCCTTCGGCTTGCAGCCGCATCGTGAGGACACGTTCAAGCTGTCGAGCGCCCCGATGTTCGTCGACAAGGTGCGCGACATCGTCGGCCTGTACATGAACCCGCCGCTGAAGGCGTTGGTGCTGTGCGTTGACGAAAAGAGCCAGATTCAGGCGCTGGATCGCACGCAGCCCCTGCTGCCATTGGCTCCGGGAATCCCTGAGAGGCGTACCCACGACTACGAGCGTCATGGCACGACCACGCTGTTCGCCGCACTGGACATCGCTACGGGTCAGGTGATCGGTGAACTCCACAGGCGCCATCGCAGCTCGGAGTTCCTGCAGTTCTTGCGCACCATCGAAGCGAACGTTCCCCTCGGCATGGACGTGCATCTGGTGATGGACAACTACGGCACCCACAAGACACCGTCCATCAAGGCCTGGTTCGCGCGACATCCGAGATTCCATGTCCACTTCACCCCGACCTCAGCGTCCTGGCTCAATCAGGTCGAACGCTGGTTCGCCACGCTCACCGAGAAATACATTCGGCGAGGCACACATCGCTCCACCAGGCAACTTGAACAGGCCATTCGCAAGTACCTCGATCTGAACAACGCCAATCCCAAGCCGTTCGCATGGACGAAGACCGCCGATGACATCCTTGCGACCGTCGAGCGGTTTTGTCTGCGAACTTCTAACTCACGACACTAGCCTGGAAGCGAACAGGTGGGAAAGTGAAACCGACCGTTAGTGATCTCCAAATCGTCCGCCAGCGCGCTGTCAATGTGTTCCCGAAGCTCGACTTGAAGTTCTTGCTGAAAATGGCGGTCGAAACTCGGCGCACGTCCTCGACACCGAGCATTTGCGCGATATGGCGAAGAAGCTGGGAGCCTATGATCGTGTCAGCAAGCTCCGACCAGTGAACAGGAAGGAGATCAGAGATGCTAGGCAGACTGGTGTCATTTCGATCGAAGGATCGGACGTTGACTCAGTGGCGCCGACTCTGAAATTCCACGGACTCAATGCGGATGAGATTGACGTCGACGACGCTCTTGAGGGAACGCTACGGCGTTAACAGGCCGGCTGAGCAGACTCTCGCGCGTGTCGTCGACTTCGTGCATTGGGCACAGCGGACCTCGAGCATCTGGCTGCCGGCACAGTTCCCCAGCGGCGACAACCTATCCGTCGCGCCAACGCCTGTAGCGGCGCCGCGGTGTCATGCCCGTGGGGCGCCTGCACCTGCGCGACTTGCTGGCCGGTCAGATCCTGTGGGTGAGCTACCGCCAGCTCGAGCTGCCGCTGGTGGCTGCGCTGGTCACGCTGGTCACGCTGGCGCTGCTGTGGCTCTACCGCGAGCGGCTCTCGCGGCTCGGCTTCTACCTGCTGTTCGCGCTCGCGGTCACCGTGTCGGTACAGCTGGTCGGCGTCTACCTGGTGTTCGCGACGCTGATCGTGCCGGCGCTCGGCGTGCGCCGCCATCCCGAGGCGCGGCGCCTGCGCCTCGCCTATGAGATCGGCATCGCGGGCTACGCGATCGGCCTGCTGCTGTCGTCGGCGCTCGACCTGCCTTCGGGCGCGCTGATCGTCTGGTGCCTGGCGCTGCTGGCGATCGCGGCGCATGCCGCATCGCCTAGACGCGAGTGAAGTACTGCGTGCGCAGCAGCGCATCGGCGTCGCGCGCGTCGACCGACCGGGTCGGCTGCTCGGACGAAAACTCGTAAGTGTTCCCGGTGACAGGCCCCCGTACGCGCACCGGTGCACGTTCGCGATAGCGCAGCAGCACGCCGTGGATTACGGCAGCCGGGCCGGGCATCGCAAGCCCGGAGCCGGCCGGCCTTTGCAGCGGCATTGCAGCCGCCGCGCTACGTCCTTGTCCGCAACATCCCATCGTCTTCTCCCTGTTTCGTTTCGGGTTCGGAAAGCGCCTGCATCACCACCTCGGGCTGACCGATGCGCTCGCACAGGCAGGCTGCGCCCGACAAGGCGAGCCAGACACAGGCCGCGTCGAGGGGCCGCGCGGCGACCCACAGCGCCGCCGGTGCCGCAACCCACAGGCTGAGGCACTGGAAGCAGTCGACCATCCTGCCCAGCAGCCCGTCACCGAGCGCTGCCCGTGCCCGCGCGACGAGATCGAAGGGGCCGTCCTCGCGCGCAAGCAGGTGGGTGACCCGCCAAGTCGCGAGGACAGCCAACACCAGCCGCGGCCAGAAGTCGGCGTCCCCGTTCACAGGCGCACCACGCCGGTCGCCCTCTGACGGCCGCCCATCACGACCCGATGCCCGCCGGGTTGATCGCGAGCGCGAAGGCTGCGGTCTCCTGCGCGCAGGGATAGGGCCAGCCGAGCTGCCCGTCGGTCGTCTTGGCATAGGTCGTCAGCGTGACCGCGAACGAACAGCGCGGCAGCACCACCGGCGGGTTGGGCGGATCGAGGCGCGTCAGCATCAGTGCAAAGGTGTTGCTGCCGCTGTTCGCCGGCCCCGCCGGCGGCTTGCCGACGTTGGCCGGGCTCAGCGGCGTCGGCAGCGTGCCGCTCCCGCCGTTGGCCTCCGAGGCGTTCAGGCCGCGCAGCCAGCCGATGTCGTGCTTGTACTGGAAGCGCGGGTCCGGCACATAGGCCCCGTATTCGATCGCGAAGGTGGAGCTGCCCGTGCCCTCGAGGAACTGGCACTCCTCGTTGGACGCCGTGCTGTCCTTCACCAGCCGGGTGATGTCGGCCACCGGCGCCCGGTTGTCCCAGCAGAACAGGTGGGTCAGCGCGGCGAACGGCACGTCGACGGTGTCGTCGCCGATGCTGCCGCCGGGCTGGAACCAGCGGCGGTACCTGAAGGGCTTGGCCACTTCGGCGCCGGGCTGGCCCGACGCCGGGCTGCCGAGCGGCCGCAGGCGCTGGCCGGCGGCGTCGAAGACTTCGAGCGTGACGAGGTGGTTCACGGCCGGGCTGTCGATGTCGGTGGCCGGCGGCAGGTTCAGCGCAGCGGTCAGCGTGCTGAGCAGCGCGTGGTAGCGCACCGACCCGACCCAGGGCTCGTCGGTGTAGGGGATGCGGTACAGGTTGGCCTCGCCGCCCGCGCTCGTCGGCCCGAGCGACTCGGGCACGACGTTGAGCCCGACGACCTTCTCCCACGCCAGGCCGTCGTGGTAGTAGTAGCGGCTGCCGACGGGGTGTCCGCTGGCGTCGGCGAGGCAGACACTCAGGCGGTAGTAGTGCGCACCGACCGACGCATGGCGCATGCCGAGGCTGAAGATGAACTTGAGCTCCAGGTTGCCGCCCAGGTTGCGCAAGTGGCCGTGCGGCCCAGGGTTCGGGAACAGCAGGCCCGAACTCGACGTGGGTGCGGCCACGCGGTCCCAGCCGGTCGAAGCGGGCGTGGTCAGCTCATGGCTTTCGGTGTCGCCGATCAGGTCCAGGAACACGAAGGCATCGCCGTCGCCGCTGCCGGTCTCGTTGCAGGTGAATGCACGGCTGTTGTACGAGGTCAGCACCGGGTGGTCGCCGGCGCCGAACCAGGCACCAGCGGCCAGGCCGTCGTAGATCGTCGTCGTGGTCGCGCCGATCGTCTGCTTGACGACGTAGGCGTACTGGTCAAAGCAGTTCGGCAGGAGCAGGCGCAGCGGCTCGAGCCAGCAGATGTTGAAGCTGCCGTCGGGCTGGATCGTGCCGCTGCCGACCCGCGTGGGCAACGTGCAGGAGCACAGCTTGTGGAACAGGTAGGGCCGGGTGTTGATGTACTGCGCTGCCTGGTCGCGCGGCATCGCGCGCAACGCGTGCAGGTCGGTTGCGGCGTTGAGCGCCAGCTCGTTGAGCGCACCGCCCTTGAAGAACGGCGTCTTCAGCGGATCGATCGGCGGGGGCGGAGGCGGCGGGAAACCGCGCTTGGGAGGCGGCAGCTTCGGCAGGCGCTGGACGTAGATCTCCAGGTCGCGGATCAGGTCATCGATGCGCCGGTCGTCGAACACGATCGGCCAGCAGCAGCAGGTGCGGCGATAGACCTCCACCGTTCCCAGGCACACCGGCTCGCAGCGGAAAGGCAGCTTAAGCAGGTCGTTGAGCGACGGGCCGAAGCGGTCGATCGTCGGCGCGACGAGCTCGGGCGAGGCGCTCGGCGCACGCGCCCGCAAGTTGGCGCGGCCGGCCAGCGACGTGGCGGCGACCACGATGTTCTCGAACCACCACGGCCGGCGGCGGCAGGCCTGAACGCTGCCGCTGACGCAGGCCCAGTGGAACCTGAAGCGCGACCAGATGCCTTCGGCCAGCGCAAGCGTGCCCTTGTTGATCTGGGCGGCGAATTCGTTGGCACGGTAGCTGACCGACGCATCGGTGTGCACCCCGCCTTTGTCGTCGGGCGCGCCGAGCACCACGCGGTTTGCGCGCTTGAGCACGTCGGGCGGAAGGTTGAAGCTGCCGTTGGGCTCGACTTCGTCGCTGAAGACAACGCCGAGGTTGGCGTCGAGCGCCTGAACGACGACTTTCGGTCGTTCGCCGCCTGCAGGCAGACCGACGAGCTCGAGTTGGTAGGTGCTGCGATCGTTGCCGGTGGGCTTCGAGTCGGTGGGGCTGGTCATGGTTTGCATCTCCTGGAGTGGCGCTGCCAATGGGCAGCACTCGAGTGCAAACACGGAATCCGTGGCGCAAAGCGCCTCCCCAATATTGAGGAGAGAACGTCAGGCGCCGAGCAGCCGGCGCAAGCCGTCTTCGTCGACGATCTCGACACCGAGCTCGCGCGCCTTGTCGAGCTTGCTGCCGGCTTCGGCCCCGGCGACGACGTAGTGGGTCTTCTTCGAGACCGAGCCCGAGACCTTGCCGTCGGCCGCTTCGATCATGTCCTTGGCCCAGTCGCGGCCTAGCGTGGGCAGCGTACCGGTCAGCACCAGAGTCTTGCCGAGCAGCGGCTTGGGCGTGGTGTCGGCCGTGCCGTCGTCTTCGGGCCATTCGATGCCGTGTTTGCGCAGCTGCGCCACGACGGCAGCGTTGTGCGGCTCGGCGAAGAACTGGTGGATGCTTTCGGCGACGATGGGCCCGACGTCGTTGACCTCGAGCAGCTGCTCGACACTCGCACCGAGGATGCGGTCCATCGCCCCGAAGTGCCGCGCCAGGTCCTGGCAGTCGCTCGCCTCAATGGTCTGCGCTGCAGCCTGGCCCATGCAACACGCCTTCAGGAAGGGCGCCAAGGTCAGCACGCTCGATCGCATCGCGGTTCCCCGATGCGGCCGCCGCCGGCCGCCCGCTTGAATTCTCCGCCGAGGTGCTTTGGACGCGTGCTGCTAGCTAGAGGTCGATGCAGCAGCGTCGGGCGAGCCAGGTATGCAGCGCGCCGGCTGGGGTAGCTATTGGGGTAACCGTCCGTGGTGGAACCCACATTCCCCAGGCTTCATGCGGGTCAGCGCAAAACCTTCGATTGACCCCGGCTCGCTGAGCCGCAAGGTGTCCAGATAGTCGGCCCAGGCTCGCATCATCTCCCGGCGCGCTGGCAGGTGTTCTGCATGGTTATAGGCGGCTTTCACCGCGTTGCGTTCAGCGTGGGAAAGCTGCCGCTCAATCACGTCTGATGGCCAACCGCGTTCATGCAGCATGGTCGATGCCATGCTGCGGAACCCATGTGCAGTGAGCATTGTGCGGTCGTAGCCCAGACGCCTAAGCGCAGCGTTGATGGTGTTCTCGCTCATCGGTTCGCCATTGGTTCGCACGCCTGGAAATACCCACGTGCCTCCTCCTGTGAGGGCTTGGATATCTCGCAGGATGACGATGGCTTGCTTGGGCAACGGGACGATGTGCATGACTCGTCCTTTCATCTTTGCGGCAGGGATGCGCCACTCTTTCGCCGCGAGGTTGATCTCACTCCACTCGGCCCGGCGAAGTTCGCCTGGTCGTACGAACAGAAGCGGAGCGAGCTTCATCGCGCACCGTGTGATGAAGCCGCCCTCATAGGCATCGATGTCGCGCAGCAGCTGACCGATTTCCCGCGCGTCTGTCAGCGTAGGGTAGTGCTCCGGCTTCCATGGGGTGAGGGCGCCGCGCAGGTCTCGGCTCGGATCGGTTTCTGCTCGACCCGTTGCGACCGCGTACCGAAACACCTGCCCGCAGTTTTGGTGGACCCAATGCGTGGTCTCGACAGCGCCGCGATCTTCGACGCGCTTGAGCAGCGCGAGCAAGTCTGCGGGCCGGATGGATGCGATGTTGCGTGCTCCGATCCAGGGGAACACATCTCGCTCGAGCCTTCGAATGATCTTCTCTGCGTGCGAGGGTGCCCAAGTGGGCTCGTTCTTGGCGTACCACTCGCGCGCTACGGCTTCGAACGAATCGATCGGCGGCAAGCCGGCCAAGGCGCGTTCATGGGCATCACGCTGTCTCGCCGTCGCGCTTCGAACTTGTTTGCGCGCGTCGCTTGGGTCGACGCCTTCTGCGACCAAGGCGCGTGCGTCCTCGGCTTTCTTCCTGGCCGTGCTGAGACTCACCTTCGGGTAGGGGCCAAGGCTGAGCGTCTTGCGGCGTCCAGCGAAGGTGTAGTCAAAGCGCCAACCGTGCGAGCCACCGTTGACGAACAGCAAGAGGTACAAGCCGGCCCCGTCGCTGAGCCGGCGGCGACCATCACCAGGCTTGACGGCCTTGATGGTGGTGTTTGATGGAATGAGGTGGAGCGCCATGCAGTAACTCGCTTGCGGCAATGCGCAAATTCTGGAGTTACTGCGCCAGTTACTGCAATGTGAACTCGGAGACTGCGAGATGGCCGTGGACGATCCGGGACAAGAAAAAAGCCCTAGAGCGTTGATTCTCAAGGGCTTTTTCCGGAGTTCTCTTGGCACCGAAAGATCGAGTCGGATGCCTTCGGACGTGCAGTTGGTGGAGAGGAGGAGGATCGAACTCCCGACCTCCGCATTGCGAACGCGGCGCTCTCCCAGCTGAGCTACCCCCCCACTGCGGCCGCGAGTTTAGCAAATCTGTGGCGGGTGTGACCGCCCTTGGCGCAAGACCAAGTTGCGGTTAGAAAGCGGGGCTCATCTGGCCAAAATAAACCATCACCAAGGACGCCCCATGCCGATCAAAGATGCCGCCTGGTACGACGCGCAATACAACAACCGCGCCCGCGTGCCGGAGCACCAGCAGATCTTCGAGCGGTGGGCGCGGGCCTCGGCGCTGTCGCGCGACGGGCTGTCGCGTCGGCTGGACGTGGCCTACGGGCCGGGGCCCAGCGAAACCCTGGACATCTTCCCGACGACCGACAGCGACGCGCCGGTGCTCGTGTTCATTCACGGCGGCTGGTGGCGGGCCTTCGACAAGCGCGACCATTCCTTCGTCGCGCCGGCCTTCGTCAACGCGGGCGCGATGGTCGTGGTGCCGAATTACGCCCTGTGCCCGGCCACCACCATCGAGGGCATCACGATGCAGATGGTGCGCGCGCTTGCCTGGGTTTGGCGGCATGCGCACCTCTACGGCGGCGACCCGAAGCGCATCATCGTGGCGGGCCACTCGGCCGGTGGCCACCTGGCGGCCATGCTGCTGAGCTGCGACTGGAAGGCGGTAGGCCCCGACCTGCCGCGCGATCTCGTGAAAAAAGCGCTGGCGATCTCCGGCCTCTTTGACCTCGAGCCGATTCGTCGCACGCCCTTCCTGCAGCCGGACCTCAAGCTCACGCCGGCCTCGGTGCGCAAGCTCAGCCCGGCCGGCTTTCCGGCGCCGCGCGGGACGCTCGTGGCCGTGGCCGGCGGCGACGAGAGCGAGGAGTTTCTTCGCCAGACGCAGCTCATCCGCAAGCAGTGGGGCGCCAAGGCCGTGCCGGTGAGCGAGGCCCTGCCTGGGCTCAATCACTTCAGTGTCCTGCATGATCTCGTCGACCCCGATGCGCGCCTCAACTTCCTCGCCCGGCAGCTCCTGGGGCTTGCCTAGCACCCATCTGCACGGCCAAATGAGAACCACTATCGTTTAGTAACTAGCCATTGGCCGCCTCAATACCCCACATTGAAGCTTTGTATTGGAAACGCACCCCTGCGTGGGATAGGGTTCGCAAGCGCCGTTGCTTCGCAGCGGCCGTCATCTTCTGCCTCACAACACTAGGAGAGCGACATGGGTTTGAAGGGTTCCAAGACCGAGCAAAACCTGAAAGACGCCTTTGCGGGCGAATCTCAGGCCAACCGCCGCTACCTGTATTTCGCAAACAAGGCTGACATCGAAGGCCAGAACGACGTGGCGGCCCTGTTCCGTTCCACCGCCGAAGGCGAAACCGGCCACGCGCACGGGCACCTCGAGTTCCTCGAGACCGTGGGCGACCCGGCCACCGGCCTGCCGATCGGACCGACCCGCGACAACCTGAAGGCCGCCGTGGCCGGCGAAACGCACGAGTACACCGACATGTACCCGGGCATGGCCAAGCAGGCGCGCGAAGAAGGCTTCGACGAGATCGCCGACTGGTTCGAGACGCTGGCCAAGGCCGAGCGCTCGCACGCCAACCGCTACCAGAAGGCGCTGGACGCCCTGGTGGACTGAAGGTCGCGCGAACGCACATGAACGAGGGGCTTTTGGGCCCCTTGTTCTTTGGGTGGATCGCGCTTTGCCAACGACCAGAGGACACCGCATGACCCGCGAAGGCAACCTTGACGCTCCGACCCGCCACGCCATTGACTGGAAGAACCCGGCCTTCTACGACGAAGCCGCCTGCGAGAAGGAGCTCGAGCGGGTGTTCGACATCTGCCATGGCTGCCGCCGCTGCGTCTCGCTGTGCCATTCGTTCCCGACGCTGTTCGACCTGGTCGACGCCACCGCCGACGGCGAGGTGCACGGCGTGGACAAGAAGGACTTCTGGAAGGTCGTCGACCAGTGCTATCTGTGCGACCTCTGCTACATGACCAAGTGCCCGTACGTGCCGCCGCACCCGTGGAACCTGGACTTCCCGCACACCATGCTGCGCGCCAAGGCCATCAAGTTCAAGAAGGGTGGCGTGGGCGGCGGCGAGCAGTTCCTCGCGTCCACCGACAAGCACGGGCAGTTCGCCGGCATCCCGGTGGTGGTGCAGGTGGCCAACGCGCTGAACAAGACCCGGCCGATGCGCAAGCTGCTGGACAGCACGCTGCACGTGCACCCGGATGCATGGCTGCCCGACCTCGCGACAAGCCGCTTCCGCTGGAGCGCGAAGAAGCAGGGCTCGGCCACGCAGGTGAAGGACGGCGAGCGCACGCCGGGCAAGGTCGCGATCTTCTCCACCTGCTACGTCAACTACAACGAGCCGGGCATCGGGCACGACCTCATCAAGCTGCTCGAGCACAACGAGATCCCGTACACCATCGTCGAGAAGGAAAAGTGCTGCGGCATGCCCAAGCTGGAGCTCGGCGACCTGGAGGAAGTGGCCAGGCACAAGGAAGCCAACATCCCCGTGCTCGCGCGCTACGCGAAGGACGGCTACGCCATCCTCTCGGCCATTCCGAGCTGCACGCTGATGTTCAAGCAGGAGCTGCCGCTGATGTTCCCGGAATGCCAGGACACGCAGGCGGTGAAGGACGCGATGTTCGACCCCTTCGAATACTTCATCGGCCGCAACAAGGACGGCCTGCTCAAGACCGATTTCAAGAAGGACCTGGGCAAGGTCAGCTATCACATTCCCTGCCATGGCCGCGTGCAGAACATCGGCCGCAAGACCGAAGAGATGCTCAAGCTCATCGGCCAGAAGGTGACGGTGCAGCTGAACACCGTGGAGCGCTGCTCCGGCCACGCGGGCACCTATGGCGTGAAGACACCTACGCACCCCATCGCCATGAAGATCGGCAAGCCGGTGTTCAAGGCGATGGCGAAGGACCAGCCGGACTTCATCAGTTCAGACTGCCAGCTGGCGGGCCACCACATCAAGCAGGGCCTGCAAGTCAATTCGCTGCCCGATGCGCAGCTGCAGCATCCCTTGAGCCTCGTGCGCATCGCATACGGGCTTTGATTCGAGCGGAGTTCACCATGACCACGATTTCCCCCGGCAGTCTCATGACGCTCGAGGCGTATTCGAAGATCCGCAAGACGGCGCGTGCCGAGGCCATCGCGCACCGCAAGCTGCGCACCGTGCACCTGGGCGAGCACATCAGCGTGCAGTTCGAGGACGAGCAGACCATCCGCCGGCAGATCCAGGAGATGCTGCACATCGAGAAGATCTTCGACGAGGACGGCATCCAGGGCGAGATCGACGCCTACGCGCCGCTCGTGCCCGACGGCACCAACTGGAAGGCCACCATGCTCATCGAGTACCCGGACGTGCACGAGCGCAAGCGCGAGCTGGCGCGGCTGATCGGCGTGGAAGACCGCATGTTCGTCGAGGTCGAGGGGCATGCGCGCGTCTATGCGATCGCCGACGAAGACCTGGACCGCGAGAACGAGGAGAAGACGTCCTCGGTGCATTTCGTGCGCTTCGAGTTTCAGCAGGCGGCGCGCGAGGCCATCCGCGCGGGCGCGAGCGTCAAGGTCGGCTGCGACCACACCAACTACCCGGCGCACGTCGTGATCGCGCCCGAGACGCTGGCGAGCCTTGCGGGCGACCTGAAGTAGCCGGCGCTTTCCAAGGCGGTTCCCGGGCGTCGAGGCCAGGGTGAAAGCCGCCGGCGGGAGCCCTTCCGGGCTAGGATCGCGGCCATGCCTCGCCTGGAGTTCACGCCGCAGCTGCGGCGCTTCACCGACACGCCGGTGGTCGACACCGTCGCGCTCACCCTTCGCGACGGGCTCGAGGCAGCCTTCGCCATCAATCCGCGGCTGCGCGGCTACGTGCTGGACGACCAGGGGCATCTGCGGCCCAATGTCGTCGTGTTCATAGACGGCCAGCGCAGCACCGACCGCACCGGGTTGAGCGAGGCCCTGAAGCCCGACAGCCGGGTCTTCGTCCTTCAGGCCTTGGCCGGTGGCTGAGGCACGCGTCCGACTGCATTTCGACCATTGGGAGACGACACATGAGCGATCGCGCCTGGGTGGCCACACGCAAGGGCTTGTTCGAACTGCGGCGCACGGCGGCCGGCTGGACGGTGGCGAACGTGAGTTTCCTCGGCGAGCCGGTGTCGATGGTGCTGCCGCCGACCGAATCAGGCGTGATGCTCGCGGCGCTCAATCTCGGGCATTTCGGCGTGAAGGTGCATGCCTCGAAGGACGGCGGCAAGAACTGGCAGGAAGTGGCCGCGCCGACCTATCCGACGCAGCCGCCCGATGCCACGGGCCCGGCGTGGAAGCTGGTGCAGATCTGGTCGATGGAATCGCGCGGCGACACCATCTTCGCGGGCACCTTGCCGGGCGGGCTCTTCCGTTCCGACGATGCCGGGGCGAGCTGGCAGCTCAACGAGGCGCTGTGGCATCGGCCGGAACGCCTGGAGTGGTTCGGCGGCGGCTACGACGTGCCGGGCATTCATTCCATCTGCACCCACCCGACGCGCCCCGGCGAGATGCTGCTGGGCATCAGCTGCGGCGGCGCCTGGGTGACGAAGGACGACGGCCGGACTTGGAAGCTGCAGGCCGACGGCATGCGTGCCGCCTACATGCCGCCCGAGCAGGCCGGGAACCCGAACACGCAGGACCCGCACCGCATCGTGCGTTGCCCTGCCAGGCCCGAGGTGCTGTGGACGCAGCATCACAACGGCATCTGGAAGAGCGTGGACGACGCGGTGTCCTGGCAGGAGGTGAAAGCGCCGCTGTCGAGCTTCGGTTTCGCGGTGGCGGTGCATCCGTCGGATGCGGACATGGTCTGGTTCGTGCCCGGCGTGGCCGACCAGCAGCGCGTGCCGGTGGAGGGTGCGCTGGTGGTCAACCGCACGAGGGACGGCGGCAAGACCTTCGAGACCTTGCGCCGGGGCCTGCCGCAGACCGCCTGCTACGACCTGGTGTACCGCCACGGGCTGGCCATCGCACCGGAAGGGCGCCACCTGCTCATGGGCACGACCACGGGCAACCTGTGGTCGACGTCCGACTCAGGCGATTCGTGGACCACCGTGTCCACCCACCTGCCGCCCATCCACGCGGTGCGCTTCGGCTGAGTCGCGCTTTTCGGGGTTATTCCGGTTCCATCGCCGGGGCACGCGGCGCGGCGTTGCCCTGCAGCAGGCTCTCGATGCTGTAGACCGCCAGCGCCGTCCAGATCAGCAGGAAGCCGACGATGCGCGAGCCGCTGAACGGTTCGTTGTAGAGCCACACGCCGAGCCCGAACTGGATGGTCGGGCCGATGTACTGCAGCAGCCCCAGCGTGCTCATGCGGATGCGCCTCGCGCCGGCGGCGAACAACAGCAGCGGGATCGCCGTGACCGGCCCGATGCCCACCAGCATGAGGTTCACGAGCGCGCTCTCGGCCGGGAACTGCGACGTGCCCTGCGACAACGTCCAGGCGAGGAACAGCACCGCCGGCGGCGCGAGCAGGATGGTCTCCATCGCCAGGCCTTCGAGTGCGCCGAGCGGCGCCATCTTGCGCATCAACCCGTAGCCGCCGAAGGTGCAGGCCAGCACCAGCGCGATCCACGGAAACTGCCCACCCTGGATCGCCAGCCACAGCACGCCCGCCGCGGCCAGCCCGACGGCCGTCCATTGCGCCGGCCTCAGCCGCTCCTTGAGCACCGTGTAGCCCAGCAGCACGTTCACCAGCGGCGTGATGAAGTAGCCGAGGCTCGCATCCACCACGTGGTCATGCGTGACCGACCAGATGTAGGTGAGCCAGTTGGCCGACAGCAGCAGCGCGCTCGCGGTGAACGCGCCCAGCACCTTCGGCTGCCGGATGGCCGGCCGCAGCCAGCCCCAATGCTGCTTGACCGTGAGCACGAGCAGCACGAACAGCAGCGACCACACGATGCGGTGCGCCAGCACGTCCGACGGCGAGACGCTGGCGAGCTGCTTGAAGTAGAGCGGGAAGAGGCCCCAGCACACGTAGGCGAGGGCGGCGCTGAGGATGCCGGGGTTCATGGGGAAGGGCAGGCGCCAGACGGCGGAGACGCATTCTCTCCAAGCTGAGGAAGGCCTGCATCGGAAGGGTCTCGTCGTGGCACCGGGGACGTTCTTGTCCCGCGCCGTGACATCTGCCCGCGCGCTGTGGTGCCGAGTGCACAGCGACCTCCCAAGAACATGGGGGGAGCCCCCAAGCGAGGGAATGCCTTGCTGGGACGCGGCCTTGAAAATCCGCTAGCGCTGCGACGGTCATGAGCCCTGTGGATGCAGCGCAAGGAGCAGTTCATGCCGCACACCATCAACGTCGGAGCCCGTTCGCTGTTCGTCACAGCCACGGCCTGGGTCTTCATCGTCCTCGGCTTCCTGGCGAGCGCATCGACGCTGATCCAGAACGCGCACGTCATGTCGCTGCTACCGGGCATGCAGGCCACGGCGCCTGAAACCGCCCCACTTCCCTTCATGACGGGCCTGCTGATGGCCTACCTGCCCTGGGTGTTGGCGGCCGGCCTGGCGCTGTCGCTGGCCACGCTGGCTTCGGCCGTCGGCTTGCTGCTTCGCCTCGACTGGGCGCGCCGCGTGTTCATCGGCGTGCTGGTGACGACCATCGTGGTCAATCTCGCCGGCTTGTGGCTGCAGCACGAGCTGGTGCAGTCGGTGGTGGCATCAACGCTCACGCGCACGACCTTGCCAACGCAGGTGCTGGAAGTCTTTGGCGGCTTCGTCACTGCGGCGCGGGTGATGGCGGTGCTGGTGACGCTGGGCGCCTGCCTTGTGCTCGCCTGGATCATCCGCTCGCTGATGTCGCCGGTGATCCGCCAGGAATTCGCCTGATCCTGGCCTTTCAGCCGACGTCCCCGTCCACGTAGAACCAGCGGCCGTCCTCGCGCACGAAGCGGCTGACTTCATGCAGCCGGTGCGCCCGGCCACCCAGCTTGCTTCGCGCGACGAACTCCACGGTCGCGTGATCGGCGTCCTGCACCGCTGATCGCTTGACGTCCAGGCCGAGCCATTTCAAGCCTGGCGGGTCCGGCTCCATGGTTTCGGGCCGGGTGCTTTGATGCCAGGTGGCGAGCAGATAGTCGGAAAGCCCCAGCACATAGGCGCTGTACCGCGAGCGCATCAGCGACGGGGCATCCGGCGCGAGCAGATGCTGCGGGCCCACGTGGTAGCGGCCGCAGCAGGCGTCATACGGGCGGGAAGAGCCGCAAGGGCAGGGCAGGGACGCAGTCATTCGGTGGGGTCAGCGCAGGTCGAGCTCCCAAGTTTCGCCGACCAGATCGTGCCCGAAGCTGTGGTGCGATTCGCTGCCCGTGAGCACATACCCCGCCTTGGCGTAGATGCCTCGCGCGGCATGCAGCAGGCTGTTGGTCCACAGGCGGATGCGCCGGTAGCCGGCATCGCGTGCGAAGCGGGTGCATTCGGCGACCAGGCGTTCGCCCAGGCCCAGGCCGCGGGCGGACGGTTCGACCAGCAGCAGGCGCAACTGCGCCACGCCGTCGATGGGTTCGTGCGTCGTGTCGTCGCGTGCCTGGACGAGGCAGACGCAGCCCACGTTGGCGCCGTCGCGCTCGGCGATCCAGCAGGCTTCTCGGCGCGCATCGAAGCGGTCGATGAAATCGGCGGCGATGCGCGCGACCATGGCCTCGAAGTGCATGTCCCAGTGGTATTCATGGGCGTAGAGCGCGCCGTGGCGGCCGATGAGCCAGCCGATGTCGCCGGGCCGGTGGGGCCGCAGGACGATGCTGTTCGTCGCGGCACGCGGTGCCGCGGCCGCGTCGTCGTCCAGCAGCGCCTGCACGCGCTGAAAGGCATGGAGCAGGTCCTGCTGCTGTCTCTCGCCAAGCCGTGAGAGCAGGGCATCGACCTGCTGCTGCGACCGCTGGTCCAGCGGCGCGAAGGCGCGGCGGCCGGCGGCGGTGAGCAGCAGGTGCGACTGGCGTGCGTCTTCCTTCGAGCGCGTCGCCTTGATGAAGCCGCGCTCCTTCAGCGAGCGAAGCAGCCGGCTCAGGTAGCCGCCGTCGAGGTCGAGCCGGCGGCCGAGGTCGGTGGCGGTGATGCCGGCCGCCTCGTCGAGGTGGGCGAGCTCCCAGAGGATGCGGCATTCGGTCAGCGTGAAATCGGAATCGAGCAGGCCTTCGTTCAGCACGCCGATGCGGCGTGTGTAGAAGCGGTTGAAGCGCCTGACGGCCTCGATGCGGTCGGGAGTGTGCATGGCGAGGCATGGTCGGCGAATTGATTGCTTTTGGCAAGTAATTGTTGGCCAGCCATGCAGGCAAGGCATGACAAACGGGGAGGGCTTTGATCGTGACGGCTGGCGGCAAGGACTGTATATTCATACAGCTTTCGGTCTTGCGAAAAAGTCGCGCGGTTCAAGGTCCCCCATGCCCATCCCCCTCTACGCCGAGCTGCATTGCCGCAGCAACTTCAGCTTCCTCACGGGTGCCTCGCACCCGGAAGAACTGGTGCAGCGCGCGCATGACCTCGGCTACACGGCGCTCGCCATCACCGACGAATGCTCGCTCGCAGGCGTCGTTCGCGCGCATGGCGAAGCGAAGCGGCTGAGCCTGCACCTGCTCATCGGGGCGGAGATGCAGCTGTCGGTGCCGGAAGACGGCTCGCCACATGCACGGCTGGTGGTGCTGGCGCAAACGCGTCGCGGCTACGGCAACCTGTCGCACTGGATCACCGTCGCGCGGCGCCGCGCACCCAAGGGCAGCTACCTGGCGCACCCGGGCGATGTCGAAGGCAAGGTGCCCAACGCGCCCACGCTCGCCGGCCTGCCGGATTGCCTGGCCTTGCTGGTGCCGCGCCCTTCGCAGCGCTTCGAGGAGGTCTACGCGCAAGCCATGTGGCTCAAGACCTGGCTCCAGGACCGCGCCGCCATCGCGCTGGAGCTGCTGCATCGCGCAGGCGACGACGACCTCATCGAGGTGGTGCGGCGCGTGGCCGATTTCACCGGCCTGCCCATCGTGGCCGCGGGCGACGTGCTGATGCACCTGCGCTCGCGCAAGCCGCTGCAGGACACGCTCACGGCGACGCGCCTGTCCATGCCGGTGGCGCAATGCGGCCTGCAGCTCGAATCCAATGCCGAGCAGCACCTGCGCTCGCGCGGACGGCTCGCCGCGCTGTACGAGACCGAGTGGCTGGAGAACAGCGTCCGCCTGGCCAGTTGCTGCGGTTTCTCGCTCTCGGAGCTGCGCTATGAATACCCGGAAGAGATCGTCCCCAAAGGCGAGACGCCGACCAGCTGGCTGCGCAAGCTCACGTACCAGGGGGTGCCCCAGCGATTTCCCGATGGCTTGTCCGCGGGCATCCGCAAGACCATCGAGCACGAGCTCGCGCTCATCCAGCAGCTCGAATACGAGCCCTACTTCCTCACCGTGGCCGACATCGTCCGCTGGGCGCGCGAGCAGAAGATTCTTTGCCAGGGGCGCGGCAGCGCGGCGAACTCGGTGGTCTGCTATTGCCTGGGCGTGACCGAGGTCGACCCCGGCCGCGCCTCGCTGCTGTTCGAGCGCTTCATCAGTGCCGAGCGCAACGAGCCGCCGGACATCGACATCGACTTCGAGCATCAGCGGCGCGAAGAGGTCATCCAGTACATCTACGGCAAGTACGGCCGGCACCGCGCGGCGCTGACGGCGGTGGTCATCAGCTACCGGCCGCGTTCGGCGGTGCGCGACGTGGGGCGCGCGCTGGGCATCGACCTGCAGCGCATCGATGCGGTGGCCAAGGGCCAGCAGTGGTACGACGGCCGCAGCATCAGCGCCGATCGACTGCGCGAGAACGGCTTCGACCCCGAAGCGCCCGTCACGCGGCTGTGGGTGGAGCTCACGCACCAGCTCATCGGTTTTCCGCGGCACCTGTCGCAGCACCCGGGCGGCTTTGTCATCGCGCGCGACCAGATCGAGCAGCTCGTGCCCGTGGAAAACGCCGCGATGGAAAACCGCAGCGTCGTGCAATGGGACAAGGACGACCTCGACGAGCTGGGCCTCATCAAGGTGGACATCCTCGCCTTGGGCATGCTGAGCGCACTGCGCCGCTCGCTGGAGTTCGTAGGGCACAAGCTGGGCCGGCCCGGGTACCGCCTGCAGGATATTCCGAGCGAAGACAGCGTCACCTACGACATGATCTGCAAGGCCGACACGGTGGGCGTGTTCCAGATCGAGAGCCGCGCGCAGATGAGCATGCTGCCGCGGCTCAAGCCCCGCAAGTACTACGACCTGGTGGTGGAAGTCGCCATCGTGCGGCCCGGGCCCATCCAGGGCGGCATGGTGCATCCGTACCTGCGCAACCGCGAGATTCCCGATGAACTCGTGGACTGTCCGCAGGAGATCCGCCCGGCGCTCATCCGCACGAAGGGCGTGCCCATCTTCCAGGAGCAGGTGATGCAGATCGCCATGCTCGCCGCCGACTTCACCCCCGGCGAGGCCGACCGGCTGCGCCGTGCGATGGCGGCCTGGAAGCGCAAGGGCGGGCTCGAGCCCTTCTACGACCGCCTGGTCGGCCGCATGGTCGAGAAGGGCTACGACCGCGACTATGCCGAGAGCATCTTCAAGCAGATCCAGGGCTTCGGCGAGTACGGCTTTCCCGAAAGCCATGCGGCCGGTTTTGCGCTGCTGGCCTACGACAGCAGCTGGATCAAGTGCCACCACCCCGACGCCTTTCTCTGCGGCCTCTTGAACAGCCAGCCCATGGGCTTCTATGCCCCGGCGCAGCTCGTTCGCGATGCACGTGAGCATGGGGTGACGGTGCTGCCCGTGGACGTGCGCGTGAGCGTGTGGGATTCCGTGCTCGAAGGCGTGGCGCCGCCCGCCCAGCCGTCGGACCACGCACCGCTGGTGCCGGTGCGCCTGGGCCTGAACCGCATCAGCGGGCTGTCGGCCGAGGCGGGCGAGCGCATCGTCAAGGCGCGCGACGAGGCGCCTTTTGCAAGCACCGAAGACCTTGCTCGCCGCGCCGGCCTGAATGCACACGAGCTGCGCGTGATGGCCGAGGCCGACGCCTTGCTGGGGCTGGCCGGCAACCGGCACCAGGCGGCGTGGAGCGTGGCCGGCATCGACACCCGGCCCACCGAGATGCTGCGCGAGACGCGGGTGCACGAGGCCGATGCCGAGCTCGACGTGCCCAACGAAGTGCAGACCATGCTGGCCGATTACCGCTCGCTGGGCCTCACCTTGAAGCGGCATCCGCTGTCGCTGCTGCGCGATGAACTGGCCCGCTTCAAGGTGCAGCCGGCTGCCGTGCTGCGCCACTATCCGTCCGGCCGCCTCGCGCGCGCCAGCGGTCTCGTCACGCACCGGCAGCGGCCCGAGACCGCCAAGGGCACGATCTTCGTCACGCTGGAAGACGAGACCGGCGCGGTCAACGTCATCGTCTGGCCCGCGGTGGCCGAAGCCCAGCGCCGGCCCCTGCTCGCGTCGACGCTGCTCACGGTCTACGGCCGCTGGCAATGCGAGGAGGGCGTGATGCACCTCGTGGCCTTGAAGCTCGTCGATCACTCGTCGCTGCTGCAAGGGCTGGACAGCAAGAGCCGCAATTTCAGGTGATCAGCTGAATGGCTCTCCTTACCGATATAGAATTCGTAAGGAATTTTTCAGCATCCCACATGAGCGAATCCACCCTGACGAGCAAAGGCCAGATGACCGTCCCCAAGGACGTCCGCGACCAGTTGGGCCTGCAGCCCAAGGACGTGATGACCTTCACCGTGCTGCCCGACGGCACGGTGATCATGCGCGCCAAGAAGCGCAAGCTGCTCGATCTGGCCGGCGTTCTGCAAGTCCCCAAGGGCAAGCGCGTCTCGCTCGCCCAGATGAAGCGCTGAGCCCCGGGCGATGAAGGGGCTGGATACCAATGTCCTGGTGCGCCTGCTTGTGCGTGACGACGCCCGGCAGTTCGCGGCGGCGCGACGTGTGGTCGAGCGTGCCGGCGAAAACGGAGAACTCTTCATCGTCAGCCTGCTCACGATGCTGGAAGCCGAATGGGTGCTGCGCAGCCGATACGGCTTCGACAAGACGGTGGTCATCACCGTCTTTCGCGCCTTGCTTGAATCGCGAGACCTGCTGATCGAGGAAGAACAGACCCTGGAGCAGGGCCTGCATCACTACGAACATCACGCCGTCGATTTCGCCGAGTGCCTGATGCTCGCCCGCTACCAACGAATGAACTGCGACAGCATGCTGACCTTCGACCGCCGGGACGCGCGCCTGCCCGGCTGCGAACTGGTGGCTGCCAAGTAACTCACCTCATGCTTTATCTGCTCTCCCCCGCCAAGTCACTCGACTACGACACGCCTGCCTCCAACAAGAAAGCCACGACGCCGCAGTTCATCGAGCGCTCGGTCGAACTCATCGACGTGCTCAAGACCAAGACCACCGAGCAGATCGCGCAGCTGATGGACTTGTCGGACGCGCTCGCTGCGCTGAACGTCGGCCGCTATGCAGCGTGGTCGCCGAAGTTCACGGCGAAGAACAGCAAGCCGGCGGTGCTCGCTTTCGATGGCGACGTGTACGACGGGTTGCAAGCCAGGACGCTCGGCGAGGACGACCTCGCGTGGGCACAGCAGCACGTGGCCATCCTCTCTGGCCTCTACGGCGTGCTGCGGCCGATGGACAAGCTGCAGCCCTACCGCCTGGAGATGGGCACGGCGCTCGCGACGCCACGCGGCAAGAACCTCTACGACTTCTGGGGCGACACCATCGCCGAACACCTGAACGAGCGGCTCGCGGCCGATGCGTCGCCGGTCATCGTGAACCTCGCGTCGCAGGAGTACTTTCGCGCGGCGAACCGCCGGGCGCTGAAAGCGCGGGTCGTCGAATGCGTGTTCGAGGACTGGAAGAACGGGCAGTACAAGATCATCAGCTTCTTCGCGAAGAAGGCGCGCGGGCTGATGGCGCGCTACGCCATCACGCATCGCATCGCCACGCCCAAGCGGCTGGAGAAGTTCGACCTCGAAGGCTATGCCTACGACGCGGCGGCGTCCGAGCCTGATCGGCTCGTCTTCCGGCGCAGGCTGACGGGCTGACGCGGCGGCGCGTCGGACGCGGGAACGGCGGCAGGCGCCGCGGCGTATTGCGCCACGTCCCGCGGCATGACGTGCAGGTCGTCGATCTTCGCGAAGTGCTCGAGCAAGGCGTCGACCACCACCCGCACGCGCGGCGCCAGGTACTGCCGGTGCGGGTAGTGCAGCACCGTTTCGCGATTGCCGCTGTCGTGCTGGTCCAGCATCACGAGCTTCAGCCGGCCCGAGCGCAGGAAGGGCAGGGCGTGGTGCAGGCCGGTCTGCGCGATGCCGGCATGCACCAGGGCCACGTCCAGCAGTGCTTCAGGGTCGCTCACCGAGATGGCCGCATCGGGCAGGAGTTCGATGCGCTTGCCGCCGGCGCTGCGCCGGAAGTACCAGGGCGAGGGCGGGTTGCCCGAGTAGCGCAGCGCCGCGCATTGGTGGAGCGACAGGTCTTCGATGCTCGTGGGCACGCCGTGCTCGCGCAGGTAGGCGGGGCTCGCGACCAGCACCAGCGGCAGCTTGCACACGTGCCGGGCCACGAGGCTGCTGTCTTCGACGATGCCGCCGCGAATGCCGATGTCGAAGCCCTCGGCGACGAGATCGACCGGCCGGTTGTCCAGGTCCAGCTCGATGGCCAGCTGCGGGTGCTTCGCGGTGAGCGTGGGCAGGAAGGGCAGCACGAAGCGGCGCCCGAATGACACCCCCACCGAGATGCGCACGCGCCCTGCCGGGGTGCGGGCGGACTGCGACACGTCTGCCACGGCTTCGTCCAGCGCTCGCAGTGCGAGGCGGGCCTTCTCGAGAAAGCCCGCGCCTTCCTCGGTGAGGGCCAGCCGCCGCGTGCTGCGGTGCAGCAGGCGCACGCCCAGCTGCTCTTCCAGCCGTGCGAGGCTCTTGCTGACGGCAGCGGGTGTCACCTCCAGGCGGTCGGCGGCGGCGGTGAGGCTGCCGGTGGTGGCGGCTTCGACGAAGGCGAGAAGTCCCTGCAATTGCTTCATCTTTTCATTTTCAACTGAAAGTCATGAATTCATCAACTTGGGATGACTTCCGGTGAGGCGGCGCGCTGCCTAAAGTCACGCCATCCCAACCACTTTCCCAGTCAAAGGAGATCGGCATGAAGATCGGCATCATCGGTTCCGGCACTGTCGCCCAGTCGCTCGGCGCGGGCTTTCTGAAGAACGGCCACGAGGTCACGCTCGGCACCAGCTCGCCGGCAAAGCTTGCGGACTGGCAAGGCACCAACCCGAAGGCACGTGTGGCGAGCTTCGCGGATGCGGCCGCGTTCGGCGAGCTGCTCGTGCTCACCGTCAAGGGCCATGCCGCCATCGCGGCCGTGAAGGCCGCCGGCGTCAAGAATTTCGACGGGAAGACCGTCATCGACACCACCAACCCCATCGCCGACAAGCCGCCGGTGGATGGCGTGCTGCAGTTCTTCACAAGCGGCAGCGATTCGTTGCTGGAACAGCTGCAACGCGAGTACCCGAACGCGAAGTTCGTGAAGGCCTTCAACTCGGTCGGCAGCGCCTTCATGGTCGATCCGAAGTTCCGCGACGGCCCGCCCACCATGTTCATCTGCGGCAACGACGCCGCGGCGCGCAAGACGGTGGCCGGCGTCGTCGAATCCTTCGGCTGGGAGGTGGCGGACATGGGCACCGCCACGGCGGCGCGCGCCATCGAGCCGCTGTGCATGTTGTGGTGCATCCCGGGCCTTGCCCGCAACGAGTGGTCGCACGCCTTCAAGCTTTTGAAACCGGTGTGATACCAAACGCACCAAAACCCGGGGCAATCCACATTGACGGTGGGCGGGAGTCATCCGGCAAAATCGGCGGATGACTCAGACGACACAGCAGGTCACCCCGGAACTCAGGCAATGGATCGTCGCGCAGGCGTCGGCCGGGCAGCCGCCTGACATCGTGCTCAAGTCGATGATCGAGAGCGGCTGGCAGGAAGAAGTCGCCGTCGTGGCGCTCGAGGAGACGCTGCGCGGCTACCTCTCCGACCACGCCAAGGCCAACGGCCTGCCCATGCCGGTGGTGGTGCCCGAGCCGCTGATGATGGCCGGCGAGGTGGTGGTGCCGGCGGGCGAGCGCGAAGTGCAGGTGCTCGCCAGCATGCGCAGCCCGCGGGTCGTCGTCTTCGGGGGGCTGCTGTCGCACGAGGAATGCGACGAGCTCGTGGCCATGGCCTCCAAGCGCCTGACGCGCTCCGAGACCGTGCAGCTGGACACCGGCGCGAGCGAGGTGAATGCGGCGCGCACCAGCGAAGGCATGTTCTTCACCCGCGGCGAGAACGAGCTGTGCGACCGCATCGAAAAGCGCATCGCGGCCTTGCTGCAGTGGCCGCTGGAGAACGGCGAGGGCCTGCAGATCCTGCGCTACCGGCCGGGCGCCGAATACAAGCCGCATTACGACTACTTCGACCCGGCGCAGCCGGGCACGCCCAGCATCCTCAAGCGCGGCGGCCAGCGCGTGGCGTCAATGGTGATGTACCTGAACACGCCCACCCGCGGCGGCGCCACCACCTTCCCCGACGTGAACCTCGAGGTCGGCCCGGTCAAGGGCAACGCGGTCTTCTTCAGCTATGACCGGCCGCACCCGATGACGCGCTCGCTGCACGGCGGCGCACCGGTGCTCGAAGGCGAGAAGTGGGTGGCGACCAAGTGGCTGCGTGAAGGCCGTTTCGAGTGAGCGAGCCGGGGCTTCCGCTCGCAGGCATCCGCGTCATCGACCTCACCCGGCTGCTGCCGGGGCCGCTGGCCACGCTGCGCCTGGCGCAATGGGGGGCGGAAGTCATCAAGATCGAAGGCCCCGCCGAACAGGGCCAGGACGATCCCACGCGCCACATGGGGCGCACCCGCGCCGACATTGCCGCCGGTGAGCCCAGCCTGTCGTTTCGCATGCTCAACGACGGCAAGCAACTGCGCACGCTGGACTTGCGCGATGCAGCCGGCCGGGACGCGCTGCTCGAGGCGGTCCTTGATGCGGACGTCCTGATCGAAGGCTTCCGGCCGGGCGTGATGGATCGCCTGGGCCTGGGCTGGAGCGTGCTGCACGAGGTCAACCCGCGCCTCGTGATGTGCGCCATCAGCGGCTATGGCCAGACGAGCGCGTGGTCGCAGCGGGCCGGGCACGACATCAACTACATCGCGATGGCGGGCGTGCTCGAACAGATCGGCACGCCTGACGGCGAGATCGCCGTGCCCAACTTCCAGATCGGCGACCTGCTCGGCGGGTCGCAGGCGGCGCTGTCGGGCGTGCTCGCCGCGCTGGTCGCCGCTCAACGCACCGGGTTGGGGCGCTTCGTGGACATCTCGATGGCGCACGAAGTCCTGTGCCACAACGTGCTGGCCACGACCAAGCTCGCAGCCACCGGCCGCGTCGCATCCGCCGGCCGCGATCTGCTCTCAGGCGGTGCGCCCTGTTACGGCGTTTACCGGACATCCGACGGGCGACACCTCGCCGTCGGCGCGCTCGAGCTCAAGTTCTGGCACCAGTTGTGCGAGGCGATCGGCAAGCCGCAGTGGGGATCGCGCCACTGGAGCACAGGCGAAGCCCCGGGGTCCGACGCGGCCATGGCGCTCAAGGCAGAGCTTTCGGCCGTGTTCGCTTCGGCGCCGCTGTCGCACTGGTCGGGTGTCTTCGAATCGGTTGACTGCTGCGTCACACCGGTCCTGCGGCTGGACGAGACGCGCGCCCATCCGTTGTTCGCATCCTGAGCGCAAGCTGACCAAAATCGGCTCGTTCTGCTCGCATTGTGCGAAGTCAAGCCCGGTACGACGAAGAAGGGGGCCAAGGTGTCAACCGGCTCCGACAAGGCGGCGTTGTGCCCCGGAGCTTCAGCTCTTCCCCTCTTCGCAACGGAATAAAGGAGATCCTTATGAACAAACTCATCGCTGCCCTGATCGCTGCCACCTTCTCGTTCGGCGCTTTCGCGCAAGCTGCTTCGGCCCCGGCCGCTTCGGCTTCCGCCGCCGCTGAAAAGCCGGCCAAGAAGGCCAAGGCTGCCAAGAAGCCCCACGCCAAGGCCAGCAAGAAGGCCGCCAGCGCTCCGGCCGCCTAATCAGCGTCCAGCAGCAACAAAACCCGGCTTCGGCCGGGTTTTGTCTTTTCTGGCGTGGCCAAATTGCCGACGCCTCTGGTCCGGTTCAGGCCTGGCGCTGGCGGTGATCCGGGTCGTCGTGCTTCGAGTCGTTGCCCGCCGCGACGCTGCGTCCGAAGGGCCGGCTACGCTCGATGCGCCGCCACTTGCGCTGGTCCCAGGTCTGCGGGCCTTCGAGCGGCCAGTGGTCCATGAGGGGCGCGATCTCCGAACGTGGCAGCCGCGCAAAAGCCGGGCCCGATGAAAGGCCCAGCCACCAGCGGCCGCGGCGCAATCGCATCGGCAGTGGGGCACGGGCATGGTGGACCCAGTAGACGCAGCCGCGCCCGGCCCAGTAGTCCACCCGCTCGAAATTGATGCGGCCCGCGAAGCCGGTTTCCGCCGGAAAGATCAGGCAGTCGTCGGCGGTCTCGACGATGGCGTAGCGCAGGTCACCCGGCGAATCGCCGGTGCCTTCATGCACGAACACCACCTTCTCGATTTGCGAGGCATGCACGCGGTCGACCTCGACCTCATCGCGGTAGACGACGATTTCCTGCCCATGCCAGGCCGTGCGCCATGTATTGCTCATTGGACGAACCTCCAAGCCCGCGACCCTAGTCGCCTGGAAAGCCCTCGCTGTTTCCAGACGCGTCCGAATGCAAGGAAACGCTAGTATCTGCCGAGCACGCTGACGCCCGCCCCGGGTGGGGCGCTCACGTAGCCGACGGCTCCCGGCGTGGCCTTGACGTAACCGATGACTTCCGCATCGCTGCCCTTGATGGGCGGCGCATTGAGCCCGTCGCGAAACGCCTTCTTGGTCCAGGACGCGGTGTACTTGGCCGGTGTCATCTTGAGCACCCTGGCCTGGAAGTCGGCCTGTGCGGCGGCGTTGTCCACCGGTTGCAGCTTGAGGGTGGTCGCGAACTGGACCTCGCCGAGAAAGACTTCCTTGATCTCCTCAGACGTCATCGCCGGCACGCCGTTGGCAATGACGAACACCTCGCCCGCGTGGGCGCACGCGGCGCCCAGGGCCAACCCCAGTGCCAGCAGGCATCCTGGGAGGCGTGTGAGGGGGAAGGGCGCTTGCCGCATGGCCGTGTCGTGCCGTCAGAACCCGACCGCGTACTGGAAGCGCCACTGGTCGGTGTTCAGCCGCAGGCCGTTGTCGTCGCGGGTGCGGTTCCATTCGAACTTGAGCGTGGCCCGCGGGTCGGTGTCGTAGCGCAAACCCAGCACCTGGCGGGTGTAGGAGCGGCCGTTGGCATTGAGCGCGAAGTAGCTGTCGGCCTGGTCGACCGAGGCCCGTTCGAGTCGCAAATACGGCGTCCAGCGCTCGGCGAGGTTGCGGCTCACGTGCAGGTAGCCGGCCGAGCTGCGGTGGAGTCCGCTGGTGCCGCTGAGGTCGGTGTTGTGCAGCCGGTAGCCTTCGGCGATCAGCTCCCAGCCTTCGTTGTCGTAGACGGCGTGCGCGCCGAGCATGTTGAGCCGGGTGCGCGCGAGCAGCGCATCGGTGTCGTCGTAGGCCGCCACCGTCTGGCGCAGGCCGTTGATGCCCATGGTGAGGCCATTCAGCGCGCCGTTGAACCGGTTCTGCAGGGCGAAGCCCACGACGCGGTTGCCGTTGTCGTCGCCGGACGGGTTCGGGTCCAGTTCACCGTGGTGCAGCCGTGTGCCGTTGCCGGTGTAGAGGTGGTAGCTCAGGCGTCCGCCGGACGTGCGCACGCTGCCGGTTCCCCACAGGCCCGTGGTGTGAACGGGCAGGATGCCGCCATCGTCCTCGAAGTCGAGCAGGCGGGGGCGGGACACCGACGGCTGGATCTGTGCGCCGTGGTGGAAGGCCATGTTCCAGTAGCCGAAGGGCGTGTGGAATCGGCCGAGCCACAAGGTGAGCTGGTCGCTGAACGCGTAGCCGAGCTGTGCGCGCTCGAGGTCGACGGTGGTTTCTCCATCGGACTCGATGCCGACGTTCAGTTCCACCAGCGTGCGGACCTTGCCGAGCTCGGGCGTCAGGTAGAAATCCAGCGAGCCGACGGCGAAGCCGCTTTTCTGGCCGGGCGCCGGGTGCCGCACCTGCGTCCAGCCCACGTCCGCGAAGCCATGCAGCGGCAGGCCGGTGTCGCGCGCATCGCGCCCCTGGGCGCTCGTGAGCTGGTTCACCGTGCGCTCGAGTTCGTCCACGCGGGCGGTGGTGCCGGCGGCACTGGCTGCTGGTGCGGATGGCATGGCGGCGGTGGCGGCCGTGCCGTTGCCCGCCTTCTGAGATTGCGCCAGCTGCTTCTCCAGTGCCTCCACGCGGGCGGACAAGGCGTCGATGAGCTTCAGGCTTTGCTCGAGTCGGCGTTCGAGCTGCGTCGTATCCGCCGGTGCCGGCTGCGCCTGCGCGAACGCTGCCCCCACGGCCGTGAGCAAGCCGATGGCGAGGGGCAGCAGGCGAGGGCGGGCCATGCACGCAAGGCTCATGAAGTTCTCCGGGGCAGAGGCGCATCGTTGGCCAGCCCGCGATTCTTTCCGCACGGCGACCGTCTCGATGGTCCGACAAACCCGAACTCCAACGACCGAATCACACCCGGGCGACGACACGGCCGAGCAGGAAGCGTGCAATACGCCATCAATTTCGCGCCTGGGACGTGGCGCGCAGCAAGCACCATTGAAGGTCCCGCACTTCGCCCGTAGGCGCCCATCGCCGTACCCGATGAAGTCCTTGCGCGTGCAGTCCCTCAAGCTGCGCCTGATTTTGCAAATGCTCGTGATCTTGCTGCCGATCACGGCGCTGCTTGCATACCAGGCGTGGGCCGACCTGCGTCGCTCGCAGACGGTGGATCTCGCCTTCCAGTTGGATGCGAAGGCCAAGGAAGTGCACGACGCATACCACCGCTTCGTGGTCGGCGTGAGCGATGCGGTCGACACCGGCCGCATCTCGCGCCCGGCGATGGCCTCGCTGCATGCGACGCGCGAGAGGCTGGACGAGCTCTCCTCGATGAAGGGCGACCTGGAGGAGAACGCGTTCCAGCTGCGCGGCATCCGCGCCATGCTCGAACCGCTGATCCGTGCGCTGGACACCGACGCATCGGTGTCGCACGCGCTGGTGGTGAGTGCCTCCATCCATGGCATCGACCGCGAGCTGGAGAAACTGCAGGCCAGCCGCGACCGCGCGGCGGCGTCGGCCATCGTGTCGGCCATCGCGGCGGCGCAAAGGCAGCACAGCATCGTGATGGCCGCGTCGCTCTTCACGCTGGCCGCGGCGGCGTACTTCCTGTACGGGATGATCAAGGGCGTGACGCAGCCGCTCGCGCGCGCGGTCGCGACCGCGCAGCGCGTGGCCCGCGGCGACCTCGCGCCCCAGCCGGCGCCCGACACCGGGGAAGACCTCGACGGCCTGCTCGGCTCGCTTGCCGCGATGGAGCGCAGCCTGCTCGAATACCGCCGCCAGGTGGAACAGCGCACGCAAGAGCTGGGCGAGCTGACCGTGCGCGCCCAAGGCCTCGCGCAGGATGCCGAGGCGGCGAACCGCGCGAAGTCGCAGTTCCTCGCGAACATGAGCCACGAGATCCGCACGCCGATGAACGGCATCCTCGGCATGACCGAGCTGCTGCTGGGCACGCGGCTGGACCCTCGCCAGCGCCGCTACACCGAGACGGTGTACCGCTCGGGCGAATCGCTCCTGGACATCATCAACGACATCCTCGATTTCTCGAAGATCGAGGCCGGCAAGTTCGAACTCGACCATGCGGATTTCGAGCTGCGCACCGTGCTGGAAGATGCCTTCGAGCTGCTTGCGCCGCGCGCCCACCAGAAGCGCCTGGAGCTGATCTGCCAGATCGACAACGAGGTGCCCGAGGCCATCGTCGGCGACGCCGGGCGACTGCGCCAGATCGTCACCAACCTCGTGGGCAACGCCGTCAAGTTCACGACGCACGGCGAGGTGGCGATGCGCGTGGCGCTGGCGCATGGCGAGGCCGGCGCGGAGCTCGAGTTCAGCGTGCGCGATACCGGCATCGGCATGGACGCGGCCACGCAGTCCAAGCTCTTCAGCGCCTTCACGCAGGCCAACGGGTCGATGGCCAGGCGCTACGGCGGCACGGGCCTCGGCCTTGCGATCACGCGCCAGCTGGTGGAGATGATGGGCGGCAGCCTGTCGGTCGACAGCGCGCCGGGCGTGGGCTCGACCTTCCGCTTCCGCCTGCCCTGCAAGGTGGGACGCGTCGCCGCACAGCCGATGCAGCGCGTGGACGTGGCGCTGCTGGCGGGCCTGCATGCCTTGGTGATCGACGACAACCCAACGAATGCGACGGTGGTTGAGGCGCACCTGCGCAACTGGGACATGCGCGTCTCGCTCGCCGCCGACGGCCAGGAAGGCCTTGAGGTGCTGCGTGCCGCGCTGGCCGCGGGCGACAAGATCGAGCTCGTGCTCGTGGACATGAAGATGCCGGTGATGGACGGCGTGGCCTTTGCGGAGCACCTGCGCGACGAGTCCGTGCTCGCCCCGACCCGGCTGGTGATGCTCACCTCGGTGGCCACCGACGAGGACGCGCGCCGCGCGCGTGCCGCCGGCGTGGACCTGTACGTCGCCAAGCCGGTGCGCCAGCAGGAGCTGCTGCGCGCCATCCAGCACGTCACCGAGGCGCCGGCGGCGGCGGCCGGGCACACCTCGATGCTAGGCGCACGGGTGCTCGTGGCCGAAGACAACGTCGTCAACCAGGAAGTGATCAAGGCGATGCTCGAGTCGCTGGGCTGCAAGATCTCGCTCGCGTCCAGCGGCGGCGACGCACTCAACGCGCTGTGCCGCAGCGAGTTCGACATGGTGCTGATGGATTGCCAGATGCCCGGCATGGACGGCTTCGAGGCGGTGGCGCATTTCCGCAGCGGCGGTGGCGGGCATTTCGCCTTCGTCAACCCGCCGCATCTGCCGATCGTCGCGCTCACAGCCAACGCGCTCGTGGGGGATGCCGAGCGGTGCCTGGCCGCGGGCTTCGACGACTACGTCAGCAAGCCCTTCACGCAGCGTCAGATCGAAGCGCTGGTGCGCAAGTGGGCGCTGGGGGAGGCCGCTGAGCCAGCGGCCAGCCGAAACACGCGTCCGGCCGACCTGCCGTACGACACGCACGTCGTGCTCGATCCGGAATCCGTGCAGGAGCTGCAGCGCATCGGCGCGGAGACCGGCGGCGGCTGGGTGGACAAGGTGCTGGAGATGTACGCAGGCTCCGCCGCGTTGCTGGTGTCGACCATCGTCGCGGCCATCGATTCGAACGACGCCGACGGCGCCGCCATGACGGCGCATTCGCTCAAGTCGAGCAGCGCGAACGTGGGAGCGCTCGCGTTCTCGTCGTTGTGCGAGAGCATCGAACAACTGGCCGAAGACCGGCGCCTCGTGGAGGCGCGCCGGTTGGTCGACGAGCTGCAGCGCCAGCACGTGCTGGTGGATGCGGCGATCGCCGAACTGAGGAATTCGTAGCGGGCGTGGTCGGATCCGCCGGCCCGAACGGAGTGCCCGGGCGCTGACCCTTGCTCAGCCGAGGGGCTTCACGCCCCCCGAACCCTTGCGATCAGGAATCGCTGCGCTTGGGTTGCGTGAGCCTCGGGGCGGGCTTGGAATCCCGCCGTGCATCGGTACGCTGGCCTTGCGGTGCCGGCTTGGCCGGTGCACGGTTGGCGTCGCGTCGCGGCTCCTGGGCCGGACGCGCGGGAGCATTGCCGCCACGCGCCGGCTGGGCCGGCGCACCACCATTTCGGGCCGGCTGGGCCGGCGCACCACCGTTTCGGGCCGGCTGGGCCGGTGCGGCGCCGCTTCGGGCCGGCTGTGCCGGCGAACCACCGGCTCGCGCCGGCTGGCCCGTGACCTGGCGTGCGCCATTGCCGCCGCCTGAGCCGCTGCGCGCGCCCGACGAACCACCGCCGCTGCGCGAACCGCCGCCCGAGCCGCCGCGGCCTGCGCGGTCGCCGCCTCGGCCACCGCCGCCGGCGCCCCCGTTGCCGGCGTGCCGATGACCGCCGCGGCCGGCGCCAGCGCCGATCACCATGCGGCCCAGCACGATGGGCTCCGGCTTCTCGCCGGGGTTGGGCGCGAAGCCGGGCACGATCTCCTTCGGAATCTCGCGCTTGATCAGCTTCTCGATGTCGCGCAGGAACCCGTCTTCATCCACGCACACCAGCGACACCGCTTCGCCTTGCGCGCCGGCGCGGCCGGTGCGGCCGATGCGGTGCACGTAGTCTTCGGGCACGTTGGGCAGCTCGTAGTTGACGACGTGCGGCAACTGGTCGATGTCGATGCCGCGTGCCGCGATGTCGGTGGCCACGAGCACGCGCAGGTCGCCGCTCTTGAAGTCGGCCAGCGCCTTGGTGCGCGCGCTCTGGCTCTTGTTGCCGTGGATGGCCATCGCGGTGATGTCGGCCTTCAGCAGGTGCTCGACCAGCCTGTTGGCGCCGTGCTTCATGCGCGTGAACACCAGTACCTGGTGCCAGTCGTTGCTCTTGATGAGATGGATCAGCAGCTCCTTCTTCATCTCGCGGCCCACGGGATGGACCTTCTGCGCGATGAGGTCGGCGGTCTGGTTGCGGCGCGCCACCTCGATGAGCGCCGGCTTGTTCAGCAGGCGATCGGCGAGGTTCTTGATCTCGTCGCTGAAGGTGGCCGAGAACAGCAGGCTCTGCTTCTTGGCGGGCACGAGCGCGAGCACCTTCTTGATGTCGTGCACGAAGCCCATGTCGAGCATGCGATCGGCCTCGTCGAGCACGAAGATCTCGATGTGGCTCAGGTCCAGCGTCTTCTGCTGGGCATGGTCGAGCAGTCGGCCGGGCGTGGCGACGACGATGTCCACGCCTTTGCGCAGCTTGTCGATCTGCGGCTGCATGCCGACGCCGCCGAACATCACCATCGAGGTGAGCTTGAGGTACTTGCCGTAGTTGCGAACGCTTTCCTCGACCTGCGCCGCGAGTTCGCGGGTGGGCGTGAGCACGAGGGCGCGGATCGGAAGCCGGCCGCGCGCATCTCGCACGGCGGGGGTGGCGGCCAGGCGCTGCAGCATGGGCAGCGTGAAGCCGGCGGTCTTGCCGGTGCCGGTCTGTGCGCCGGCGAGCAGGTCGCCGCCCGAGAGGACGGCAGGGATGGCTTGCGCCTGGATGGGAGTGGGAACGGTGTAACCCTGTTCGTGCACGGCACGCAGGATCGGCTCGGCGAGGCCGAGGGAGTCAAAGGACATGGGGGTTCTACAGAGATCGGCCTGTCGCTCGTACATCGAGCGCCAGTCGCAGGCAGAAGGTGCGGGGAGCGCCGCCCGTGGAAAGACGAGGGCAGGAAGCTCGTGTCAGAACTGACAGCAGCGGAAGTGACTGAGTCTCTCGCTGGTGGGCGGATTGTAGCGGGCGCTTCTCCGGCGCTTGCTCAAAGAAGCCGTACGAATCGCACGTTCATCGGGTGGGCGCGGCGATAATGCACGCCTTCCGCGTGGGACGCCCAGCCTCGCAGCGCGCGCTGCAGCCCTCGCAGGCACCACCTACCTCCGCTTTTAGCAGCTCAGCAGCTCAGGATCAGCATGGCTCAATACGTTTTCACGATGAACCGCGTGGGCAAGATCGTCCCGCCCAAGCGCCAGATTCTCAAGAACATCTCCCTCAGCTTCTTCCCCGGCGCCAAGATCGGCGTGCTGGGCCTGAACGGCTCGGGCAAGTCCACGCTGCTCAAGATCATGGCGGGGATCGACAAGGACATCGAAGGCGAAGCCGTGCCGATGCCGGGCCTGAAGGTGGGCTACCTGCCGCAGGAGCCGCAGCTCGACCCGGACCAGACCGTTCGCCACGCGGTGGAGCAGGGCATCGGCGGCGTGCTGGCCGCCAAGGCCCGCCTGGACGAGGTCTACGCCGAATACGCCGAGCCTGACGCCGACTTCGACAAGCTCGCCGCCGAGCAGGCCGAGCTCGAAGCCATCATCGCCGCCGCCGGCTCTGAGAACACCGACCTCCAACTGGAACTCGCCGCCGACGCCCTGCGCCTGCCGCCGTGGGACGCGCAGATCGGCGTTCTTTCCGGTGGTGAAAAGCGTCGTGTCGCGCTGTGCCGGTTGCTGCTCTCCAAGCCCGACATGCTGCTGCTGGACGAGCCGACCAACCACTTGGACGCCGAATCAGTGGACTGGCTCGAGCAATTCCTGCAGCGCTACCCCGGCACCGTGGTGGCCATCACCCACGATCGCTACTTCCTCGACAACGCCGCCGAGTGGATTCTCGAACTCGACCGTGGATCGGGCATCCCGTGGAAGGGCAACTACAGCGACTGGCTGGAGCAGAAGGAAGCGCGTCTCGAGCAGGAGCAGAAGGCCGAAGACGCCCACACCAAGGCGATGAAGGAGGAACTGAAGTGGGTTCGCTCCAACGCCAAGGGCCGCCAGACCAAGAGCAAGGCGCGCCTGGCCCGCTTCGAGGAGCTGTCGGACGTCGAATACCAGAAGCGCAACGAGACCAACGAAATCTTCATCCCGGTGGCCGATCGACTCGGCCATGAGGTGATCGAGTTCGAAGGCGTCACGAAGAGCTTCGGCGACCGCGTGCTCATCGACAACCTGAGCTTCAAGGTGCCTGCGGGCGCCATCGTCGGCATCATCGGCCCGAACGGCGCCGGCAAGTCGACCCTGTTCCGCATGATCTCCGGCAAGGAGAAGCCTGACAGCGGCAACGTGAAGATCGGCCCGACGGTGAAGATGGCCTTCGTGGACCAGAGCCGCGAATCGCTGGAAGCCGACAAGACCGTCTGGCAGGACGTGTCGGGCGGCCTGGACAACATCACGGTGGGCAAGTTCGTGATGCCTTCGCGCGCCTACCTCGGCCGCTTCAACTTCAAGGGCAACGACCAGCAAAAGCTCGTGGGCAACCTGTCGGGCGGCGAACGCGGCCGCCTGCACCTGGCCAAGACGCTGGCCAGCGGCGGCAACGTGCTCATGCTCGACGAACCGTCGAACGACCTCGACGTGGAAACCCTGCGTGCACTCGAAGACGCGCTGCTGGAATTCGCAGGCACCGTGATGGTGATCAGCCATGACCGCTGGTTCCTGGACCGCATCGCCACGCACATCCTCGCCTGTGAAGGCGACTCGAAGTGGTTCTTCTTCGACGGCAACTACCAGGAGTACGAGGCCGACAAGAAGAAGCGCCTAGGCGAAGAAGGCGCCAGACCCAAGCGCGTTCGATTCAAGGCCCTCAAGTAACGGCAGAAGCGCAGCGACCTGCCAACTCAAGCCACGCCCGCGGGACCGGCTCTGCCGGCCCGCTGGGTGGCGCCCCTCGGGGGCAGGAGCGCAGCGACTGGGGGGCCGTCAAGACTTTCGGCTGTAAAAGTTCCATCGTGACGCGGAGGGACTTGTACCGATGACGCGTCTCGTCACAGACTGCAAAATCTGGTCACGGATTGGCGCCTGAGTCGGGCGCTGCCGGGCGGCACGAACGATGCTTCGAGCTGCTCCGTTGTACTTTTGCGGTCACCATGAAGCACTCCAGTCTTACGCGCGGCATGGCCGTGCAGCTCGCTTCCCCTCTCTTGATCGCCCTGCTCGCCGGTTGCGCGAGCATGCCGCACACTCAGGCCGTGGTTGCCGGCCCCGCCGCGGCACCCGCTGGCACCGGCCCCGCCGCTGCCAGCCAGCCGGCGCCGATCGCCGCGCCTTCCACGCTGTCGAACGCCTCGCCGGCTGCCAAGGACGCGGATCCCACCGCCGCGCCGGCGGCTAGCGCCTCTGCTGCCAAGTCGGCCGCCGCCCTGGCCGCGGCCGCTGCGTCCAGCGGCTTGCGCCCCTTCGCGGACGTCATCAAGGACGCCCGCCGCATCGACGGCCTGTTCACGCTCTGGCAAAAGGACGACAAGGTCTGGATCGAACTCAAGCCGAGCGACCTGGACACGCCGTTCTTCCTGAGCCCCAAGGCCAAGACCGGCATCGGTGAGAACTCCTTCTTCGGCGGGCTGATGGGCGACGAGTCCGTCATCGAATTCCGCCGCGTGCACAACAACCTGCAGATGCTGGCGAAGAACACGGAGTTCGTCGCGAAGGCCAACACGCCCACCGGCCGCGCCGTGGACGTCGCCTTCTCGCCCAGCCTGCTTGCCAGCACCTCGGTGCTGAGCCAGCCGCACCCCGAGCGCAAGTCAATCCTCGTCGAGGCCAACGCGCTCTTCGTGAACGACATGCTGGGCACCGGCGCGCAGCTGCAGCGCCGCTACCACCAGGGCTACTCGCTGGACACGCGCAACTCCGCCATCACCGCCGTGCGCGGCAGCCCGGATGTCGTGGTGCTGGAGACGCTCAACCATTTCGCGACCGGCTCGATCCAGCAGGGCATGGGCGGCATGGGCGGCGCGGGCCCCTCGGTGCCGCGCTCGCTGCCCGACCCGCGCAGCATGTTCATGACCTTCGCCTACTCGATCGCGAAGCTGCCCGACGAGCCGATGAAGCCGCGCCGTGCCGACGCCCGCGTGGGCTACTTCACGAGCGCCGTGATGGACTTCAGCGACGACCTGGCCCGCACGCCGCGCCAGCGTTTCGTCAACCGCTGGCGCCTCGAGAAGAAGGACCCGACGGCGGCGCTGTCCGAGCCGGTCAAGCCCATCACCTACTGGCTGGACAGGACCATCCCCGAGAAATACCGCGCGCCCATCACCGCCGGCGTGCTGGAGTGGAACAAGGCCTTCGAGAAGATCGGCTTCAAGAACGCCATCCAGGTCGAGGTGCAGCCTGACGACGCCACCTGGGACACGCTGGACTTCGGCCGCGCGTCCATCCGCTGGATGACCAACTCCGGCCCGACCTTCGGCGCCATCGGCCCGAGCCATGTCGACCCGCGCAGCGGGGAGATCCTCGACGCCGACATCGGCGTGGAAAGCCTGTCGTCGCGCAACCAGCGCGCGCTGCGCGCCCAGGTGCTGACGAGCCATGCCAGCGGTGCCGTCGATTCCGTGGACGGCGTGCACGAGTTCGCCCCCACCGGCCTGCGTGGGCGCGCGGTCGCCAACTGCGAGTTCGCCGACCAGGCGGCCGAGCAGCTGAGCTATGCCATGGACGTGCTCGAGTCACGCGGCGACATCGACCCGAACAGCCCCGAGGCCGAGAAGTTCGTCTACGACTACCTGAGGGACGTGACCATGCACGAGGTGGGTCACACCCTCGGCCTGCGCCACAACTTCCGCGCCTCGCGCGTCTACAACGACAAGCAGCTGTCCGACCCCGACTTCACCGCCAGGCACGGCATCACCGGCTCGGTGATGGAGTACGCGGCCGTCAACCTGGCGGCGCCCGGCACGCCCAAGGACAAGCAGCCCGCCCCCTTCAACACCACGCTGGGGCCGTACGACTACTGGGCCATCGAATACGCTTACAAGCCGGTGGCGACCGACAAGGAAGAGGCCGAGCTGCGCAAGATCGCCTCGCGCAGCGCCGAGCCCCTGCTTGCCTACGGCACCGACGAGGACAACTTCCTCGGCGTCGATCCGGAATCGCTGCAGTTCGACCTCGGCTCCGACGTGATCTCGTTCGCCCGCAAGCGCGTGGCCATCGCCCGCGACGTGCTGGCCCGCCAGGAAAGCCGGCAGCTCGCGGCGGACGACGACTACTCCGTGCTGCGCCGCTCGGTGGCGTTCGCGCTGCGTGACATGTCGCGTGCCGCCAGCGCGCTCACCCGCCAGATCGGCGGCGTGCGCACCCTGCGCGACCACGTCGGCAGTGGCCGCGACCCGCTTGCGCCGGTGCCGGGCAACGACCAGCGCGCCGCGCTCGACATCCTGACCAGCGGCTTCCTGTCGTCCGACAGCTTCAAGCTCTCGGCCGGCCTGCAGCGCAAGATGGCCACCGACTACCAGGAGCGCACCGAAGCCGTGTTCCGCGGCGAAGCGGCGGCGTCCACCGACTTCTCGCTGACGGCGCAGGTCATCGAGCTGCAGCGCGCGGTCATCGGCCAGCTGATGAGCGACTCGGTCGCCTCGCGCATGCTCGACAGCGAGCAGAAGTCGCCCAAGGATGCGCTGCACCTGTCCGAGCTGTATTCGCGCATGGACAAATCGGTGTGGAGCGAGCTTTCGACCAGTGGCGACATCCCGCCGCTGCGCCGCGAACTGCAGCGCGAGCACGTCAACCGCGTCGCCAACAACCTGCTGCACCCGGCCTCGCTCAGCCGCGCCGATGCGCGCAGCCTGATGCGCGCCCAGGCGCAGACTCTTCTCTCGCGGATCAATGCCGCATCGAAACGCAGTGGCCTGAGCGCGGAAGCGCGGGCCCATCTGCAAGACAGCGCCGACACCTTGCAGCAAGCGCTGGCTGCCAAGCTTCAAAGGGCGGGGGCCTGAAGCAGTCGCCGGGGATCCGATCCGGCTGACTTCGTAGAAGAGATAAAGGCCGCTGCGTGTGCAGCGGCCTTTTTCCGTTGTGGTGGGGCCCCCCAGTCGCTGCGCTCCTGCCCCCGAGGGGCGCCGCCTGGCGGACCGGCGGAGCCGGATCCGCGGGCGTGGCTTGAGGGGCTTGTGCTTCGCTTTGCGGGTGGCGGTGGTCTGGCTCGGGGGGACTCTGGTTTGCTATCGGCACCCTGCACCTCGATTTCCGTCTTCTGTCGCGCCATGCACTGGGGCGGTGCGACAAGGCGGGAGGTGCGGGGTATCGTGCGAGCCATGACTTCCGTTTCCTCTGCCGCACCCCAGGACGGTTCGATCCTCGCCGCGCTCACCTTGCGCCGCGTGATGGTCGCCATCGTGCTCGCGGTGAGCGTGGCCGCGGCGCTCAACCCCTTGTTCATCACACCCTTCGTCGTTCTGCTGGGCCGCACGCTGGTGATCGCGATGGTGCTGCTCGTGGTGTTCATCGCCGCGGGGCTGTGGCGGCAGCCGTGGCTGCCGATGTGGCTGGTGCGCGTGCTGGCGGTGGCCATCGCGGCGCCGGTGGCGACCTTTCTGGTGTACCTGCCGGCAGTGGGCGGCGACGTGTCGGCCGTGCTTGCGCACGAGGGACGGGTTTCGGGATTCATCCTCATCGCGGGGTGCAGCCTCGTGATCGGGCCCTTGCTCGCGCTCGGCGCGATGTATCGCGAGCGCGATCTTCAAGCGCAGCGGCAGATGCTGCAGTTCGCGCTCGAGCGCAGCACGCTGGAGAAGCAGGCGCTGGACGCGCGCATCCAACTGCTGCATGCGCAGATCGAGCCGCACTTCCTCTTCAACACGCTGGCCAACGTGCAGGCGCTGGTGGAGTCGGGTTCGCCGCAGGCCGCGGCAGTGCTGCAGAGCCTGATCGCCTACCTGCGCGCGGCCATGCCGCGGCTCAACGACGAGGAGGCCACGCTCGGGCAGGAGATCGGCCTCGTGCGCGCCTACCTCGAGCTCATGCACATGCGCATGCCCGATCGCCTTTCGTTCGAGGTGGGCGTGCCGCAGGACCTGATGAACCTGAAGTTCCCGGCGATGGCGCTGCTCACGCTGGTGGAGAACGCGATCCGCCACGGCATCGACCCGAGCGAGCAGGGCGGGCGCATCGAGGTGGGCGCGGCGCGCGAAGGCTCGATGCTGGTGCGGCTGTGGGTTGCCGACACGGGCGTTGGCATGAGCGAGAAGGCGATCCCCGGCACGGGCCTGAAGAACCTGCGGGCGCGCATCAAGGCCTTCCATGGCGATGGCGCGCGGCTCGAACTGCAGGAACAATCGCCGCACGGGCTTCGCGCCGAGATCGTCTTGCCGATGCCTGCCCCTGACGTCAACGCCACGCCATGAACCGCATCACCGCACTCATCGCCGACGACGAACCGCTCCTGCGCGAGCGCCTGCGATCGCACCTCGCGCGGCTGTGGCCGGAGCTGGAGGTGGTGGCCGAGGCACGCAACGGCCGAGAGGCGGTGGAGATGTTCGACATCCACCTGCCGCAGGTCGTCTTCCTCGATGTGCACATGCCCGGGCTCAACGGCATCGACGCGGCGCGCTCCATCGACCGGCGTGCGCTCGTGGTGTTCGTGACGGCCTTCGAGCAGTACGCGGTGAAGGCCTTCGAGCAAGGTGCGCTCGACTATCTCGTCAAGCCCTTCGATGAGCAGCGCCTGGCCGACACCATCGGACGGCTGCGCGAGCGGCTCCAGGCCTCGTCGGCACCTGCGGCGGGCGGCATGCCGTCCATCGAGCAGGTGATCGAGCACCTGTCCGGCGAGCTGCGCCAGCGCGGCGGGCCGCGGCAGTTTCTGCAGTGGATCAAGGCGTCGGTGGGGTCCAGCGTGAAGCTGATCCCGGTGGACCAGGTGATCTACCTGCGTGCCGACGAGAAGTACACGCTCGTGGTGTGGGAGGGCGGCGAAGCGCTCATCCGCAAGACCATCCGCGAGCTGGCCGATGAACTCGACCCGGAGCGCTTCGTGCAGGTCCACCGCTCGGTGATCGTGAACCTGCACGAGGTGTCACAGGTGAACCGCGGGCCCAACGAGACGGCGGAAATCCAGCTCAAGGGGCGCCGCGAAGTGCTGCCGGTCAGCCGCAGCTTCGTGCACGTGTTTAGGCAGATGTAGGGCCCCCCAGTCGCTGCGCTCCTGCCCCCGAGGGGCGCCGCCTGGCGGACCGGCGGCGCCGGATCCGCGGGCGTGGCTTGGGGGGCGTGGCCTGCTTACGCAGGCACGGGCTTATTGCACGCTGTGGTCGTTGCTTGGCGTTTGCGCTTGCGCGACTTGCGTGGCCCGTTTGCCCTTCACCTCGACCTTGGGGAGGTAGACGACTCGGGCTTCGGCCTTGGGTTGCTCGAACAGGGCCGATCCCACGGCCAGCGTGCCGCCTGCGAGGACGCAGAAGGCGAGGGCGGCGGAAAAGACGCGGTCAAACATGATGGCTCCTGGTGGTCAACGCGAATGTTTGCGTTGAATGAACTCTAGGTCGCGGGTTGGCTGGGTCAAACCGATGTGCGACGGACGGAGGAAACGCCAGGCTGAAGTGCGGGTTTCCACGATGTTCGGCATGTCGACGCGCTTCAGTCCGGGGCGCCGTGGCCGATAAGTCCGATGAACCGCGTGAAAGCCTGCGCATCCCGCTGCCAATTGCCACGCCTCAAGGACCCGTCCGATGACCTTTCCGATCCTGCCCGCCCGCCGTGCGTCGCTGTCGCTCAGCAAGCGCTTCGCCTTCAGCTTCGCCACCATCCTCGCGCTGCTCATCCTCGTGGGCGGCGTGAGCCAGGTGCTCATGTCCACCATCTCCGGCCGCATGCGCGGCATCGTCGAGGTGAACAACCGCCAGATGGCGCTGGCGAACACCATGATCGACCAGGTCAACGACATGGCGATCACGCTGCGCACGCTCACGCTGCTCACGGAGGTGAAGGAAGTCGACAAGCAGGTGAAGCTGCTGGAGGGGGCCACCGATGCCTACCTCGGCACCGAGAAGGAGCTGGCCCAGTTGCTGGCGGCCAACGGCGGCACGGCCGAGCGTGACTTGCTCAAGAAGATCGAGGGCGTGCGCGGCACGACGCTGCCGCTCATCGCCAAGGCCGCCAAGATGGGCGCCGACGGCGCCACGCCGGAAGCGACGATCGTGCTGATGCGCGAAGTGCGGCCGGTCGAGCACGAATGGCGCACGCTGGTCGGCCAGCTGATCTCGCTCGAGGCGCAGCTCAACGCCGCTGCCTATGCCGATGCCCGCCGCATCGAAAGCACCGCCAGCCTGGTGCTCGTGGTCGTGGGCCTGGTCGCGGTGGCCGTGGGCAGCCTGCTCGCGTGGCGCCTGAGCCGCAGCGTGCTGCAGCCGGTGGCGCAGGCCATCCGTGTGACGGAGCGCATCGCCGAGGGCGATTTGTCCACGCCCGTGGATTCGAGTCGCGGCGATGAGCTGGGCCGCCTGCTCGCCGCGGTGGCAGGCATGCAAGACCGGCTTCGCACGCTGGTGGGCGACATCCGCCAGTCGGCAGAATCGATTTCGACCGCATCGACCGAGATCGCCTCGGGCAACCACGACCTGAGCCATCGCACCGAGCAGCAGGCCGCGAGCCTGCAAAAGACGGCGTCGAGCATGGAGCAGCTCACCGGCACCGTGCGCCACAACGCCGACTCGGCCCGCCAGGCCGATCAGCTCGCGAGTTCCGCCTCGGAAATCGCCGCGCGCGGCGGCGCGGTGGTGGACCAGGTGGTGACGACCATGGCCGACATCTCGGCCAGCTCGAAAAAGATTGCCGACATCATCGGCGTGATCGATGGCATCGCCTTCCAGACCAACATCCTCGCCCTGAATGCCGCGGTGGAAGCCGCCCGCGCCGGTGAGCAAGGTCGCGGCTTCGCGGTGGTGGCCGGCGAGGTACGCTCGCTTGCGCAGCGCAGCGCCGAAGCGGCCAAGGAGATCAAGGCACTCATCAGCGCGTCCGGCGAGCGGGTGGATTCAGGCGCGAAACTCGTGACCGACGCCGGCTCGACGATGCGCGAGATCGTCGCGTCCATCCAGCGCGTGACGGACATCATGTCGGAGATCACCGCCAGCACCAGCGAGCAGAGCAACGGCATCGGCCACGTCAGTGGCGAAGTGCATCAGCTGGACCAGATGACACAGCAGAACGCGGCGCTGGTGGAGCAGAGCGCGGCTGCGACGGAAAGCCTGAAGGATCAGGCGGGGCGGTTGGCGCAGGCTGTGCGGGCGTTCACGCTGCGTGGGGAACACGTGGCGGGGTGATCTCTGGCGTTTGCAGGCGCTGGATTTCTTTCGCCACGTTTGGGTGGGCCGCGGCAGGCGGCACCCGCCACCCACTCAGACTGTGGCGGTCGGCCGTTGGCCGACTCCGCTGCGCTGCTCGCATCGGGGTCGCGCCGGGAAACTCCCTTCGTTCGCTTTGCTCAC
>Ga0157377_10000060_pt1 | contig 82791 bp, 73 predicted proteins | sample M55metaG_FD_121116 | JGI IMG/M metagenome (GOLD analysis project Ga0157377, IMG submission 121116) | Miscanthus rhizosphere microbial communities from Kellogg Biological Station, Michigan, USA - M5-5 metaG | ecosystem: Host-associated > Plants > Roots > Rhizosphere > Soil | place: USA: Michigan... | reverse complement strand
TGAGCACACGCGGCACGGCGCCCACCGCGCCGAAGCGCGGCGAGATCCGCATCGTCCATGCCCTTCAGCCCGCGCCGCATTTTCACGGGCGCGAGAAACTCGTCCAGGATCTCGCGGAGTGGGCTGCCGACCTGGCCTCGCCCGACCGCGTCTGGTCCTTGGTCGCGGCGGGAGGCACCGGCAAGACGGCAGTGGCGGAGCGGATGGTTGCCGGCATGAAACCCGGCGAAGCGAACGTGCTGGTCTGGTCCTTCTACGAACAGCCCGACGCCGACGCCTTCCTCCGCGAGTGCAACCACCTCTTCCTCGGCGAGGACAAGGGCGAGGCGGGTGGGCGCCTGGAACGCCTCGAGCGCGGGTTGCGCGACGGCCGCCCGCACCTGATCGTCCTCGACGGCCTGGAGCGCGTGCAGGAGGACGCCGGCGCCGGCCGGGTGCGCGGCGAGCTGTCCGACCACACGCTCAAGCTCCTCCTGCGCGCCCTCGCCGCCGGTCTCGGACGGGCGCGCGCGCTGGTGACTTCGCGCTATCCGCTGGTTGATCTCCAGGACTGGACCAACCGCGGATATCGCGACACCCCTCTCGACGACCTTTCACCGGACGCGGCGTTGGCCGTCCTGCGCGGGTGGGGTGTGGAGGGGGACGACGACGCGGTGCGCGCCGCGGCGGCCCAGGTGGGAAACCACGCGCTCTCGGTGGCAGTGCTCGGCTCCTATCTCCATTCGTTTGCCGGCGGGCGCATCGAGGCGGTCAACGAGTTCGAGCTCGATGCGGTGACGGGCGAAGACCCGCGGGCGGCCAAGCTCGCCCGAGTGCTCGCCTACTACGCGCAGAAGTTGCCGGACGACGAGCGGGAGCTACTGGCCCGGCTTTCCGTGTTCCCTCGCGGGGTGACGCTCGATCTGCTCGGCGTGCTGGTCGACGCTGGCGGCGAGGTGGCGGGACTCCTCGTGCAGGCAAAACCTCGTCTTGTCGCGTTGCTGGGGAGTCTCCGCGCGCGCGGGCTGGTCTTCCAGTACCAAACCGGCGAGGCGGTCACCTGGACCGCGCATCCTTTCCTGCGCGAGCGCTTCCGCGAGCTGCTCGGCTGCCCGTCCGAGCAAGTCTTCGATGTCGTAGCGCAAGCCCTCGGCGCGGGACTGGAGAAGAGTCCCGACACAAAGCCGAGTGACCCGACTACCCTCGACCGGTACGAACGCCTGATCGAAGCCACACGGCTCGCCGGGCGGGAGCAGGAGGCGTTCGAGCTCTTCTGGCGCGCATTGGGGAGCTACGAGCACCTCGGGCTGGTGCTCGGCGATTACGAACGGGGCTACCGCATCCTAACGGCGTTCAGCGCAACCGGTCGCCCCGAGGATCTCGGCGTAACAATGACACTGCGAGAGCGGTCGGTTCTCGCCGCCAATCTCGCCCTGTTCGCCAGACACCTCGGTCGGCTGGCGGAGGCGCGAGCGATCCAACGGCTCGACGAAGGCTGGAAGAAGTTGCTTGCCCAGCCCAAGGTGAGATCGATCGGATTCCAAAACTCCAGCTGGGTCGCGTTCACCATCGGCCGTCTGGCCGAAGCTGCGCGGCTCACTGGCGAAGCCCTGAATGAGGCCGAGACGGCAGGAGACAACTTGCCTAAGAAGAACTCCCTTGCGCGTCGTGCCATCGTCGCTCACGCCGCGGGCGACGTCGCCACGGCGCGCGCTGATTTTGCCGCCGCGACAGAGCTGGAAGGCCAGCCACTTTATTCGTTGCGAGGCTCGTATCACGCGCGCCATCATCTTGACCTGGGCGACCTCGCCGCGACCCGCGCGCTCGCCGACCACGGCCTGGCGACGGCCCGCGCGAATGGCTGGAACATCCCGCGATTCGACGCATTACTGGCTCGGATCGCCCTCGCCGAGGGCGGCGACCCGACGCTCCACCTCGATGCGATGCGTGTTTGGACCTCGCGGACCGGCGACATGGAGTGGATCATCGAAGCGCACCTCCTCTCGGCGCAACATCTCCTCACCCGCGGCGACACCCAGTCCGCCCTCGGCGAGGCGGAGACGGGCCTGCTCCATGCTGTCACCTGCGGCTACGGCCTGCTGCGCATCGAGTTGCTGGTCGCGCTGGCCCGCATCCGGCTGGCGTGGCCCGATCCGCCGAAGGCCATCCAGGCGGCGCGGGAGGCGCTCGACCTCGCCGCCCATCCGGACTGCGGCTACGCCTGGGGCGAAGCCGACGCCGCGCAAGCGTGGGGCGAGGCGTTCTTCGCCAACGGCGAGCTCGCCCTCGCCAGGCGCGCCTTCACCCGCGCCCTCGAGGTGCGCCGGCGGATCGAGCATCCCGGCGCCTCGGAAACGGAACGATGGCTCGAACGCACATCAGCATGAACGCTGAAACGCGAAGCGAGATCGCCGGCAATTTAAGCGAGCTCGCTGAAAACCTGGCCGAAATCGCTGGCAACTGAAGCGAAATCGCGTCCGTTCTCTGCGATCACGCTTCCGTTTTAAGCAAGTTTGCTTAACTTCTTGGCGATTTCGCTTGGTTTTTCAGCGAGTTTGCCTTCTGCTTTAAGCGAGTTTGCTTAACTTCTCAGCGATTTTGCTTAGCTTTTCAGCGATCTCGCTTAAGTTTCCAGCGATCGCGCTTAGCTCGCCAGCGATCGTCCTTCGCCTGCCAGCGCGCGCTCTTCCGTTGCCAGCGGTGGCGCTTTCCGGCGTACCTTCCACAGCCAATAGACCATCGCTCCGAACAGCAGCAGGATCGGCAGCGCGCGCATCGGGCCGGTGGTGAACGGCTCCGGAAGGATCCTCGCCACCCGCGAACGGATGGAGAAGAACGATCCGGCGGCGATGAACAGCGCGAAGCACATCCGCCACAGGTGGCGCGCCAGGCGCGGCCCGCCTCGGCGCAGACCGGATCGCAGGATGCGCACGTCGCCGGCGATCGCCAGGCTCAGGACGGTGCCGATCATCAGCGGCGCCGCGAACGGGATGCCGTTGTAAACGCGGCCGGGGAGGTTGAAGATCGTCACCGCTCCCACCATCGAGTAGAGCGCGAGCACGACCGCGACCAGCAGCGCCGCGCCATCGATCGCGCGCGTCCAGCGCGACGCCGGACGGACGGTGGTCAGCGCGGTGCCGACAAAGTAGGCCACCAGGAAACCGGCGCGCGCGTTCGGGCCGGTGGGAGTCTTGAGCAGCTCCATGATCGTGGCGGTGAAGCCCATCACCAGCATGGCGTAGACGAAGAGCATCCCACTGCGGCGGTGAACGGTCCCGCCCTTCTTGACGGAGAGAGCGACGGCGCCGAGGACGATGGCCAGTCCGCCGGCGGCGATGTGAATCGGTAAGAGCGTGTGCATGCGGCGCATGGTGCCGAGGCGTTGCTGAACGGATCCTGAACGGCCCGTTCAGCGTCCGTTCAGCAGGCAGGCCTCACGCTGCGCGGCGCATCATCCGATCATGAACAAAGGAGAGTACTCATGAAAAACAACGTCATCCTGCTTGTGATGTCCCTGCTCGCGATTCTCCTCGCCTCCATTCACGTCTCCCAGGACATCATTCGCGGCGCCGATACCTGGGGGCCGCAGAGTCTCATCGGCGTGCTGATCCTGGTCGTCTGGCTTTACGGGACGCTGGTGTCGCCCGAGCGGCGATCGGGGCTCATCATCATGCTGGTGGGGGGAATCCTGGCGGCGGCCATGCCGGTCATCCACTACCGGGTCAATCTGGCGAAGCCCGGGGCCTTTTTCTTCATCTGGACGCTTTTCGCCCTCGGCGCCACCGGTACGATGTCCATCATCCTCGCCTCCAGGAGGCTGATGGGAAAATGACCGGCGCCGCGAATGAGAATCCTGATCGTCGAAGATGAGTCGCTGCTGGCCGGCCGGCTCGCCGCCACGTTGGGCGAGCGCGGCTACGCGGTCGATGTCGCCGCGGACGGCGAGCGCGCCGACTTCCTGGTCGGCACCGAGACCTACGACGCCCTCATCCTCGACCTCGGCCTCCCGCAAATCGACGGCTTGACGCTGCTCGAGCGCTGGCGCGCCGCCGGCATCGCGGTGCCGGTGCTGGTGCTCACCGCGCGCGGCAGCTGGTCGGAAAAAGTGCGCGGCATCGACGGCGGCGCGGACGACTACCTCACCAAGCCCTTCGAGATGGCCGAGCTGCTGGCGCGGCTGCGCGCGCTGATCCGGCGGTCGAGCGGACAGCTCACGCCCGAGCTGCGCCGCGGCGCGCTGGTGCTCGACCCGCGGACGTCCGTGGTGACGCTCGACGGGCAGCCGGTGAAGCTGACCAGCCACGAGCTGCGCGTGCTCTCGTACCTCATGCACCATCGCGGCCGCGTCGTTTCCCAGGCCGAGCTGACGGAGCACATCTACGCGCAGACCTTCGACCGCGACTCGAACACGGTCGAGGTGTTCATCGCCCGCCTGCGGCGCAAGCTCGGCGCCGCGACCATCGAGACCGTGCGCGGACTCGGATACCGCATCGGCACCGAATGAAGGGCTCTCTCAGCGCGTGCCTCATCGTCGGAGCACTGGTCTGGATGGCGGCGGTGCTGGTCGCGGTCATCGCCGGGATCGTCAAGCTGACGCGGAACCATCCCGAGGTCGCCAGGAGCCACGGGACGCACATCGTGATGGTGATCCTCGCGGTGGCGTTCATCGCGGGGGGCTTGTTCCTGGTGCGACGAGCGCTCGCGCCGTTCAAGAATCTTCGCGGCGGGCTGTCGTCGGTGCGCGAGGGACGCAGCCGGAAAGTCGAAGGCGACTATCCGACCGAGGTGCAGCCGCTGGTGAACGACCTGAATGCGCTGCTCGAGGATCGCGAGCGCGCGGTGGCCCGAGCCCTCGCCACGGCGGGAGATCTCGCGCACGGACTGAAGACGCCGCTGGCGGTGCTGGCGCAAGAGGCGGAACATCTCCGCCCGCTGGTTGAACGGATGCAGCGGCAGGTCGACTATCACCTGGCGCGGGCGCGCGCGACCGCGTCGACTCGAGCGGCGCCGGGAGTGCACTGCGCCGTGCTCCCGTCCGTGGAAGGCCTGGTGCGCACCATGCGCCGCCTGCACGCGGAACGCGAGCTGACGATCGACGCCGACGTCTCGCCCGTGCACGAGATCCGCGGCCGCAGGGAAGACCTCGAGGAAATGCTGGGCAACCTGCTCGACAACGCGTGCAAGTGGGCGCGCTCCCGCGTCGCCATCACGTCATCCCTCGACGACGCCAATCTCGTCATTTCGGTAGATGACGACGGCCCCGGCCTCGACCCGTCCATGCGCGCCCAGGTGCTGCAGCGAGGCGTGCGTGCCGACCAGCGAGTCCGCGGATCCGGCCTCGGCCTGGCGATCGTCAGCGACCTGGCCGAGTTGTACGGCGGCTCCGTCGCGCTGGAGACCTCGCCCCTCGGCGGGACGCGGGCGCGACTGGCGCTGCCGCGCCCATGACCTGTACGACAATGTCCGCATCGTCCGTCGCTCGCACTTCGCGTTTCCTCTGCGGCTGCTCGTCGTATGCGCGGTCCTCGCCTGCTTTGTCCCTTCCGTGCGCGCGCTCGATCCGGGGAAGCGGATCTCCCAGTACGTCCACGATGTGTGGAACACGAATGACGGTCTTCCCCAGGACTCGGTCAACGCGATGGCGCAGACGCCGGACGGATATCTCTGGGTGGCGACGCAGGAAGGCCTGGCGCGGTTCGATGGCCTGAGCTTCACCACGCTCGACGCGCACACCACGCGCGGGGCGCTCCAGAACTTCGTCTACACCGTCTTCACCGATCGCCGCGGAGTGCTCTGGGCCGGCGCGTCGGGCGGTCTGTTGCGCTACGAAGGCAACGGCCGTTTCTCGCGCACCGAAACGGAAGAGCAGTGGCCCGGCCCGTCCGCCAAGCAGATCGCCGAGGATGCGGCGGGGACGCTTTGGGTGGGGATGGGAAGCGACGGCACCAGCGGCGCGAAAGGGCTGGTCGAATACCGCGGCGGCGTGCGGGCGGTTTTCAAAAAGAAGGACGGCCTGTCGTCGGACGTCGTTTCCTACACGGCGTTCGATCGACACGGAAATCACTGGCTGGCGACGTCGAACGGCCTCGACGTGATGGCGAAGGGAAAGGTGGTGCGCTCGTACACGACGGCGGACGGTCTGGCCAGCAACATCGTCCGCGTCGTGCTCGTCGATCGGGCCGGAACGGTCTGGGCGGGAACGGAGAGCGGACTCAGTTTTCTCGAGAACGGGCGCTTCTCGACGTACACCACGCGCGATGGACTGATGGACGACAAGATCCTTCACCTGCTGGAAGACCGCGACGGCGTCCTCTGGATCGCGACCGCTCGCGGGTTGAACCGGATCGCCGGCGGAAAGATCGAGAGCGCGTCATTGACCGGCATCGCCGACCATCAGATCAACACGCTCTTCGAAGACCGCGAAGGCAGTCTCTGGATCGGCACGCGCGCCAACGGTCTGCACCGGCTGCGCAGCGCGAGCTTCACCACCATCGGGCCGAACGAAGGACTGGCCGGCGAGATCGTCAACGGCATCTTCGAGGATCGCGCCGGCCGCATCTGGATCGGAATCTCGCCGGGCGGCGTGAACATCTTCGAAGACGGCCGCCTGCGCATGCTTCCGAAGAGCGGCGTGCCGTCCGACGGCGTGCGTGCCTTTCGGGAGGACGCCGACGGCACGATGTGGCTCGGCGCGCGCGAAGGGCTGCACGTTCTCTCGCGCGGCCGGCTGGCGACGTTCACCAGGCGCGACGGGCTGCCCGACAGCAGCGTGACGGTCACCTTTCGCGACCGCCGGGGAGTGGTGTGGATCGGCACGGCGAACGGACTGGCGCGCTACGTAAACGGGACGATTGTCAAAGTTCCTACGCCGCGTGGATTTCCACCCAGCGTCCGCCTCATCTTCGAAGATCGCGCCGGGCGTGTCTGGTTCGCGGGCGGCGAAGGGCTGGTCAGTTGGGACGGTGCCGCCTTTCACGTCGACCCGCGATTCGCCAAGGCGCACGTGATGTCGGTCAGCGAAGACGCGGACGGCACGCTCTGGCTCGGCACCTGGAGCCAGGGTCTCCATCGTCTCCGCGGCGATGGCGTGACCCGCTACACGACCGCGAGCGGCCTGTATGACGACGTGGCGTGGTCGGTGCTCGACGACGGCCGCGGCAATCTGTGGATGGGGAGCAATCGCGGGATCTATCGCGTGGCGAAGAAGGACCTCGACGACTACGCGGCGCACCGCATCGCCACGATCGAGTGCAAGGTCTACGGAACCGCGGACGGGATGCGCCGGCGCGAGACGAACTGGGGAAATCCGCCGGCCATTCGCGCGCGCGACGGCCGCCTGTGGTTCGGCACCACGGCCGGCGTGGTGATCATCGATCCTGGCTCGGTCACCATCAATCGCCGTCCTCCCCCGGTCGTTCTGGAGCGATTCGTGGCCGACGATTCCGTGGTGTCAACCGCGGCGCCGCCCGTGCTGCCGCCGGGAACGCGCAACATCGAGATCCATTACGCCGGGATCAGTCTCCTCTCGCCGGACAAGGTTCGCTACCGGTACCGGCTGGAGGGCTACGACGAGCGGTGGATCGAGGCGGACTCGCGGCGCGCGGCGTTTTACACGAACGTCGCGCCGGGCACGTACCGCTTTCGGGTGATCGCCGCGAACGAGGACGGCGTCTGGAACGAGACCGGCGCGTCGCTGCAGTTCCGCCTGAAACCGTACTTCCGGCAGACGGGATGGTTCTACGCGCTGGTGATCGTGTCGCTGATTCTGTTCGGGGTGGCGCTGAACGCCTTTCGCGAGCGCCAGCGCCGGATCCGGCATCAGGCCTTTCACGATCCGCTCACCGGCCTGCCGAACCGGATGCTGCTGGACGAAAAATCGAGCCTGGCCCTGGCGGAGGCGAAGAAGCAGGGGCGATCGATCGCTATTCTCTTCCTCGACCTCGACGGCTTCAAGCGGGTCAACGACACGCTCGGCCACGCCAGCGGCGACCGGCTCCTGCAGCTGGTGGCGGCGCGATTCCGCGGCTGCCTCCGCGACGGCGACACCCTGGCGCGGATCGGCGGCGACGAGTTCGCCGTGCTGGTCGAAGCGGTCGAGGATCGGAGCATCGCCGCCGAGATCGCCCGCCGCATCGTCGATGCCGTCCGCGCGCCGTTCACCGTCGACGGCCATCCCGTCGACGTCGGCGTCAGCATCGGCATCGCCCTCAATCCCGACGACGGCGTCGACGTGCGGACGATCCTTCAGGCGGCCGACCGCGCCATGTACCGCGCCAAGATCACATCCGGGAACGCCTTCGCCTTTCACTCGGAGTGAGGGTTCGATGTTCTTCTGCGACGTCGTGCGGTAAGGGGGCAGGACCTGCGCGAATGCGCAGATCCTGCCCGTGGATGGCGCGCGACGCCTCACCGCACCCGGTCGAAGACCTCGTAGTGGACGCGCGGAATCGAGGATCCCAGCGGGTTCACCGGGTTGGAGTAATCGCGGGGACGAGGCCAGTGGCCGAGGCTCACGCCAATGGTCACCGTGCCGACGGTGTTCGCCGCGATGAAACTCTCGTTGACGTCGAGTTGGACGAATCCTACGAGCCAGGGCTGGATCTCACGCGAGACGCGCAACCCGCCACCGGCGGTATTTCCGGCGCCCGGCGCATGGCGCTGAAGCAACGCAACGTTCGCGTCCAGCCACCAGAGCGGCGGGAGGATGTTCGCCTGCAGGTTCAACCCTGCCGAGTCGACCGTGTGCATCACGCGCTCGTGAATGAGACCGAGGACCACGGAGGAGCCGACGACGTCACTGTCTTTGATCCCCTTCGAGAGGAATGCGCCGACGCGGATCGAAGGCAGCAGCCGGTCGAGACTGAGCGTCACCTGACTGAGCTCGCCCGGCTCCAGCTCGGCGCGCAGGCTGGCTGTCTTCAGACTGCCGGCCAGGCTCGCCTGCCAGCCGCCGCGCCGGTACAGCAGCGCAAGGTCGGTCTGGCCTTCGCGGCGGCGCGGGAAATACATCCCTTCGCCCTGCGCCTGCACCGCAAACCGGTGCTCCGGCCCGAAGGACGCAAGGACGTGACCGCTCGCGTTCACCGTGTAGCCGCCGGTCTGGCCAGTGCCGAAGGCCGGACCGGCCGCGGTGTCGATCGAGGCGAACAGCGGCGGCGAACAGACGTACGCCGGCGGGACTGACGCGCTGACGGAGACGATTTTCGCCGGCGCGGAGGGATCGTTCGTCGACAAGGTGATCGTCGCCGTCTTCGCGCCCGCCGTCGCCGGCACGAACCGAATCGGAAGGACGATGTTGTCGCCCGGTGCAACCGCGATCGGGAAGGTCAGCACCCGCGGCACCACGAACTCGGCCGAGGACGAGGTGATGGCGGTGATCGAGAGCGGGCAGCTCCCGCGATTGTCAACCGTCAGGCCGAGGTCTTTGAACGCATTCGGACGAACGCACACCTCGCCGAAGTTGCCGCTGTCGGCGATCACCGTGACGGCGGTCGGTTGTCCGGCGACGGCGCTCGCGGCGACGCGCAGCGCGGGGAAGCTGGGATCGTTGCTGACGATGGTGATGTCCGCGGTGCGTGTTCCGGTCGCCAACGGCCTGAAGGTCACCTGAAATGGGAAGCAGAAATCGTGACTGATGACCACCGGGAAGCCGGCGGACGCCGGCACGACCGCGAATTCGGGGTTGGACGACGTGATGGAGTTGACCACCAGGTCCGCCGCGCTGGTGTTGCATACGTTCAGCAGGGCGTTCTGCGAATCCCCGCGGCACGCTTGCGCGAACAGCGGCGGCGCCGGCACCTGAATGGCCGGCATGGCGACCTTCTTGAACGTCAGCCGCCACGGTCCGCGGCCTCGCGTGCCGAGGAACAGGTTGATGTCGCCGCCCGGCGGATCGTGATCGAAGTGCGCGTAGTACGGCCGCGGGATGTGCGGCACGCCGGACGCGCCGGGCGAGATCGGATCGGTCACCAGCTGCCAGCGCGCGCCGCCGTTCGTGCTGATGAAGACCCCGGAATCGGCTCCGCCGGCCACCAGAATGTCGGGATCGGAGCGATCGAAGGCGACGAGCGTCGGTTGCGGGTAACCGGAAAGGCTGGCGAACGCCGTCGGACCAGTCTGGTTCTGATAGGCGAACGTCCCGCTGCCTGTCATGAGCGCGTCGAGCGCCGCCAGGCCGTTCCATGTCGCGCCGCCATCGTGGGTCATCACCATGCGCGGCCCGGATGAGCCGAGATGCGACGCGATCAGCCGCCGCCGGTCATGCGGATCGACGGCGAAGACGCCGAAGCCGCCCGGTCCCGGCGCCGGAACCTGAGTCCACGTTCCGCCGGCCGATGCGCCGGCGTAGCGGAAAACGCGGCCCTGACGATCGCCGTCGCAGCCGCCGCTCTTGACGAAGAAGGTCGGCGTGCCGGTGTCGTCGGCGAACTGCAATCCGCAGGGGGCGGAGGGCGTACTGCCGGCGCCGAGCTGCGTCCATGTGATCGTGGACGCGCCGATGTTCGAGGTGACGAAGACGCCGCCGCTCATGGCGATGGCATAGGCATTGGCGCCGAAATTGACGATCGTCTCGAGCTGCTCGAAGCCGCGCAGATTGCCGGCCGGGTAGTTGCCGATCTCCGGGGATGCTCCGGTGAGCCCGGGCCCGCTGACGGAGAGTCGCGTCGCACGACCGCTGAGGAAACAGCAGATGGTGGACAGGCCCCGGGCGGCGTCGCCGCCGCTGTCGAACCCGTCGCAGCAGCGCTCATTGTTCCAGCTGACGAACGCTGCGCCGCCGTTGGTCGCGCCGAACGAGCCGTTGTCCTGATTGCCGAGGTAGAGGTGCTCGGTGACTGCTCCCGGCCGCGAGACACCGCTGAACGAGTACTCCCAAAGCGCGTGCGGCGTAACGTTCGGCTGAGTCCAGGACGGGGCGTGACAACCCGGGCTGCCGGTCGATGTGTTGCGGAATACGCCGCCGTCCGAGGAGAAGAGGGTGGGGCAGGCGTTCGCGGAGACGCCGGGAGCGAAGGCGATGTCGCCTGAGTCGTCATGCGCGCCGCTCGAGCTCGTGAACCCGCCGGCCCAAGAGGCCGATGCGGCGCAGCGCTGCGCGCCTCCCGGATTGGCCGGATTGGGCGTGGTGCACGCGCCGCGGAAAAGGCTGACATCGCCGAACCAGAGGTCGTAGTTCGCGCCGGAGCGCTTGTTCGTCTTCACGAAGGGGATCCGGCCTTGCGGCGACGGATTCACGTAGTTGTTCGCCCAGTTCTGACCGCCGTCATCGCTCTCGAAGATCGACGTGCCGACCGTGGCGAAGAGGACGTGTGACTCGTCGGGCGACGCCACGATCGAGCACTGCCCCGTGGGAAGCGGGAGAGTCGAGGACGTGGTCCAGGTGGTGCCGCCGTCGGTGGAGCGGAGATGGCCGTCGTCGCCGCAAACGTCGATGATCCCGCCGTGATGGACGACGACGTCGACCACGTCGTTCGCCGCGTCACCGGGCGTCGGATCGTTGAACGTCCAGGTCAGGCCGGCGTCGGTGCTGATGGCCAAGCCGCAATTGGTGCCGATGAAGACGTGCGATGCGTTGGCGGGATCCACGGCAATCCGGAACGCCGCGAGCTCGCGGCGCCGAACGTCGTTCTCGCAGAGACCGGAGGGCGGCGCAGCGCTTGCCGGATGGGTCCAGGTGACGCCGGCGTCGCGGCTGATGTTGATGCCCGACCTGCTGGTCACCCGTCCGTCGAACAGCGACGTGGCGTAGACGCGGTTGGAGTTGGTGGGATCGACCTTCACGTCCTGCGTTGCCGTCGGCACGTGGCCGTCGAGGTGGAACCATGTCACTCCTCCGTCGTTGCTGCGGAAGAGGCCCCCGAATTCGCTCGCCGCGTAGGCGCGAGATGGTGTGCTTCGGTCGACGCCAAGGCGGTTGACGCGGCCGCCGGTCGCGCCGTTGGGGTCGGAGTTGTTCGAGCGGTCGGGGCCGATGTCTTTGACGGTGACCGATAACTGCGCGCCGGCCGCCGTTGCCACCAGTGCAAGGGCCGCCGCCAGAAGAACGTTTCTCAGGGGAATCATGGCTTTCTCCTCGGCACGGCCGGTGAGCCGATGATGTCGGCCGGACAGATCGGCGCGCGCGTTCTCACCGCCGCCGAGACAGCCTTGCCCCCTGCGGTGTCGATGGCCACGCGCCACGTGTAGTTGACGCCCGGCTCGAGGTTCTCCACGACGGCGGACATCTCGCCCGTCCGCGCACTCTCTGCGTCGGCCGGCGCGGTCTGCTCGCGCACCGGCGCCTCCACCTCCACGACGCGGATCTGAAAGGCGCGAAGCGTCGGGCGCTTCAACCGTGCATCCGCGCGCGGCATGATCGGGCGCTCGGCCGTGGCGCGCTCGGAGAGCGGGAGCGACACGAACAGCCCTTTTTCGAAGCCATTCTTGAAGACCGTCGTCTCGATGCTCTGCGCCTCCATCGCCGCCGCGCCGGAGCGCTTCGCGTCGAACAGCGCGGCTGGCATGCTCCAGCGAAGGCGCGCGATCGCGGTGCGGAGCCGCGTCTCGCTGCAGTAGGTCTCGATCGTCACGGCCAGGCCGTTTTCCGCGATCGCCGTCGCCTGTGCCGTGGGGCGCGGAGTGACGGTCTCCGAGGTGCTGGTCTGCGTCGATTGGCCGCCCGCCGCGACGGTGCCGGCACAGCCGATGGCAAGAAAGGAAAAAAGAAGAAGAGTGTGAGCCATTGAACGACCTCCTGGTGCAGTGACGGACAGGCGGCTGGTGTTTTTATGACGCACGGAAACGCGGTCCATTGATTCGTCACCCTGAAGCGAAGCGAAGGGTCTCAATGCGCGAGTCACGCAGGTAGAGATGCTTCGCCGTCCCTTCGACTTTGCTCAGGGCATGCTTCGCGGCGCAGCATGACGGGGGCTTGTCCCCTAATGGTCCGAACGCGCGCGCAGCACGAACTGTTCGATATCGGTCGCCGTCACGAAGTCATGGAGTTTCCTGACCAGCGCGTAATCGGCCGCCGGGAAGGCAAACCCTTTTGTCTCGAACTGTCGCTGCACCTTGAAGCTCGCCTGGCCCGTGCCGTCGGACTGGCTGTAGCCGATGGCGGTCCTCTCGAACCAGCCCGCTTCATTGTCGAACCGGGTGGTGGGCGGAAGTTGTTCGAGCGCGTAGCCTTCCGGAAGACGAATTGTGACGTCGTCGGTCCCATGCATTGCGTACTTGAAGTAAACCGGGGTCTTGCGCGTCGATCGCGTGAAGGGATTCTTCGCGTTGCGGGTGAAGGGATTGAGCGCGCCGAGCATTCGGCGCGGGGTGACCTGCGCGTACGCCGGGATCCGCACGTGCGCGTCGACGCGCAACGGTTGATCCCCGTCGCTCCAGGCATCGACGCTCACCGCGTCGACGACCGCTCCCGCCCCCAGCCATCTCTTGATTTCGTCCTCGATCAACCTGCGGCGGCCGTCGGCGTCGAGATCGTTCCCTTCGCGGCGCCATTCCAAAGCCGTCTGTCCGGTGTAGGTCACGCGCAGGTTGCCTTCCAGCGTGCCGTCCGCCGACAGGACCAGATCACTCTCGCGTTTGGTTACGGCGGCGCCCGGCTCCGGACCCGGCACGTTCACGAAGTCGGCGAGGGTCTTCCTGGTGGCCAGCCCTCTCTGCCCGGTTTCCTCCCAGGGGACCAGGCCGTATGGACAGTAACGGCTGGCCGGGTCGAAGAAACGCGTTCCCATGAGGGGGACCTCGACCGCCACGATCATGGCGTTGAGCTGCGTCTCGTCCCAGACCGCCGGCTCCAGATACCCGAAGTCGCGGCTGCGCAACTCGACGGGATAGGCGGAGAATCCCGCGGCGCGAAGCAGGGCGATGAAGAAGAGATTGGCCTCGTTGCTCCAGGCGTATCCGCGCTTCAGCACGTCGTCGACGTTCCTGTTTTCCCGGAGGCCCTCCCGTTTCAACTCCGCTTCCGATCGCTCGTTCTGTACGCTGAGCAGCCGAAGCTGCCGGGTGCGCGCATAGAGCTTGCGCAATTTGACGTCGCTGCTGTCTGAGGGCGTGATGAGAGTCTCGACCAGGCCCCGGATCGCCTTGGATTTTCCGACGAATCGTTCATACGTTTCCGCCCGGCGCTCGCCGACCGCCTGCCAGAAAAACGATGGACTGCTGAACGTGGTGCCGGCCACATAAAAGAAGTGTGCGGTCGGGCGGAGCATCTCGTCGGGAAGGGAGAATTCCTCCTTCTCGATCGCCGGCATGTTCGCGAGGTCGAGGCGGATGGCGCCGGTGCCGCCGTCGTGTTTGATCTCGGCGGCGGGCGTCGGCGGAAAGACGACCCAGTCCACGCGCGCCCCTTTGGCCGGGTAGAGCGAATAATGCGCCTCGCGCACATAGAGATCGCCCTGGAGCTCCCAGGAAGTGCTCAGTCTCGAGTAGACACTGTGGAGTTCGTAGCGCTCGGGATGCGTGAAGAGGTCGTCCACTCCGCTCTTCCAGCGCCTGATCCAGGCATACTCGATGACGTCACCCGCCGCCACGGCGGGGAGCGCGAATTTCTTGACGTGGAGCTTCAGGCGGCGGTTCCTGACCAGCGTGCTGTCGAAAACCCTGCCGTCGAAGATGGAGATCGTGCCGTCGGCGTGCACGGTGCGTCCTCGGATCTCCTCGATCGAGGAGAGCCTTTCCATGTAATAGAGCTCCACGCTGGCGCGGTCTCTTCCCTGGTCGGTGAAGATCTTGATGATGAGGTGATGGCTCTCATAGCGCTGGTCGTCGCGGGTCGTGACCTCGTCCAGCAGGACCATGGCGGCCGCCCCGGGATCGGCCGGGTTGTCCTTCAGGGCCAGATCCGCGGGCGTGATCGGACCGAACGGCGGCAACGCCTCGGCCGCCTGAATCGGCGGCGTAAGCGATAAGACGAGAAGCAACGCCGGCAGTGCACGAGAGAACATGACGCTCATGGTGACCGCCTCACACCAGAGCGCGCAGGTGCGGGATGCCCATCAGGTACTGGCGATCGCGCGCGTCCGCGTCGAGGCGCGCGCCGGGACCGGCGAAGTGGTATCGCCGGCCGGTCAGCGGACTGATGACGACCATCGACGTCGTGCCGATGTATTCGACGATGACGCGCGGTCCGGCGCCCGGCGCGCTTTCCCGCTGTCCCGTTGCCTGCAGACGACCCTTTCCACAGCAGCTCATCGGTCCTCCTCCGGCGGCTCGTAGTAGTGCGCCACCGGCGTGCGCGACGTGGCGCGCTCGAGCAGCGACGCTCCCGCGGAGATGCCCAGCCACATCATCAGGCCCTCCCGCCAGCCGCGGCTGACGGCGTACGCGAACGGCGCCGCAATCCAGAGACTGAGACAGTAGAAACAGTCGAGGAGCTTTCCGAAGAAACCGGCGCCGCAGGCGCGCCGAAGATGGACCAGAACGTCGCCCGGTCCATCTTCGGCATTGAACAAATGCGTCACGCGCCAGCAACAGAGTGATGCGATGAGCAGGCTGGCGAGCATGACGTTTCCTCACCCGAGGCAGAAACCGAGGTCCTTGGTGCTGTAGCCCTGCCACCAGTTGAACGATGCGCCGCTCAGGGTCCCGCGAATGGTGTGCTCCGTAGCCGTGATGCGGAAGGCGTAACCGCACGCCTGTCCGCCCGTCGTGTTGAGCGTGAACGCACCGCTGCCGCCCATGTTCGTGAACGGCCCGCCGGTGAGCGCGATCGATCCTGCGCCGGGGATCACGCCGCCGGAGATGATCGCGGCGGAGATGCCCGCGAAGTGCTGGAAGGCGGACGTGGTCGGGTCCGCGACCAGCGGATTCGAGCCGGGGTCGCTCACGGTGAAGTCGACCGTGACCTGCTGGCCGATCTCGTACTTGTCGCAGAGCGTCCCGCTGCTTCGGAACGAGGCGTCGACGTGCGGCACGGTGTTGTCGATGCGCACCACCACCTCATTCGTCTGCTGCGCGCTGCCCGGGTCGCCGGCGTTGCGGAACGTGGCCCGCACGCGCCACAGGCCTTCATCGGTGATCTTGGTGTGCCAGTACCCGAGCGTCGAATCGACCAGGCGGCTCGTGTCGGAGTTCTTGTACTCGAACCAGCCGGGATCGATCCCGGTGCTCGGCGCCAGCGTCTCGTGGCAGAGGTCGAAGTTGAATGTGCCGGGGTCGCAGTCGAGGAAGACGCCGCCCGACATTTTGTAATACATGACCGGAATGGGATCCTCGATGGTCTGCCACCCACCGCCCTCCTTTTTCACCTCGAGCTTGAACTCTTTCGGGGTGGTCGGGGCGACCGCGTACAGGCCGGCGATGGCCACGATGTTGCCGAACGCCGTGATGTTGCCGTACAGGCCGGTGCTCTGATTGATGAGGCCCGTGTCCTGCTCGCTGATCATGATGATCCTCGGCTCTTCCGCTTCGACCGGATCGCCGGGGCGAAGCTGCACGCGGCACTCTTCGACGTTGCCCCAATGCGGCGCCGAATCCGGCCCCGACGGCGGTGCGTTCCACTGCAGCACCGCGCGCAGCGTGCCGGTGAGGGCGCCGCCGGTGCAGAGCTGCCGGTGATGGGTGAGATCCACCGGGATGGAGACCGCGTAATTCACTCCGCCCGGCGGCAGGCCGGCGCCGAGGTCATGGACCTGCACGGCGCTCGTGCCGAGGTGTTCCCACGCCGTCGCGCCGTCGAGCTTCAGCCAGAAACCGACGTACTCGGCTGAGCCGGTGTGGCAGAGATTGCCCAGATAGCCGGTCGGCTGTTTGATGGTGATCACCGCGCCGACGGAGTCGTCTTCCGGACGGAGGCCGACGCACTTCACTTCCTCGAACGACGTGTCGCTGGGCGGGGTGAAGAGCGTGCCGAACAGCCCCGAGAGGTCGATGGTGCTGAGAATCTCATTCAGCCCCGAGGCGGTGGAGACGTCGCTGGAGAGGAACGCCGTCTGCGGCGCCTTGGCCGCCTGATGAAGCTCGGCGAAGGCGTAGCGGTGAACCGGGATGTCGTCCGCGCGATACAGCTTGGCGCGTTCACCGAGGGAGAGCGTCTTCGGCGTCACGGTGAGCAACGTCGACGAGTCGAAGACTTCCAGAACCTCGCCCACCTCCTTCGGCAGCTGCACCACCTTCAGCGCCTCGAAGATCTCCCAGATCGGCCGGCGGTATCGCGGCCGCACCTGGACGTTCGCTTCCAGCACGTTGCCCCACGGCGGCGAAAAATCCGGCGTATTGGGGGGCGGTACCAGGCTCCAGGAGAGGATGGCGCGGATCTTCACCACGTTGGAGAAGGTGCAGAAGCGCCGCACCGGATCGGTGAGGTTCAGCTTCACGTTGTAGCAGAGCGGCTTGGGGCCGTCGATGTCGTGCACGCGCACGTTTGCCACGCCGAGGTCCTGCCACGTCCCGGAGCCCGAATAGTCCGCGTAGAAGCGGACGTGCTCCAGGCTGCCCGGCGTGCAGATGTTGCCGCCGTAGCCGTTGTTCTCCTTGATCTGGACCACGGCGTCGAGCAGGTCGAGGCCGGGATTCAGGCCCACGCACTCCAGTTGTTCGTAGCTGGAATCGCTGACCGCGGCCTTGGCCAGGAACCCCGGACCGGCGAGGTTCAGAAGATGGAAATGCGCCCGCTCGCGCGGCAAGTCTTTGATTCCCTTTGTCGAAGTTCGTGATGTGTGCAATGACATGTTCTTTTCCGCCTTTCCGATTTGGTCATCGGCGTAGTGACGGACCTGCTGAAGTCTTTTCAGCAGGGAACACGAGCATTGCGGCCCCGGGCGGCTGCGAGACGGATGGCTGACGAAGTTGCTTCCGTTCATCGGCAGCTCCAGCGCCTGGAGAAGGCGGGGCTCGTTACGGTCGCGCGTGACGGAAATCAGAAGTACTACACAGCGAGGCGGGATGCGCCGGTCTTTCCCGAGCTGCACGGACTCGTCGTAAAGACCGTGGGGGTCATCGAGCCGCTTCGTGCCGCGCTTGCGCCAATCGCGGATCAAATCGATCTCGCGTTCGTCTTCGGCTCAGTGGCGAAAGGCAGCGAGCGCGCCGCAAGCGACATCGATCTTCTCGTAAGCGACAAGCTGGCGTACTCGGATGTTTACGCAGCGCTGGTAGCAGCGGAACGGACGTTGGGGCGAACAATCAATCCAACCGTATTCACGCGGGCGGAATGGAAGACGAAGCGATCACGCCACGATTCATTCGCGGCGAGGATTACCACTCAGCCTCGACTCTTCGTGGTCGGGAGTGACGATGGCGCAGATTGAAGCGCGCCCTCACAGCCCTTCGCATCCACGGCTACTGGGCGTCGACACTGCAACGTGGCGGCTTCTCGATCTCACGCGTGTTCGTGTGCTTGCAGAATCTCGAGGCTTCTCGGTGCGGCTCGACTTGGGGGCTCCCTAGTACGCTACGCGCCGCGACGGCGGCTCCGGCACGATCTTCTCCACCTTCACCCGCGCGTCGACGGCCACCGCGCCGCGGGCCATCGCCTTCAGCGGGTTGATGTCCAGCTCGCGGATCTCGGGGCAGAGGGTGAGGGCGGTGGAGATGCGCAGCAGCGCGCCGCGGATGGCGTCGACGTCGGAGGGCGGCGCGCCGCGGAAGCCGCGCAGCAGTTTCGAGCAGCGGACCTCCTCGGTCATGTCGGCGGCGTCGAGCGTGGTCAGGGGGTGAATGCGGAAGGCGACGTCGTTCAGGAGCTCGACCATCGTCCCGCCGGCGCCGAAGAGCACCACGTGGCCGAAGGTGGGGTCGAGCGTGGCGCCGATCATCACCTCCACGCCGCCGCCGACCATCTGCTGCACCACGGCGCCGGTCATGGCGTCGCCGAGGCGCTGCTGCATCTCGCGGTAAGCGCGGAAGACCGCCAGCTCGTCGCCGAGCCCGAGGTGGACGCCGCCAGCCTCGGTCTTGTGCAGCAGGTTGGGGCCCTGCGCCTTGAGCGCGACAGGGTAGCCGATGCGCTCCGCGGCGGCGATCGCCGCGTCCGCGGAAGTCACCAGGTCGGTCGACGCACAGTCGATGCGCAGCGCGCGGAGGAAACGGGTGACGTCGGCGGAGTCGAGCCAGCCGCCGCCTGCGGCGATCTTCGCCTCGACGATCGCGCGCAACGCGGGCACGTCGATGTCGTCGAACGCCGGCACCACGCCGACCGGACGGCGACGCCAGTCGGCGTACGCGGTGGCGCGAGCCAGCGCCGCGACGGCGCGCTCGGGGAAGGGGAACGACGGCACGGGAGCGAGTGGTGCCGGCACGCCCTGCGCGCTCATGAAGGTGGCGACCACGCACTTGCTGCCGGCGCGCGTAGCCGACTCGCGGATCGCCGCGGACACCTGCGGTGCGTCGGTCGGCAGGACGGGGATGTAGATCACGATCACCGCGTCGACGCCCGGATCGGCGAGCAGCAGGTCGAGCGTGCGGCGGTAGGCGTCGGGCGTGGCGGAGGCGATCATGTCGACCGGATTGCCGACGCTGGCCGCGGCGGGGAGGAACGTGCGCAGCGCGGCGGTGGTCTCATCGGCGAGGGGAACGATCTCCAGCCCGCTCGCCTCGCAGGCGTCGGCGGCGAGGATGCCGGGGCCGCCCGCGTTGGTCATGATGGCCACGCGGCGTCCCGGCGGCAGCGGCTGATTGGCCAGCAGCGCGGCGACGTCGAACAGCTCCTCCAGCGTGTCGGTGCGGATGATGCCGGCCTGCTTGAAGAGATCGCCGACGATGGCGTCGCTGGTGGCCAGCGCGCCGGTGTGTGACGACGCGGCGCGCGCGCCTGCGGCCGAGCGTCCCGCCTTCACCGCCACGATCGGCTTGCGGCGCGCCACGCGGCGCGCGATCTCGCCGAACTTCCGCGGATTGCCGAAGCTCTCCAGGTAGAGCAGCATCACGTCGGTCTGCGGATCCTCGGCCCAGTACTGAATGAGGTCGTTGCCGGAGACGTCGGCCTTGTTGCCGACGGAGACGAAGGTCGAGAAGCCGATGTTGAGCGCGCGCGCGTAGTCGAGGATGGCCAGGCCCAGCGCGCCGCTCTGCGACGACATCGCCACGTGCCCCACCGGCGGAAAGGCCGGGGCGAACGTGCCGTGCATGTTGATGGCGGGATTGGTGTTGATCACCCCCATGCAGTTCGGGCCGACCATGCGCATCCCGGCGGCGCGCACCTTCTCCACCAGCCGCCGCTCGCGCTTGCGGCCGTCGTCGTCGGTCTCGCCGAAGCCGGCGGTGATGACCACCGCCGCGGGGACGCCCTTGCTCACGCAGTCGTCGATCACGCTCTCCACGTGCGCGGCGGGGACGGCGATGATGGCCAGGTCGACCGGCCCGTCGATCGACGTCAGGGTGGGGAACGTCTTGATCCCTTCGACCTCCGGGCTGTTCGGATTGACGATGTAGATGGTGCCGGTGAAGCCGGTGTCGCGCAGGTTGCGCACCACCACCGTGCCGAGCTGCGCGGGATTGCGGCTGGCGCCGACCACGGCGATGGAGCGCGGCTCGAAGATCGACTTCATCGAGGCCCAAGCTGCTTTTTGAGAACGTTGCGCGGCGAGGCTCTCCGACTTCTCCGTCGGCGCGATGGGAAAGGAGAGATGGACCGTTCCCTGCTCGCTGCGCCCGGTCACTTCGAAGCCGGCGTAGAGGAAGACGTCGAGCATCGGCTGGTTCTCCGCCAGCACCTCCGCCTCGAACTCCGCGAAGCCGTTCGTCCGCGCCACCACCGCCAGCGTCTCCAGCAGCTTCGTCCCCACGCCGCAGTTCTGCATCCGGTCGGCGATGGTGAAGGCCACCTCGGCCGTCGCCGGATGTTTGCGCGAGGCGAAGTAGTGCGCCACCGCCACGATCTCGCCGCCGTCTTCGCCGACCACGCCGAAGTCGCGGACGTAGTCCACCACCGGCGGCGCGTAGCGCAGCGCATCCTCCGGCGAGCAGGCGTTGAAGAAGCGCGAGCGAAGCGAGCGGGGAGAGAGCGCGGCGAAGAGGGAGCGGAGACCTTCGGCGTCCTCGGGACGCACCGGGCGCATGCGGAGCGTGCGTCCGTTGCGCAACACGACGTCGGATTCCAGGTGCGCCGGGTATGCCGTTTCCATGGGAACGGTGGTCATGCTATGTCGACCTCGAGCTTGAATGCTTCGGCGTAGAACTTCGACAGCTCGTCGTTGGAGAAGTCGTCCCAGCCGCGGCAGGCGTCGTGCTCGCGCTGCTGGACGTCGCAGGCGATGGGCAGTCCGCTCACTTCCTGGCGCGCCAGCTGCCAGCGGTCGACCAGCTCCTCGAGCGTGTCGCGCGTCATGGCGCTCTCCTTGTCCGCGATCCAGTCGAAGCGCCCGCGCAGCTCGCGGTCGCTGAAGCGGTTGAACCCGCGGCAGAAGACGTTGTGGTCGGCGGCGTACCGGCACATCGAGGTCTCCGAGTCGAGCTTTCGCCCGTAGGTGAGTCGCAGGGCCTGGATCGCCTCCGCGCGCGTGATGTGCTTGGTCATGGCTGCTTCCTCCGGACACACGATGCATCCGCGGCGAACGTGGCACGGTACGGCGGCGCACACGGAGGGGTGACGGCTGTCACCGATGCGGGTTCGGCCCTCGCCGTTCACTCGGCGCATGCTCAAACCGGTCGAGTTGGAGATCGAGCTTTTCTGCCGCGGCCTGCGCCTCGACGCGGCGTGCGACGAAGCCCGCCGCATCGCCCGCACCCGCGCCGGACTCGGCTCCGGACTGGAGATCGTGATCTCCGCGCGGCCCAAGGACATCTGGGTGAACGTGCCGGTGGTGGAGCGCTTCGCCCACCATTCCGTCTTCCAGCTGCGCCAAGCCGGCGGGCGATACGTGATCGTCGACGATCGCGACCGCGCCGAGTACGCGGTCACCATCCCGCGCGAGCCGGCCTGGTACTCGCGCCGCACGTCGAGCGGCGCCGAGATGGGCCGCATCGGTGTGCTGCAGGGCAACTACCTCGGCATCTACGTCTCCAACCGCTGCCTGTACTGGACGTGGCGCCCGTCGGTGGCGTGCAAGTTCTGCACGACGGGAAAGAACGTCGGCGCCAACGAGGAGGCGCGCAAGAAGGTGTCGGACGTGGTGGAGGTGGCGCGCGCGGCGCGCGACGAGTCCGGCGCGATCTTCACGCACTTCAATACCGGCTATCACTACGAGGACCGCGCCGATCGCGAGGTCATCCACGGCCTGCGCCAGTGCGAGCCGTACGTCCACGCCGTGCGCGCGAACGTCGGCGGCTTCATCGGCGTGCAGGCCGTGCCGGTGCCGCGCGCGAACTTCTCCGCGTACGACGACCTGATCGCCGCGGGCGTCGATCACTTCTCGTTCTGCTACGAGTTCGAGGATCCCGAGGTCTTCGCCCGCCTTTGCCCGGGAAAGGCGCAGACCGTGGGGCAGCACGCCTTCTTCGAGGCGATGGAGTACACCGCGAAGAAGCTCGGGCGCGGCCGCGTGTCGGGCGAGATCATCGCCGGCGTGGAGCCGGTCGAGGCCACCAAGCGCGGCATCGACCGCATCGTGAACGCCGGCGCCTTTCCCACCATCTGCATCTTCCGCCCGACCGTCGGAAGCGAGATGGAGGACGTCGCGCCGCCCGATCCCGAGGCGATGAAGGACGTCTTCGCCTACCTCCATCAGGCGTGCCGCCGCGCGCGATTGCCGGTGGGCATCCTCCCCATCGAGGTGTCGCTGGTGGTGCAGCCGGAGGAGACCGCGGCGCTGGTCGAGCCGGGCGTCGCCGATCACCTGTACGCGGCGCAGAACTTCGTGCTGCGGCAGCTCGCCCGGCCGTACATCGCGTGGAAGCGATCACATCGTGCGGTGTCACCTGTCACGACCTGACGGGCGCCCGGAAGCGAAACTGACAGTGCCATGACCACGAGGCACCACTCGACGCGACGCCTTCTCATCGCGAGCACCTCCGCGGTGCTGTGGTGCCTCTTCGTCGCCCTGCCGTCAATCGCAACCTGCTGCCCTCCGCAACCGGGCGACGACATGGAGCGCGATGCGGCCGTGCACCGCTGTTGCACGGCCGCATGTTTCTCCCAGAAGGCGGCGAAGAACGCGGACGCCGGGCGAGTTTCGCCCCTCCCTCCGCATCGCGCGTTCGCGTTCTTCGCCGTAGTATCGACCTTCCCTCCCGCGACGTTCCTCGCCTCCTCGCCGGCGCGCGACTCCTCTCCCCGACTGCTGCCGCTGCGCATTTGATACGCCGTCCTCCATTTCGGTTCGTGAAGTTGCTGACGGAGGATCTATGAAGCGAATTGCGTATGCCCTTCTGGTCGGTTTCCTGACTCTCAGTGCCCCCGCCTTCGCCGCGAAGCATGAATGCAAGGCGGCGATGGAGTGCTGCAAGACCGACTGCTGCAAAGAGTCCAAGTGCGGCGAGAAGTGCAAGGCCAAGTGCGGCAAGAGCTGCTGCACCAGCACCTGCGACATCAAGAAGAGCTAGCCCGAAGCTCCCCTCATCCGCCTTCGGCTCTCGCCATGCGTGTCGCGAGTGCCCCTCGCCCCGCTTCGCGGGGAGAGGGTGGCCGAAGGCCGGGTGAGGGGCCGTGGGCGATGGTCACGTGATCGACATCACCACGGCGCGTGCGCCGCGTCAGCGCCGCGGGCGCCACGCGCGTTTAACGTGTCTTCCATCGGAGGCCGCTATGAAACGCATCCTGGTTCCGGTCGATTTCAGTGAAGAGTCCGCGCATGCGCTGCGCTTCGCCGGGCAACTCGCGAAGCGCCACGGCGCGATCGTGAAACTGCTCTACGCCGACTACTTCGTCCCGCCCGTCGACCTCGCGTCGATGGAGCTCGGCGTCACCAGCGTCGAGGCGGCCGACGCGGCGAAGAAGCTCCTGGTCCACACCGCCGAGGAGCATCTGCCGGCGGGGGTGAGCTTCGAGACGCGCGTGGTGGTCGACGCGCCGGTCGCGGCGATCGTCGACGAGGCCCGCCACTGCGGCGCCGACCTGGTGATCATGGGAACGCACGGCCGCACCGGCTTCCGCCGCCTGGTGGTCGGCTCGGTCACCGAGACGGTGATGCGGATGGTGAACCTGCCGCTGATCACCGTCAGCCCGAAGACGGCCGCGTCGCGCATCCTGCCGGCGCTGCCGCGCATCGTGGTCGCCGTCGACTACACCGCGGAGTGCCGCGAGGCGATCCTCGCCGCCGCGGCTCTCGCGGAGGCCGAGACGCTCATCGTCTGCGTCCGCAACGTGAAGGAGTGCGACGATCCGACGGTCGCCGCCGCGGAGATCCGCCGCATGCAGGCCTGGACCCCGCCCGAGCTCCTCGACCGCTGCCGGTACCGCGTGCTGCCGGAAGACCATCCCGCCGAGCAGGTGCTCGAGCTGGCCAAGCTGATCCGCGCGGACCTGATCGTCACCGGCCTCGCCTCCCGGCGCAGCACCGCCGAGGTCGTGCGCGGCACGCTGGCGGAGCGCCTGGTGGAACGGGCCGATTGCCCGGTGCTGGCGGTCAACGAGATGGCGGTTGCCACGCGTGCCGCGGCGGCGCCGGCGGCAATAGCGAACAAGTAGATCGGAGGACACCATGTGTCTCGGACTTCCCGGACAGATCATCGAGATGAAGGGCGAGGTCGCCGTGGTCGACTTCTACGGCCTGCACAAAGAGGTTCGCACCGATTCGACCACCGACGTCCTCCTTCCCGGCGACTACGTGATCGCGCACGCCGGCGCCGTCGTGCGTCGCGTCGAGCCCGAAGAAGTCTTCGGCATCCTCGGCATGTACGAAGTGGTGCTGGCCGAGGGTGGTGCAGACCCGGTCGCGCTGCAGGAGACCTGAGCCGTGCAGCCGCTGCGCGTCGCCGTACTCACCTCGTCGTCGGCGCCGGGCATCGAGCAGCTTCTCGGCAGCCCCGATCGCGGCGTGCTGTACGACGTCGCCTGCGTGCTCGCCTCGGCGGAGTCGTTCGCCGGGCGGCGCGCGGTCGACGCGGCCGGCGTTCCGCTCATCATCCGGCCGCTGGCCAACGTTCGAAGCCAGGCCGCGCGGAAGGACTACGACGGCGAGACCGCCGACATCCTCCGCGCCTACGGCGCCGATTACGCAATCCTCGACGGCTACAAGTACTTCGTCACCGCGCCGCTGCTGGACGGGTTCGCGAATCGCCTGCTCGGCATCGTCGACGCCGACCTCACCGCGCTCGACGATGACGGGGAGCGGCGCTATCGCGACCTGCACGGCGTGCGGAACGCCATCTTCGCCGGCGACGCCGAGACCCGCGTCTCCGTCTTCTTCATCACCGAACGGCCGGGCGCAGGACCACTGATGCTCCTGAGCGCGCCGTTCCCGGTGGCGGCGCTGGCCCGCGACGCCCTCGCCCGCGGCGACTACGAGCTCGCCGCCGACTACGCGCGTGTGCATCGCCGCTGGATGACCAGGGCATCGTGGGGCGCGATGCTGCTGGAGGCGATCCGGTTGCTGGCCGCCGGCACCTTCGCCGTCGCCGACGGCGTGGTCTGGATCGACGGCGTTCCCGGCCCCTGCCGTCTCGGCGACGCGCCGCGCTTCTGCCGTCAGGAGCAGGTTCACCGGGGCATCCCCGCCTCCTGTCCGTTCATCGCATCGTGAGGTCCGACATGCAAACGAGCATCGAGATCGACCGCCATCCCAACATCGTGTGGGAGCTGACCCGCGCCTGCGCCCTGCAGTGCAGGACCTGCCCGGTCGACGCGCAGCCGCTGCGCAGCGATCGTGAGCTCTCCACGTACGACAGCTACTGCGCCGTCGACCAGATCGCCGACCTGCAGCCGTCGCGCTTCGTCATCACCGGCGGCGATCCGCTGCGGCGCGACGACCTCTTCGCCCTGCTGCGCCACGCTCGCGAGCGGTCGCTCGATCCGATCGTCGAGCTGAGCCCGACATCGATGCTGACCCGCGGCGCCGTCGACGCGCTTCGCGACTGCGGCGTCCGCCGCGTGGCGTTCGCGCTCGACGACGTCGACCCGCGGCGCCACGACGCGCGGCGCGGGATCGCCGGTCAATACCTGGCCACGGTGACGGCGATGGGGTGGGCGGTGGGTACGGGGCTGGAGTTCGAGATCAACACGCTGGTCGACCGCCGCAACCTTCACCACCTCGGCGCGCTGCTCACGCTCGCCGAGAAGCTCGGCGCCGCCGCCTGGAACCTCTTCATCCTCGTCCCGGCCGGGGCCTCGAAGGAGGTGGAGCTGATCACCGCGCTCGAGCTCGAGCAGCTCTTCGCCTTCGTCGACGGCGCCGCGTCGTCGCCGGTGCGCGTCCGGCTCCACGAGGCGCCGCAATACCGCCGCCGTCACCTGGAGAATCTGTCGCTCGACGGCACCTCCACCATCTTCATCACGCACCTCGGCGACGTGCAGCCCGGCTCGTTCATCCCGGTCCCCGCCGGCAACCTGCGCCGGCGCGCGCTGGAGTGGATCTACGAGAAGGGCGAGATCTTCCGCGCGTTGCGCGACGACACGCGCCTCACCGGAAAGTGCGGCCGCTGCCCGTTCCGATGCATCTGCGGCGGATCGCGCGCCCGCGCGCTGGCCATGACCGGCGATCTCTTCGCTTCCGACCCGCTCTGCGCCTACGACCCCGACGCCGTCCCGTTCCACTGAGGAGGATCCCTTGACCGACACGCCGTGGCACATCGACGACGACGAGTTCTACGAGATCGAGTCGTTCCGCGATCAGCTCCAGTTCCTGGTCCGCTACGCCATCCTCGCGCCCTCCAGTCACAACCGGCAGCCGTGGTCGTTCCGCATCACGCCGGAGGGGATCGAGGTGCACGCCGATTACTCGCGCCGGCTGCCGGTGATCGATCGCGACGATCGCGAGCTGTTGATGAGCGTCGGTGCGGCGATCACCAACCTTCGCGTGGCGGCGGCGCACTTCGGCTTCGAGACCACGGTCCTCTACGAGTCGCGGCCGGAAGAGAGCTTTCCGCCTGCGTTCGTCGCCGTCCGCGAGACCTGCGCGCCCGATTTGCGGCTGGCCGCGCTCTTCCCGGCAATCAAGCGGCGCCGCACGAACCGGGCTTCCTTCGACGGGACGCCCTTGCAGTCGACGCCGCGCCAGGCGCTGTTCGACCTGATGTCGGAGTTCCCGCAGTTCCTCCGCCTGGTCATGCGCCCGGACCGGCACCGCGCCGCTGAGCTGGTGGCCGCCGGCGATCGCGACCTGATGACCAGCGAGGCCTTTCGCGACGAGCTGTCCGGCTGCATGCAGGCGTCGACCCGCCTTACGCCGTGGATCATCCGGCGCTTCGACGTCGGCCCGCTGGTGGCCCGCCACGACGCGGAGCTGGTCGAGTCGTCGTCGCTGCTGCTGGTGGTCACCGCGCCGGACGACCGCCCGTCGCTGATCCGCGCCGGCGAGGTCCTGGAGCGCGCGCTGCTCACCATCACCCGGCTCGGACTGCAGTACTCGTTCATGAACCAGCCGGTGGCGGTGGAGGCGCTCCGCGACCGCCTCTGGACGCTGATCGGCTCTACGCCGCCGCCGCAGTTGCTGCTGCGCGTCGGCTACGCGCGTGCACCGCGGGAAACGGCGCCGAGACGGCCGCTGGAGAGCGTGGTGCGGTAGGCGTCTTCACACTCCGCCCGCTCAGACATCGCGACGAACGGGCCAAACCTGCCGAGCGATCTGTCAGTCCTTTAAGTGACGCTGGTACAGGCAACAAGCTGCCTGTTGTCTTCACCAAGCGCCCCGATGTCTCGCGGATCACTCCGAGTGATCCGATCAAGAACATGAGTGATCCGATCGAGAACATGAGTGATCCAATCGAGAGCGTGAGTGATCCAATCGAGAGCGTGAGTGATCCGATCAAGAACGTGAGTGATCCGATCAAGAACCTGAGTGATCCGATCAAGAACCTGAGTGATCCGATCAAGAACCTGAGTGTTCAAATCTAGGACATGAGCGTTCAAATCTAGAACGCGAGTGATCAAATCTAGAACACGAGCGATCGGGTGTCCGCTTCAGGTGACGATTACTTCTTCGCGGCCAGCTCCGGTGCCGCGAGCGCGAATTACGAAGCCAGTCGGGCCGCGTCTCCTTACGTGTCGTACCATACGTAAGGAGAATCCACGCATGCCAGTCTCGACGATGACCAGCAAGGGACAAACGACCGTCCCGAAGGAAGTGCGCGAAGCGCTCGACCTGGAGCCGGGCGCGAAACTGCGGTGGGAAGTCTGCGGCACTCGTGTCGCGATCACGACGGAACGCCCCGCGCTCTACGCGCTGCAAGGCTTCATCAAGCACGGCCCCGATGCGTTGACGGCCGTCGCCGAAGCGCGCAAGACGCGAGGCCGCGTCTAACGTGCGGAGCGTCGTCGCCGACGCCGAACGTCTTCGTCTCCTTCTTCGTCGAGCGAAACAAAGCGCAGCAGGAAGCCGCGCTCGCGCTACTCGGCGCCGCGGAAGAAGGCCAGATCGCCGGCGTCATCCCGCAGTCCGTCGTCTTCGAAATCGTGTACGTCCTGCAGAGCCAGTACGGTCTGACATCGCGGCAGGCCGCCGCGGTCGTCGACGCCGTCACTAAGTTCCCCGGGATGCAGATCGTCGATGACTGTCCGTGGCGCCGCGTGCTCGAGCTCTGGCCCGATCCGCTCTCCGGCCTCACCGACGCCGCGATCGTCGCGCTCGCAACCACGAACCGATACGACGCCGTAGCGACCTTCGATCGCAAGCTCGCGAATAAGCTCGAAAGCTTCGGCCTCGAGTCGTACTTCTGAGCCTCGTGAATCGCCGCGGCGCCACGCTGACCCGGAGGTGGAGCGGCGGCCTTCAGGCCGCCGGCGGGCTGAAGCCCGCCGCTCCACTCACTTCTTTGCGGCCAGGTAGGAGTACATCTCCCATCTTGCGTTCACGTCCCGCTGTGCCGCCTCGATCAGCTCCGGCGGCGCGCCGCTGAAGCGGTTCTCGGAGTGGAGGAACTGCTCGACGGGGGTCTTGATGGCGCGGGAGTCGAGTTGCAGCGGGTTCTCGCCGCGGGTGGTGCGGTCGGGGTGGTGGCGGTAGAGGAGCCACTGGCCGGAGTCGACCAGCGCCTTCTGGTGCTGCATGCCGGCGGACATGTCGATGCCGTGGGCGATGCAGTGGCTGTAGGCGATGATGAGCGACGGGCCGTCGTACGCCTCCGCCTCCAGGAAGGCCTTGAGGGTGTGCTCGTCGCGCGCGCCCATGGCCACGCTGGCCACGTAGACGTTGCCGTAGGTCATGGCGATCAGTCCGAGGTCTTTCTTCGCCGCGGGCTTGCCGGCGGCGGCGAACTTGGCGGTGGCGGCGCGCGGCGTCGACTTCGACATCTGTCCGCCGGTGTTCGAGTACACCTCGGTGTCGAGCACCAGGACGTTCACGTTGCGGCCGCTGGCCAGCACGTGATCGAGGCCGCCGAAGCCGATGTCGTACGCCCACCCGTCGCCGCCGACGATCCAGACGCTCTTCTTCACCAGCACGTCCGCGATGGCCAGCAGTTGCTGCTCGTCGGCCGGCTCGAGCTTGTGCATCCGGGTCATCAGCTCCATGCGGCGCAGCCTGGTCTTGAGCAACTCGACGCGCTGCCGCTGCTCGAGGATCTCCGCCTCGTCCTTCTGGTCGCAGCTGATGATGGCGTCGACCAGCGACGTCCCCAGCGGCGCGGCCAGTTTCTTCAGCAGCTCGACGGCGTACTCGTGCTGCTTGTCGAGCGAGAGGCGGAAGCCGAGGCCGAACTCCGCGTTGTCCTCGAAGAGCGAGTTGCACCAGGCCGGGCCGCGGCCGTCGGCGTTGGTGGTCCACGGCGTGGTCGGCAGGTTGCCGCCGTAGATCGACGAGCAGCCGGTGGCGTTGGCTACCACGGCGCGGTCGCCGAAGAGCTGCGTCATGAGCTTTAAATAGGGCGTCTCGCCGCAGCCGGCGCACGCGCCGGAGAACTCGAAGAGCGGCTCGGCGACCTGGATGCTGCGGATGACGCCCGGCTGCAGCTTGGTGCGGTCGAGCTGCGGCAGCGAGAGGAAGTAGTCCCAGTTGACGATCTCGCCCTCGCGCAGCGGCGCCTGCGGCTGCATGTAGAGCGACTTGCGCTCGGGCGTCGTCTTGCTCTTCGCCGGGCAGACGTCGACGCAGATCCGGCAGCCGGTGCAATCCTCGGGGGCGACCTGGATGGTGTACGCCAGCTCCTTCCAGTCCTTGTGCATCGGGGTGAGCGACTTGAACGTCTCCGGCGCCGCGGCCAGCTTCGACCGGTCGTAGACCTTGATGCGGATGGCGGCGTGCGGGCAGACCATCGCGCACTTGCCGCACTGGATGCATCCCGAGGTGTCCCACACCGGGAGCTCCTGGGCCAGGTTGCGCTTCTCGTACCTGGTGGTGCCGGTGGCGAAGGTGCCGTCGCACGGCATGGCGCTGACGGGGAGGGCGTCGCCGCGGCCGGCGAGGATCTCGGAAATCAGTGATGAGGGATGAGGGATGAGTGATGAGCCGTCACGCGGGACGCAGGACTCAGGACGCAGGACCACGGGGTGGAGGTTTTCCAGGGCTGCGTCGACGGCGCGGAGGTTGAGGGCGACGACCTTCTCGCCTTTGCGCGCGTAGCTCTTGCGGATGGAGTCGCGGATGGCGGCGAGGCCTTCCTCCTCGGGCATGACGCGGGAGAGGGCGAAGAAGCAGGCCTGCATGATGGTGTTGATGCGGTTGCCGAGGCCGGCCTCGCGCGCCACGCGGGAGGCGTCGATGGCGAAGACGCGGGCCTGCTTCTCGATCAGCCGCTGCTGCACCGAGGGCGGGAGCTGCTCTTCTGTCCCGTTGAAGAGGAACGTGCCGCCGGGCGCGAGCTCCTTCGTCACGTCGTAGCGCTCGAGCAGCGACGGCTGGTGGCAGGCCACGAAGTTCGCGGTGGTCACCAGGTAGGTCGAGCGGATGGGGCGCGGGCCGAAGCGGAGATGCGAGACGGTCACCGCGCCGGCCTTCTTGGAGTCGTAGACGAAGTAGCCCTGCGCGTAGGCGCCGCTGTCGCCGATGATCTTGCAGCTGTTCTTGTTCGCGCCGACCGTGCCGTCGGAGCCGAGGCCGTAGAAGAGGGCGCGGACGACGTCGTCGGGCTCGATGGAGAAGGCGGGATCGAAGTCGATGCTGCCGTTGGAGACGTCGTCGCGGATGCCGACCGTGAAGTGATTGCGGCCGGTCTCGAAGACCGCTTTGGCCATCGCCGGCGTGAACTCCTTCGACGACAGGCCGTAGCGGCCGCCGGTGACGCGAATGGCGCGGCCGCTCTCGCTGACCGCGGCAACGACGTCGAGGTACAGCGGCTCGCCGGCGCTCCCCGGCTCCTTGGTGCGATCGAGAACGACGAGCGATTTGACGGTGGGCGGCAGGGCAGCGATGAACCGGGCGGCGTCGAAGGGACGGAAGAGCCGGACTTTCAATACGCCTACCTTGCCGCCGAGGGCGTCGACGGTCTCGTGCACGGTCTCGCAGGCCGACCCCATCACCACGACGACGCGCTCGGCGTCGGGGGCGCCGTGGTATTCGAAGGGAGCGTAGCGGCGCCCGGCCTGCCGGGCGAAGCGCTCCATCGTCTCCACGACGATCTCGGTGCATTCGCTGTAGAAGGGATTGGCGCGCTCGCGCGACTGGAAGAAGACGTCGGGGTTCTGCGCGGTGCCGCGGATGACGGGGTGGTCGGGGGTGAGGGCGCGGCCGCGATGCTCGAGGACCAGATCCATGTCGATCATGGAGCGGAGGTCGTCGTCGCTCAGCAGGTCGATCTTCGCGATCTCGTGCGAGGTGCGGAATCCGTCGAAGAAGTGGAGGAAGGGGAGGCGCGAGCGGAGCGACGCCGCCTGCGCGATGAGGGCGAAGTCGTGCGCTTCCTGCACGCTGGCGGAGCAGAGCATGGCCCAGCCGGTGCCGCGCGCGGACATCACGTCGCTGTGGTCGCCGAAGATCGAGAGGGCGTGCGTGGCCAGCGTGCGCGCGGCGATGTGGAAGACCGCGGGCGTCAACTCGCCGGCGATCTTGTACATGTTGGGCAGCATCAGCAGCAGCCCCTGCGACGCGGTGAAGGTGGTGGCCAGCGATCCGGTCTGCAGCGCGCCGTGCACCGCGCCGGCCGCTCCCGCCTCGCTCTGCATCTCGATCACCGAGGGGACGGTGCCCCAGAGGTTGGGACGTTTCTCCGCCGCCCACTGGTCGGCCCATTCACCCATCGACGAGGCGGGAGTGATGGGATAGATGGCGATGACTTCGTTCAGCGCGTAGGCGACGTGGGCGACGGCCTCGTTGCCGTCGAGCATCTTGTAGCTCATGGATCCAAGGTAGTTCGGGGACGAACACCGGCCCATGAGCGTGGTCATGTGAGGGGGTGATGGGTGTCACTTTGATGAGGGGTCTCGAGGTCTCGGGGTCTCGGGGTCTCGAGGTCTCGGGGTCTCGGGGCCGGTTACCTGGGGTTGCGAAGTCTCGAGGTAGCGTGGTCTCGGGGCCAGCCGCGAGACCGCGAGACCGCGAGACCGCGAGACCCCGAGACCCCGAGACCCCGAGACCCCGAGACCCCCACGAACGCTACTTCTTGATCGACCGAATAAACCCCACCACCGCATCGATCTCCGCCTGGCTCATCTTCGTCTTGTAGGCGGGCATCTTTCCCTTGCCGTCGGAGATGAGCGCGTTGAGCTCCTTGTCGGTCAGCTTCTGGACCTCGGCGGAGCGGAGGTCTTTCAGCTTCATCGACTTGCCCATCGGCGTCTGGCCCGAGCCGTCGGGGCCGTGGCACATGGCGCACTTGGACTTGTAGAGCGCCGCGCCGTCCGCGCCGGCGTCGGCGAGGGCGGGGAGGGCGACGACGGCGATGACCACTGCAGCGACGAGGGCGAGGCGTTTCCGGTTGTTCATGTGATCTCCTTTATTTCGCCAGTGCGCGCATGTGCGCCACCAGCGCATTGATGTCTGCTTCAGTCAGCTTGGTTTTGTAGGCCGGCATCTTGTCCTTGCCGTTTGCGGTCCAATCGTACAGTTCCTTGTCGGTTTGCTTCTGCACTTCCGGCGATCGGAGGTCGCGCAGCTTCATCGACTTTCCCATCGGCGTCTGGCCGCTGCCGTCGGCGGCGTGGCAGGCGGCGCATTTGGCCTTGTAGAGAGCGGCGCCGTCGGAGGCGAAGATGGACAGTGGCGTCATGAGTGTGAGGATGGTGATGGCGATCGTGATTTTTCTCATGGCCATTCCTTACATCCACTACATCCCTCCGCCGGTGTGACAGTCGGCACAAGTGACGGTGCGCAGGTCGCCGAGATCGACGGGATGCTCGAACTGCGCGTTGGGCTGCGTGTCGTTCAGGACGGTGTGGCAGATCTGGCAGTCCTTGCTGATCCGCTTTCCGTCGGCGCTGACGTGCTGGTCGTCGTGGCAGCGGAAGCAGCCGAGGGACATGAAATGCCCGATGTTGTCGGGGTGGGTGCGCCAGTCGACGCGCATCTCGGGGAAGCGGGTGGACTGAAAGAGCCGCTGCACGGTGGCCACGGCGGCGTCGATGGCCGGCTTCTTCGCCGCGTACACGGCCGGATGATTCTTCTGGTAGAAGGCGGGGATCTCCGCGGCGATGGCCTTCAGCGCTTGCGGCGTCGAGGTGTAGTCCTTGGCCATGACGGCGACGGCCTGCTGCTTGGCGAAGGGGAGGGCGCGGTCGATCTCGCCGGCCAGCAGCGCGCGGTCGACGGCGCGGTCGGGCGACTGGTAGACGTGCGTCGGCCGGTTGTGGCAGTCGATGCAGTCCATCCGCCGCTTCGGCGCCGCGGCGATCTCCGCCGCGGTGAGCTTGGAGTCCTCGGCGCGGTATTCGGTCACCTTGCCGTTGCGGTCCTCCACCCGGATCCACGGGATCTTCTGACGCTGCTCGTCGCCGGCGATGTAGGTCACCTTGTTGGCGATGTTCATGTGCCAGTGGATGCCGGTGGTCAGGCCGCCGCTCGGACTGCCGCCGCCGGTCTTGATCAGCATGCGGACTTCCTTCGGCGTGTTCGTCTCGTCGTACGCGAAGTGGTTGAAGGTCTTCAACTGCGCGCCGAAGAATTTCTCCGGCCAGTGGCACTGCTCGCAGGTCTCCTGCGCCGGCCGGAGGTTCTTCACCGGGCTGGGGATGGGACGGGGGTACTTGTTGAAGAGGACCGAGTAGACCTGATACGAGCCGGAGAGCTTCGACTTGACGAACCACGTCGCGCCGGGGCCGATGTGGCATTGCGCGCAGCCGACCCGCGCGTGCGGCGACAGCTTGTACGCCGTGTACTCCGGCTTCATCACCGTGTGGCAGGCGGTGCCGCAGAAGGCGTCGGAGTCGGTGTAGTGGTAGGCCTTGTAGCTGCCGACGATGCTCAGGGTGACGAAGAGGATGATGGCCAGCGTGGCCCAGACCGCCATGCGCCGGGTGCGCTGCTCGTTGAGGTCGATGCGCGGCAGCGCAGGCGATTCCTCGGGGGCCATCCGCCGTCTGCGGCGGCGCTCGATCAGGATGCCGAAAAAGTACACCGCCAGACCGAAGATCAGGATGGCCGGCGCCACGATCCACGCCAGGATCCCGAGGTAGGGGTTGGAGTGGGGCTGCATCGCGTCGACGAAGATCAGAAAGATCAGGTTCGTCACCGCGACGACGGCGATCACCAGGCCGATCCGGCTGATCAGGTTGCGCGCCCTGCGCGGAGCGTTGGCAGTCGCGGTCATCAATTCCCTCCCCGTCGTGGCCACGATACGGCACCCCTGCGGCACCGACCGCGCACCTCATCATGCGCCCATGTGACAACGATCACATGAAAACGTGACACTCTCTATCGGTCGCAACGCCGACCGGGTGCGATAACACCCCTGACTTGGAGGACCGCGTGAAACCATTCGCCGCTTTCCTGATCGCCGCCGCGCTGGTCGCCTGCGGGACGAAGACCGACAGCCAGCCAAAGGCCGCCGCGGCGCAGCCGCCGAGGCAGCAGGCTCAGGCTCCCGCCGCACAGGCCAACCCCGTGAAGCTGACCGGCCAGGTGCTGGAGTCGATCGACGCCGCCGGCTACACCTACCTGAAGCTGCGCAACGCCACCGGCGACGTCTTCTGGGCCGCGGTGCAGCAGACCGCGGCGAAGCCCGGCACGGACATCACCATCCTGCCGCAGCTCACCATGGAGAACTTCGAGTCGAAGACGCTGAACCGGCGGTTCGAGCGGGTCATCTTCGGCGTGGTCGACGGCGGCCAGCCCGCTCGCGTCGATCCGTCGATGGCCTCGGCCGCCGCAACCGACGAGGTCAAGGTGGCGAGGGCCGAGGGCGCGGACGCCAAAACGGTCGCCGAAGTGTGGGCGGCACGCGTCGTGCTGCGGGAGAAGCCGATCTCCGTACGCGGCAAGGTGGTCAAGTTCCTCCCGGGAATCATGGGGAAGAACTGGCTGCACCTGCGCGACGGCTCCGGCGATCGGGCCAAAGGCGACGACGACCTGACCGTCACCACGAACGACACTGTCGCCGTCGGGGACGTCGTGCTGGTCCGCGGCACCGTGCGCATCGACAAGGATTTCGGAGCCGGTTACAGCTACGCGGTGATCGTGGAAGAAGCGAAGGTATCCAAGTGACCTCTTTGATGCACATCGAGGATGTGCGGGTCGTCACGCGACAGCAGTACGGCGTGACACCGGCGCCGTCGCCGGGCAGGACGAAAAATGCTCCCGTGAACTGCCGGTTGTTCGGAGGAACCATGAAATCGACGTCGCGTGCCCTGATCCTGATCGCCATCGCCCTGATGCTCGCGCCGCTCGCCGCGGCCGAGACGGGACGGCGCCGGGCAACCGCACCGCCCGCCTCCACCACGCCGACCGCGAAGAGCTTCGGCGTCAACGCGCTCGAGTACTACATGAGCGAGGACGGGATCGCCTACATCCGTCCCGGGCTGAAGATCAGGGTGAACTCGGTCACCATCGGCGCCGACCGCAAGCCGGTGGTCGACCTGACCCTCACCGACGACGTCGACCAGCCGGTCGACCGCCTCGGCAAGATCACGCCCGGCGCGATCTCGCTCAGCTTCATCATGGCCTGGTACGACCCGGCGACGCGGCAGTACACCTCCTACACCACGCGCAGCGTCACCACGCCGGCCAACAGCCCGCGCCCCGGCGCGAAGGCCATTCAGGCCGCCGCCGATACCGGCGGCACCACCACCGACCTGGCCACCGGCAGCGTGAAGTACGTCTTCGGCACCGCGCTCCCCGCCGGCTTCGACCAGACCAGGACCCACACCCTCGGCATCTACGCCACGCGCAACCTCACCGCGCAGATCGCCAAGAACTACTACTTCAACGTCGAGTACGACTTCCGCCCCGACGGCGTGAAGGTCACCGACAAGTGGGACAAGATCAACGTCGGCACCGCCGCGACGCAGAGCACCTGGACCAGCTGCGCCAACTGCCACGACCCGCTCGCCCCCACCGGCGGCCTCGGCGCGCACGGCGGCTCCCGCCGCGATCCGAAGCTCTGCGCGCTCTGCCATCAGCCGCAGACCGTCGACCCCGACACCGGCAACACCGTCGACTTCAAGGTGATGATCCACAAGATCCACAACGGCCCGAACCTGCCGAGCGTGCAGGGCGGCACGCCGTACGTGATCATCGGCAACGCGCAGTCGGTCCACGATTTCTCGACCACCACCTATCCGCAGGACATCCGCAACTGCGACACCTGCCACGAGGGCGCGCTCAAGCCGACGCAGTCCGACGTCTGGTACACGAAGCCCAGCCGCGAGGCGTGCGGCTCCTGCCACGACGACATCAACTGGGTCACCGGCGCCAACCACCCCGCCGGCCCGCAGGCCAACGACAACGCCTGCGCCTCCTGCCATAAGCCGGACGGCGACGAGTTCGGCGCATCGGTCAAAGGCGCGCACCTCCTCAACGCCAACTCGACGCAGCTGAAGGGGATCACCGCGACCATCGTCAGCGTCAGCGACGTCGCCGTCGGCAAGAAGCCGACCGTCGTCTTCAAGCTGACCAACAGCGACGGCACCGCCATCGACGGCGGCAAGCTGGCCACCTTCTCGCCGATCCAGGCCGGCAATACCGGCAGCTACTCCTGGTACAAGCGCGACAACGCCATCGGCAAGTCGGTGTTCGACGCCGCGAAGGGCACCACCACCTACACCTTCGCCGACGCCATCCCGGCCGGCTCCACCGGAAGCTGGACCTTCAGCGCCGACATCCGGCGCAACACGACCCTGAAGCGCGCCGACGGCAAGGCCGACATCGCCTATCAGGAGTCGACCATCAATCCCATCAAGTACGTCTCGCTCACCGGCGGCACCGCCACCCCGCGCCGCTCGGTGGTCACCACCGCGCAGTGCAACGCCTGCCACGACAAGCTCTCCCTGCACGGCGGACAGCGCAACACCACCGAAGAGTGCGTGATCTGCCACAACCCGGTGGAGAGCGACACCGCGCGGCGCCCGGCCAACGCCGGCCCCGTCGAGTCGGTCTCCTTCCAGCGGATGATTCATCGCATCCACACCGGCGAAGAGCTGACGCAGGACTACACGGTCTACGGCTTCGGCGGCACCCCGATCAACTTCAACGAGGTCAAGTACCCCGGCGACCGGAAGAACTGCTCGAAGTGCCACGTCGGCAACACCCACACCCTGCCGGTGGCCACGACCGCGGCCGTGGTGAACGCACCGCGCGACTACTTCTCGCCGCAGGGTCCCGGCACCGCGGCCTGCCTCGGCTGCCACGACAACAAGGACGCCGCGGCGCACGCCTTCCTCAACACCGTCACCTTCCCCGGCACCACCGGTCCGGCCGAGGCGTGCGCGACCTGCCACGGGACAGGCAAGGACTGGGATGCAGCGAAGGTTCACGCCCGGTAAGGCGGAAAGCCATGCTCGGCACACTCGTGCTCCTGCTCCTTGGGCTCAACGCCCAGTCGGTCGCCACTCCGCCGCAGGCCACTCAGGCCGCGGCGGAGCCGGCGGCGATCCCGGCGTGCGGTGACTGCCACGAACAGGCGAAGACCTTCGCCGCCAATCCTCACGGGCGCGGAGTGTGGGCGCGCCCGCCCTCGGGCGCGACGGCGCTGCCGGGGGCGGCAGCGCCCACACAGATCCCGAACGCGGCCTGCGAGACCTGCCACGGCGACGGCACGGCGCACATCGAGGCCGGCGGCGACAAGGAGAAGATCTTCAAGCCGGTGGGGAAAGACGGCGCCGACGGCTGCCTGGCCTGCCACGAGCTCGGCAGCGACCGCATCTCGCGCCACGCCGGCGTGCACGCCAATTCCGCCACCGTCAACTGCCTGACCTGCCACTCCATCCACGCCTTCGAGCCGCGCGAGCCGCACCTGCTGGCCAAGAGCCAGCTCGCGCTCTGCAGCAGTTGCCACTCCACGCAGGTCTCGTCTTTCCGCAACAAGCCGTTCGCGCATCGCGTGGGACGCGGCGGGATGAACTGCAGTTCCTGCCACGAGCCGCATGGGCGGCCGGCGCGCGAGTCGTTGCGCTCCACCAGCGCCGGCGAACTGACCTGCCTCAACTGCCACACCGACAAGCGCGGCCCGTTCGTCTTCCAGCACGGCGCGGGCGCCGTGGGCGACTGCCTGACCTGCCACGAGGCGCACGGCTCGTCGAATCCGAAGCGCCTCAAGCGCGCCAACGTCTGGCAGCTCTGCTCCGAGTGCCACTCGCCGCTGTCCGCGGAGACGCTCGGCTCGCAGCCGCCGTCGTTCCACAACCTCTCCAATCCGCGCTACCTGGAGTGCACCAAGTGCCACGTGGCCATCCACGGGTCGAACCGTTCGCCGCAGCTGTTCAAGTAGGGAGAAAGACGACATGCGCAGACTGCTTCTCCCGCTGACCCTGCTGATCGCCGCCGCGGCGGGCGCGCAGACCACCATCCCCATCGACGTGGAGATCGGCTATCGCTGGCTCGACCTCAAAGGCAACGAGGGGATGTACCGCTCGCAGATCAACGAGCGGCAGGGACTGCTGCTCCGCGCGCTGACCGTCACCGCGCCCGACTTCCGCATCGACGCTTCCGACCTCGGCGTCGGCCCCGCCGGCACGCTGCGCGTGGAGACCGGCAAGGCCGATCTCTATCGCTTCCGCCTCGGCTTCCGCCGCGCCGACGCCTTCAGCAACGTGCCGTCGTTCGCGCAGCACACCTTCGACCGCAAGCGCGAGATGCTCGACCTCGACCTGGAAGTCTTTCCCGGCCGCAAGATCACGCCGTTCGTCGGCTACAGCATCAATCGATACAGCGGCCCCGGCACCACCACCTACCATGTGGCGCAGGACGAGTTCCTCCTCCTCTCCAGCCTGAAGGACCGCGACCGCGAGCTCCGCGCCGGCGCGGCGTTCAACACCGGCCGCGTCTACGGCGTGGTCACGCAGGGGTGGCGGCATTTCTCCTCCGACGAGTCGCTGACTCTCGCCCCGGGCGCCGGCGCCGGCAACAACGTCGATCCCGTCCTCGGCCGACCCATCACCGCGGCCGGCATCACCCGCGACAGCCACACCGACGGCGACACGCCGTTCACCAATCTCTACGTGACGGGCGAGGTCACCCCGCGCATCCGTCTCATCGGCAACTACGTCCGCTTCTCGGCCGATTCGTCGGGCGACGAGGCGGAGACGGCGACCGGCTCGTTCGCCTCGTTCGAGATCGGGCGCTTCTTCAACGGATTGACCGAGAGCGTCGCCTCGGAGGCGAAGAACAAGACCACCCGCGGCGGCGCGCGCGCCGAATTCGCCCTTGCCGACAGCGTCGATCTCTTCGCCGGCTACCAGAGCGAGCACCGCGAGCTGAGCGGCACCGCGCTGATCAACTCCCTCTTCCTGCAGAGCATCACCTTCGGCGGCGCCGACCCGCGCGACTTCGCCGCCGTCCTCTCCGCCGCCAGCTCCCTCGAGCGCGACCAGGACACCGTCAACGCCGGTCTCTCCGTCCGCGCCCTCGGCCCGTTCTCCTTCCGCGCCGAGCTGCGCACCGAGAACGTCACCGCCGACGTCCGCCCCGACCTGGCGGAGATCGTCGTCCCCGGCTCGCAGGGCGGCATCTTCGAGCGCCGCATCGACACGGTCGACCTCAACGCCTCGTACACCAGGAACAAGCTGACCCTCGGCGCGGCGTGGCGCCACGACGACTCCGACGCGCCGATCTTCCGCACCGACTTCCTGGCGCGCGACCGCTACCGCCTGCGCGCGCAGTGGAAGTCGCCGAAGGACTTCATCCGCGCCGGCGTCGTCGCCGAGCAGACCGATCAGAGCAACGACCACCAGGACAGCGGCTTCACCGCCCGGTTCCGCCAGTACACCGGCGACGTGGAAGTGGCGCCGATCGAGATGCTGCACCTCCGCGCGTCGTATTCGCGGTACCAGACGGCGAGCGACATCAGCTTCCGCCGCCCGCAGAACTTCACCATCGGCGACTCGCTCCACCAGGAGCGCGGCAAGTCGATCGAAGGCGGCTTCGCCGTCTTCGTCAAGCAGACCACGCTCGACGCCAGCGTCATCCGCTTCGACAACACCGGCACGCTGCCCTTCAAGATCGACCGCTACCGCGCGCGCGCCACCGTCGACATCAAGGCGCACGCCGGCATCGCCGCCGAATACTCGAAGGACAAGTACCGCGAGACGCTCTTCCCGGTGGCGAACTTCGAGGCCAGCCGCTACGGCCTCTATCTGAGGTGGCGGCCGTGAGCATGGGGGACAGACAATCCTGTCTGTCCTGCGAGACGCCGCCCGACAGGCGCCGCTTCGTCAACTGGTTCCTCGGCACCTCCTTCGGCGCCCTCATCGCCTCGGTCCTCTATCCGATCTTCCGCTACGTCAGCCCACCGCGCATCCCGGAGCCGAGCACGGCGCAGGTGGAAGCGGGCGACACCAGCGACCCGCAGTTCCAGCAGAAGGGATTCAAGATCGTCCGCTTCGGCGCGGAGGCGGTGATCGTCGTCCGCGCCGGCGAGAACGACTTCCGCGCGCTCTCGGCCACCTGCACGCATCTCGACTGCGTGGTCGGCTACCAGAAAGACCGCAACCGCCTCTGGTGCAACTGCCACGGCGGCGCGTATGACCTGACCGGCCGCAACATCGGCGGGCCGCCGCCCCGCCCGCTCACCCCGTACAAGGTGAACCTGGTGGCGAAGAGCGGCGGCGCGTCGACCATCGTCGTATCGAAGGCATGAGACGGAAGCTCACCGCCTGGCTGGACGACCGCATCGGCTGGTCGACGCTGACCGCATTCCTCTCGCACAAGACGGTGCCGATGCACCGCTACAACGTCTTCTACTACCTCGGCGGGATGACGCTCTTCTTCTTCCTGGTGCAGGTCTCCACCGGCGTCCTGCTGATGCTGTACTACCGCCCGTCGGCCGAGGAGGCGTTCGAGTCGATCGAGTTCCTGATGACCGCCGTGCCGTTCGGCTGGCTGGTGCGCTCCATCCACGCCTGGTCGGCGAACCTGATGGTCTTCTTCGCCATCCTGCACATGCTGAGCGTCTACTTCATGAAGTCGTATCGCCCGCCGCGCGAGCTGACCTGGGTCACCGGCGTCGTCCTCCTCTTCCTCATCCTCGGCTTCGGCTTCTCCGGCTACCTGCTGCCGTGGAACCAGCTCTCGTTCTTCGCCACCGCCGTCGGCACCGACATCGCCGGCGTCGTTCCGGTGGTCGGGACCTGGATGCTGCGCTTCCTGCGCGGCGGCGACCGCATCACCGGCGGCACGCTGTCGCGCTTCTACGGCTGGCACGTGGCCATCCTGCCGGCCATCACCACCGTCATCCTCTTCATCCACCTGCTGCTGGTGCAGGTGAAGGGGATGAGCGTGCCGGCGGTGGCGGAGGAAGAAGCGGGGCGCCGCCCGCCGATGAAGTTCTTCCCGCACTTCGCGCTGCGCGATCTCTCCGGCTGGATCTTCGCCCTCGGCGTGCTGGCCGCGCTGGCGGCGCTCCTGCCGTGGGAGCTGGGAGAGAAGGCCGATCCCTTCGCGCCGGCGTACGCCAACATCCGCCCCGAGTGGTACTACGTCTTCATGTTCCAGACCCTGAAGCTCGTCCCGGGCGGCGAGTTTCTGGGCATCGAGTACGAGGCCATCCCCATCCTCCTCTTCAGCCTGGCCGGGCTGCTCCTGCTGCTGGTGCCGTTCCTCGACCGCCGCGCGGCGCGCGAGGGGAGGAGCGTGGGATGGACCATCGCCGGCCTGCTCGGGCTGGCCTTCGTGGTGGTGATGACCTGCTGGGGCTACGCCACGCTCATCCCGCTGTACATCGTCTTTCTCACCGCGATTCTCCTGTCGATCTTCGCCTTCATCACCCGCGGGCCGCGGACGGCGGAGCGCCGATGATCTCGATCTTCGCCGCGGTGGTCGTCAGCGCCTGCCTCGAGTGTCACGCCGACAAGATGCCGAAGTTCCGCGACGACGTGCACGCGCAGGTCGGCCTGTCGTGCCAGGACTGCCACGAAACCCACGCCAGGCCGAAGCGAACCGGGATCCCCGATCTCTGCGGCCGCTGCCACAGCTCTGCCGAGTACATGAAACGTTTCAACCCGGCCGCGCGCATCGACCAGGTCGCGGAGTACCGCACCAGCGTTCACGGGCAGCGCCTGGCCAAAGGCGACGAGAAGGTGGCCACCTGCATCGACTGCCACTCGGTGCACGACATCCGCCGCAAGTCGAATCCCGACGCGCCGGTGTACGCCACGCACGTGGCGGAGACCTGCAGCCGCTGCCACGCGGGCGAGTACGCGCGATGGAAGGTCAGCGTGCACGCGCACGCCTTGCTCGAGAAAAACGACCTGACCGCTCCCACCTGCAACGACTGCCACGGCAATCACGGCGCCGCCCCGCCCGAGGTCAAGAGCGTGAGCTTCGTCTGCGGCACGTGCCACGGGCGGGAGGCGGAGCTGTTCCGCAAGAGCGCCAAGTTCGAAGGATGGACGCGGCACAACGAGCTGCTCTCCACAGGCGCGAAGTGCGGCGACTGCCACGACGACGCGCGCGGCAAGGTGTCCATCAACCACTTCACCGAGTGCGTGACCTGCCACGAGAACCACTCCGTGGTGCGCCCCGGCGTGGCCATGATGGGCGCGCTGCCCGAGGTGCCGTGCGCGTATTGCCACGAAGGAGGCGGACCGCTGGCGTCGCTGGTGGCCGAGCCGGCGAAGAAGGCCAGTCACTACCGCGAGCTGCGCGACACGCTGCTCGCCGCCGCCGCGCGCCAGCACCTCAGCGGCGACGCGCGCTTCGACTGGCTGGTCGATCAGGCCCGCAACCTGCCGACGCACAAGGGGCGTCCGGAGTTCGCGCGCCTCTTCGACAAGTTCCGCATCGGCAAGACGCACTACACGGTCAATGGCGTGAGCGTGGCCGTCCGCCGCTGCGCCGACTGCCACCTCGACGTCAAGCCCGCCCGCGCCTCGCACGAGCTGACCGGCATGATCGCCCGCGCCGAGCGCATCCAGCTCGCCGCCCACCGCGGCGGCGTGGAGACCCGCGACGCCCGCGCCGAGCTCGACGCCGCGGTCGACAACCACATCGAGATGGAAGCGCTGGTCCACACCTTCGGCGGCCCCGAGGTCCGCGCGAAAGAGCAGGAAGGGCTGGGCCACGCCAAGGCCGCGCTCCTCCACGCGCAGCGCTCGCTCGACGAGCTGCAGTACCGCCGCACCGGGCTGTTCATCGCGCTGGGGGTGATCGTGGCGGTGCTGGTGGCGCTGGCGGTGAAGATACGGACGTTGGGGTGAGCGCCGGCTACCGGCGCCGCGCGCGCCGCACCGGGACCGCCTTCGCTTTCATGACCCGGCGCATCGCGTAGAGCGTGCCGATCGCGCCGGCGAGAGCCACGATTCCGCTCATCACGAAGCCGCTTGCGGACGCCGGTCCGACCACCCGCGAGAGGAAGACGACCACGATGGCCCCGGCAGCGCCGGCAGCCAGATCGATCCCCGCTCCGTGCTCGCTCCCCTTCAGATACTGTCCGGCCACCCATCCGGCGACCGCACCGATCACCACGACGATCAGATAAGACATGCGTTTCTTTCGGGTTTCTAAGAGGGAGGGTTTCAGCGGATCTGACTTAGTTCAGACGAACTGAAGGGCGAGGAAGGTTCCTCGATGGACGCCCACCATACCACCGCTGCTCCTGCTCGCCGCCTGTCCGGAATTCCGGTCGCCTCGGCTGCAGTGTCTCGGATAACGTCCGCCATCCATCAATTTTGGGAGGTGAGACCGACGTGCAGTTCCGAGACGCGGCGTCCGCATTCATCCGCCACTGCCAGTCCATTCGGAAGCTCTCCGCCCACACGATCCGCGCCTACGAGCTCGACCTCGCCCGCTTCTCCGACTTCCTCGGCCGCCGCGCGGCGGTGGCGTCCTGCGACAAGTCGGTCATCCACGACTACGTTCGCCACCTCTTCGATGTCCGCTCTCTCAAGGAATCTTCGGTCAAGCGCCACTTGGCGACCCTTCGTTCGTTCTTCCGCTGGCTGGAGGAAGACGGGCAGGGCATCGAAGACCCCTTTCGCGGCGCCCGCATCCGCATCCGGATGCCGAAGCGCCTCCCGCGCGTCATCGCCAGATCGGATCTCCGCCGCCTCCTGCTCCACGACCGCCCGCCCGCGTTCGCCGACCTCACCGCGTACGTCGCCACGGAGCTGCTCTTCGCCACCGGCATGCGCGTGAGCGAGCTGGCGACGCTGCTCGACGCGGCGGTGGACGTCGACGACGGCACCATCACCATCATCGGCAAAGGCAACCGCCAGCGCAGAGTTTTCGTCCCCGAGGAGCTGAAGTCCCTGCTGCGCGACTACCGCGCCGTCCGCGACCGCTGCCCCTCGACCGCCGAGACGTTCCTGGTGAACTCCCGCGGCGATGCCGCCTCCCCGCAGATGATCCGCCGCCTGGTGCGCATCCACGGCGAGCGCAGCGCCGTCCGCGATCGCGTCACCCCCCACATGTTCCGCCACTCGGTGGCCACCTACCTCCTGGAGGAAGGCGTCGACATCCGCTACGTCCAACGCCTCCTCGGCCACCGCAGCATCTCGACCACGGAGATCTACACGCACGTCGCGGACGCCGCGCTGAAGGTGCGGATCACGGAGAGGCACCCCCGGAGGGGGATCGTGGCGAGATAACCCCTGGTGCTCATCGCGCCACGTGCTCCGAGACCGACAGGACGTTGCCGTCCGGATCCTTGAACCACGCCACCTTGTCCCCGCCCGGCGCGGTCCAGACGCCCTGCTCATCCTGCGAAAGAAAGCCGTAGCGCTCGAACTGCACGCCTGCGCTCTCCAGACCGCCCACGACACGTTCGATGTCCGTCACGTTCCAACCGAGGATCGTGAACTGCGCCGGTTGGTGGTCGCGGACTTTGGTGATGCGTAGCATGATGCCGTTCGCGTCCATCACCAGTGCGAAGTCGTCCTGGCTGACGAAACGGAGGCCCAACGCGCCTTCGAAGAACGCGCGCGCTCTCGCGTAGTCGGTGGTGGGCAGAAACGCGACGATGTCGATCGATCCAAGCATGCTGGCAAAGTAGGCTTTCAGGACGCGCGTCGCTTTCGCTACTATGACAATGAATGTCGAATTCACGTCAACCGTTCAACTGCCCTCCGCAACGAGGCGCGCTGACGACGCTCGTCTACGATTTCGACGACGGACACGTCATCCCGGAGCACCGTCATCCGGAAGATCAGCTCGTGTACGCGTCGCACGGAGTGATGACCGTGCGCACCAGCGCCGGAACGTGGGTCGTGCCGCCGCAGCGGGCGGTCTGGATTCCGGCTCGGGTGGTCCACACCGTCCGAATGTCCGGCCGCGTCTCCATGCGCACGCTGTATCTGCGCGCACGGATGGTGCGGTCGCTGCCACGAAGCTGCCGCGTGGTGAACGTGTCGCCGCTTCTCCGCGAGCTCGTCCTTCATGCCTGCCGGTTTCCATCGCTGGCGCGGCGACGACCGAGTCAGGCACATCTCATCGACGTCATCGTCGATCAGCTCGAAGCGGTGGAGTCCATTCCACTTCAACTGCCGGCGCCCAACGATCCGCGTGCGGCGCGCGTCGCGGACGCCTTGACGCGTGATCCGGCCGACTCTCGTACGCTCGAGCAGATCTGCCGCGACTGCGGCGCGAGCAAGCGCACCGTCGAGCGGCTGTTCCTGACGGAAACGAACATGACCGTGGGCGAGTGGCGGAAGCAGTCGCGTCTCATGCGGTCGCTGCAATTGCTGGCGGCCGGCGAAAAGATCACCCGCGTCGCCGCGGAGGCCGGCTACAGCACGCCAAGCGCATTCATTTCAATGTTCCGCCGCGAAGTGGGCCAAACGCCGCGACGATACTTCGCGGGCTGACGCTCGGTCTTGCTTTTGTAGAATGCCGGCCAGTGTTCGTCCCGAAGTCGATTGTCTGTCTGCGGGAGGGCTATACCCGTGAATCGTTGATGCGCGACGTGATCGCCGGCGTGGTGGTCGGCATCGTCGCGCTTCCTCTCGCTCTGGCTTTCGCCATCGCCTCGGGCGTGCCGCCCGCGCGGGGCCTCTACACCGCGATCATCGCCGGTTTTCTGATCTCCGCGCTCGGCGGCAGCCGCGTACAGATCGGCGGTCCCACCGGCGCGTTCGTGGTCATCGTCTACGGCATCGTAGCGAAGTACGGCTACGAAGGACTGGTGATCTGCACGGTGATCGCCGGCGCCATCCTGGTGATCCTCGGGCTGGCGCGCATGGGCGCGCTGATCAAGTTCATCCCGTATCCCGTCATAACCGGCTTCACCGCCGGGATCGCCGTGATCATCTTCTCCAGTCAGGTGAAGGACTTTCTCGGTCTGAAGATGGGCGCGGTGCCGGCGGATTTCGTGGAGAAGTGGCAGGCCTACGCCGGCCACCTGCGCTCCTTCGACTGGCCCACGGTGACCATCGCCCTCGGCACGCTGCTCGTGCTCGTCGTTTGGCCCAGGATCTCGAGGATGGTGCCCGCACCGTTCGTGGCAATGGTGCTGGCGACGGTGGCGGTGCAGCTTTTCGATCTGCCGGTGGAGACCATCGGCTCGCGTTTCGGCGGCGTTCCCGCGAGCCTGCCCCGTCCGCACTGGCCGGACATTCCGTGGAACCACATGCGCGAGCTGATCCCGCCGTCGATCACCGTCGCGCTGCTCGCCGCGATTGAATCGCTGCTCTCGGCGGTGGTGGCCGACGGCATGATCGGCACACGCCACAAGTCGAACATGGAGCTCGTCGCGCAGGGCGTGGCCAACATCGTCTCGCCGATCTTCGGCGGCATTCCGGCGACGGGCGCGATCGCGCGCACGGCGACGAACGTCCGCACCGGCGGCCGCACGCCGCTGGCCGGTATGGTCCACGCCGTCACGTTGCTGCTGATTCTGGTCTTCGCCGGACAGTGGGCGGCGAAGGTCCCTCTGGCGACGCTGGCCGCGATCCTGGTCATCGTGTCGTATCACATGAGCGAATGGCGCTCGTTCGCCGGACTGCTGCGCGCGCCGAAGAGCGACATCTTCGTGCTGATGGTCACGTTCGCGCTGACGGTCTTCGTCGATCTCACCGTGGCCGTGCAGGTCGGCGTGGTGGCCTCGGCGTTGCTGTTCATGAAACGGATGGCCGAGGTCACGCAGATCGAAGGAATCACCAGCGAAATGCGCGACAGCGATGCGACAGACGACCCCGACGAGATCACCCAGGTGCGAAAGAGGAAGCGCATCGTCGGAGGACGGGAGATCCCGAAAGGCGTCGAGATCTACGGCGTGAACGGCCCATTCTTCTTCGGCGCCGCGGACAAGCTGAGGGACGTGATGTCCGAGATCGCCAAGCCGCCGATGGTGTTCATCCTCCGCATGCGTCACGTTCCGGCGATCGATGCGACCGGCATCCACGCGCTGGAGCAGATGGCCAAGAAGTGCCGCGCGCAGGGCACGACGCTCATCCTCACCGAGATCCGCCAGCAGCCGCTCCGAGCGATCGTCCGTGCCCACAAGCTCGAGCTGTTCGGCCGCCGCAATCTGGCGAAGACGCTCGACATCGCGCTCGAGCGGGCGGGGGAGATCGCCAAGAGTGACCCAACCGCCTGACGGCCCCCAGGATGACTCAGCTCAGCGCGCGCGCAGGCCGAACCAGGTGAGCAGGTAGTTCACGCCGCCGGCACGTACGTACACAGCGGATCGCTCTCGAACACGTCCCCCGTCATCGACCACGCCCTCGCCCTCGACCCGCCGCAGAGGTCGCGGAACTCGCAGCGGCCGCACTTTCCCTTCAGGTTGCCCGGCTCGCGCAGGGAGGTGAACAGCTCGCTCGACTGGTAGATCTCGCCGAGGGGCTGCTGCTTGACGTTGCCGGCCTTCAGGGGGAGGAAGCCGCTGGGGAAGACGTCGCCGATGTGGGAGATGAAGACGAAGCCTTTGGCCTCGTTCACGCCACGCGGGGCGCGGGAGACGCTGCCGCGCTGGACGCCCAGCGGGAGGAACGACATCGACGCGTCGATCAGGCCGGTGGCGGGATCGATCGGCAGGTGGCCGCCGCGCTCCGCGCTCATCCGCTGCAGCATGTACCGGCGGTAGTGCATGGCCTCGGTGGTGCGGATGGAGAACGGCACGCGCTTGCTGGTGTCGTAGAGGAAGCCGAACAGCTCCTCCACCTCCTCGGGCGAGATGAGATCGGCGTTCTTGGCCCGGCCGGTGGGGACGAGGAAGAAGACGCTCCACATAACGATGCCGAGGTCCTGCAGCGTCTCGACCATGCGGGGGAGATCGGCCACCGTGCGGCGGCTCACCGTGGTGTTGACCTGCACCGGGATGTCGAGGCGCTTCGCGGCACGGATGGCGCGCAGGGTGATGTCGAACGAGCCGGGCACGCGGCGGAAGTCGTCGTGCAGCGCGGCGCACGACGCGTCGAGGCTGACCGCCATCCGTCCCAGCCCGCGCGCCTTCATCGTCTCCACCGCTTCCTCGGTCAGCAGCGGCGTGGCGCTCGGCGTGAGCGACGGCTCGAGCCCGCGCGCCCTGGCGTGGGCGATCATGTCGTAGGTGTCGTCGCGCTTGAGCGGATCGCCGCCGGTGATGACGAAGACCTTCGGCTTCATCCGGCCCACTTCGTCGATGAGACGGAACCCTTCCTCGGTGGTCAGCTCGAACTGGCTGCGCCGCGACTGCGCGGCGGCGCGGCAGTGACGGCACGCCAGGTCGCAGGCCCGGGTGTTCTCCCAGATGACGACGAACGGACTGACGTTGAAGTCGACCATCAGAGCAATCCCTTCGAGCGCGCCCATAAGCGATAGGCGATGGGCGAGACTTCCGACGGCTTGATCTCGGCGCGGCCGCCCCAGTAGACGTTGGTGTAGGTGAAGCCGATGCCGAGGTCGCGCAGGTGGGCGTCGATGGCGGCCTTGTGCGCCATCACCTGGTCCTTCGTCTCGCCGTGCGCGACGGCCATGATGTTGACGTCGTTCAGCTCCGGCCCGGCGTTGCGCCAGTAGCAGTGGGTGAGGATGGCGAAGCGGCCGATCTCGCGGCCCCCTTCGATCTCGCGCCCCGCCGGCAGCGCCCAATGAAACAGTCCGTTGAAGCTGGAGAGGCGCTCTTCGCCCGCCACCGGCTTCGAATGCTCGAGGAAGGTGGAGAAGCGGCCGATGACGCCGCGTCGGTCGAGGTCCTCGGCGACGTCGAAGAAAGCCGCGGGGTCGATGCCGGAGGCGCGCGCGCGACGTTCCCACAATCCGTCGCCGATCTCCTCCGGCGCCACTTCGCGCTTCAGGATGGTCAGCACGTTCCAGTCGCGGTCCGAGAGGTCGACCACCGCCGGCTGCATGGCAGTGGCCGGCCGCGGCGACATCTCGCCGATCTTCATCCCTTTGCGCCGCATGTGGCCGACGCCCAGGACGAAGGCGCGGATGGTGGGCATGACGCGGTACTTTTCGGCGCCGACGGCGCGCTTCAGGTAGTCGCAGTGCGCTTCGACGGAGAAGCCGGCCGGCACTTTGAGCGTGGTCCAGAGCCGCCACTCGGAGATGCCGTTCTCGCTGTTGCGGATCACCACGTGGCCGGAGAACGGGTCGCGCTTGGCCATGAAGTCGAACGCCGCCTCGATTCGCGCTTCGTCGATCTTCCAGGCGATCAGCGCGCCCTGTGCCAGGTTCGTGGCCAGCAATGTCTGCCGCACGCGGCGGATCGTTCCCGCCTCGAGCATGGCGCGGATGCGCTCAGTTACGGTGTCCGCGTCGACGCCGGAGAGGCGGGCGATCTCGTCGATCGGATTCCGCACGAAACCTTTGATCTGATCCTCGGAGACCTCCAGGATCTGGCGGTTGACCGGGTCGCGCGGCGAGACGGAGATCGTCATGGTGCTCACACCGCCACCTCGCCTGTCATTTCAGCGTCGATCTCGGAGTCGAGCAGGTAGCAGCCGGGATCGGATTCCCAGTAGTCGCCCGTGGCCGCCTCGGCGCGCGCGCGGAAGTTGCCGTTGCAGGCCGGCAGCCAGTTGCAGCTCGCGCAGCGGCCCTGCAGCAGCGCCTTGCGATTGCGCAGGCCGGCGAGGAGCTCGACGCGCGCGTCGCGCCAGATGGCGGAGAACGGCCGCTCGCGGATGGAGCCGAGGGTGTGGTGGGAGGTGAACTGATCGGGATGCACCATGCCGAAGCTGTCGATGCAGCCGATGGCGATGCCGGAGCGGTTCCCACCGTTGTTGCGGATCAGGGAGAGGGCGTGCTCGGCGCGCTCCGGCTGCGTCTCGCGCAGGCGCAGGTAGATGTAGGGGCCGTCGGCGTGATTGTCGACGGTCATCACTTCCACCGGGCGCTCCTCGGCGTTCCAGCGGTCCACCTGTTCCATGAGGCGATTCATCATCCGGCGCTTCTCGTTAACGGAGAGGTCGATGCCGGCGAGGTACGAGCCGCGGCCGGCGTAGACGAGGTGGTAGAGGCAGAGGCGTCCGATGCTCTCCCGCTCCACCACGCGGAAGATCTCCTCGAGCTCGCCGAGGTTCTCCTGGGTGACGGTGAAGCGAACGCCGACGCGGATGCCGGCGGCGCGGCAGTTGCGGATGCCGCGGATGGCGCCCTGGAACGCGCCGATCTTGCCGCGGAAATGATCGTGGCGCGCCTCGCCGCCGTCGATGCTGATGCCGACGTAGGTGACGCCGATCTTGGCCAGGCGCTCGGCCTTCTTCTCGTCGATGAGCGTGCCGTTGGTGGAGAAGGTGACGCGCACGCCGAGGGCGGTGGCGTATTCGGCGAGGTCGAGGATGTCGGGGCGCACCAGCGGCTCCCCGCCGGAGATCAGCAGCGCCGGTGTGTTGATCGATGCCAGGTCCTCGATCATCAGCTGCGCTTCCTCGGTGGACAGCTCGCCGACGAAGCGGCGGATCTCGGCGTCCGCGTAGCAGTGGATGCACTCGAGGTTGCACGTCTTGGTGGCGTTCCAGACCACGACGGGTCCGTAGCCGGGGCGCGCGCCGCTGGTCTGCGACGCCGACTGCTGGTCGTATCGGAGGCGGTCGCCGAAGTAGGAAGCGCCGCCGAGAAGTTTGGTCACGCTGATCATTGCAACCTCCGCTGCGAGCATGATCGGGCGGCTCGAATGGGGAGGCGGTGACGGGCCCGCACACGCAGGTGTGACGGTTGACACATGTGTCATCCCGAGCGAGAGCGAGGGACCTGGTGGCATGGGTGGCGCGCCGCCCACCCACACAGGTCCCTCGCTACGCTCGGGATGACAGCTACTACGGAACGATCGCCACCTTCATCACGCCGTCCCGCCGCTCGCCGAACAGGGCATAGGCCTCATTGATGTCGGCCAGGCGGAAGCGGTGCGTGAGCAGCGGCGTCAGATCGAGCTTGCCGCGGCGGACCATCTCGATCAGGCGGCGCATCCGCTCTTTGCCGCCGGGACAGAGCGACGTCACGATGCGATGGTTGCCGAGGCCGGCGGCGAAGGCGTCATACGGGATCTGCAGCTTGCCGGAGTAGACGCCGAGCGAGGAGAGCGTGCCGCCGGGACGCAGCACGCGGAGGGCGTTCTCGAAGGTCTGCTCGGTTCCGAGCGCCTCGATGGCCACGTCCACGCCGCCGCCGGTCAGCTTCCGGATCTCGGCGACGACGTCGGTGGTGCGGTAGTCGAGCACCACGTCGACGCCCATCTTCCGGGCCATGGCGATGCGGTGGTCGTCGCCGTCGACGCCGATGACCAGCGCTGCGCCCATCAGCTTCGCGCCGAGCGAGGCGCAGATGCCGATCGGTCCCTGCGCGAAGACGGCGACGGAGTCGCCGATGCGTACACCGCCCGACTCCGCGCCGCCGATGCCGGTGGAGGCGATGTCGGTGAGCAGGACCACCTGCTCGTCGGTGACGCCGTCGGGAATCCTGGCCAGATTCGCCTGTGCGTTCGGCACCAGGAGGTACTCGGCCTGCGCGCCGTTGATGGTGTTGCCGAAGCGCCAGCCGCCGATGGCCTCGTATCCCGAACCATGCCCGCACTGCGAGAGGTCGCCGGAGAGGCAGGCGTGGCACTGGCCGCAGGGTGTGATCGCGCCGACGATCACGCGGTCGCCGGCCGCGTATCCCGTCAGTCCGCCGCCGAGCTCCTCGATCACGCCGACCGGCTCGTGGCCGATCACCAGGCCGGGGCGGACCGGATACTCGCCGCGCACGATGTGCAGGTCGGTCCCGCAGATGGTGGTCATCGTCACGCGGATGAGGGCCTCGCCGGGACCGGGCCGCGGGCGCGCGACCTCTTCGACCCGAATGTCATTGACGTTGTGGAACACCGTGGCGCGCATCGTGGTGACTTCTGTTGCAGTGGTCATGATGTTGTTCTCCTTCGTTGATTACATTTCGAGGACAGCCAGCGTGGCGCCGAGCGTGACGATCAGCGCGCCGGCGGTGGCGTCGCCGTAGCGGTCGAGCCACGGTGCGAGCCATGGTGCGCGCAAGGCGCGCGCACCGGCGTGGGCGGTAGTGACCAGCGCGACCATGGTGCCGATGGTCGCCACCTCGTACGCCACGACCACCGTTCCCACCGCCGCCCAGCCTCCGCTGGACGCGGCGATGATCATCGGGATCACCGCGACGCAGGGATCGGCGCAGAAGAGCAGGAAGAGCGACCACTCGGTGAGGCCGTGGTCGCGATGGTGATGATCGCGGCGGAAGCTGCGCCGCAGGCCCCAGACCATGTAGATCGTGCCGAAGGCCATCAGCAGGTAGATGGCCTGATTCTCGAGGCGCGTACCGACGGCCTCGATCAGCGCCAGTCCGGCGAAGAGCGCGGCGATGCCCAGCGCCGCCGACACCGTCACGTGCCCGAGACCGCAGAGAATCGTGGTGCGCGCGGTGCGCCACGTGCTCCAGCCGCGAGCGCGGCCCAGCGCGGCGAACGGCATCCAGTGATCGGGCGCCAGCGTGTGGAGCGAGCCGACCGTGGCAGCTGCCGCGACGAGCGCCAGGAGCCAGCCGCTCAAGCCGTCACCTCTTCCAGCCGTTCCAGGGCGAGCCGTTTCTTCTGTTGCTGCAGCCACTCCGCCCAGCGGTCGACGCCGACCCCTTCGTACGCGGAGATCCAGATGATCTGCGGGTCGGGCATGACCTGCCGGAGCGACTCTTCGATCGCGCCGATGCGAGTCCGGGGAAGGTGGAGCAGCAGGTCGACCTTCGTCAGCAGCACCATGTCGGCCTTGGCGAACATGGTCGGGTACTTCAGCGGCTTGTCCTCACCCTCGGTGACCGAGAGGGCGACGACGTTCACGGCCTGCCCGAGGTCGTAGACCGCGGGGCAGACCAGATTGCCGACGTTCTCGATGAAGAGGACCTCGATGCCGTCGAGATCGAAGTGGTGCATGGCGTGATGGACCATCTCCGCGTCGAGGTGGCAGGCCTGGCCGGTGGTGATGGCGCGCGAGCGGATGCCGGCGGCCTGCAGGCGGCGGGCGTCGTTGTCGGTGGCCAGGTCGCCGGCCACGGCGCCGAGCTGCGCGCCGCCGAGCGCGCGCGCCGTCGCCTCCAGCACAGCGGTCTTGCCGGAGCCGGGCGATCCCATCAGGTTGACCGAGAGGATGCCGCGCTTGCGGAAATGCTCTCGGTTGTGCGCCGCGACGTCCTCGTTGCGCGAGAGGATCCGCATCTGCACGTCGATCGGGACCAGGTTGACGTCACCACATCCGCAGTCCTGACACATCAGGGCACCTCCAGTTCGATTCGTTGAAGGACGATCTCGTCGCCGGCCGCGAGACGCGCCGGTTGGTCGCATGACGGACAGCGAAGGGCACGGCCGGCGGCGATGACGGTGGCGCAGCGCGGACACTCCCAGCGGGCGGGAACGCGCTCGATGACCATCTCCGCCCACTCGCAGCGCGTGCCGGTGCGGAAGACCTCGTAGGCCGTGGCCAGCAGGCCCGCGTCGACGCCGGAGACGTCGCCGATGCGGACGTGAATGCGATGCACCGTGGAGGACAGACAATCCTGTCTGTCCGGACAGGCAGGATCCTGTCCGCCCGGACGGGCAGGATCCTGTCCGCCCGGACAGGCAGGATTGCCTGTCCTCCACACCGCTTTCTCCACCGAGTCGACCAGCGACTGCACGATCGAGTACTCGTGCATCACTTCGCCCCGAACGCCGCCGGGCGTTTCTCGAAGAAGGCGTCGATCCCCTCGGCGAAGTTGGCGCCGCCGGCGATGCGCGCCAGGTTCTCCAACTCGCGGTCGAGATGGAAGTCCAGCCGATCCATCCCCGCCGCCTGATTGAGCAGTTCCTTGGCGATGCCATACGCCTCGGTCGGCCCCGACGCCAGCCGCAGCGCGAGCTGGTGGACGTCGTGGTCGAAGATGGCCGTGGGGTAGACGAGGTTGATCAGGCCGATGTCGAGGGCGCGCTCCGCGCTGATGCGCGGATTGAGCAGCAGCAGCTCGAGCGCGCGGCGCAGCCCGATCAATCGCGGCAGCATGAAGGTCGAGCTCTCCGCGCCGGTCAGGCCGGTCTTGGAGTATGCCCATTCAAACGTGGCGCGGTCGGAGGCGACCACCAGGTCGCACGACATGGCCAGCCCGAAGCCGCCCGCGGCGGCGATGCCGTCCACCGCGGCGATGAACGGCTTGGGCGCGCGGCGGATCTCGGAGATGGTGCTGTGGATGTATTCGAGGATCTGTTTGAAGACGGCGCCGTAGCCGGGAGCGCCGGCGCGGACGTCCTTCAAATCCGCGCCGCTGCAGAAGATCCCGCTGCTTCCACGGAGGATGACGGCGCGGACGTCTCGATCGCGCGCCATCTGCAGCCCGGCCTTGCGAAGGTCGCGTGCGGTCTCCACATCGAGGGAGTTGAAGCGGCGCGGGCGATCGATGGTGATCGTGCCGACCGGGCCGTCGATCTCGGCAACGATATGGGTCAGCATATGCGCGGCAGCGGCTCGCCGTCGGGCTCCGCCAGCAGCCGTCTTCCGAATCCGGTGTCGAGGATGATCGAGCCCGGCCGCTCGCTGACGCAGGTCCCGATGACCGCGGCGTGCCGGCCGAGCTGATGAGCGCGGAGCGCGGCGAGCACGGCGTCGGCCGCATCGGCGCGGACGCCGATCAGCGCCTTGCCTTCATTGGCCACGTGCAGCGGGTCGATGCCGAGCAGCTCGCCGACGGCGCGGACCGCCGGCGTGACCGGAACCGCGCTCTCGCGCAGCACGATGCCGACGCCACTTTTCGACGCCATCTCGTGCAGCGCGCTGGCCACGCCGCCGCGCGTGGGGTCCTTCATGGCGGTGATGCCGCCGATGCCCAGGATGGAGGCGATGAGCGCGTTGAGCGGCGCGACATCGGAGAGGAGATCGCCTTCCAGCTCGATCCCGTGGCGCCTGGCCATCACCGCCAGGCCGTGCTCGCCGATCGGGCCGGTGACGATGATGGCGTCGCCGGCGGCGAGGCCGTTGTCGCGGACCAGCGTGCGGGTGAGGCCGATGCCGCAGGTGTTGATGATGATGCCGTCGAGCTCACCGCGGCCCATCACTTTGGTATCGCCGGTGACCACCGGCGCGTTCGCCTCGAGGCAGGCGGCGACCATGGAGCGCTGAATGGTCTCCAGCAACTCGACGGGAAACCCCTCCTCGAGCACCACCGCGCAGGTGAGGGCCAGCACGTCGGTGGCGCCCATCATGGCCAGGTCGTTGACCGTGCCGCAGATGGAGAGGCGGCCGATGTCGCCGCCGGGAAAGAAAATCGGATGGATGACGTGCGAGTCGGTGGTGATGACCAGCCACTGGTCGCCGATCTTCACCGCCGCGCCGTCGTCCATGGCATCGACGCCGACGCCCTCAAACGGCAGCGCGGCGAAGTCGCGCACGAACAGCTTCTCGATCAGCGCGCGCATGGCCCGTCCGCCGCCGCCCTGCTTGAGCGTGATGCGGCCGGCCGGAGGAGCGAGCAGTGAGGTCATGCCGAGGCCTCCTCGAGATCGGGCACGCCGCCGTAGAGGTGCCAGATCTTGCACGTCCCCTCGTTCGACACCATGCAGGCGCCGACCGGGTTCTCGGGGACGCATTCGCGGTTGAACAGCCGGCAGTCCTTCGGGTTGGCGATGCCGGCCATGATGTCGCCGCAGATGCACTGCCGCGCGAGCTGCGGCGGCGCGTAGTCCCACAGCGACGGCAGGTCGATGGTGAAGCGCTTGCGCGCGTCGAGGTGCGCGAACTCGTCGCGCAGCCGGAGGTTTCCGTTCGGCACGTGCGCGATGCCGCGCCAGCGTCCGCCGGTCGGCTGGAAGACGCGCCAGAGCTGCTCCTGCGCGGGGAGGTTGCCGTCGCGCGTCACGCAGCGCGGGAACATGTTCACCACGCGCGGGGTGCGGTTGCGGACCAGCTCCACCAGCTCGACCAGCCCCGCCAGGATGTCGTTCGGCTCGAAGCCGGCCACCACCACCGGCACGCCGTGCCGCTGGACGAAGTCCTCGAAGACTCCCCAGCCGGTGATGGTGGCGGCGTGACCGGCGGCGAGGAAGCCCTCGATGCGCGAGCCGGGCATCTCCGCCACGATCTCCATCACCGGCGGGATGTACTTGTGCGCGGAGAGGACGGAGAAATTGGGCGGTGGATCGTCGAGGATCACCGCGGCGGTGGCCACCGCCGTGGTCTCGAAGCCGGTGGCGAAGAGGACCACTTCCTCGGCGGTGCTGCGCGCCAGGTCGACCGCCTGCTTCGGGCTGTAGACGACCTCGATCCTGCCGCCGCTTGCCTGCGCGTCGGCCAGCGACTGGACGGTGCCCGGCACCTTGAGCATGTCCCCGAAGGTGGCGATCCGCACGCCGTCGCGCGCCAGCACCACGCCCTCATCGACCTCGGGGGTGTCGGTCACGCACACCGGGCAGCCGGGCCCCATGATCACCTCGAGCTGCTTCGGGAACAGCGAGCGAAGCCCGAACTTGGCGATGGCCTGCTCGTGGCTGCCGCAGACGTGCATCACCGCCACCTTGCGGCCGATGGCCTCGAGCTGCCTGGCCAGCGTGGCCGCCATGCCGCGCGCGAGGGCGGGGTCGCGGAACTGGAGCTCGTTGCTCATGAGGTGCCGGCGATCTCCCCGCGCACGTCGCTGGTCATCAGGTCGGCCGTGTCATCGCCGAGCAACATCTCGTACAGCGCGAGGGTCTCCGCCACCGACTCGGGCGGGATGCGGCGGATGGCGAAGCCGACGTGGTTGAGGATGTAGTCGCCGGGGGCGACCGGCTCGTCGACGATGTTGAGCAGCACCTGCTTGCGAACGCCCCAGAAGTCGACGGTGGCCGTCCAGCCGTCGACGTCGATGACGCGCCCGGGGACGCCTAAGCACATACCAGCTCCTCCTCCGGGACGAATGTAGGACGGGCTTCAGCCCGTCTCTTCGCATCCGCCACGAACGCCTGTCCCAGCGCGATCCCGCCGTCGCCGGGCGGCACGTCGTGATTCATGAAGACGCGCGCTTCGGGCCGCAGCGCGCCGGCAATCGACTCCGCCAGCCGCGCGTTCTGGAAGCAGCCGCCGCTGAGCACCACCGGCAGATCGCCGTGCACGTCGCGCGCGGCGTGCACCAGCTCCACCGTCGCCGCGGCGAGGGTGTTGTGGAAGCGCGCGGAGATCGTCCCCGCCGCGCGTCCGGCGCGGAGGTCGTCGACCGCGGCGATCACCGTCTGCCGCAGGTCGATCTCGTTGCCGGCGATCGCGAACGGGTACCGGCGGCTCTCGCCCTCGTCGGCCTCGGCGTTCCACCGGAACGCGATCTCTCCCTCGTACCGCGTTTCGGCGAGGCCGAGAATGAAGGCGCCGAAGGCGTCGAAGTAGCGCCCCACGCCGCGCGCCAGCGGCGAGTTGAAGCGCCGGGCGATCATGCGGCGCACGGCGTCGATGTCGCGGCGCGGCATGTCGCGGAAGAGGGGAATGACGTGCAGCGGCGGCTCGCCGTCGAACGCGTCGTCGAGCAGCGCCAGCGCGATGCGCCACGGATGGCGGATGGCCTGGTCGCCGCCGGCCAGCGGAATGGTGCGGAAGGTGCCGAAGCGCTCGAAGTCGGCGTAGCCGGCGATGAGGATCTCGCCGCCCCACGCCGTGCCGTCGGTGCCGAAGCCGGTGCCGTCGTAGGCCACGCCGATGGCCGGTCCCGCGATCCCATGCTCGGCCATGGCGCTGACGATGTGCGCGTGGTGATGCTGCACGGCGACGGTGCGCACGCCCTCCTGCGCCAGCGCATAACGCGTGGAGAAGTAGTCGGGATGGAGGTCGTGCGCGACGAGCGCCGGCGTCACGCCGGCGAGCTCCTTCATCCGCTCGATGGCCGCCTCGTAGGCGCGCAGCGTCTCCACGCTCTCCAGGTCGCCGATGTGCGGGCCGAGGTAGGCGTGGGTGCCGGCGGCGAGGCAGAAGGTGTTCTTCAGGTGCGCACCGCAGGCCAGGACCGGCTCGGCGAACGGCCGCGCGGCTTCGACGGCGCGGGGGACGTAACCGCGCGCGCGGCGCAGCAGCACCGGCGCGCCGTCGATGACGCGGGCCACGGAGTCGTCGACGCGGGCGACGATCTCGCGGTCGTGCACCAGGAAGAGATCGGCGATCTCGCGCAGGCGGACGAGCGCGTCGCCGTCGGCGGTGACCATCGGCTCGTCGCAGAGGTTGCCGGAGGTCATCACCAGCGGCACGCCGGCGTCGCGCAGGAGGAGGTGATGGAGCGGCGTGTACGGCAGGAAGACGCCGACCGTGGAGGGCAGACAATCCTGTCTGCCGAAGGTCTCGGGACAGACAGGAGGACAGACAGGATTGTCTGTCTTCCACTTCGCCAGCACGATGGGGCGTTCGATCGATTGCAGCAGCGCGCGCTCGCCGGCGGTCAGGGCGGCGATGCGCTCCGCCTCGGCGACGTCGCGCACCATGACGGCGAGCGGCTTGGCCTCGCGATGCTTGCGGTCGCGCAGCCGCTGCACGGCGGACGGCGACGTGGCGTCGCAGGCGAGCTGAAATCCTCCCAGGCCTTTGATGGCGACGATCATCCCGGCGCGCAGGGCGCGGGCGGCGAACCCGATCGCATCCGCCGTGGTCACTTCCGCATGCCGCGCGGTGAGTGCCACGAGCCGCGGGCCGCACTTCGGGCAGGCGTTGGGCTGGGCGTGGAATCGGCGGTCGAGGGGGTCGTCATACTCGCGCCGGCAGTCGCCGCACATGACGAAGCCGGCCATCGACGTCTTGGCGCGGTCGTACGGCGCGCCGGTGACGATCGAGTATCGCGGGCCGCAGTTCGTGCAGTTGGTGAAGGGATAGCGGTAGCGGCGGTCGGCGGGATCGAGAACTTCCGCCAGGCACTCATCGCAGGTGGCGAGATCGGCCGGGATGGAGAGGCGGACCTCGCCGCCGCCGTCGCTGGCGTCGATGCTGAAGTCCGCGGGAACGGGATCGGCGATTGCCATCCACTCCACGCTGCGGACGCGCGCGGACGGCGGCGCGTCGCTCTCCAGCACGCGGAGGAATCGGTCGAGCGTTTCGGCGGGGGCGAAGGCGTCGATCACCACGCCGCGCGCGTCGTTGCGCACCCGTCCGGCCACGCCGTTGCGCCGCGCGAGCTGGTAGACGAACGGGCGGAAGCCGACGCCCTGAACGGTACCGCGAACCTCGATGCGCCGGCCGCTGAAGGTCATGCCAGCAAGGTAGGCGCAGGGAGAACTTCGAGGGATGCGGGGCGACACCGCAAGGGGTGATGGGTGTCACGACAGGCGGCTGTCGCGTGCCGCCACCATCGATCCGGGAGCGACGATGAACAACCAGAACGGCGGACCGCACACCACGGCCATTCACTCCGGCTTCGAGCCCGGCGACCATCGCGGCGCGGTCTCCGTGCCGATCTATCAGACCTCGACCTTTGCCCTTCCATCCGCCCAGGAGGGCGCGGACCGTTTCGCCGGCCGCACCGGCGGGCTGATTTACACCCGCCTCGGCAACCCGACCACGCAGGCGCTGGAGGATGCGGTCGCGGCGCTGGAAGGAGGCCGCGGCGCGGTGGCCACGGCCACCGGCATGGCCGCCGTCACCACCGTGCTCCTCGCTCTGCTCCGCCAGGGCGATCACGTCGTCGGCACGCGGCCGCTTTACGGCGCCACGTCGAGCCTGATCGCGAACAGGCTGTCGCGTTTCGGCGTGACGTCGACGTTCGTTGCCGCCACGGACCTGGCGGCGCTCGGCCGGGCCATCCGCCCGGAGACGCGCCTGATCTACATCGAGACGCCCGCCAATCCGACGCTGGACCTGGTCGACATCGCGGCTTGCGCCGCGATCGCGCGGGTCGCCGGCATCCCGCTGGTGGTCGACAACACCTTCGCCGGCCCGCACCTGCAGCGGCCGCTCGAGCTCGGGGCGAGCGTCGTGCTGCACTCGATGACCAAGTCGCTCAACGGGCACAGCGACGTCATTGCCGGCGCGGTGGTCGCCGGCGAGCCGGCGCTGCTGAACGCGCTGCGCGAGACGGCGATCGCGTTCGGCACCACCATCGATCCGCATCAGGCCTGGCTGGTCCTGCGCGGCATCCGCACCCTCGGCATGCGCGTCGAGCGCGCGCAGGCCAACGCGCTCGCGCTCGCGCAGTGGCTCGAAGAGCATCCGCAGGTCGCCTGGGTGCGCTACCCCGGGCTGGCGTCGCATCCGCAGCACGCGCTCGCCGAACGGCAGATGTCGGGACCGGGCTCGATCATCGCCTTCGAGCTGCACGGCGGCGAGGAGGCAGGCCGGCTGCTGATGGACAGCGTTCGGCTGATCACCCTGGCCGTCTCCCTCGGCGGAGTCGAGTCGCTGATCGAACATCCCGCCTCGATGACGCACAAGGGCGGCGATGGCGTCACACCCGGTCTGGTCCGGCTGTCGGTCGGATGCGAGGATCTCGACGACATCCGCGCCGATCTGGCGCAGGCGCTCGATGCCGTCCGGCTGCGCGCTGAAGTAGCGTTGCAAAATGAACGGTGAGCCGCTCTTCACCCCGCGCTCCACGAAGCACGAGGCGAATGGCATCCTCGAGATCCTCCCGGAATTCGAGCCGCGCCTCCTCGACATCGAGCGCTGGGATCGGGTCACGCCGCGAAGCGTAGCGGCGGGCATCGAGACGATCGGCGATCTCGGGTGTTACTCTCCTGCGTGCGGTGCCGCGACAGGTCCAGGTCCGCATCTGCGCGACGAGGAGAGCCCTATGAAACGACTGCCGGTCCTTGCGGTGATCTCCATTCTCCTGACCTCCTGCGCCCTCCACGAATTCACAACGGACATCTCAAAGGACCCCCGGGGCCAGGCCGCTGTCGGTCATTGTTTCTCCCTTCGGCGCGACGCATTCATTCTCAAGGCACCGCGACACGTCACCATCAAAAAGCCGGATGCCGACGAGTTGAACGTGTATGGCGTGATCAGTCTGTGGTCAGGAGCGGAGACCGACCCCCGGCAGGTGCTCAAACTGCCGGCAGGAACTCACGTGACCGTCGAACGCGTTCTCTCGCGCTATTCGCCATCGATAGGAGACTCCGTGACGACCTATGGCCGGATGAACGGGAAGTTCGACAACCTGTACATCGACTCGTCCGAGCTCTTCGAGTTCACGTTCTCCAAGGACCCCGTCGTCCCGGTCCGGGCGTACGTCGAACGATGCGACTGAGATCGCGTTGACGACCGCGGGACAGGAACCAGGAAGGAAGTCACGAAGCGATTGGTCGGGAGTCACACCACGACCTGCCTCTCCGTGACTGCTTGCGCGTGGGCGCGCCGAAGAGCTCGCGCAGAAGCAGCCGAAGGATCCCCCCGAGCCTGAAGTTGCGCAGGAACGCGCCGGGCGGAAAGAGCTCCGCCTTGTCGTTGACCGTGCCTTGCGAGAACCGGCGGATTTCGAAGCGCACGTCCTCTCCTTCGGCCAGCCTGCGGCGGATCGACCGCGCGGCGAGAAGACGCCCGCGCACCGCCGCGGCGCGGCGTGAATCGATGCGGCCGTATCGTTCTTTGAGGTCGTTCAGCCGTTCGCCGGCGTCGTAGGTGGCGTCGACGATCTCCCTGCGCGTCATCCATTCCGTCTCGTAGTTGAGGATCGACTCCCAGTCGCGCTGCTCGAGCAGCGCGCGGTGCTCGGCGAGCGTGCGCGCGCGGATGCGGTAGCCGTGCGCCTCGGCCTGCTCGAAACCGTCGCTGCCGGGATCGATGAAGGGACCCATCGGTGTGATGAACGCCGAGAGCCGGGGGTCGAATCGGCGGAAGAGCGTCTCGACGTCGTCGACCATCTCCATGGCGTTGCGGTACGTCTGCCCCGGCAGGCCGATCATGTAGAAGAGGTCGAGCTGCTCGCAGCGCAGCGCGAGCATGGCCTCGATCGACGCCTCCATCTGCGCGTTGGTGAAGCGCGCCTTGCCCATCCGCGCTCGCACGGCCCCGTCGTGGCTCTCCGGCGAGAGCTCGGCGCCCCAGCGCGCGATGGAGGCGTCGATGTGCGCCAGGAAATCGGCGGACGGCGGATCGAAGAACTCGAAGACGATGCGATTGGAGACGGGCGCGCGGCCCAGGGCGTTAATGACGTTGCGCGCGTACTCCGGGCCGCCGTCGCGGAGGTCGCCGACCAGGAAGATCGGCGCGCGGGTGATCTCCGCCAACTGCTGCACGCCGACGGCAATCGACTCCGGCGCGCGCAGCAGTGGATGTCGTCCCGGCATGAAGCGGCCGAACGAGGCGCGCGACGCGCCGCAGGTGGCGCAGTTCCGCGCGCAGCCGCGCACGGTGAAGACCGCGGTGATCGGATGGCGCCACCAGCTGTGAAAGGGAACGCTGGTCCAGAAGTCGAGGTGGCGGACGACGGAGCCGACCATCATGCCGAGGTCGATGCCGTAGTCGTCGATGCCCCCGTCATCCTGGGTGGAGCGAAGGATCTCCGAATGCGCATCCAAAGATCCTTCGCCGTCTGCGCGGCTCAGGATGACGGAACCACCGCCGTCCTTCCACGTCAGGTCGGGCACGCGGTCGAAGCGGCGCTCGCCTTTCACCTCGCGCAGCAGCGCGAGCAGCGACGGCTCGGTCACGCTGCCGCGCAGCACGAAGTCGACGGCCGGCATGCGAATCAGCTCCTGGTGAAAGTACGTCGCCGAGGTCCCGCCGAAGACGATGGGGATGTCGGGATGGAGCCTCTTCAGAAGCGCGGCGACTTCCGGCCCGCCGTGGGCGTGCGGGAGCCAGTGCAGGTCGATGCCGAAGAGCGCCGGGCGGAGGCGCGCCAGGAAACGCTCCGGGCGGAAGCGCCGGCTGCGCATCATCAGCAGCGCCAGGTTGACGATCTGCACGCGGTAGCCGTGGCGGCGGAGGAAGGCGGCGAGCGTCAGGAAGCCGACCGGATACATCTCGAAGACCGGCGAGGAGGGGATGACGTCGCTGACCGGACCATGGAAGGTGGTCCGGTCGCGAAAGTCGTAGACGCTCGGCGGATGAATGAGGACGACGTCAGGGCGTTTCATCTTCGCGCCCGTGCTCTTCCTCCTGCTGCTCGGTCGAGATCTTTCCGTCGTACCACGCCCAGTTCATCGGATAGACGTCGGGATCGAAGACCACGTGGTAGAGGTGCCAGACGATGATGGCCAGCGTGGCCAGGATCGCCTCGTAGAAGTGGATGGTGGTGGCGATGTCGATCCACCAGCGCGGGATCCAGGTGGCCACGTTGACGCTGTACCAGATCATCAGGCCGGTGACGGCCATGACGATGGTTCCCCACATGCCGGCCCAGTACTCGATCTTCTCGCCGTAGCTGAAGCGTCCGAAGGTCGGCTTCTCCTTCGAGAACCCGAGGTAGTAGCGGAGGACGGCGAAAACATCGCGGGCGTCGGAGAAGCGCACCCAGAGGTCGCGCAGCCCTTTGCGTCCCTCGCGCGTCAGGGCCATGTAGGCGAGGTGATACGCGCCGAGGGCCATCATGATCACCGCGGCCGCGCGGTGCACCCAGCGGCGCAGCTCTTCGTTCGGGCCGAAGAGCCGGCCGAGCAGCGAGTCGGGCCACGCCAGGGCGAAGCCGCTGATCACCAGAATGGTGAAGCTGGCGATCATGATGATGTGCTGGATGCGCTGATTGAGGTTCATGCGCTCCACGGTGCGATGCGGCGAGCGCCGCGCGGCCTGCGCCTTCCTCCACCAGATCAGGAGGTTGTGGAACAGCATGAAGCCGACCGTGCCGAGGATCAGGACGATGTAGATCCGGCGGATCCAGGTGTTGAGGCGTGACGGCAGGTCGCCGGTCTCCCCCTCGGCCACATGGATCTTGCCGTGCGTGAAATTCTCCTGCGCGCCCTGGTGGCACTTGCCGCAGGTCTTCTTCAGGTTGGCGTGATTGACCGCCGAGCGCGCGTCGGACGACGGCAGGACGTCGTGCGCGCCGTGGCAGCTCGCGCAGTCGGCGGCGACCTTCGAGCCCATCTTGCGCGCCAGACCGTGATAGCTCGACTGATAGGTGCTGACGCGGTTGGGAGCCACCGAGAACTCCTGCGTCAGGCGCACGCTCTCGTGGCAGCGCGCGCAGCTCGCGCGCGGGCCGCGCGCGATGTCGGAGGATTTGGTGATGGTGTGGATGCCGTGGCAGTCGGTGCAGACCGGCGAGGTCCAGTTGCCGCGGGCCAGCGCCTTGCCGTGCACGCTGTCGCCGAACTTGGCGGCGATGGCGGCGTGGCACTTGCCGCAGGTGCGGGCGACGTTGAACTTGAAGATGCCGGACTGCGGGTCGTTCGCCCGGCGGACGGCGTGCGAGTCGTGGCAGTCGGTGCAGACCGCGGCCTTGGTCGATCCGCGGGCGATGGCCCGCCCGTGCACGCTCTCGTTGTAAAGGATGGCGGGCTGCGGGGTGAGGCCGGCCTTCTCCATCACGAACTTCTGCGCGTGGCAGCGCTCGCAGGTCTTCGGGATGTTGGCGTGGAAGGTCCGGGACTTGGAGTCGCTGGACGGGAGGATCTCGTGCGCCGGACCGTGGCAGTCGAGGCAGCGCGCGCCCTTCCCGGCGTGGAGGCTGTGATCCCACGCGGCGGCCGCGTCGGTGTGGCAGGTGGCGCAGTCGACCGGCTTCGGCTTCGCCTCGTGCGGCGCGCTGGTGATGTCGGCATGGCAGTCGGTGCAGCCGAGCGCACCGTGAACGGAGCCGGCGAACTTCGCGGCGTCGACCGTGTCGTGACAGGCGAGGCATTCCGCCGGGGTCGTCTGCGCGGCCGCGGGGATTGCGAACAGGGCGGCGATGACGAGGAAGTGGCGCACGCAGTCAACGTAGCGCCGGCACCGCGCCGGGAGGGATGCGCGAAGTCACCGGTGACGTGTGACGGCGGGCGCGTGGCTCAGTGATCGCCGTTCAGGCCAAGGCGATCAGCGCGACCATCGCCGCCCCCCAGCCGACCTCGCGGATGCCGATGATCCTGGGCGCCGGCGGCGTGGCGCTTCGCAGCCCGAGCGCGGCGCGGGCCAGGAGCAGAATCATCGCGATCGGTGCGCCGGCCGGGACCAGCTGCAGCCGCCACATCGCGACGGCGGCGACGACGGCTCCGGCGTGCGCGACGAGAGTCACCGCCGCTCCTTCACGGCGGCGGAGGGAGCGGACGAAGAGGGTGGTGGGCAGAGTGCGTCCGCCGGCGAGGATGGCCAGCGACGCGGCCAGCGGCCACGCCGCGTTGCCGGCGACGGCGATCGCGGCGGCGACGACGGCCGTTCCCGACGCGCCGCACAGCTCCGCGGCGAGCGTCCGGCCGCGGCGGCCGACGTCCATCCGGAACTGCACGGCCGCGAACACCAGCCCCGCGGCGAGCGGCAGGAGCAGGCGCGTGCCGCCGAGCACGAGCGCGGCGGCCAGCGCGCCGGCCGCCGGCACGGCGTAAGCGAGCGCGATCCACGCGCAGGTGCGCGTCCGCGCCACTCGCCGGCCGCGCGCGACGTCCTGTGCCGCCAGCTTCAGCGGATGACGGGTGAGGAAGGCAAACAGCGCCGCAATCGCCAGAAAGGCTCCGGCGGCGGACGGCACCACCACCAGCGCCAGCGCGATCGGCTCGAGCAGCATGGCCCACGCGCCATGCTCGTTCGTCAGCGCCAGCGGGCGGAGGGCGGCGGCGGTCATTCCGGGCGCGCGCTTTCCTCGGCCTCGATGGCCCGCGGAAACAGGATGTTGTTCTCGAGATGAATGTGCCGGTGGATGTCCTGCTCCAGCTCTTCGAGCTTGGCGAACAGCACGCGATAGCTGGTGCACGCCTCGACGGGCAGCTCGAAGTTCGCGGTGATGGTGCGGAGCTCCAGCAGCTTCTCGCCCACCGTCTCGTGCTCCAGCATCATCATGCGCACCGGATTGCGCGCCGTGCCGAAAAACGGAACCGGAGGCTGGTCGCCGAGGAAGGACGCTTCCTCCAGCGCTTCGACGTAGGGAAAGAGGACCTGTTCCTCCTTGAGCATGTGCGGGATGAGATCGTCGGCCAGCTCGTAGACCAGTGTCTCCACCTGGCGCAGCTCGGCGTGATTCGCGCCGTGGACTCCGGCCACCTTCGTCGCCAGCGGCCGCAGGACGTCGACGGCGTCGCGGGTGTAGCGGTGGTGCGTGTCGACGATGAAGCGGATCACGGCGGACATCGGCTCGTCATTCCACGAGCGGCTCTCGCCCGCCGGCGCCGGCGCGGCGTTGATCAGTCCGAGGAGCTCGTCGGTGGAGAGGCCGTGCGCGCGGCACGCCTTCTCGATGCTCTGCTGTCCGTTGCAGCAATAGTCGATGCCGAGCTTCTCCAGGACCGAGATCGACTGCGGCATGGCCACGGCAAGCTCGGCGACGGTGGTTGGTGCGGTCTGCATGCGGTGTGTCCCTCCTGGCTTGCCAGTGTGGGATCACGCCGCGGGCCGGGGAATGACATCCGTCATATCAATCCGTGTTCGCGACGCCGCGCAGGCGGTCGATCGCCGGAATGAAGAAGCCGTTCTTCTCGGTCAGCACCAGCTCGTCCTTTTGCCAGCGGCTCATCAGGCGGATGGCCGTCTCCAGGGTCGTGCCGAGGAGGTCGGCGAGCTCCTGGCGGGAGAGGGCGAGGGGGATGAAGATGCCGGCATCGCGGGGCGTGCCGAGGCGCTCCGCGAGCGTGAGAAAGAGCCGGGCGGCGCGCGCGTCCGCCGTGCCGACCATGTCCGCCAGCCGCTTGTTGAGCATGACCAGGCGCATGGTCAGTCCGCCGAGGAGGCTGCGCGTCATCGCCGGCCGCGTTTCCAGCAGGGCGAAGAACTCGCGCTCCGGAATCGACACCAGGCCGGCCGGCTCGATGGCCACCGCGCTGGCCGGGAAGGCGCGCCTCTCGAACGCTGCGACCGCGCCCACCGGCTCGCCGGGGCCGAGGAGCTCGAGGATGATCTCCCGCGCGCCGGTCGCTTTCACGATCTTCACCCGCCCGGTGTAGACGAAGTGGATGCGGTCCGCGGGCTCGCCCTCGCGGAAGATCGTTTCGCCCTTCTCATACCCGCGCATCCGGCACAGCGGCTCGACCGCAGCGCGATCGTCGGCCTTGAGCGCGGCCAGCAGAGGGATGGAGTCGAAGGGGATGCGCGCCTGAATGGCCACGGGCGGCGATTATGAGCCCAGTCCGCGGCTCGCCAGTTCGGCGATCACCGCCGCGGCCGCCGCCGGCACCGCGGCGGCGACGGCGGGCGAGAGCGTCACGCCGCCATCCAGCGTCTGCGGCACCACGCCGACCAGCACCACGTCGCGCGGCCCTTTGCCGGCGAAGTCGAGCACGATCAGCGCGTCGTTGATCGACGGCTCGTGCGGGCTGATGCGGATGCCCGGCGCCACCGCCATGATCTCGTCGCGCGTGAAGATGCGGACCGTTCCCGGCGGCGCGTCGGCGGCCACGGCGTCGACGAAGATCGCCACATCGAAGTCGAGCAGGTAGCCCGGCAGGTCGAGGCTCGGCGTGCCGAGATCCTCGACCACCACATCGTCGGGAAAATCGAGATTGGCGTTGAGGAAACGGGCGACCGCGGGCCCCACGCCGTCGTCGCCGAGGAGGATGTTGCCGATGCCGTACACCGCTACCCGCCGGACGGGATGACAGGATGACGGGATGACAGACGGGTAGTCGGTGGTGGTCATCCCGTCATCCCTACATCCCGTCTTCCCGTCCGTCTCACAGCACCTTCACCCGCGCCACCTTGTTCCCGCTCGGATCGAACATGTGGACTGCGCAGGCCATGCAGGGATCGAACGAATGGATGGTGCGGAGCACCTCGAGCGGGTGTTCGTTGTCGGCGATGGGGTTGCCCAGCAGCGAGGCCTCGTACGGGCCGGAGAGGCCCTTCGAGTCGCGCGGGCTGGCGTTCCACGTCGTCGGCACGACGGCCTGGTAGTTCTTGATCGTGCCGTTCTCGATCACCACCCAGTGCGACAGCGTGCCGCGCGGCGCCTCGTGGAAGCCGACGCCTTCGATGGTCTCTTTGGGGAAGGTCGGCGGATTGAAGATCGTCGCGTCGCCTTTGGTGATGTTGTCGGTCAGGAGCTGCCACTGCTTCAGGGCCAGCTCGGAGAGCACCGCGGTGCGGACGGCGCGCGCGCCGTGGCGTCCGAGCGTGGAGTGCAGCATCGAAGGGGTGGCGTGGATCTTGGCGATCGACGAGATCTTCGCCAGCGCCGCGTCGGTCCACTTCACCATCAGCGGATTGCCCGCCGCGTAGCCGCACAGCACGTTCGCCAGCGGCCCGACCTGCGCCGGCTGCCCTTCGTAGCGCGGCGCCTTCACCCAGGTGTACTTGCCGTCGTCCTGGAAGTCGGTGTACTCCGGCTCGGTCTCGCCCTTCCACGGATGCAGCCCGCCCTCGCCTTTGTACCAGGCATGCTTGCTATCCTCGGTCACCGCCTTGCGCCACGCCTCGTCGCGCTGGCCCGCGATCGGGCGGTACTTCGACAGATCGCCATTGGGGATGAAGCCACCCGGCAGCTCGAACTTCGTGCTCTTCTCGTCGAGCGGCAGGTCGGGGACGGAGAGGTAGTTGGTCACGCCCGCGCCGTAGCCGAACCACTCGGGATAGAACGCGGCGATGGTGCAGACGTCGGGGACGTAGACGTTCTGGATAAAGGGGATCACTTTGTCCAGCAGCGCCTTGATCTGGTAGAGCCGGTCGACGTTGAGCGCGGCGGTGCTGTCGAGGTTGATGGCGTTCTGCACGCCGCCGACCGCGACGTTCTGGATGTGCGGCGTCTTGCCGCCCAGCATCCCCACCACCTGATTGGCGTAGCGCTGGTACTCGAGCGCCTGCAGGTAGTGCGAGACGGCGATGAGGTTGACCTCCGGCGGCAGCTTCATGGCCGGATGTCCCCAGTAGCCGTGCGCGAACGGGCCCAGTTGACCGCTGTCGACCAGCGCCTTGACCTTGGTCTTCACCGCCGCCATCTCCTTGGCCGAGTTGCCCGGCCATTCGGAGAGGCTCTCGGCGATCTGGGAGGCCTTGGCCGGATCGGCCTTCAGCACCTGGGTGACGTCCACCCAGTCGAGCGCGGAGAGCTGGTAGAAGTGGACCACGTGGTCGTGCAGCGCGTGCGCGATGAGGATCAGGTTGCGGATGTACTGCGCGTTGAGCGGGATCTCCAGGGTGAGCGCATCCTCCACGGCCCGCACGGAGGCGAGGGCGTGCACGGTGGTGCAGACGCCGCAGAAGCGCTGGGTGAAGAGCCACGCCTCGCGCGGATCGCGGCCGACCAGGATGCGCTCGATGCCGCGCCACATGGTCGAGGAGGCCCAGGCCTTCTGCACTTTGCCATGGTCGCTCTCCACGTCGATGCGGAGGTGGCCCTCGATGCGGGTGATGGGGTCGATGACGATGCGCTTGGACATCAGTCTCTCCTAGTGCGCGGGCGCCGGCGCGGCGCCGCTCAGGATGGGGAATCGTTTGACGACGGCGATGTAGATCGCCAGCTCGAAGGCGACCAGCCCGATGGTGATCAGCAGCTCCGCCACCGACGGGAAGTAGTGCCAGCCCGGACCGGAGTCGAAGGCCAGCAGGTAGGTGTCGAACCGGAACAGCGCGCCGGCCAGCGCCAGGACCATCGCCGATGGAAGGACCTTCAGGAAGATCGGCAGGATGAACAGCGCGTTCTCGATCCAGAAGAACATCCCGTAGAGGTCGAGGCGGAGGGCGAAGCCGAGCTGGCCGCGCACCGCGAGGTCGAGCAGCCGCGCGGTGACGAAGACCACGCCGATGGTGGCGGCGACGCGCTGCAGGTTCCCGAGCAGCGGCGTCTCGCGCTTCCGTTTGAACGCGATGGACGAAAACGTCGATTCGAAGACCACCACCGAGTAGCCCATGGCCACGCAGGTGACGAGGAAGAAGAGGGGCAGGAACGGCGTGTTCCAGAGCGGATGCAGCTTCGGTCCGGCCAGCAGCATCAGCGAGCCGAGCGACGACTGATGCATGGTCGGCAGCAGCATGCCGAGGGCGATGATCCAGATCAGGGCGCGATCGAGGATGGTGTTGAAACGCGCGTTCTTCAGGAACGCCGGCGACAGCTCGACCCACAGAACGCCGACGTAGGCCATGATGCAGAGGGCCACTTCCAGCAGCGCGGAGTTGAGGTTCCAGCTCCGGAAGTAGAGCGGGATCTTCCACATGTTCCAGGGGCGCCCGAGGTCGATGGCTACCGAGAGGCCGGCGATCGAGTAGCCGAGCGCGCTGGTGAGGATGGCCGGCCGCACCAGCGGGTGATACTTGCCGCGGTTGAAGATGTAGACCAGCAGCGCCACGGCGTAGCCGCCGCAGGCCAGCGCGGTGCCGGTGACGACGTCGAAGGCGATCCAGATGCCGAGCGGGTAGCCGTCGGAGAGCGCGGTGGAGGCGCCGAGGCCGACGGCGAAGCGCCAGACGGTGATCGCGACGCCGAGGATGCCGATGCCGAGCAGGACCTTGTAGACGCGGGTGAGGATCGGGCCGCCGACCGCTTCAGCTCTCATCGGAGTCGCCGCCTTTCCTGCGATTGCGGAACATCACCGCGCCGAGCAGGCCGTAGAGCGCCAGCGGCGCGACGAAGCCCTTGTAGACGCCGTGCTGGATGGTCTGCTGCCGCGCCGGAACGCCTTCTTCATCGTTGAAGCGGAAGCCGAGCTTCTCGAACGGCACGTGCGAGAGGTAGAGGACCTGCGTGCCGCCGAGCTCCGTCTCGCCGTAGACCCTGGGAACGTATTTTTCGGGATGCGCGGCGAGGCGGCGGTGCGCTTCGTCGAGCAGCTCCGCGCGCGTGCCGTAGATGACGGCGTTGCGCGGGCAGACCTCGCTGCACGCCGGCTGCTTGCCGTCCGCCAGGCGCTCGCGGCACAGCTCGCACTTCACGATGCGCGGCTTGATGGAGGTCCACTCGAACTTCGGCACGTTGAAGGGGCAGGCCACCTGGCAGTAGCGGCAGCCGACGCAGGTGTCGGCGTTCCACCAGACGATGCCGTGCTCGCCCTTGCGCAGCGCGCCGAGCATGCAGGCGCCGACGCACGCCGGGTCGATGCAGTGCATGCACTGCTTCTTGACGAAGGAATGCTCGCCGCCCTCCTTGTAGAGCGCGATGACGTTCTTGGTGAACTCATTGAGCCCCTCGGGGGCGTCGTACAGGCCGCCGCCGTAGCCGTCGGTGTCCGGCGGCATGTTGTTGGCCGCCTTGCAGGCCACCACGCATGCCTTGCAGCCGACGCAGAGGGTGGTGTCGTAGAGCAGGCCGACGGCGTCCGATGGCGGCTGGACCCGCGCGCGCGCAAAGCTTCGGAAGAACGTCCGGCGATCGCTGTTCATTGGTCGTCGCTCAATTTCTTCGCCGCGATCACGCCCGCGCCGAGCAGCGCGCCGCCGACCAGCCCGGCCACGCCGGTGGCCGCGGGGCTGATGCCGCGATGCTCGGCGACGATCGGCGGATAGGTGTCGGGACCGTGCGGACGTTCGATGTCCGCCGTGGTGAAGATCGGTACAGTGAAGGCGATCTCCTTTTCGGTGCAGCCGACGCACGGCGCGCCGATGCCGATCGGCCAGCAGTCCACCACCTCGTTGAAGTGCCGCGTGGAGCAGGGTGCGTGCGTGACCGGCCCCTTGCATCCGAGCTTGTAGAGGCACCAGCCGCTGCGATGGCCCGCGTCGCCGAACTGCGCGGCGAAGCGGCCGGCGTCGAAGTGCGCGCGGCGCGGGCAGTGCTCGTGGATGGTGCGGTCGTAGGCGAACTTCGGGCGGCCGAGGGCGTCGAGCTTCGGCACCTTGCCGGTGGTGGCGTACTCCAGCACGGTGCCGAGCAGCACGTACGGGTTGGGCGGGCAGCCGGGAAGGTTGACGACCGGCTTGTTCCTGATGATGGAGTCGACGCCCACCGCGCCGGTGGGGTTGATGGTGCTTGACGGGATGCCGCCCCACGACGCGCACGAGCCCATGGAGATGACCGCCGCGGCGCGCCCGGCGACTTCGCGCAGCATGTCGATGCCGTTCTTGCCGGCGATCTTCAGGTACGCGCCGTCGCCCTTGGTGGGGATCGAGCCCTCGACCACCAGGACGAACTTGCCGTCGTTCTGGTCCATGGCGTCGCGCAGCGCGAGCTCGGCGTCATGGCCGGAGGCGGCCATCACGGTCTCGTGATAGTCGAGCGAGATGACGTTGAGGATCAGGTCGCCCAGGCCGGGCTGCGAGGTGCGGAGCAGCGTCTCGGTGCAGCCGGTGCAGTCCTGCATGTGAAGCCAGATCACCGAGGGGCGGCGCGCCCGTCCGATGGTGGCGGCCATCGCCGCGGGCGTCAGCGCCGGCGCGATGACCATCAGCTTGCCGCAGAGCTCGAGGAAGGACCGGCGGCTGACGCCGGCGAGTCGGAGTTGTTCGTCGATGGTGCGATGGGCCATGCGTCCTCCTTGGGCGAGGTCGTATGCAATGTAGGCGCGTGCGCGCAGCCCTCGCTGTGTGTGGAGTCACCAGTTCATGTGTCATCCCGAGCGTAGCGAGGGACCTGTGTGGGTGGGCGGCGCGCCACCCATGCCACCAGGTCCCTCGCTACGCTCGGGATGACAAGGTGAGGGGTCAGCGCAGCGCAACGACCCCGCGCATGCTGTCGTAGCACGCGTTCACGTCGTTGCTCATGAACTGCAGGACGGTCATCCAGAGCGACGGCGTTTCAACGAGCAGCCGCTGCAGCTCGTTCGCCGGGATGGTGCCGATGGTGCAGGGCGTCCGCGTGGTGGCGGTGCAATCGTGCGGCGTGCCGCTGACGGCGTCGCTCAGGCCGGCGATCTCGCCGGCGTGCGAGCCGCGCAGCGTCTTGCGCGTGCCGCGGCGGGCCTCGAAGACCAGGTCCACTTCGCCGGCGACGACGATGTAGACGCCGCGCGCCGGGTCGCCTTCGCGAAAGAGCGTCCGGCCCGCGGGCCACTGTTCGATTCGTGCAATGTCGAGCAGAGTGTTCACGTCACAAGCACGTTACGGTGGGGCTCCGGACCGCGGATGTGATGGCGACTACCCGAACCGGTGAGCTGTGTCGTCAGACGGTGACCATCTCTTCGAGTCCTTCCTTCTGAAGGACGAAGAGAGTGGAGCCTTTGACGTCGATCATCTTCCGTCGCTTGAAATCGCTCAGCAGGCGGGTGACGGTCTCGCGCGTGGTGCCGATCATCTGCGCGATCTCCTCGTGGGTGAGGAGGACTTTCAGGCGGACGCCCTTCGGCGTCGGCTCGCCGTTGCGCTCGCACCAGTCGAGGATGAGCTTGGCCAGCTTCTCCGAGGTGGTCTGCGCCAGCCCGAGCGTGCGGATCTCGCGCTGCGCGGAGTGATATTTCTCGCTGAGCTGCTGCGCCGTATGCATGCACGCCTCGGCGCTGGTGTTGAGGAACTTCATGAAGTCTTCGCGCTTGATGAAGTTCACCTGCGCCGGCTCGATGGTCTCCGCGGAGACCTCGTAGGTCTTGCCGAGGATGGTGGCGCTGGCGCCGAGCACTTCGCCCTCTTCCGCGATCTTCACGATGAGGGTCTTCCCTTCGGTGGACGACGTGGTCAGCTTGACCCGCCCCGAACAGATGATGAAGACGCCGCGCGGCTGCTCGCCTTCCACGAAGAGGAGGGAGCCCTTGGGATAGACGCCGGTGAACTTGACGGTGTCCATGGCCGCAACCGAGGAGGGCGACATGTTGCAGAAGAGGCGCTCCGCGCGGACCGAACAATCGGTGCAGCTGTTGTGAAGGTCCAGGTTGTAGGGTGAGGGCATTGGCGCCTCCTGGTCACGTAATGTACTGACAGAGGTCGCTATTCCGCTGGCCGATGCATCACCACCACGGGTGACGACCGTCACACGGCGTGCTTCAGGAGCGCGCCGGCGCCGTACGCCAGGGCCGCGGCCACGCCGCCGATGGCGAGCGTTTCCAGTCCCGCGCGCCACCACGGCACGGTGGTCCAGAGGCTCTTGACCGAGCCGATGGCGAAGAAGACGCCGAGCGTGGTGACGAGCGAGGTGGTGAACGCCGCGTCGGCGGAGAGGACGAAGGGGAGCAGCGGCACCAGGCCGCAGACCACGAAGGCGGCGAAGGTGCTCAGCGCGGCGATCAGCGGCGAGCGGAGCCGCGAGGGGAGGCCGTACTCCTCGCTGAGCATGAAGCGGATCCACCGCTCGCGGTCGGCGGTGACGGTGGCCACCGCGCTCTGCAGGCCGCCGCCGGTGAATCCCTTGGCCTCGAAGATCTGGCGCACCTCCTCGCGCTCGCCGTCCGGATCGCCGGCGATGTGCCGCTCCTCGCGCGCGCGGAGCGCTCCTCGCTCCTCGTGCTCGGTGCGCGTGCCGGAGTAGTTGCTGGCCGCCATGGAGAACCCGTCGCCGGCGAGATTCGCCGCGCCGAGGATGAGGATGACCGCCGGCGCCAGCTCCGCTCCCACCACGCCGCTGACCACGGCGAAGGTGGTCACCGCGCCGTCGATCCCGCCGTAGACGAAGTCGCGCAGGTAGCTGTTGCGCGGCCCGGCTGCCAGCCGCGCGCGAATCGCCTCGGGTGTGTGCGCGTGCTCCATGTCAGGTTGTGCCCACACCCACGAAAATCTCCCGCCCGATCTCCGGCTCGACGGCGATGGTGGTCGAGCCGCTCTCCAGCACCACCGTCGGCTTGCGCGCCACCAGCCGCACCTCCGTCCCGACCACGATGCCGTACGCGGCGAGACGCGCGGCGCCCGCGGCGATCGAGATTACGGAGCTCGTCCCGCCCAGCGGCAGGTCGATCAGCCGAACGATGCCGTCCACCACCGGCGGCGGCGCGCCCCCCGTCATCCTGAGCGAAGCGAAGGATCTCAGGATGCGCTGCACGGCCCCGGGAGATCCTTCGCTCCGCTCAGGATGACGGGGCCGCAGCAGGTCGGCGATGCGCCCGCTCTCCACGAACTCGTAGCCGCAGCGCGGGCAGCGCACCATGTCGCAGCCGCGCGACATCGGGCACGACGAGCGGCAGGCGGCGCTCTCGAAATCGGTCGAGCAGAGCGGGCACTCGTAGCTCATCCCAGGCTCACTCCCAGCGCGCGCAGCGCCGCGTTGAGCGCCGCGCCGATACCGAAGGCGTAGACGAGGATGAAGGCGGCGATGGCGGCGCCGCTCTTCGCGCCGCGCTCGCGCACGATGACGAAGAAGTTGGCGATGCAGGGGATGAAGAGCGTCATCACCGTCAGCGCCACCACGGTCTGGTTCGGCGTGAGCTGTCCGGCGCGCTGCATGGCGTACAGGCCGGCGGCGCCGTAGTCGCGCCGCAGGAATCCGATCACGAAGGCGCTCGACGCTTTCGCCGGCAGCCCGAGCGCGCCGACCACCAGCGGCGCGAGCGCGTTCTGCAGCCTCGCCAGCAGGTGCACGGCGTCGAGGAGGAACAGCAGCAGCGTGCCGGCCATGAACAGCGGCACCGCTTCCTTCAGGTACCACTCCGTCCGCGCCAGCACCTTGATCAGGATGTTCGACAGCTTCGGGAGGCGCACCGGCGGCACCTCGAGGATGAACTCGCCGGGGTCGCCGGGAACGACGCGCGCCGCCAGCCAGCCGACGGCGAAGATGCTGCCGAGGGTGATGCCGAGCCAGACGGCGATGGCGGCGAAGCCGAGCGGCCCGAGCAGCGCCATGATCACGCCGAGCTGCGCGGAGCAGGGAACGCCGAGCGCCAGCAGCAGGGTGACGATCACCACCTGCTTCTTCGTGTCGAGGATGCGCGTGGTCAGCGTGGCCATGGTGTCGCAGCCGAGGCCGAGGACCATCGGCAGCACCGCCTTGCCGTTGAGGCCCATGCGGCGGAACGTGCGATGGAGCATCACCGCCAGCCGCGGCAGATATCCCGAGTCCTCCAGGATGCCGAAGAAGGTGAAGAAGGTGACCACCACCGGCAGGACGATGGCGATGGAGTAGGTGAGGGCCATGGTGATCAGCCCGTACTCGCCGACCAGCAGGTTGCGGACGAACGGCACGGACGCGAAGAGGAAATCCGCCGCGCGCGTGGCGAAGGGATTGACGAACCGCCCGAAGATCGAGTCCTCGACAAAGTCGACCAGGATGCCGGCGCCGAATTTGCCGACGAACAACCAGGCGACGTAGAGCACCGCGGCGAGGAACGGCAGCCCCCAGATGTGATGCATGGTGATGGCGCCGAGCCAGCCGCGGAACCCTCCCGCGGCGCGGTGGGTGGCGTGCTCGGTGAGGATGCGATCGATGGCCGCGACGCGCGCGCCGGCGATCGCCGTCGCCACGCTGGCGTCCTCCGCCAGCGCCGAAAGGGCGACGCCGCGGTTTCCGCCCAAGCTCCGCACGGCGCTCTCGATCGCCTCGCCGTAGTCGACGCGCAGCGTCGACCGCCGCGGCCTCACCGCCTCGGCGCGCAACCGCTCCACGTTCCACCGGCGCAGCGCGGAGGTGGCGACCACCGCCACGCCGATGGCGTCGGAGAGCGCGGCGGTGTCGACCGGCAGCCGCGCCTCGTCGCTCATGTTCAGGCAGAGGGTGAAGGCGATGTCGTGCTCGGCCAGCTGCAGGGAGAGCAGCAGCGCGCGGCGGAGGTTGCCGATGTCGGCCACCTGCACCACGTCGGCGCCGGGGTTCCCGAACAGGAGGTCGCGCGTCACGCGCTCGTCGGCCGACTGCGGCGCCAGCCCGTTCGCGCCGGGCGTGTCGACCACCTCGCGCCGCTCGCCGCCGAAATCCGCCAGCGCGGTGGTGATCTCCACCGTGGTGCCGGCGTAGTTCGAGACGGTGACGTAGCGGTTGGTCAGGCGGGTGAAGAGGAGCGACTTGCCGACGTTGGGGTTGCCGACCAGCAGCAGTTTCGGCGTGCCGGTCGGGGCTTCGAAGCGGGCCAGGGCGAGCTGAGACATCGTCTCAGCGCAAGGTAGGCCCGCCCCGAACGCCGGCGTATGACAGTTGTCACATGGCTCGGTGATGCCCCACATCGCCGCGAGTTCGCGGCGGCGCCATCCTGACCCGGCAGCAGGAGGTGCACGTTGAGTCAGCAGGTTGCACTGGCAGTGGTCGGATCGGGCGGCGACGGCGCCGTCGCCGCGGGAGACATCATCGCCATCGCGTGCGGCGGCGTCGGGCTGCACGTGATGAAGACCGAAGCCTACGGGCCGCAGATCCGCGGCGGGGAGTCGTCGTGCACGGTGCGCGTCAGCACTACGCCGGTCCGCGCGCAGGCCGGCGCCGTCGACGCGCTGGTGGTCTTCAGCTGGGACGACTTCGCGCGCTTCCGCGACGAGATCTCCGTCGCCGGCAGCGGCATCGTCCTCCACGAAGAGGGCCACGCCGCGCCGGAAGGCCTCGGCCGCACCGCCATCGCCGTCCCCTTCGCCAGGCTGGCCAAGGAATCGGGCGCGCCGCAGTCGAAGAACATCGCCGCCCTCGGCGTGCTCGCCGCGCTCCTCGGCCTCCCCGCCGACGCCATCCGCGCCGCGGTGAAGCAGCGCTTCGCGAAGAAGAAAGCGGGCGTGGTGGAGACCAACCTCCGCGCCTTCGACGCCGGCCAGGCGTTCGCGGCGGGACTCACCGTCGACGTCGAGCCGCTGATGTACATGCGCGGCGCGCCGCATCTATTGATGTCGGGGAACGAGGCGTGCGCCGTCGCCGCCATCGACGCCGGCTGCCGCTTCTTCGCCGGATATCCGATCACGCCGTCGTCCGAGATCCTGCACTTCCTGGCCGAGTGGCTGCCGCGCATCGGCGGCAGCTCGTTGCAGACCGAGGACGAGCTGGCCGCGATCGGCGCGGTGATCGGCGGCTCCTTCGCCGGCGTGAAGTCGATGACCGCCACCTCGGGGCCCGGCCTCTCCCTGATGGCGGAGATGCTCGGGCTGGCCTCGATCGCCGAGATCCCGGCGGTCATCGTCAACGTCCAGCGCGGCGGACCGTCGACCGGCATCCCCACCAAGAGCGAGCAGTCGGATCTGCTCCACGCCGTGCACGCCAGCCACGGCGACACGCCGCGCGCGGTCATCGCCTGCAGCGACGTTGCCGATGCGTACCACGCCACCGTCGAGGCCTTCAACATCGCCGAGGAGTTCCAGATCCCGGTGATCGTCCTCTCCGACCAGCTCGTCGCGCAGCGGAAGGAGACCATCGACGCGGACGCGCTGGTGCACGACGTGCGCGAGCGCCGCGTCCCGCCGCCGCACGAGCTCGAGGGCTACCGCCGCTACGCCGCCGGCGACGACGGCGTCTCGCCCATGACCATCCCCGGCATGCCCGGCGGGATGTACCAGACCAACGGCCTCGAGCACGACGAGCGCGGACGCCCCAGCGCGATGTACGGCGTGCACGAGCGGATGAACGCGAAGCGCTATCGGAAGATGGAGGCCATCGCCCGCGAATATCCTCTCTACCGTTGTTACGGGCCGTCGCGCGCCCGGCTCGGCATCCTCTGCTGGGGATCGGCCGAGGGGGTGGTCCGCGAGGCGCTCGACCGCATCGGCGGCGTGAGCGTCGCCGCCTTCGTGCCCCGCATGCTCGCGCCGCTGCCCGCCAGGGAGCTGCAGTCGTTCGTCGATGCCTGCGACGAGATCCTCATCGTGGAGTTGAGCTTCTCCGCGCAGTTCCACCGCTACCTGCGGACGGAGATCGACCTGCCGCGCGGGCGGACGCACGTTCACGCCCGATCCGGCGGGAAGCCGCTGACCGTGGAGGAAGTGGCCGGCGCGGCGACGCGCGTGCTGGCCGCCGAGGAGGTGCTGGTATGAGCTGCGAAGCGGTGTACAACGCGAACGACTACAAGAGCGACCTCAAGCCGGTGTGGTGCCCCGGCTGCGGCGACTTCGGCGTGCTCACCTCGGTCTACCGCGCGCTGGCGGAGAGCCGCCGCGAGCCGCACGAGACGGTGATCGTCTCCGGCATCGGCTGTTCCTCGCGCCTGCCGGGCTACGTCGAAACGTACGGATTCAACTCGCTGCACGGGCGCGCGCTGCCGATCGCCACCGGCGTCAAGCTCGCCGCGCCGGCGCTGACGGTGGTGGCGGTGGGCGGCGACGGCGACGGCATCGCCATCGGCGGCAATCACTTCCTTCACGCCGCGCGCCGCAACGTCGACATCACCTATCTGATGATGGACAACGAGATCTACGGCCTGACCAAGGGGCAGGCCGGCCCCACCACCCCCGCCGGCGACAAGACAAAGTCGACCACCTACGGCAACCCCGACGCCTCGGTCGATCCCTGCCGCCTGGCCATCTCCCTCGGTGCGTCGTGGGTCGCCCGCGGCTTCTCCGGCGACGTGAAGGGGACGACCGCGCTGATCGCCCGGGCCATCGCCCACCGCGGCTTCGCCTTCCTCAACGTGGTGTCCCCCTGCGTCACCTGGCGCGGCGACGACCAGCACAAGGAGCTGCGCGCGAAGGTGCGCTCCGTCCCCGCCGACCACGACACGGCCAGCGCCGAGGCGGCGCAGCGGCTGTGCGGCGAGAGCGAGCACCTCACCGTCGGCGTGCTGTACGACGTGGAGCGCCCCACGCTCCTCGGCGAGATGATGTCCATCCGCTGGCGCGCGCAGGGGGACGCCGCGCCGCCCACCCGCACGGAGATGCTGCGGACGTTCGGGGCCGGGTTTCCGCGTACAAGTCCTTAGCCGTTACGCAAATGCGCCCATCGTCCCGGCCCGCGTAACCGCCGGTTCGCGCGTGCGAACCGGCAGTGCGTCAGTGCCGCACCGCGCGCGTGCGCGGCCCGTCCGGCGCCACGTTCACGATCATGTGCGTTCCGGCGTCGGTGCCGTCGGTCATCCACGGCTCGATACCGGTCGCGCTGTCGCTGGCCGCGAAAAACGCGGTATCGCCGGCGGTGACGATCGCCCCCTGGCTTCCGCCGGGCCGCCAGTCCGCGGGATGCGAGGGAAACACGGCATGCGTACCCGCGGCCGTGCCGTCGCTCTCGAACAGCTGCAGCGGCGAGACCGGCGAATCGAAACCGTAGTAGTAGACGCGCGTTGCAGCCGGCGCGATCGAGGCCACGCCGCCGGTCGGCCCGAAGCGGTCGGCGACCATCATCGTTCCGGCGTCCGTGCCGTCGCTGCGCCACAGCTCGTAGCCGTGCTCGCCGTCGTCCATGCCGAAGTACGCCGTCTCGTGGAGGACGGTCATGCTGCCGGCCTTCGCCGTGCGGATCATCCGCGTACCGGCCGCGGTGCCGTCGCTGAATCCGATGCCGGTGCTGTTCGCGAAAAAGAGCCCCTGCGAGTTGACGGCGCGCGACAGCCGGCCGGGCGCGAATGAGCCGGCACTGCCGGGCGTGAGATCGCTGACCAGCCGCGTCCCGGCGACGGTGCCGTCGGTGAGCCAGATCTCGTCGCCCGTGTCGGCGGCGCGTCCGATGAAGAAGACGCCCTTGCCGTTCGCGATGAGGCCATACGCGGCGGTGGCCGTCAGTTGCGTCGTCCCGGCGACGCTGCCGTCGCTCTTCCACAGGCCGGACTCCGTCCCGACGAACAGCATCCCGGCGTGCGTCGCCGTGGAGGTGGAGGTCGTGGCGCCCAGGGACGGGCGGATCGTGGCGAGCGGCGTCTCGCCTGCCGCATCGTGCCGCCACAGGTCGCGCGTGCCGTTGGTCAGGTAGAGCACGCCTCCCGCCGTAGTGCCGACGATGAGCGGGCCGGTGGGCTGGTCGGGCGTGATCGGCAACGTGCCCCCGATCGTGCCGTCGCTGCGCCAGACCTTGGTGTCGGTGCGGACGGAAAAGTACAGCGCGTCGCCGAGCACCACGGCCGTCCCCGGCAGAGCCACGGGGTTCACGGCCGCGCCGACGAGCCGGAAGGTGCCGGACTGGGTGCCGTCCGTGCGCCAGAGCTCCGCCGGCCCGGCCGCCGTACGCGTCGTGAAGAAGACGACGTTCGCCAGGCGGCCGATGTAGTTCGGGTCGGAGTTGCTCGCGGCGAACGCGGAGAACGCGAGCAGCGCGACGAACAGGGTGGGGGAGATCTTACGCAGACGAGGAATGGTAAAGCATCGGCCGCGGCGCGTCCTCACAGTCCGGTTCCGTAGAGCTGAAAGGCAGCCCACTCGGACTACCAACCTTCCAGCTGAGATGTGCCCGGGTAGGGGCACATGGACATGAATTCCGCCCCCAGTGAGAACCGCTGCATCGATCACACCGTCGATCAGGTAGTCGAGTCCCCTGAGGGGTTGGGCCGCGATCCCGCCGAAATGGGACAGAGAACGAGGCTTGGACGTTCCGGCGCCCCCTCGCTCTTCTACAGATACCAGTACGTCCTGCCCTTGATTTGCTTCGAGACGAACGACCCGCTTCCGCTGATCCCAAGCTCCGCGTCGGCGGCGCGGAGCTGGTCGAGGATCTCGGCATACAGCGTGTGCACCGACTCGGGGAGCCGCGCGTAGGTCACAGCCTGGATTATGCGCAGCGTTGAGTGTCGTGCGTATGACGGTATGAGCCGATCGAGATCCGCGACCTCGCCATCGAGACCTGCGACCTCGATATCGAGGTGCAACGATCTCGATATCGACATCCAATTCCTGGGGATCGAGATCCGCGACCCGATATCCAAGACGCGCGACCTCGATATCGAGAACCGTGACCTCGACATCGAGATCCGCGACCTCAATATCGAGACCCATGACCTCGACATCGAGATCCGCGACCTCAATATCGAGACCCATGACCTCGACATCGAGATCCGCGACCTCGACATCGAGGTGCGATGACCTCGATATCGAGACCCATGACCTCGACATCGAGATCCGCGACCTCGACATCGAGGTGCGATGACCTCGACATCGAGATCCACGACCTCGACATCGAGATCCGCGGTCTCGACGTCGAGATCCACGACCTGGACGTCGAGATCGGCGACCTCGATGTCGAGCCGCCACGACCTCAGGCGCCGATAAGTCCTTCAAATTCAGGGCAGGGGACGCGAGATCGCGCATTGTGACGATCTCGGCACTGGCAGACGCGGCAACTCGGACCTAAGTTA